>Ga0075019_10000442_pt1 | contig 23813 bp, 24 predicted proteins | sample ColStrG_CSR_2013_FD_71473 | JGI IMG/M metagenome (GOLD analysis project Ga0075019, IMG submission 71473) | Freshwater sediment microbial communities in response to fracking from Pennsylvania, USA - Cold Stream Run_MetaG_CSR_2013 | ecosystem: Environmental > Aquatic > Freshwater > Creek >...
CCACATCGCCATACGGCTGACCAGTCCCGCCAGCATGCCGACGCCGGACGCGATGGTCATCACCGCGACGTCGCGGTGCGCGACGTGGCTGAGTTCGTGGGCGAGCACGGCCTCGAGCTCCTCGTCGTTCAGACGGTTCATCAGTCCGCGGGTCGCGCATATCACCGCGTGTGAGGGACTGCGTCCGGTCGCGAAGGCGTTGGGCACGTCGATCTCCGCCACGCCCACCCGCGGCTTCTTCATGTCGGCGAGCAGGCAGAGCCGGTCGACGATCTCGTGAAGACGGGGCTCCTGCTGAGGGGTGACCTCGTGGGCCCGCATCGAGAACATCGCGATCTTGTCCGAGAAGTAGTACTGCGAGAAGAGGAGCGCCGCCCCGATGACGATGACGGCCACCATCGAGACACCGAAGCGCAGCAGGAGCGTGACCAGAACGGCATAGAGCAACACCAGGCCGAGGCCGGTGATGAACATTCGAACGTCCAGGCCGTGGTCGACCTCGATCTTCGTCTTCGCCATGGTCAGACCCCTTCGCCCGAATGCAGCTCGCCCGCCGCGCCGGTGCCCAACTGGCTTTTCAAGGCCGCCAACTGGGCGTCGATGTCCGACGTGCCCTTGGCCTTGTCGAGTTGTGCCTGGATGTCGTCGTTCGTGCTGGTGAGGTCGGTGAGCGCCCCCGAGGCCAGCAGTTCATCGAGCGCGCCGCTGCGCGCCTGCATCTCGGCGACCTTGTCCTGGGCACGCTGCATCGCGGCTCCGGCGTCTCCCATCGAGGTCGAGATTCCGCTGACGGCTTCGGAGATGTGCGCGGAAGCCTCGGCGGCGGTATACGTCGCCTTGATGGTCTCCTTCTTGGTGCGAAAGGCCTCGACCTCGACCTGGAGCTTTTGGGCCGTGTCGGTGAGCTTCTGCTCCTGCTCGGTGATCGTCGCGTGCTGGACCTCGAGGTCCGCCAACTGGGCCGTGATCGCCTCGCGCCGGGTCAGGGCCTCGCGGGCGAGGGGCTCGTTGCCCTGTCCGAGCGCAGCCTTGGCCTGTTCGGCGAGCTTGTCGCCCTGGGTCTTCAACTGTTCGGCCTGGATCTCGACGCGCTTGCGGGCGGTGGCCACGTCGGCGACGGCTCGCTTCACCTTGGTGAGGTTCTCGAGCTGCTGTTCGTAGGAGAGGTCCAACGTCTGGCGCGGGTCCTCGGCCTTGTTGAGCGCCGCGTTGGCCTTGGACTGAAAGATTGTGTTGAGTCGCTTCATGACACCCATGGGAGCCTCCTTCGTATCCAGTCCAGACTAGGGGCCAATCGATGACCCTCGACTGCGCAACGGCCCCGAAAGGTTTAAGAAGTTCATCAACTTCTGGGCAGATCGAGGTCCTGTTGACGTGCCTGCTCGGCCAATTCGAGGCGGTATCGTTCGAGCGCCGCGCTGAGCGATTCGTCCGAAACGGCCAGGATTCGCAGTGCCAACAGTGCGGCGTTGAACGCGCCGTTGATCGCAACGGTCGCGACGGGGACGCCACGGGGCATTTGGGCGATCGACAATAGGGAGTCCATACCGTCCAGGCGGGCGAGCGCCACCGGGACCCCGATGACCGGCAGGGTGGTCACCGCGGCGAGCATGCCGGGCAGATGGGCCGCGCCCCCGGCACCAGCGATGATCACGCGAAGCCCCCGCTCACGGGCGCCGAGCCCGTACTCGATCATTGCCTCGGGGGTACGGTGAGCCGACACGACGTGCGTCTCCGCGGCCACATCGAAACGCTCGAGGGCCAACTGGGCACCGCTCATGACCTCGTGATCCGACGAACTGCCCATGACGATGCCGACGACTGGCCGCACTATGCCTCCTGGGTCCGCGTGCCGTAGGCACGGGCGCTCTCCCATGCTCTCACGTGCGCGTCCGCCAGATCGTCACCCACCACGGTCACGTGTCCGAGCTTTCGACCCGGACGCCACGACTTGCCGTAGTCGTGGACGTGCGCGCCAATCACCAATTGGGCGTTGTGAAGTGAACCCGGTGCTTCTCCACCGACGACATTTACCATCGCGGCCGCCTTCACGATCGCGTCGGCGGGACCAAGCGGGGCGCCACGTACGGCTAGGAGATGGTTGGTGAACTGGCTGGTCAGCGCCCCTTCAATGGTCCAGTGACCGGTGTTGTGGGGACGAAGGGCGATCTCGTTGATCACGAGTCCGTCGCGGGTGTGGAACAGTTCGACCGCGACCACTCCCACGGCCTCCACGATTCGAGCGATTCGCCGCGCCACCCGTTCGGCCTCCTCCGCCAGTGATGGCTCGACCGGGGCGGGAAACGTGACCTCGACGCACATGGCGTTCGACTGGACGGTCCGCACCAGTGGATAGGCGACGCACGAACCGTCGTGGGCCCGCACGACGACCTGGGCGAGTTCATCGAGCAGGTCCAGGCGTTCTTCGACGAGGACCTCGCCGTGACGACCGAGGTCGGCGACCATGGCGAGCGCCTCGTCTCGACCGGCCGGGAAGAGGACGCCGCGTCCGTCGTATCCGCCGCGAGACGCTTTGACGACGACGTTTGTGGTCCGAGCGAGGAACTCCGCCAACGCTGGATCGTCCGCAGAACGGGTGATGACGAATTCGGGGACCGGGAGCCCGGCTCGTTTGAACTCGCGGCGCTGATGGGCCTTGTCGACGGAGAAGGAGAGGGCGTGGGCGTTCGGCCTCACGACGGCGCCGTCGGACTCGAGGCTGGCGATCTGGTCGAGGTCGAGCAGTTCGTGATCGAACGTCATCACGTCTACGGCGTCGTTCAGTCGACTAAGCGCACCGCGATCGGTGGCCCCGCCGACCATCACGTGGTCGCAGGTGTCGACTGCGGCGTCGTCGGGCGACGCCGCGAGTACGGTCAACTCGACGGCGGCGCCGTGGGCCGCCTCCCCCATCATCCGAGCCAGTTGGCCCCCACCCACGACGCCGACCCGGACCGGGGCGGTAGTTTTGGGATCGGGCGGCACGACTGACACGTTACCGGTCCACTAGGGGGAATGAATGATGCGCATCGCCATCGGACTCGACACTGACGGACCGATCGAGAAGACGCTCGAGCAGGCGATGACCCTGCGCGATTCGGGCTTCACGAGCCTCTGGTCATCGCAGATCTTCGGTCCCGACACGCTCACGGTGCTCGCCATCGTGGGTCGTGAACTGCGAGACCTCGATCTGGGCACGGCCGTCGTCCCGATCCAGCCGCGCCATCCGTCGATGCTCGCCGCCCAGGCCCGCACGGTCCAAGAAGTGATCGGCGGTCATCTCTCGCTGGGCGTGGGCCTCTCGCACCAGGCGATCGTGGAGGGGCTCTGGGGTATCTCCTTCGATCGACCGGCTTCGTACATGCACGAGTACCTCGACGCCCTGGGCCCAATGCTGCGTGGCGAGAAGGTGTCAACCAAGGGTGAACGGGTCAGCGCCGTGGCGATCGGTGCCGTCGGTCCCAAGGAGGTCGCCGCCCCCAGTCTGCTCGTCGCCGCGCTCGGCACCAAGATGCTCCAGTTGGCGGGATCGCTGACCGACGGAACCGTCCTGTGGATGACCGGCGTCGAGACCATCGCGTCGCACATCGCTCCAGTCCTCAAAGAGTCCGCGGCGGCGGCGGGAAGACCGAGCCCGCGAATCGTCTGCTCGTTGCCGATCGTCGTCACCCAAGACGTGGCCGCGTCGACCGAATCGATCAACTCGACCCTCGCGGTCTACGGCACCCTGCCCAGCTACCGGGCCATGCTCGATCGCGAGGGCGCCGCGACTCCCGCCGACGTCGGCTTGATCGGGTCGCGTGAACTGGTACTGGAAAGGCTCCACGGTCTGGCCGCGGCGGGCGTGACGGAGTTCTCAGCCTCCATCATCGGCGGAGCCCAGCAACGTGACGCCACGTACGAAGTGCTCCTGGATTTCGCTCGGGGTCGCTGATTCGACGCAATGCTGTCGCGTGGTTCCATTGGTGCCCTGGTTGATTTCGTAGACTGGACGAAAATCAAGGAGTCGTCATGTCAATTGTTGCCAGTCTTCTGTCAATAATTCTGTTCTTGGCCTTTTTCTCGGCCGGTATCCAGAAGTTGCAGTTCAATCCGGTGATCTCCGAGACGGCCCAGCGCCTCGGCTTCTCCAAGCGCAGCTACCGGCGAATCGGGCTGCTCGAGATCGTCGGCGGCGTCGCGCTGTTGATAGGCCTCGCCGGAGCCCGCGCGTCGTTCTGGGGCATCGTCAATGAAGTGGCCGCGCTGGCCCTTGCTCTGGCCATGGTTCTGGCGGTCATCTTTCATCTGCGCAAAGGCGACGGGGTGAGACGGTTCGCCCCGGCACTCATCCTGGGGGTCCTCGCCCTGATCGAATTGCTCAGCCGACTGGTCTAGGGTCAGTGCGAAAGTTGGGTGTGCTTGAACTCGTTGAGTTCGGGCTGGGTCGCCATCATCGTGACGAGCGAGTTCACCAACTCCACTGAGGCCTGGACGTCTTCGGTCGGTGGCTGCATGTACCGGACGAAAGTGGCGTCCTCGCCGACGATGAAGGTGGGGACACCGAAGGACTCGAAGCGGGCGAATCGATCGTGGCTGCGCGCGATGACCTCGTGAGGACGGCGGGTCGCGAGGTCTGCGCGCACTGCCTCCATGTCGACGCCGAGGGGTTCAAGGACCGAGGTGATCTCCTCTATCGTGACCAGACGAACCGCGCGCTCGTGGCGGGCGCGGAAGAGTTGTTCGTGGGCGTCGAGGAAGAACTCGGGCTGCCGGTCACGCACTGAGACCGCGGCCGCCAGTGCCAGGAGGTCGGCGTCGTAGTCGGGGTTATCCCATACGTCGGGCGATCCTTCAACGCGGTGGCCCTGGCTGAGGGTCCAGGGGGCGAAGGTGACGTCGAACTGCGCGCCGGACCTCAGGGCACTGATGACGTGGAGATGGATGTTCTTCGCGAAGGGGCAGCGGTAGTCAAAGGAGATCTCAAAGGGTTTCACCGTCCCACTCTAAGGGTGGTGGAAAGTGAACCTGCCTGGGGTGAAACCGCCGCTATCGGTGCTCGTGGCCCGGAACGTGAGTCTCCGCGATGTCCAGACGTTCGCGCTGCTCCTCCAGAATCTCCTCCTCGAGAACGTGCGCATCCTCCATGGCCCCGTCCTCCACGGACTTCGGCTGTGTGAGGAAGTTGTCGAGAGGGGAAGCGGTCTCCTCCTGGTCAGATTGGGACTTCGGCTCGGACTCTTCCACCGGCGCGCACTACCGTCAGATCCGGCGGTGCCACCGAGGATTGCCCGGCGCGTCTTCGTGTTCGTTTCGCACCCGGTCCCAGAGCCGACGAGACGACCGACATCGGCATCTGACGTCGCGTCGCGTCGCGTGAGACCGACTAACTCGGCACCGCGACCCCGTTGGCCCGACAGAGGTCGCGAAAGGAGCAGAACCGGCACGCGCTCTTCGACGGGGTGGCTGGGAACTCACCGTCCTCGTAGTATCGGTTGATCCTCGACCAGGCGTCGGCGGCCGCCTTGGACCGGGCCCGGACGACTGCTTCGGTCACGGTCCGTTCGATGCTCTCACCGTGGGCGACGTAGAGCAGCTTGATCTTCGTCGGCCGTTCGCCCAGTTTCGCATCGCACAGTGCGGCGTAGAGTTCTGCGTTGGCGAAGGTCTGCGAGTCGTAGTTGCGGTTGGGGAGTCCACCGGTCTTGTAGTCGATGATGTTGAGATTGCCGTCCTCGTCGCGGTCGAGGCGGTCGAGGATCCCGAAGAGCGGCGTTCCTTCGATATCGACGCCCAGTCGGAGTTCGACACCCTCGTTGTTCACCCGGTTCGGGTCCTCCATGGTGAAGTAGGAGTCGACGATCGCCGCGCATTCACCGAGGAGCCGGAGCAGCATCGCGTCGTCGAGGCCGATGTCGACGCGGACGTCGTCGGTGAGAATCTCCTCGATGGCCGCCGTGACATACTCGCGGGCCCGTTCGATGGTGCGATCGCCCGCCTGGCGGAGGAACAACTGCTCGAAGATGTAGTGGACGAATCGGCCCTTGGTCGAAGCGTAGCTAGCGGGTTGGGGTATGCGCTCGATCGAGCCGTACTGGTAGCGCCGCGGACACGCCTGGAAGTCGGCGAGTCGCGACGGCGACAGGGATTTGGGCAGCGGCTGATCGAATGACATGCCCCCACCGTAGGACAGCGCTGTGACGTCAAGTCTCGCCACCTCGAGCGAGTAGAAATGAGTCGTGAAGAGGCGCGCCGAGGTGATCCGTCAGGGCAATCTTCTGCGGTCGTCTCGCTGGAATGGAGTTCGCGCTGGAGACCCGGTAGTGGTCGACGGGACGCGCGAGCGCCGACAGAGTTGGGTCTTCGTGGCCCACGTGGTCAATGAGGCGACTGGGGACGAATGGGTCGAGGTTCGAGGCGGTCGGGTCGGTGAGGCCAAGGGTCGATCATTCCGACCGGACTTGATATTCCCCGGCAACGCAAAGAAGGGTTCTCGACTGGTCGGAATGTCGCTCGCCGACGCACCGCAGCTGCCTATGTCTTGACCCGGCCGACATCGAAAGCGTTGATGCGTGGTGAGACCAGAATCCAAATCCCCGGGACGATGCTGACCAGGGACATCGCAACGAAGTAGGTCCGCACACCCACGACGTTGGCGATCTGGCCGGCAACCACTAATCCAATCGGGGCGAGACCTAGAGATACGAACCAGTCCACCGAACTCGCCCGCCCGAGCAGTTCTCGGGGCACCTCGGTCTGCATCATCGACTCCCAGATCACGTTGCCCAGCAGCATCATGGGTGAAGTGACCAGACCGACCACGAAGATCTCCCAGACGTTCGTCGCGAAACCGATGATCAATGCCGCCGCGGTACCGATTGTCCAATACGTCCACATGACGCGGATCCGCCGACGGGGCACCTTCAGATTGGCTGCGATTAGTGCGCCGAGCGCACCGGAGAGTCCGAAGATCGCGAAGGAGTAGCCGACCACGGCCTTACCGGTGTGCAGGTCATGGAGCAGGAAGAAGGGGATGAGTACCGACATCGGTACGAAGACGAAGGCGTTCACTGAGGCGACCGACACGAGGGTCGTCCAGAGCCAACGGGTCGAACGGACGTAACGTACCCCTTCGCGGATGTCGGCGAACATGGATGAAGCGCCGTCGCGCGCGGGCGCCGATGTGGGCTTCATCGCGAAGAGCGAGATCGAGCTCACGACGAACGTCGCACAGTCGATGCCCATGGCCCAAGTGGTGCTGGCGACAGCGATGAGGCCGCCCACTGCTGGACCGATCATGTTACCCATGAGGTTGTTGGCCAGTGGACGCACGGCATTCATCGCGGGGAGGAGTTCCTCGGGGACGATCTCGGGCGTCAGTGCCGAGATCGCGGGCATGAACAGCGCATCGAAGGTGCCGAAGAAGAACGCGAAGACCATCAACTCCCAGAACCGCAAGATGCCCAAGCCGAGAAACGCGACGAGTACGCCGGTCAAGAGCGCTCGGGTCACGTCCGAAATCAACAGCAGGAGTCGTCGCGAGAACCGGTCGACTACGGCGCCGCCGACCAGCAGCAACACCACCATGGGCAGCATGCGCGCCGCGGCGAACCAGGCCAGCTTGGAGGCGCTGTGCGTGGTGTCGAGCACGAGGATGGTCAAGGCCACGAGGGCGACGCCGTCGCCGAAGTTCGAGACCGTCTGTCCCATGACGAGGAGTGCCGGCTCGCGATGACGGGCCAATTGAACTACCGCGAGCCTCTTCTCCACAAGTCAGGACACTACGTGTTCGCTGGACCCTCGTTCATTCCGACGGGAAGCAGTCTCCTCGAAGGTGCCGAATTGAGCCACCCCGCCCGAATCCGGGCATCGGACGCGTGTTACTCTGCGGATCTCTTCGGTTGGAGGTGTTCCGATGGCGTACGACTTTGAGAACGACCCGAGACTCGACCCCAGGGTCAAGGCGCTGCTGGCCCTGATGCCGGAGGAATCTTCGACGTCGGAGTTGACGAACCGCGACCAGATGCTCGCCGCCGCGAACACCGACGAGGCTCGCAAGTCGGAGGCCCTCTTTCGCGAACTCGCCGAACTTTGTGACGTCGACGCCGTCGTGTCGTCCGAGGGATTGCGGGTCGAAACTCTCACTTTCGACTCGCAACCCGATAGTAATTCGATCAACGTCTTGTACATCCGGCCCGACACCGACGAGGTCCTGCCTTGCGTGGTCTACCTGCACGGTGGGGGAATGACGTCGATGTCCTGCTACTACGGCAACTACCGGGCTTGGGCGAAGATACTGGCGCACTACGGCGTGGCCGTGGCGATGGTCGACTTCCGCAACGCCATCTCCCCGTCGTCGACACCGGAGGTTGCACCGTTCCCGGCGGGCCTCAACGACTGCGCCTCTGGCGTGCGATGGGTTCACGCAAGCGCATCGGCGCTCGGCGTGGATGCCGATCGGATCGTGGTCGCTGGCGAGAGCGGTGGGGGAAACCTCACCCTCGCCACCGGCATGAAACTGTTGCGGGAGGGTGACATCGGGATCGTGCGGGGACTCTATTCCCTGTGCCCGTTCATCTCTGGAGAGGGACCGCTGGCGCAGTATCCGTCGTCGAGCGAGAACAACGGTATCTGGATCACCCACAATGGGATCGGCGCAGCCATCGCCTACGGGATCGAGGCCTTCGAGAGACGAGATCCGCTGGCGTGGCCGAGGTTCGCCGAAGCCGATGACGTACGGGGACTGCCTCCGGTCGTGATCAGCGTTAACGAATGCGACCCACTTCGAGACGAGGGGATCGAGTTCTACCGGTTCCTCATGGCGAGCGGTGTGCCGGCCCGTTGTCGACAGATGATGGGTACCATGCACGCGACCGAAGTGATTCCACTCCTCTGCCCGGACGTCACCCACGACACGGCTCGAGACCTCGCGGGATTCGCCAGAAGCTGATTCCGAGGAATCGGCATCCGGCACTCCAGTGCTCAATCGGCCGCGGCCCTTCAGACGGCGGACCAACCGTTGTCGACCGGCAGGATCGCACCGTTGATGTTGCTCGCGGCGTCCGACGCAAGGAATGCGATGGCGTTGGCAATCTCGTCGGCCTGGGCGATTCGTCCGACGTTTACGGCGTGTTCCCCGATGACGGCCAATCCGGTCGACTCGGCGTTGAAGTTGATCTCCAAGTTGGTCGAGACCCCGCCCGGGGCCACCGCATTGACACGGATTCCCTTGTCGCGGTAGACGACGGCCGATGACCTGGTCAGTCCGACCACTCCGTGCTTGGACACCGTGTAAGCGGTACCGGCGGCGCTGCCCCGCAATCCACCTTCGGACGCGGTGTTGACGATCGCTCCCTTGCCTCGGCCGAGCATGTGCGGGACAACGGCTCGGGTCAGGAGGAATGGGGCCGTGAGATTGATTCGTATCACCCGCTCCCACATCGCGTCGCTGACTTCGTGGGGACCACTCATGTCGTCCATGATCCCCGCGTTGTTGACCAGCACGTCGATGGCACCATACGCGGAGATGGTCGCGGAGACAAGTTGGTCGACCACTGACTGCTCGCTGAGATCGCCGATGACGGCCATCGATACCCCACCGGAGGCAACTATCTCCGCGACAACGGCGTTGGCCGTTTCTGCGTGAATGTCGGCGACGACGACGTTGGCACCCGAACTGGCCAAACGCAGTGCCGTCGCCCGACCAATTCCGGATCCACCACCGGTGACGATCGCGGTCCGGTTCTCGAATTCTCTTGACATGATTTGTGCCAAACCCTTCTGCTCGTGGGGCCGGTACACCGGATGAATGGTCCAATCGCCAGTACCCGCTAGCGACCCGCTCTCGGACCGACCATCAACCTGGAGATCGCGCTCCTCTACCAACGCATGGGACTCTGGAGGAGACGTGAACACCTCCAACCGAACCCCATCCTTGTCTTCACCGTAGAACGGGTCGAGAAGACCTCGATAAGGTCAAACGGCACTTTGGCGCAGGGCTCGCGTCGAAGCTCTTCATCGCCAGTTCGTCGGCGCTGTTGCAAGGCGGAAGTACCGCTTCCCCCTTCACCTGGCCGCAGACCTGGACGGTGGACTCCCGGCATAGTTCGGCTAGGGCTAGTCAATTCGCCAGACCGTGGAGTCCCACTTGACCAGCGCCCCTGAGAGCGGGTGACGGGGATCGAACCCGCATGGCCAGCTTGGAAGGCTGGAGCTCTACCATTGAGCTACACCCGCGCGTCTCCGAAGAGATTCGAGACAGTCTAGAACAAGCCAGGCTCCGGTGGGCCGGAGGCTCCTCGTTGCGGTCATGCCCTCCGATGTCGATGTCTTCTGAGTACCGCTAGGGGGCCATTAACGTGATGGCGTGGATTCGACGTTGTACGAGCAGGTTGGCGGTGATCCCTTCTTCGAACGCTTGGTTGAAGCCTTCTACGAGGGTGTTGAGCTCGACGAGGCGCTTCGGGGCATGTATCCCGAGGATCTGACCGAGTCCAAGCGCCACCTGGCCTGGTTCCTGATTCAGTACTGGGGTGGACCGAAGACCTACATGGAGCAGCGAGGCCACCCCCGTCTTCGAATGCGCCACGCACCATTTCGGATAAATCGCCGGGCGCGCGATGGCTGGCTAACTGCGATGAACGCCGCGCTGGAGTCGGTGCGCAGTGGACTGAACGACGCGCAGTTCGCGGAGATGACCGCGTACTTCGATATGGCGGCCAATCAGTTGCGCAACGTCTGAAATGGTGCGCATCGGTCAGGTTCCATCCTCGGCGAATGAGCGACTGGTTCTTCCAGACATCGCCGCGTTCTGCCTCTAAAGGCACTGTTCGATCTGAAGGTTTCGTCGGAGGCTACTCGGACGTCACAGGACTTTCACAGTTCCGGTTGCGAGTATCGCCACTTCGACTGACGGATTCTTTACGCTGGAAGCTATGGCCAAGGCACCCATATTGCGAGACGGTGAAGCGCAGGTCATCACCGTGACGCCGGTGTCCTGGGGGATAGCCCGCCCGTTGCTCAGTGCCATCCTGGTTCTGGCGTTGGTGATCGAGGGGTCGGCCCACGTCCACATCCTGCACCTCGCGTTCTGGTGGCTGCTGGTCGTGCTCGTCGCGCCGTTCGCTGTGGTGACGCTCACGCGAATCTGGCGCTGGCGTTCGCACAAGATACACGTGACCAATCAGCGGGTGTTGACCGAGGCCGGGGTTTTGTCTCGTCAGAAGTCCATGATCGAGTTGCGCGACGTCACCGCCACCCGGGTCGATCAGAGTTTCTTCGAGCGAATCATCCGTCGCGGCCATGTCACCCTGGAGACTTCCGGTGGTCCGATCCCCCTCGGTCGGGTGCGCCACCCGGGAGCCCTCTGTCGGATTATCGACACCGAACGTTTCGCGCGACCCGTACAGCCGTTGCCCTACGACACCGTCTTCGCCTTCGACGAACCCTCGACCGATGAGTTCGAGGTTCGCCCCAACCCGCGCCGCCGTCGCGACCCTCGAGATTGAAGTTGCCACTTTGCCGATACCGTTGAGACCGTGACTACCCGATACCGCTGCACGGCCTGTGGCAACCTGACCAGATTCGACGTCGTCGAGACGACTTCGGTGCGCTCCTTCCACCACTTCACCGTGGGCGGTGATCTGACGATCGAGGAGACCGAGGTCATCGCTCGAACGGTCGACTCGGTCAACTGCCGTTGGTGCGGCCATGGGCGAGGGGTCGAGGTCGTCACCGAGTCCGAATGACGGCGCCCGAGGTGCGTTCCTTCGATCCTCCGCGGGACCGCGAGGCGCCCGACGTGATCGAAGGGCACTGGTTGGACGGCGAACGGGCTTCGATGCGACTGACCGGTCTCACCCTGGTCGTAGCCATCAAGAACAACTGCGACGGATGTCGAGAGTTCGTCGAATCTGAGCTGAGCGAGCTGGCCGGAGTGACGGTCGTCCTCGTCAGCGCGGCCGAAGACACCGAGGGAGAATGGTCGAAGGCGCGTCATCCGGTGCTGGTGGCACCCGCGCTGCTCCAACGCCTCGAAGTCCGCTGGCCCCCGTTCTACGTTCTGATCGATGCTGTACGACGCCGAGTCCTCACCGAGGGAGTGGTGTTCGCGCCATCGCAGGTCGCCGACGAGATCGAGCGTTACCTTCACCACTGACGTGTCACAGGCCTACGTCAGAGTGGGGGCAATGAAAGGTGCGTCAATGTCAAACAGTATCGAATTGTCCATAAGTTGTAACGACTGTGTTCGGCGAGGTACTCCCGACTGCGGCGACTGTCTGGTCAGTTTCGTCATCGGCGAAACACCGGATGGGCTGGTGATGACCGGTCGTGACGCCGAGGTCGTCGAGCTCTTCAACGCCCAGGGTCTCGTCCCGCGATTGCGCTACCACCCGGTGACGCCCCAGTAGTCCAATCTCAGTGTCGGTTCGATAGCGTGGGTTCATGGCCAGCCACCTGCTCGTGACCAACGACTATCCGCCCAAGACCGGCGGAATCCAGGTCTACCTGCACGAGCTCTGGAGGCGTCTCGAACCGGGGCGCGGAGTCGTGCTCACGGCTTCGTCGGACCCGAGCGCCGCTCAATTCGATGCAAGCACTGAGGTCGTGGTCGAGCGGGTTCCTTCCTCGACGCTCTTCCTGCCCGGCCCGAAGGCGCTGGCAGCGATCGAGGCCGCGATTGATCGCCACCAGCCGGACCTAGTCCTCCTCGATCCGGCTTGGCCGCTCGGTCTGCTTGGGACCCGGTTGTCGCGACCGTACGGGGTGATTCTCCACGGCGCCGAAGTGGCGATTCCGGGACGGATTCCCTTCGTCGCCTCATCCCTACGTCGCGTCCTCGCCAATGCGCAGGTCGTGATCTGCGCCGGCACGTACCCCGAGTCCGTGGCTCGCCGTAACGCCGCCGATCGGATGCCGGCGGTCATCCAGGTCCCGCCGGGGGTCGACACTCGACGCTTCGCTCCACTGAGCTCCGAGCAACGCCACGAATTTCGCCGGTCGCTGGGCTTCGACGACCAGACACTTCTGGTCTGTTCCTACTCGCGACTGGTTCCGCGAAAGGGTATGGACACCCTGGTCCGAGCCTCGGCGCGACTCCAGTCCGCTTATCCCCAACTCCGGGTGGTCGTCGGCGGAGCCGGGCGGGACCGCGGGCGACTGGAGAAACTGGCGAACCGACTTGGGGCCCCGGTGACTTTTCTCGGTCGGGTGCCGGGCGATCGACTCGCGCCACTGCTCGGTTCGAGCGACCTCATGGTTATGGACTGTCGCAGCCGATGGCTCGGACTCGAGCAGGAGGGTTTCGGGATCGTCTTCGTCGAGGCCGCCGCGTGCGGGGTGGCTCAGATCGCCGGGCGTTCCGGGGGCAGCCATGAGGCGGTGCTCGACGGTGACACGGGAATCGTCGTGGCCAACTCGCGCAGCGTTGGCGCCCTCACCCGGGCAATGAGCGAACTCCTCGACGACGAGGTCCGTCGCCTCGGTTACGCCCGTCGATCACGCGAGGTGGCGGTCGAACGCTTTGACTGGGATCGACTCGCCCGGAGACTCTCCGAAGAGTTGTCGCCCTTCGACCACTACGAATTCAGCCAACGCCTGACCTAAGGTGGAGGGAGGGAGGATCTGTGGCGCAACGGGCGACTGAGTCGATTGTGGTGAATGCAGCCCCCGAGGCGGTCTACCACGTGGTCACCGATTTCGAGAACTACCCGAACTGGGTCACCGACCTCAAGCGCATCGACGTCCTCGAGCGCGACGTCGAGGGACGCCCCCTCGAGGTCAAGTTCCGCGCGGCCGCTTTTGGTCGTTCGACGGTCTACACGCTTCGTTACGACTACAGCCGCGCCCCCCTCGAACTCAACTGGCATCAGGTCGAGGGCGACCTCACCGAGACCATGGTCGGCCAGTACCGTTTCGATCCGGTCGGGGACTCCACGAAGGTCACCTACGACCTGGAGGTCGAACTGCTCGTACCGATCCCGACATTCATCAAGGCCCGAGCCGCCTATCGAATCCAGACGCAGGCCCTGCGCGAATTGAAGGTGCGCGCCGAGACCCTGAAATGACCGACGTTGCGGTGGGTATCGACGTGGGGGGCACCAAGGCCCTGGCCGTGCTCGTGGCGCAAGACGGTCGGGTGTTGGGAGAGTCCAGCCGGACCACTCCGCACGAGCAGAGCGCGGTGGCGGGGGCCCCGACAGCGGCGGTCCTGGCCGAGCTGAGCGTCGAACTGTGTTCCACGCACGGTCTGAATCCGGCTTCGACGCCCATCGGCCTCGGCCTGCCGGGCCTGATGCGCCGTGACGGTCGCCTGACGTTCGCGCCCAATCTTCGTTCGGCCTCCGGGGCGGACATCGGCGCGCAGCTCGGCGAGTCCCTGACCAACGCTTCGGTCTTCTCCGACAACGATGCCAACTGCGCGGCGCTTTGTGAACACGAGTGGGGCGCCGCTCGGGGCATCGACGATTTCGTCATGGTCACGCTCGGCACCGGAATCGGGGGTGGCGTCTTCGCTGACGGACATCTGGTGCGGGGCCGTAGCGGCTTCGCAGGTGAAATCGGACACATGGTCGTTCAAGCCCGGGGAGCGGCCTGTCTCTGTGGCGGATACGGATGCTGGGAGCGCTACGTGTCCGGTGGGGGACTGGGTCGCCTGACCCGCGAAGCGGCGGTCGCCGGGCGCCTGCCCACCCTCGTAGCCCAGCGGGGCAACGCCGCACTCGTCCAACCAGAGGACGTCACCGCGGCGGCGCGCGAGAACCTGGAGGAGGCAGTCATCTTGATCAAGGAGATCGGTTGGTGGTTGGCCCTGGGGATGGCCAATCTCGCCGCGATCCTCGACTGCGGTCAATTCGTGGTGGGCGGTGGCCTGTCGCTCGCCTCGGACCTGATGCTGCCGGCCGCGCGCGACTATCTCGGAGACCTGGTCGAGGGTCACGATGCTCGTCCGGCGATCACCATCACGCCGTCGATGTTCGGTCCGAGATCGGGGGCGATGGGTGCGGCCCTGATCGCGATGGAACGTTCCGCATGAAGCTGGGCGTCCTGCTCCCGACGTTTCGCCGCGGACCCGACGACGCCTTCGCCTTCTCCGCTCGAGCCGCCGAGGCCGGACTCGACGGCGTATTCGCCTACGACCACCTGTGGCCCATGGGTTCGCCGCAGCGACCCTCGCTGGCGCCGTTCGCCGTTCTCGCGGCTGTCGGCGCCCGACAAGAAGAACTGGCCGTCGGACCCCTCGTGGCGAGAGTGGGATTGGTCGGCACGGCCCACCTCGTCGGGCAGTTCACCACGCTTGAGCGTCTCGCTCCGGGTCGCGTGATCGCCGCCATGGGCACCGGCGACCGCCTCTCGTCGGCGGAGAACGAGGCCTACGGACTGGCATTCCAATCGGCCGACGAGCGCAGGGGTCTGCTCGAGGTCGCCGCCGCCGCGCTGGTGGAGCGGATGCCGGTCTGGATCGGCGGCGGTGCCGATAGCACGAACGAGATGGCGCGCCGCGTGGGCGCGACGATCAACCTATGGGGCGCGACTCTTGAACGCTTGCGCGAAGTGGCCCTCACCGGGCCGGTCAGTTGGGCCGGACCGGTGCCCGAGGACCTACCGGGAACACTCGACCAACTCGCCGACGCTGGGGCCACGTGGGCCGTCTTCAGCCCCGACGTCGACATCGACCGACTCAAACATTGGCGCGATAGTCAATAACTCAGTAAGTTTCACTGATGGAATTTCGCCGAATCAACGGGCTACCCCCTTACGTATTCGCTCAGATCAACGGCTTGAAGGCCGAGGCGCGCGCCCACGGCCGTGACGTCGTCGACTTCGGCTTCGGCAATCCCGATCTGCCCAGTCCCGACGTCGCGGTCGAGAAACTGGCCGAGGCCGCCCGCAATCCCCGCAACCATCGATACAGCGCGAGCCGTGGGATCCCCAACCTGCGCCTCGCGATGGCGACTCGCTACAAGAATCTCTTCAACGTCGACCTCGACCCCGAGACGGAGGTCATCACGACGATCGGCGCGAAGGAGGGCCTGACTCACCTCATGTGGGTCCTCCTCGGTCCCGGCGACTCGGCGATCGTTCCGAGTCCCAGCTACCCGATCCACCTCGCTGGCCCGGGGTTCGCCGGGGCGAACGTGATCACGGTGCCGATGCACGATCCCGGGGCCACCACCAACGACCCCGGTGACGACTTCTTCGACGGGCTGGTGGCGGCCTGGGAGCGCGCCGCTGTGAAGCCCCGGGTGATCATCTGCTCGTTCCCCCACAACCCGACGAGCGCCTGCGTGGACCTGGCCTTCATGGAGAGGCTCGTCTCCTTCGCGCTCGAGCACGACTTGATCATCTGTCACGACTTCGCCTACGCGGACCTCGGCTTCGATGGATACCACCCTCCGTCGATCCTGCAGGTCCCCCGGGCCAAGGAGTGCTGCGTCGAGCTCTACACCCTGACCAAGTCGTTCTCGATGGCGGGGTGGCGGGTGGGGTTCCTGGTTGGCAACGCCGAGATCGTGGCCGCGCTCACCAAGCTGAAGAGCTACCTGGACTACGGCACGTTCCAGCCGGTCCAGATCGCGGCGATCGTGGCGATGAACGAGGCCGTCGACTACCCCGAGGAACTTCGTGTGATCTACCAGTCGCGGCGTGACTCCCTGATCGATGGCCTGCACCGAATCGGCTGGGGTGTCACGGCGCCACGGGGGTCCATGTTCATCTGGGCACCCATCCCCGAGCCCTACCGCGAACTGGGTTCGCTCGACTTCGCGAAGTTCCTCATCCAAGAGGCCGACGTGGCGACCAGTCCCGGGGTGGGCTTTGGAGAAGGCGGCGACGGACACGTCCGATTCGCCCTCATCGAGAACGAGCTTCGAACCCAGCAGGCCATCCGCAACCTGCGAAAGGCCCTGCCCAAACTGGGCTAGTCCGTCCGGCGCGCCGCCGGCGGGTTCCAGCGCTGGCTGAGCGCCTCCTCGCGCGGCAGGTAGAGCCGCAGGGTGACCACGAAGTTGTCCGAAGGTACCGGCAACCAGTTGTTCATCCACTCCGGTGCGGGCCGTTCGTGGGCGAGGAGTATCTCGAGGGAGCCGTCGGGGTTGAAGATGAGGTCGTCGCGGTCTCCGATCGCGAAGCGGTCGATCTCGTTGGCGACGTGGTAGCCCTGACGGTCGTAGACGGTGAGGGACCAGAAGGCGTCGGCCGGCGGCATCTCCTCGGGGCTGAAGCGCAGCACGTATCGATGGGCGCCGTGCAGGGCGTGGCCGTCGGCGTCGGTCTGCAGGTTGGGATAGGTGGACTCCTCGGTCGGATTGGCGCCGAGACCCCACTTCGCGACCATGGCCCGCTTCAGATAGGCGTTGCCGTACACGCCGAGGTCGCTGATGGTGCTCCACCCGTCGATCAGGGGGGCGATCGTTCGTCCGCGGGCGGCGACCGCCCCGCGGGCGAGTTCGGGAGCGGCCTCGAAGGCGGCGACCACGTCGTCTCGCTGGTGGTCGAGGACGAAGGGTCGACCGACGACGAAACCGGCCCGCGCCATGCGGGTCGTCACACCCCAGTCGGTCGCGTGGGGTCTCTGGCGGGCGATGAGTTGCGAAGCCATGAGGAAGAACTCCGCGGCCGCCATCCGCTCCAGTTGCAGCATCGGCGGTGTGCGCATGTCGACGGTCGAGTCCTTCTCGTGGCGAACGACGTTGGCCTCGGGCCAGGTGGACAGGGGAGCTAGTCGCATCTGGGCCTGTATCTCGTGAACGGCGGAGTAGTCCGCGACCCCGCGGGTCTCGGTGCGACCGAGCGCCCATACCACCGGGGTCGGGGCGTCGATCCGCTCGACCCCCGACGGGAGCTTGCCGCGCCACTGGGGGTCGCACACGGCGAAGGAGAACGCCTCGGGTCCGTTGGTCCTCGTGCCGGGTGAGGCGAAGACGTCGGTCCACATGTCGTAGAGCGGGAGCATGAAGAAGCGGTCCTCAATCGCCGGCAGCGAGACAACGTAGGGCTCTTTCGAGACGTCGATCCAGGCCGTCGAGTAGAGAGTGTCGAAGTTCGGTCGCACGATGGTGCGGAACTTGGCCGGCGGAAACTGAGACGAGTGGGCCAGCACGCCCATCGGAGCGACGCCGGCGCGTTCACCGACTCCCCAGTTGGTGCTCACCCTTCGCGTCGTCTCCATCAGCACGAGCGGGTACAGGTACAGGTAGGCCTCGACCGCGAGGCGGTCGAGATCCGCGGCTCCGAGCGGACGCTCGCTCACGGCAGGCCGGCACCGGCCACGCCGACCTCGGCCACCTCGATCCGTCCCAGGGTCTGGCCGGCGATCTTGAATCGATCACTCGAAGGCGCGGTCATGATGTACAGCGTGCTGCGGCCCGGGCCACCGAGCATGCACGCGAACGCCGTCTGGGTCGTGGCGACGCTGGCCGTGATCTCGCCACCTTCTCGGACTCGCAAGCACTGAGCGGTGATCGCGTTGGCGAGCCAGATCTGCCCTTCGGCGTCGAGGCACATGCCGTCGGTCGCTACGAAGTCCAACTGCGCCCAGACCCGTCGCCCGCTGAGGGTGCCGTCGGGGGCGACGTCGAAGGCGCTGAGGCGAAAGGCCATGGTCTCGCCCACGATCAGGGTCTTGCCGTCGGGGGTTATCACCGAGCCGTTGGGAAAGGCCATGTCGGGAACGACCTGGACGATTCCACCATCGGGGTCGAGCACGACCAGGTTGGTGGTCGGCGGCGGCGTCGCGAGGAGCCCTTCGACGCCCACTTCACCGAGCAGCGTGTCGAGGTCGAAGCCGAAGTTGCCCACGTAGCTGTATCCGGTGGCCGACACCACCATGTCGTTGGCCCAGAAGCCGCAGTACTCACTTATGTCGGCGAACGTCCTCACCCCGTCGGGCGTGAATCGCAGGATCTGATGGTCGGTCGCCGAGACGCACAGCAGGTCGCCGTTGGGCAGCCAGCCCAGTCCCGACGGCTGGTTCTCCACGGTGTGCTCGCGGCGCTCGTCCGAGCCGTCCTCGGCCATCGAGAACACTCCGTGTCGGTAGAAGTCGGCGTACCACAGGCGCCCTTCGTGCCAGCGCGGACCTTCCCCGAAGGAGAGACCCTCGCGCACGACCTTCGATGTGAATTCCCCCATGAGACCCCCCGATTCGGTAATCCAGAAACTAGTGCGACCTACGACAGATCCACGGCACGGCGCCACGCCGCGTAACCCAGGTCGACGAAGACCGGGTCCTCGGGTTCGAAGCGCCGGTCGTACTCGAAGAGTTGCGCGAGTTCCTCCAGCGAGTTCCACATGCCGAGCTCCAAGCCCGCGATGGTCGCCGCCCCGCGCGCGGTCGCCTCGAGCGACGTGCTGCGCAGCACACTCAGCCGCGAGTTGGTCGCCTGGAGCTGCATCAGCAGGTCCATCGCCGCCGCGCCGCCGTCGGCTCTCAGTTCTCGTAGCTCGATGCCGTTCGTGGCGAACGAGTCGGTCATCGCCCGGACCTGGTAGGCGAGGGCCTCGACGAGGGACCTGGCGACGTGGCCGGGTCCCACCCCGCGGCTCAGACCGCTCAACGAGCCGCGCGCGTCGCTTCGCCAGAATGGCGAGCCGAGTCCGGTGAAGGCCGGCACGAACGCGACACCGGCGCTGTCGGAGACGCTTCGGGCGAGGGGCTCCAAGTCCTCGGCCCGTTCGATCAGGCCCAGCTCATCGCGTAGCCACTGCACCGCGGCGCCCGCGACGAAGGCGGAGCCCTCGACGGCGTAGGCCGCCGGTCCGAAGGCGCCGAGGTCCCACGCGACGGTGGTGATCAGACCGTCGAAGACTCCCGGCGGACTGTCGCCGACGTTGGCGAGGATGAACGCCCCGGTGCCGTAGGTGGCCTTGACGACTCCCGGGTTGAAACAGGCCTGGCCGAACAGGGCGGCTTGCTGGTCGCCCAGCATCCCGGTCACCGGCACGCCCGCCAGCTCGGGCACCACCTGGGCGCTGATGGTCGCGAAGTTCGTGGTCGAGGGACGGATGTCGGCGAGCATCGAGGGTTCGACGCCCCACAACGAGGTCATCGAGTGGGACCAGTCGAGCGTCTCGAGGTCCATCAGCATCGTGCGCGAGGCGTTCGAGGGTTCGGTGTTGAACACGCCGCCATCGACGCCGCCACTGAGCCACCAGAGCAGCCACGTGTCGACCGTGGCGAAGCTCGGTGCGGTCAGAGCGTCCATCAGACCCTGGTCGAGGAACCATCGCATCTTGGTGGCCGAGAAGTACGAGTCGAGTACCAGTCCGGTCACCGAACGCACGTGGCTGCCGTGACCTCGTCGTTCGAAGGCGTCGCAGTAGGCGGCGCTTCGCCGGTCCTGCCACACGATGGCCCGGTGGGGGAGATGGCCGGTCTCGCGGTCGAAGGCGATGGTCGTCTCGCGCTGGTTGGTGATGCCGAGCGCCGAGATGACGTGACCCTCGCGGCGAATCCGCTGGCCGACTTCGCGAAGGGTCGCCACGCACAGGTCGGCGATCTCCGAGGCGTCGTGTTCGACCTCGCCCGGTCGGGGGAAGTGCTGGGTCAGCTCGCGGTAGGCGGAGTCGACCACCCGGGCTCGGTGGTCGAAGGCGACGGTGCGCACCCCCGTGGTCCCGGCGTCGAGGGCCAGAATGAGCTCCATGGGTTTGAGGCTAGTGAGAATCGCGACGGATACTGGGTTCGGCTCGCCGGGCCAGGAGTTTCAAAGATTTGATTAAAATAGAGTTGACGCCGTGTAATTACAGTGCTGTAATGACACAGCATCTTGCGATGTGAAGTGGCATCGACACTACATATTGTGGTTTGGGTGGTCGAAACGGAGTAGTGTCGACACCCCGGCCCCAGGGCGCAAGAGCAAGTTTTGAGTGTCGGTACCGGACGGAAGAGAGAAAAGAAAATGGCCATAGCACCGCAGCGACTCGGAATCGGACTCCGTCGGTTCTTCACCACCGATGACCGCCACCCCTACGACGAGGTCGTCTGGGATCGCCGCGATGCGCGCATCTCGAACTTCCGCGACGGCTCGGTCGCCTTCGAACAGCTCAACGTCGAAGTCCCCGCCAGTTGGTCCTTCAACGCCACCAACATCCTCGCCCAGAAGTACTTTCGCGGAACCCTCGGCACCCCGGAGCGCGAGACCAGCCTGAAGCAGGTGGCCGACCGCATCGTCGACACGGTCACGACCTGGGGAATCGAGCGCGACTACTTCGTCGACGAAGAGGAGGCCGAGATCTTCCGCGCCGAGCTCAAGCACCTCCTGATCACCCAGAAGGCGGCCTTCAACTCTCCGGTCTGGTTCAACATCGGCGTGAAGGGCGTGCCCCAGCAGGGCAGCGCCTGTTTCATCCTGGCGGTGGAGGACTCGATGCGCTCGATCCTCAACTGGTACACCGAGGAGGGCATCATCTTCAAGGGTGGTTCGGGGGCGGGGGTCAACCTGTCGAAGATCCGTTCCAGCGCCGAGATGCTCGAAGGCGGCGGCACGGCGAGCGGGCCGGTCTCGTTCATGCGCGGCGCGGACGCGTCGGCGGGCACCATCAAGTCCGGGGGCAAGACCCGTCGAGCTGCGAAGATGGTCATCCTCGACGTGGATCACCCCGACATCGAGGAGTTCATCTGGTGCAAGGCCAACGAGGAGAAGAAGGCTCGCGTCCTGCGCGATGCCGGATTCGACATGGACCTTGACGGCAAGGACATCCACTCGATCCAGTACCAGAACGCGAACAACTCCGTGCGCGTCTCGGACGAGTTCATGCAGGCCGTCCTCGACGACGCGGACTGGGACCTCGTGGCACGCCACGGCGGCCGTTCGGTTCGCTCCGTCCGGGCCCGCGAGCTCTGGCGTCAGATCGCGCGCGCCGCGTGGGAGTGCGCCGACCCGGGACTGCAGTTCGACACGACCATCAACAAGTGGCACACCTCGTCGAACACCGACCGCATCAATGGATCGAATCCCTGCTCGGAGTACATGCACATCGACAACTCGGCGTGCAATCTCGCGAGCATCAACCTGATGAAGTACCTGCGCGGTGACGGTCACTTCGACGTGGACGCCTTCAAGGCGACCATCGAAGTCCTCTTCACCGCCCAGGAGATCATCGTCGGCGCGGCGGACTACCCGACCGAGAAGATCGGTGAGAACTCGCGCAAGTTCCGCCAGCTCGGCCTCGGCTACGCCAACCTCGGCGCCCTGCTGATGGCCTCGGGCCTCGCCTACGACTCGGACGCCGGCCGGGCCTGGGCCGGCGCCATCACCGCACTGATGACCGGGCACGCCTACGTGACGAGCGCGCGTACCGCCGGACGCATGGGTCCCCACGAGGGTTACGCCGAGAACGCCGAGCCGATGCTCAACGTCCTGCGCATGCACCGCGACGCGGCCCACCAGATCGACGCCAACCTGGCGCCGGCCGACATCCTCGAGGCGGCACAACAGGCCTGGGAGGACGCGGTCGACCTCGGCAATCGTCACGGCGTGCGCAACGCGCAGGCGTCGGTGCTGGCCCCCACGGGGACCATCGGACTGCTGATGGACTGCGACACCACCGGCATCGAACCGGACCTCGGACTCGTGAAGTTCAAGAAGTTGGTCGGCGGAGGCAACATGTCAATCGTCAACCAGACCGTTCCGCGGGCCCTAGGCGTCCTCGGATACTCCGAAGAGGAGACCGCCGCCATCGAGGCCTACATCGACGAGAACAAGTCGATCGTGGGGGCGCCGGGCCTCAAGCCCGAGCACCTGCCGATATTCGCCTGCTCGATGGGGGACAACACCATCCACTACCTCGGTCACGTGAAGATGATGGGTGCGGTCCAGCCCTTCATCTCCGGCGCGATCTCGAAGACGGTGAACATGCCCGAGGACGCCACCATCGAGGACGTGGCGAACCTGCACATGGACGCCTGGAAGTTGGGTGTGAAGGCCGTCGCCATCTACCGCGACAACTGCAAGGTGGGCCAACCGCTGTCGACCGCGAAGAAGGACGGCGAGGAGTCGACGTCGTCGGTCACCGCGACCGACTCGGTGGCGGCCGAGCTCTACACCAAGATCCACAAGCTCGAGGCCGCCCTGGACCTCGCCAAGACCGAGGGGTCCCACGTGGTCGTCGGCGCCGTGCGCGAGCGACTGCCGCGGCGGCGGGTCTCGTCGACCTTCGCCTTCCGTGTGGCGGACTGCGAAGGTTACGTGACGGTCGGAGAGTACGAGGACGGCCGGCCCGGTGAGGTCTTCATCAAGGTCTCCAAGCAGGGATCGACCCTGGCGGGCATCATGGACGCCTTCTCGATCTCAATCAGCCTGGGACTGCAGCACGGCGTGCCGCTGGCGACCTACGTGCGCAAGTACGTGAACATGAAGTTCGAGCCGTCGGGCATGACCGACGACGCCGACCTGCGCATCGCGACGTCGCTGGTGGACTACATCTTCCGGCGTCTGGCGCTCGACTACTTGAACCCGAGTGAGCGCGAGGAGTTGGGAGTGCTGTCGACCAACGAGCGACTCCAGCCGACGCTGCCCGAGGTCGTCGAGCAGGCGACCCCGACGGTGAACGCCAGCGTCCAGCCGACGTTGGTCGACGTGTCCGAGAAGCCCGCGCACCAGCCCACGCTGCTCGGCCGCAACGAACAGCGTGACGCGCCGATGTGCTACCAGTGTGGCAACGCCATGCAGCGCGCGGGCTCATGCTACGTCTGTTCAAGTTGTGGGGCCACGAGCGGTTGCTCATGACGGTTCGCGTAACTCGATGGAGGTGCAGCTTCGAGTTTGACGCCGGGTGAACTGGCCCGCAGGCGTCCAATGAGAAGACGGAGCGAAGAGGTGCGCTCATTGGTT
>Ga0075019_10000447_pt1 | contig 23725 bp, 21 predicted proteins | sample ColStrG_CSR_2013_FD_71473 | JGI IMG/M metagenome (GOLD analysis project Ga0075019, IMG submission 71473) | Freshwater sediment microbial communities in response to fracking from Pennsylvania, USA - Cold Stream Run_MetaG_CSR_2013 | ecosystem: Environmental > Aquatic > Freshwater > Creek >...
GTCTCGGCCTGCAGGTGACTGACCGTCTCCCGCGAATCTTTGAGTATTTCGTCTTTCCAGTCCAACAAACGTTTCTTGAAGAACTTGAGCTGACGCTCGTTCATAAAGGGTTCGTCGTCCGACGGGACGTAGCCGCTGTCCCTCAGGTCGGTCACCGCCTGTTGCATCGATACCTCACCCATGCACCCTCGCAACGACCAATCCGAGCGCGAGCGGCGCTTACAACGAATCCCGCTTCAGGAGCAATCCGTTGCGTGAGGGCGCGGCCTGCAAATGCGACGCGATCGTCGAAGTCTGTCGGGGTATCGCAATGAATGTTACTTGCCATGGGTCGCTGGCAGGCGATCGAACCGCGGAGCGTGAACGATGAGGTCCAACGTCCATGGGATCGGCTGGGGTTGGCTTGCGATAAGTGTGCTTTGTGCCAGCGCGAGCGCCGCGGAACAGCCCATGGTCGGTTTCGCGCCGGCGAAGGCAGGGGCTGAACGGGCCGTCGAAGCGCGATTTGATTCGATGCTGTCCGCGATGGATATCCGGACACGCCTCAAGCTGATGTCGTCCGCCCCCAATCAGGTCGGCTCGCCGCACGACAAGGCCAACGCCGAGTACGTTCTCGGGCAATTCAAAGCCTGGGGTTGGGACGCCCACATCGAGACGTTTAGCGTTCTCTACCCGACGCCAATGGCCGAAGCCCTGGAGTTGCTAGGCCCGGAGCCGTTCAGCGCGACGCTCAGCGAGCCGCCGATCCCCGGAGATGAGAGCACCTCGCATCAGGACGGGGGCCTGCCCGCCTATCTGGCCTATGGCGGTGACGGAGACGTCGCCGCGCCGCTCATCTATGTGAACTATGGCATGCCCGCGGACTACGAGGCCCTGCAGCGACTCGGACTCGACGTAAGGGGCAAGATCGTGATCGCGCGCTACGGCGGCGGCTGGCGCGGCCTCAAGCCTAAGCTCGCCCAGGAGCATGGCGCGGTCGGTTGCATCATCTATTCGGATCCCGCCGATGACGGCTATGGAGCCGGCGACCCCTATCCCAAGGGGGCCTTTCGCCCCGAGCATGGTGTGCAACGCGGGTCGGTGCAGGACATCCCCGTTCAATCCGGCGATCCGCTGACGCCGGGGTACGGGGCGACCGCCGAGGCGCCGCGAATTGCGCGCGACCAAGCCAAGACCATCCTCAAGATTCCCGTGCTGCCGATCTCCTGGGGCGACGCCCAGCATTTTCTGGCGGCGCTTGACGGCCCGGTAGCGCCGAAATCCTGGCGGGGCGCCCTGCCCTTTACCTATCACGTCGGCGCCGGCGCGGCCCGGGTCCACATCAAGGTGGAGAGCAACTGGGATCAGAAACCTCTGTATGACGTCATCGCCACGCTGAAGGGCGATCGCGATCCCGACCAATGGGTCATTCGCGGCAACCACCGCGACGGATGGGTGTTCGGCGCCGAGGACCCGCTGTCGGGCCAAAGCGCAATGCTGGAGGAAGCCAAGTCCATCGGCGCCCTTTACCGCTCGGGCTGGCGGCCGGCGCGGACGATCATCTACGCCAGCTGGGATGGCGAGGAGCCCGGTCTGTTGGGGTCCACCGAGTGGGTCGAAACCCACGCCAGCGATCTGCAGGCCCACGCCGTGGTCTACATCAACACCGACGGCAACAACCGGGGCATCTTCGTCGGCGAGGCCAGCTACTCGCTTAACCGATTGATCGATCAAACCACTCGCGATGTGGTCGACCCCGAGACGAAAGTCAGCGTCAACCTCCGGGCCCGCGCGGCGATGCGCGTCCGCGCTCTGGAAAACGACGCCAGCGCGGACATGAAGGCGCGCGCAAGAATTGCTCGAAGCGGCGGTGACCTGCCCCTGGGCGACCTGGGCTCGGGCTCGGACTATTCGCCGTTCGTGCAACACCTCGGCGTCGCCTCGATCAACCTGGAGTTCACGGGCGAAGGCCAATCGGGCGGCGTCTATCATTCCGCCTACGACACTTTCGAACACTTCGAACGGTTTGGCGATCCGGGATTCGCCTATAGCGTCACCCTGGCGAAAACGGCGGGCCGGTTGGTGCTGCGGGCCGCCGACGCAGACATTCCACCGCTGGATTTCTCGCGCATGGCCGAGACCGTGGCGGAGCAGGTCGCGGACCTGAAGCGGCTCGTCACGACCGAACGCGACCACGCCCTTGCCGTCAACGGACTGCTCGAAGACAAGGCCTTTGCACTGGCCGCCGATCCCACCCTGAAAACAGGTTCGCCCGACGCGGAGTCACCACCGCCTGATCTCGACTTCAGCGTGCTGGACGCGGCGGTCGAGAAACTGCGGACCAGCGCCGCGAAATTCGCGGTCGCGTCCGCCAACATCCCAACCGGCCAGGCGCTTCATCAGGCCAGCGCCGAACTTCAGCGGGCGGAACAGGCCCTGTTGTCCGGGGACGGTCTGCCGGGGAGGCCTTGGTATCGGCACCTGATCTATGCGCCAGGACTTTTGACCGGCTATGGCGCGAAAACCTTGCCGGCCGTCCGCGAGGCTATTGAAGGACGACGCTGGGAGGAGGCGTCAAGCGGCATTTTGCGCACCGCCGCGGTCCTCAACGCATTGTCGGCGCGCGTTGAGGCTGCGACAAATGCCTTGATCCGCTAAGGCCCCGCCATGATCCGTCTCCGCCGCACTCGCATTGTCGCCACTCTCGGTCCAGCCAGCCGCGCGCCAGAGATGGTGACCGATCTGGCGCGCGTCGGCGTGGATGTTTTTCGCCTGAACTTCAGTCACGGGGCCCATGACGACCACGCCAAGGCGCTGGCGGCGGTCCGCGCGGCGGAGGTCGCGGTCGGGCGACCTCTCGCGGCCCTCGCCGACCTCCAGGGGCCGAAGTTTCGACTGGGCGAATTCAAGGACGGCGCCATTACAATCAAGGCGGGTCAGACCCTCAGGCTGGACCTGGATTCAGCTCCGGGCAACGAGGAGCGGGTACAGCTGCCACACCCCGAGGTGCTTCGTATTTTGAAGACGGGCAGTCTGGTGGTGATGGACGACGGCAAGATCCGCCTGCGCGTGAGCGGGACGGGGCCAGACCACGCCGACTGCGAGGTCGTCTCCGGCGAGCGACTGTCGGATCACAAGGGTGTTTCCGTGCCGGGCGCCGTCATTCCCGTGCCCGCTCTGACCGAGAAAGACCGTGCGGATCTGGATTTCGCACTAAGGATCGGGGTGGACTGGATCGCCCTGTCGTTTGTTCAGCGCGCCGCGGACATGGCCGAATTGCGCAAGCTGGTGAATGGCCGGGCGGCGATCTTGGCCAAGATCGAGAAACCATCGGGCTTGCGCGATCTGGAAGACGTCCTCGATGTCAGCGACGGCGTCATGGTGGCGCGTGGCGACCTCGGCGTAGAGCTGGCGCCGGAAGATGTTCCAGTCGCGCAAAAGACCATCGTTCGCGCCGCGCGGCGCCGTGGCGTGCCGGTGATCATCGCCACCCAGATGCTTGAATCGATGACGACCAGTCCGACGCCAACGCGCGCCGAAACCTCGGATGTCGCCGGAGGCGTCTATGAAGGCGCGGACGCACTGATGTTGTCCGCGGAATCGGCCGTCGGGGCCTGGCCGCGCGAGGCGGTCGCAACGATGGACGCGATCATTCGACGCGTGGAGGCCGACCCCAACTGGCCGAACCTGATGCGCGCCGAGCACGGGGCCGACGCCGAAGAGGATGTCGATGTGTTGATCGCCGCGGCGACCCGCGCGGCTCAGGCGCGATCGACGGGGTGTATCGTCGCCTATACCAACAGCGGCGCGACCGCGCGGCGCGTGGCGCGCGAGCGGCCGATCCGGCCGGTTTTGGCGATCACCCACGACATCGCGGTCGCGCGGGCCTTGGGGCTGGTTTGGGGTCTTGAGCCGCGCGTGGCCGAACAGCCGCGCGGGATCGCGGCGATGACCGATGACGCCGCTCACATGGCCGCGGATCTGGGCCTGGCCACGCCAGGAGCGCGGGTGTTGATCGTGGCCGGACCGCCAAAGGGCGCGCCGGGCGCGGCGAATTTACTCCGCATCACCCACGCGCCCCGCGGCCGCCGAGGATAGAGGTTCACCGTCAGCGCGTCGCGGGAAGTAGGGGTTTTGACAGATCTAGCGGAAACCCCGATCCTGGTCGGAATTCAGCGGCGACGCGCGCGATTTTGCGTTAGACGCCATTTGTCTTAGGCCATCGCGCTCCAAGAGGGCTGCCGCATCCATTTACCCATGCCACAAGCGGCCGACTTCCAGATTGAACGATCAGACAGCGGCGGCGCGGTCGCGCACCTGACCGGCGACTGGACTGCTGTCATGTTGGGACAGGTTGGCCAGAAACTGGCCCAGGCGCTGGCCGGAGTCGGTCCGGTGACGGTTGACCTCTCGAGGGTCGGCCGATGCGACACCTCGGGCGCCTACGACGTCTTGCGGGCGATCGGCGGCGAGGAGCCCGAGTCGCGCGTGATCGCTTCGGCTGAGCTGAAAAGTCTGTTCGCCATGGTCGCCAAAGCCATCCCCAAGGCTCGCGCCGCGCCTCGAGGAGGCCCCTCCGCTCGCGGGGTCTTCGAACGGATCGGCCGAGGCGTCTTCGATATCGGCGAGACCATGGTCGATATCGTGATCTTCAATGGCCATCTGTGCGTGACGATCGGGCGCGCCATCGCCAACCCGCGACGCATACGTTGGCCCGCGGTGTTTGCACTTGCCGAGCGCGCCGGCCTGGACGCGGCGCCCATCATTGCCATGACGACGTTCTTCATCGGAGCCGTCGTGGCGCTCGTGGGGGCCAATTCGCTGCGCGAATTCGGCGCCCAGGTGTTCGCGGTTGAATTGATCGGAATCTCGATCCTGAGGGAATTCAATATTCTGATCACGGCCCTGCTGCTGGCGGGCCGATCCGCCTCGGCCTTCGCGGCGGAAATCGGCTCCATGAAGATGCAGCAGGAAATCGACGCGATGCACGTTCTGGGCATCGATCCCTTCGACGCCCTGGTCCTGCCCAGGTTTCTCGCCCTGCTGATCACGATCCCCCTGCTGGTTTTCGTCGCGACGGTCGCGGGTCTTGTCGGTGGTCTCGTCATCACAACGACGGTCCTGGATCTAAGCCCGACCGTCTTTTGGCAACGGATGGTCGACGATGTGGGGCTGACACATTTCTGGGTCGGCATGTCAAAGGCGCCGGTGATGGCGGTGATCGTCGCCGGGATCGGATGCCGCCAGGGCCTGGATGTCGGCGGAAATGTCGAGTCCCTAGGTCGGCACGTGACCTCCGCCGTCGTCCAGGCGATCTTCGCCGCCATCATGATCGATGCGCTGTTCGCGATTATCTACATGAGGCTGAACATATGACCGCCGTGGGCGGCGATACGTTGGATCTCGACGCCCCGCCGGTCGAGGTGCGCGGCCTCGTGTCGAAGTTCGGCGAGCATCTCGTTCATGATGGCCTGGACCTGACCATTCCCCGCGGCGAGGTCGTGGGGATTGTCGGCGGGTCGGGGTCGGGAAAGTCTGTCCTGCTCAACACGATCATCGGATTGCGCGAACCCCAGCAGGGTTCGGTGCGAATATTCGGTCAGGACATCCGCTATGCGCGCCGCCGCCAGTGGACCGAAATCGAACGCCGGTGGGGCGTCTTGTTTCAACAAGGCGCGCTGTGGTCGAACCTCACGGTGAACGAAAACGTGTCGGCGCCGCTGCTGGAACACACGACGCTTTCCAAACGCGAGATCGCCGAATTGGCCGACCTGAAGATTGCGCTTGTCGGCCTGCCGCCAAGCGCCGGCGCGCTCAAGCCGGCCGAGCTCTCCGGCGGGATGATCAAGCGCGCGGGCTTGGCGCGGGCGTTGGCGCTTGACCCGGAACTGCTGTTTCTCGACGAGCCCACCTCCGGGCTGGACCCCATCTCGGCCGCGGGTTTCGACGCCTTGATCGCCGAATTGTCGGACGCTTTGCGCCTTACGGTGTTCATGATCACGCATGACCTGGACAGCCTGTACAAAATCACCGATCAAGTCGCCGTGATCGCCGACCGCAAGGTCGTCGCGATGGCGCCGGTGGGGGACCTTGAGCATTCCGATCATCCGTGGATTCGGAGCTATTTTCACGGCGCCCGGGGTCGGGCGGCGAAGGTGACGTCAGGCGGCGAGACCATGTCGGCGGCGAGGTAATGGAACGCAACGCCAACTACGCTCTGGTCGGGTTGATCTCGACGGTTCTGTTCGTCGCCCTGGCGGTGTTCGCGGTCTTTCTGGCCGGGAGCAATTTCAATCAGAGCTACAATTTCTATGACATCGTATTCGAAGGCCCCGTTCGCGGGTTAGCGCAGGGCGCCGAGGTTCATTTCAATGGCATAAAGGTCGGCGATGTCCGCCAGATCACCCTCGATCCCAAGGACCCCCACTTCGTCATCGCCCGAGCGCGGGTCACATCGGACGTACCCATCCGGACAGACTCCTTCGCCATGCTGGAGCCACTCGGCATCACGGGTGTGAATTATGTGCAGATATCAGCGGGATCACCTGCAAAGGCGTTGCTGCGCGACACCGTCGCCATGGGCGAAATCCCCAGGCTCTCCAGCCGGCGCGACACGCTCTCGGACTTGCTGGCCGGCGGAGGATCGGTCCTGCAGGAAGCCATTCAAACGCTCAACCAAGTCAACAAGCTGTTCTCGGACCGAAACATCAAGAGCGTATCGGCGACCCTTGGTAACGTCGAAGCGGTCACCGCCGAGCTGAAAGCCCATCGGTCGATCATCGCAACCGCCGAAACCACGCTTCAGCATGCCGATGAAGCGACCCAACAGATCTCGGCGCTGGCGAAGACGAGCCAAGGGTTGGTGGACACCGACGGTCGACAATCCCTGCGCAAGCTGGCGGCGGCGGCCGAGGAAATTCAAGGCGCCGCCAAGGCGCTGCGGGTCACCTTGGATAAACTGCAGGCGCCCACCGAGTCCTTCGCGAAAACGAGCCTGCCGGAACTGGCGACAACCATAGAGAGTCTGCAGCGCGCGACCATTCACCTCGATCAAGTACTGGTCGAACTGCGCGATGACCCTCGGACCGTGATCACCAAGCCGCCCTCAAAGGAAATCGAGGTCAAACCATGATCCGGCCATTCCCCCAATTCCTGGCCGGTCTGCTGGCTCTGGTGTGCCTGGCGAGCTGCGTGACCTTACTGCCCTCCGCCAAGCCTGTGCGACTCTATCGGTTCGGCGTCGACAGCATGCCCACCCGGGAACAGGACGTGAGCGAACATCGCAGTCTGGTCAGGCTGGCGCAAACCCGATTCGAGGATGCGGCGAGCGGCGACCGGCTCCTCACGTCCCGCGGCAACGAAATCGCCTACATTGGCAACGCCCGCTGGGTATCGCCGGCGAGCGAGCTGTTCGACGACGCCGTGCGCGTGAGTTTCCGTGATCACAAGGGCGTCAGGCTGCTTGGCCAAGGCGAGCCACGAGTCGCGGACTACATCCTCGCGCTGGACGTCGAACGCTTTGAGGCCCGCTACGCCGATGCCTCGAACGCCGCGCCCACCGTGAAGGTCTCGTTCCGCGCCTCACTCAATCCCGAGTCATCCGGCGCGCCCACCAAGAGCCTGGTCTTCTCCGAGGAGGCGAGCGCCTCGTCGAACACGGTTGGAGCGATCACCCAGGCCTTCGATGTCGCGGTCACGAAAACCCTGCTGCGCATGGCCAATTGGGTCGAGCAAAACGCCCAGCGCTAGAGTCCCGACTGTCGTCTCGCCGCCGTCACCGTGTTTCTCAGGAGACAGGCCACCGTCATCGGACCGACCCCTCCAGGCGCCGGCGTCAGCCATCCCGCGACCTCTCGTGCTTCCTTGAAGGCGACATCGCCGACGACCTTCGTCCGACCGGCGGCGGCTTTCACCGGGTCAGAGAACGGGACGCGATTGATGCCGACGTCGATGACGGCCGCCCCCGGCTTGATCCAATCCCCTCTGACCATCTCCGGCCGCCCGACCGCAGCCACCAGAATGTCGGCGCGACGACAGATCGCCGGCAAATCCCGCGAGCGGGAATGCGCAATGGTGACCGTGCAGTTTTCGGCCAGCAACAGCGCCGCGACGGGTCGGCCGACAAGCACGGAACGACCGATCACCACGGCCTCGCAGCCGGCCAGGTCCCCCAAGGCCTCTCGCAACAGTATGAGGCAGCCTAACGGCGTGCAGGGCGTGAGCGCGTCCATGCCGCTGGCCAACCGGCCGGCATTCGCCACCGTCAAACCATCGACGTCCTTGGCCGGGTCTATTCTTTCCACCGCCAGACCGGAATCCAGGTGCGACGGGAGTGGCAACTGCAGCAGAATCCCATGGATTTTAGGGTCGCGATTGAGCGCGTCCAAAAGATCGTGGAGGCCGTCCTGCGTCACGTCGGCCGCCAGGCGATGGGTCACCGAATGCATACCCGCGGCCGAGCTCTGTTCGCCCTTGGACCGCACATAAATCTGACTGGCGGGGTCCTCGCCCACCAGAACCACGGCGAGGCCCGGTTGCAGGCCGTGCGCCGACCTTAGCTGTGCGACTTCCAACGCGATGGCCGTGCGTAGCGCCTCGGCGCGCGCCTTGCCGTCAATGAGCACACAATCCGCCATTCTACGCCCACATTCCTGCCGCCACGCGCGGCGGCTTAGTCGGCCCCATAGATAGAGTCGAACGGATCGAACATGCCCGCCTCGACATCGGCTACGTTCACCGCTGGCCACCCGACCCGCGACGTCGCGCTGTTCCGCCAGGCCATCATGATGAGATCGCGAAGCGCCGAGGCGCCCGCCCCCAGTCTCGCGGCCACAAAGCGCCGGCCGCGGGCGTCGTCGCCGGCGAAACCGCCGTCCTTCTGCAAGTCATAGAGCGGGACGACGTATCGGTTGGTGTCGCTAAGATAGGCCGCGGTCCACACCGTGATGGCGCAGGCGCAATCCGCTATCGGCGCAATCGCCGCGGTCACGTCGTCTTGCGAGACCAGGCGGTGCACGAACTCGCCTTCTATCCCAGCGTGGATGCGGGCTTGCGTATAGCCGGCAGGGTTCGGCCATGGACCCCAGCCGTTAAAATGCACAGTGACGTGCAACGGCTGGCTGCCGTCCCCGACATAGTGCGCAAGCACACCCAGATCGCGAAGGATCAGCCAGCGACGGCCAGCTAGGTCGGCTTCGAACCAAGCGCGATGTATTGGGTCCTTCGTAGCTGCGGCAGCGGCTTTATCGACGCGCCAATAGGCGAAATCCTTGGTCAATTGTTGCCAAGAATCGATGATGGCGAACGGCAGGTAGCCGGACTTCCAACTATCCGCGCCCGCCGCGCGAACCGCCGCGTCATAGGCCGCACGACTCTCCGGTAAAGCGCTCAGCGCCGGCCCGCCAAAGATCTTGCCGTCGTCGCCGAGATCGAGAAAATGCGCGGGGTCGCGATCGCCGTCGTGCGCCTTGCCGCTGTCTTTCCACCGATCCGGTTCGCGCGCCAGCTCGCCAACTGCGTCGATCGTCGCGGGGTCTCGCAGAAATTCGGGGGCGTCGCCCGGCAGCGCGGCGATGGCCGCCCGGCCAATCAGGCGATGGCCGGTCGCGCCCCAGCCCCATGCGTTGACGGCGACCAGCGATACCGTCGCGCATGCCAGGGCTGAAATAGAGATCCGCAACCGCACCCACATGCAGCCTGAATGCGGCCGCGAAGCGCCGATCGTCAAGCGGGGTCGAGCGGCCGGCCGAGCCAAGGGCCGACTGACGAGACAGATGACGAATAGCTCCACAATATTTCTGTAGACGACGATTTTACCCGCCAATTCATCGTTCAATCGTATTGAACCAACAGGCGAGGTATTAGCGGGCCGACGATGGAATATAAAATTCCATTTTCACTGATGCACTCAAACCATCTGTCGTTATAGTCAGGGAAAACCCTTTGGACAGGGTGGGAGCTTGCCCGACAGCCGGAAAGACGTTAACAAGGGCTTAGCGAGCCGATCGGGGCGTCTCGAAAGAAAGACCTTGAAACGATTCCTATCCGCGGTCGCGACCGTTGCCGCCATGGCTGCGTTCTCGTCCGCGCGTGCCGAACCCACAGATCCCATCGCCGATCTGATCGCGCGCGTCGGGTCGACGGTGCGCCCCCTCTTCAACACCTTTGGATTGCGGGCGACCCTTTATCACCTTGGCGGACACATGGGTCACCGAGACTCGCTGGGCTGCGAGGTCGTACCGATGCGCACCGCCGCGGTTGATGGGGTTGAGGTGCGCCGCCACACGGTGCTGTTCATCAAGGAGACGGTAGGTCTGCCTATGCCCGATGGCCGCGCCCACGATGGGTATTGGTATGCTTCCGACATCGGCGGAGCGATTCACAGAGGACGCATAGACCTGTTCACTGGATCGGGCGCGACGTCAATGAAGCCCTTGATGCACCTGAACCTGGCGACGCTGACGGTTTCCAAGGTTGGCGAGTTCATCGGCTGCCCGGCCCAGCAGACGGTCGCCAGCATCGACCAGTCTCCGACGCCACCGGCGCAGGCCGTCGCCGACACGACCGCCCCCAAGGTCGACGAGTCCGGCACGCTCGTCTCCCTCAGCGCACCATAGCCGCGGTATTGCCGCCGTCGACTGTGATTACGGCGCCCGTGGTGCTTGGCATCAAGGCGGCGAACACGAAAGCCTGAGCCACGTCGTTCGCGGTGACTTCGCGACCCAACAGGTTGCCGGCCATGTAAGCGGCGGCGTCAAGTCCGCGCGCCGCCGAGCGCAGCCGGATCATTTCATCGGTAAGGAGCCCGGACCGAATCCGGTCGGGGTTGATCATGTTGACCCGCACGCCATCCTTGCCATGCTCGATGGCGTATTGCCGAGCCAAGGCAAGCAACGCCGCCTTGGAGGCGCCGTAGGCGCCGAAGTCGGCCCCTGGGTTGAGCGCCTGTTTGGAGACATTGAACAGCAGAACGCCGCCCATCCCTTGTTCACGCATGATCTTGATCGCGGCTCGAGCCACGGCCTGATGACTGAACAGGTTGACTTCGAAGCTGGCGCGCAGGTCCTCGTCCGGCAGGTCAATCATCGCGCCTGACAGGGCGATCCCGGCGTTCGACACGACGATGTCGACGCCGCCAAAGGTCCGCGCCACCTCGTCGAACGCCCGAACCACGGATTGATTGTCGGTGACGTCGCAGTGGAGGGCGAGCGCTCCGCGGCCAACCCCGCGGGCGGCAGCCTTGGCCGCGTCCTCGTCGCGATCCAGCAGGACGACCTGAGCTCCCTCCGAGGCAAAGGCTCGCCCCGTCGCCGCGCCAATGGCGCCGGCCCCACCGGTGATCACCACCACGTGGCGCAAAAGCCGTGGTTCGGCCTGTTTGCCGAGTTTGGCCTGTTCCAAGACCCAATATTCCATGTCGAAGGTGTCGGCCTCACCGATGGGCTCGAAGCGACCGACCGCTTCCGCCGCCAACACGGTTTCTGCCCATGTCTCCGCGATGTCGGCGGCGATCGCCGCTTCCGCGGCGCTTCGCCCGATGCCCACGAGCCCGACGTTGGGGATGACGACGACCCGCGGAAGAGGATCGAGCATGGTCTTGGCTTGCGGCGTACGGTCTGCGTTGCGCTTAAAATAGTCTCGATAACGGTCCGCGAATTGCTCGACCGCCGCGGTCACCTCCGCGCGCCATGCCAACAAGGCAGAATCGGGCCTTGGCGCCACCAGCGGCCAGGACTTCGTGCGGATCACGTGATCCGGTGTGGCGACGCCGCGCCCCGCAAGTTCCGCCAAGCGATCGTGGTTGGCCATCTCCAACGCCCCCGCCGAGGTCCTCAGGTCGAGAAGCCAACGCCCCGGTGAATGACCGGACGCGACCCGGCTGAGCGCGCCCCGCAACGTAGGAAGCAGGTCCGCGGTCGGAGGCGAGGCCTGACGGTCGGAGGGGGCCGCGCGCCGATGCTCGGCGACATGCGCCTCGGCCTGGCTCACCAGGTCGATCATCCGCTGGTAACTCTGTTGGGCGGTGTCGCCGAACGTAAACAGGCCGTGATTGAGGAGCACGAGACCCTCGATCGTCGGAGCTTGGTCCCAGGCGTCCGCCGCGACTTTGGCCAGGTCGAACCCGGGGGCTACATAGCGCACACAGGCAACGCGATCACCAAACACGCGCTTGATCAGCGCCGCGGCGTCGGGCTGGTTCGCCAGGGCCAGGACGGCCGTCGCGTGAGTGTGATCGATGAATTTTCGCGGAATGAAGGCGTGGAGCAAGGTCTCCACGGAGGGGTTCGGCGCGCTGGAATCCATCAGGTTCTGCCGTTGGGCGTTGACCATCGCCTCATCGGAGAGCGCCGCCAGGGAGCGCAGCCGCAACAACGGCTCAAGCCGGACCGCCGGGTGACCCGCCGGCTCTATCGTCGCCAGATCCCAGCCGCTGCCCTTGACGTGAAGCAGGTCGACCGGATCACCGAAAATGTCATGGCCTTTCGTCTTGACCGAGGTGTTGCCTCCACCGTGGAGGACGAGGCTGGGGTTGGCGCCCAGGAGCCGCGCGGAATAGGTCCTAAGCGCCAGGTCCTCGCTGACGCCTAGCTCGCCGTAGGCGCGCACACAGGCGATGGCGTCGGCGTCATTCCACAAACTTTGCATCGTAGCGCGGTACACTTCGCAGGCCGGTCTTGCCTAGACCGCGTGGCGACTCAATCCCGGGATCAATCCCGCGCGTGAGCGCCCGCCCAGCCTGGCAAGAAGGCGGCCTCGGGCGACTTCGCCAGCTTCAGAGCCTTCGAAAGGGCCTCCTCGAAATCCGATTCGATCGCTTTGCGTTTGATATGTTTGCGCAGGAAATCGGCCCACAGGAACTCGCTGAACGGCGTCGTATCCTTGGCGTAGCCTCCCGAATACCGCAGTTCGCCGGCCAGACTGCGGTAAGGGTCGTCGACGAGTTCATCTACCGATGCTGGAATCTCGGAGAAATCTTTCCTCACGCCCTCGGCGTCGTAGGGGTGACACCAGCCCCGCATGTCCAGAAAGGTCCAGAAGGAGGATTTGGAAAGGCTCGACAGGTCGGCCACGACATTGACCAACAAAGCCTCCACCTTGTCCTCGTGAAGCGCGCGCGCCAGATGATGATGATCGATGATGTAGTGGCGATGCTTTGGCCCCAGTACGATCGGCGCCATGTGCTTGCCCAGGAACGTCCCGGCCTCTTTCATGGCAAGGTCGGCGAAACGCTTGCGCTTCTCCCGAACCTCTCGCATTCCCACAGTAATCTGCGTGGGGCGCAGTTCCGAGATCGGGACAGGTTTCAGAAGGGGTTCTCTTGCGGTCATGCCGGCAGTCTAGGCAGTCGCCGGCGTCGGGGCTAGAGCGTTGCTCGGCGGCGCGGTCACAAAAAGTACACGAGAGGCCGCCGGACCGGCCGGTGAACCAGACTTCCGCCCGAGGCGGGAGCGCCGCGTGGCCCTGGCTGCGGGTCCTGGCCGCGATGACCGCGCTGACCGGCGGCCAAACGGCGCGCGGCGCCGAGGTTTCGTCCCCCGCGCAGAGCCCGGTCGACCAGACTTGGGCGATCCACGCCCAGGCCACCTTCACCGATCAAGGGCACCTCGCATTTTCCGCGCCCTACGCGGGCGGGAACAGTCTTTCGAACAACGCCTCGGGCAGAGAGACGTTCGATCTGACGGTGTTTGCGGGCGTTCGTCCTTGGCGTGGAGCCGAGGTCTGGGTCAATCCAGAGGTCGATCAAGGCTTTGGCCTCAACAATACTCTGGGTGTCGCCGCATTCCCGAGCGGAGAAGCCTATAAGGTTGGCGCCGCGACGCCCTACCTAAAGCTCCAACGCCTGTTTTTGCGCCAGACCATAAACCTGTCTGGCGAAGGGCGATCGGTAGACGCCGACGTCAATCAGCTCTCCGGCCGTCAGACCGCAAATCGGCTCGTGATCACGATCGGCAAGTTCAGCGTCACGGATGTGTTCGACGGCAACAGTTACGCGCACGACCCGCGGCGCGACTTCCTGAACTGGGGGTTCATCGACACCGGAACCTTCGACTACGCCGCCGACGCCTGGGGATATACGCTCGGCGCGGCGGCAGAATGGTATCAGGGGCCCTGGACGCTGCGTGGCGGCGCTTTTGACCTCTCCGTCGTGCCAAACAGTGAGAAACTCGATCCCTCCTTTGGCCAATTCCAGCTGATCGGGGAGATTGAGCGGCGGTTCGCAGTCGCGCGACGGGAAGGATCGATCAAACTGACCGGGTTTCTCTCGCGCGCGCGGATGGGCGCCTACACCGACGCGATCGCACTTGGCCAACAGACCAATTCGACGCCCAGCCTGGCTCCGGTGCGGAAATACCGAAGCCGTTCTGGCGTCAGCCTCGACGCTCAACAAGCCCTTACGCCCGACCTTGGCGCCTTTCTGCGGCTTGGCGTCGCCGGGGGCTCTTCCGAGCCATATGAATTCGCCGACATCGATCGAACTGTGGCGGGAGGCATGTCTCTCAAGGGGGCGGCATGGGGTCGGGCAGGCGATACGGTCGGATTGGCTGGCGAACTGAACGGAATCTCCGCCCTCCACCGAAAATTCCTGGCGAACGGCGGATTGGGAATCCTGATAGGAGACGGTCGCCTGCCCCACTATGGCGACGAAAGAATCTTGGAAACCTATTACGACGTGCCGGTTGGACGTATGGCCCACGTGAGCGCGGACTATCAGTTCATAGACAATCCTGGATTCAACCGCGACCGAGGTCCTGTGGCGGTTTTCGCCCTACGGCTTCACGCTCAGTTCTGAGACCCTGTCAGACCAGACGTCCCGATGCCACGGCGAACAGCAGACCTGCTCCAAGCAGGGCCCGATAGATGACGAACGGCCAGGCGGAGAACCGCTCCAATATCCGCATCAAGGACCAGATCGCGACGAAGGCGGACACCGAAGCGACGACCAGCCCTACCATCAACACAGACCAGCCGTGCGCGCCGAGGTGCGCCTTGTGCAGTTCCCAAACCTCTTTCACCCCGGCCAAAGCGATCGCCGGCAAAGCCAGCAGGAACGAAAACCTCGCGGCCTCTTCGCGCTTGAATCCAAGAGCGAGGGCGGCCGTCAGCGTCGAACCCGATCTCGACACGCCTGGGATGACCGCGCCAACCTGCGCGACGCCCACAAGGATGGCGTCGAGAAAGGTCGCCTGGCGAAGGTCGCGTCGGTGCTTGGCCATGACTTCGGCGACGCCCAGCAAGACCGCCATCGCCAGACACGCCCAGCCGACGACCTGCAGTCCACGCAAAGGAGAACCGCAGCGGTTGAGCAAGGGCGATAGAAACGCCCCCGCCACGGCGATCGGAATCGTCGCGAACCCAATCCAGACGACCATGCGCAGAGAGGCGTCCTCGTAGTCGCGATGCAAGGCGGCGCGCGTGCTTTCGCGGGCCAGCCTGCTCACATCCGACCAGAAATAGCTGACGACCGCGACCAGCGCCGCCATTTGCATGGCTGCGGAAAAGGCCGAACCGGGGTCGGGCCAACCTAACAGTGCGGGAACGACGCGCATGTGCGCGGTGGATGAGATGGGAAGGAGTTCGCTCACGCCTTGAACCACCCCCAGGAACGCGGCCTTCGCGTACCCGAGAGAGACAAAGCCCGTGTCCACGCCGCCCGTACAAACCTCGGACATGTCCGCCCCTGCCGCTACCTTAGTCGAGCGCGGGCATTGGCACAGTTCGTATGTGATCTCCACCCCGCCCCTTCACCACCGTCAACCCGGGACTTAAACTCGGGATCGTCCGGCGCGACCGGAGGCTTCAACGAGTTTTTCCGGATGACCACCGCCAACGAACTGCGCCGCACCTTCCGGGCAATGCATGCGGAGGGCTGCTTTGTCATGCCAAACCCCTGGGATGTCGGGTCGGCGCTGGCTTTACAGGCCCTGGACTTCAAGGCGCTGGCCAGCACGAGCGCAGGCATGGCCTGGTCGATGGGGCGAGCGGACAACGGCGTGGCGCTGGATGAGGTGCTGGCGCATCTGTCAAGTTTGACGGCGGTGCTGCGCATCCCACTGAATGCGGATTTTGAAAATGGCTTTGCGACAAGCGCCGAGGGGGTCTCGGCCAACGTCGCCCGTGCGGTGAACGTTGGCGTCGCCGGTTTGTCCATCGAGGACAGCACCGGAGACCCGACCGAACCGCTCTTCGAGTTCAATCTCGCGGTTGAACGCATCGCGGCGGCGCGGAGCGCCATCGACCGGGTCGATCAGGATACGGTGCTGACCGCGCGGTCGGAAGGATTCCTTGTCGGTCGCCCTGATCTGCCCGAAACGATCCGCCGGCTTCGCGCATTCGCCGACGCCGGAGCCGATTGCCTGTACGCGCCAGGTCTCCGCGGCGCGGATCAGATCGCCGAAGTGATCCGCGCGGTCGCGCCCACGCCTGTGAACGTTCTCACGCCGGGCCTGAATGTCCAGGATATCGCCGCGCTTGGCGCGCGCCGCATAAGTGTGGGGGGCGCGCTGGCGCGCGCGGCCTGGGGAGAATTCCTCCGCGCCGCGCGGCAAATCCACGACCATGGCGACTTTTCCGCATTTGATCGCGGAGCACCCGGCGGCGAACTCAATCGGCTGTTCGGTCAAGCATCGTCTTAGCTTTTGAGGGATTGCCGCCAACATGTTCGAGCGTCGCGGCGTCAGCCGGTAGGCCGATTGGCCGCGATTTCCAGGTGATGAACCGACCGACCGGCGCAAGGTTTTCGTCGCCGCCTGGCGCCGCGAGCGCCGTGAATGTGCTATTCCCGAAATTGTCGATCGATGAGAAATTAGATAATTCGGGTTTTGAGTTGCTACCGTATTGTGAGCGGGCGGCGAGCTTGGCCCGAGGCCAAGACGGCGGAACAGTGATCCGAATCCGGTCGGTCCTCGTAGGACGGTGGTGTTTTTCGTTGGGGCGCGATCCCCCGATTTTGAAAATCATGGGACGGGTCTGATGCGGAAATCGCTTGGGATCACGGCGCTCTGTCGGCGATGGCCCCAAGAAAGCCAAGGTCGTGAGGCATTGGCGGGTCTTCGCGTCCTGTCCGTTCTTGTTCGTGTGGGAAACCCATAGCGTGAATTCGATCTACGACCTCGTTACGACGGTGATCTTCGCGGGGGTCGCGGTTCTGTATCTGCAGCGCTCGACCGAGGCGGAACCTCGGGACCACATCATTCAATATGTTCCCGCGGCGCTCGGCTGCGCCATCGCAAACTATCTTGGCAATCATGGCCAGGGTTTGATCGCGGCGGCGCTGATCGCCGGGGTGGTCGCCTATGTGTTGTACGTCCTCAAACCGTTCAACACCGCCCCTTAGCCCCAGCCTGTCGCCGGAGTTCAGTGCGTGGTGATTTTCACGATTTTCAAGATAACCATCAAAATTTCCGAACCCGCAGCCGGCGCGGGACTGAAATCGTCTTGCTCAAAATCGGCTCGCCATATTCCACCCGCTTCTTCGATGGCGTAAGGGTCGGCGCGCCCGTCGCCGCAAGGACAATCATGAGTTGGCTTAAGCGAAATACTTCACGGTCGAAGGATCGACCCGACGTGGCGGCCGAAGCCCCGCAAGAGCCCGACTACGTTTGGGTGCCGGCCGCGACACAAGACGTGAAGACGATGGACGGCCAGTTGCTGCCGCGGTTTCAATCGACCGCGGGAGATCAACCCGGTGCGGACGCCGACAGGATCGCCGCCATTCGCTCAAGGCTCCGTCACGCCTATACCCCGGCCCAGCCCGTAACCGATCCCAGCATGTTCGCCGGGCGAGTGTCGGTGCTGACGTCGGTCATCCGCGCCATCGAGGACCAACGTGTTCACTGTGTGATCTATGGCGAACGGGGCATCGGCAAGACCTCGATGCTGCATATGCTGGCCCGTTCAGCCAAGGACGCCCGCTATCAGGTCGTCTACATTACCTGCGGCGCCCGATCGGAGTTCGATGAGACGATCCGTGCGATCGCATCGAAGATCTCGCTAATTTATCATGCCGATTTCGGCCCCACCTCGCCCGAGGGCGAACGCGGCGACAGTTTCGAATCCACCTTCGACCACGAGCCATTGCTCGTGCGCTCCGCCAGCGATCATTTCGCCAAGATCGAAGGCACCCGCGTCCTTGTGGTGATGGACGAATTCGATCGCATTACATCCGAGGAATTGCGCCGCGCGATGGCGGAGTTCCTCAAGAGCCTGTCCGACCAGGCCGTGCGCATGCAATTCGTGATCGCCGGAGTGGCGGCCAATCTGACCGAAATCATCTCCAACGTGCCCTCGATTCAGCGGAACATCTTCGCGATGCAGGTGCCGAAGATGTCGCCCGCGGAACTTCGCGACATTGTCAAAAACGGTGAACGCGTAAGCGACATCCATTTCGACGAGGCGGCGATCGAGGCCGTTATCCGCCGCTCCATCGGGTTCCCCTACCTTGCCTCCCTGATCAGCCATCGCGCGGCCATCGTCGGGATTGACGACCACCGCGAGATCATCACGGCGGACGATGTCGAGACCGCGACCGAGGACGCTGTCGCCGAGTATCGCGGGCGTCTGTCGCGACGAGCGCAGCTACAGGTGGAACAGCTTCGCAAGAATGGCCTGATGAACGCGCTGGGCGTACTCGCGGGCGCGGCCCAGAGCGCCGGCGGCTGGTTCACATTGGACGACCTGAAACATACCTATGGCGACGCCGTCGCGGTGGACTGGGCACGGTCGGCCGTGGATCAACTCGCCGTCAATCGGGTGCTGCTGGAGGCCCGCGACGGCGACCTGGAGCGGGCCTATCGATTCATCGAGCCCAGCGTCCCGACCTATCTCTGGCTGCTGGCGGGCGGCGGGCGGGCCGACGCGCCAGCCAAGCCGGCGCGAAAAGCCGCCAACGCGTGACGACCGAGGCGATGAAAGCCGGCGGCGGACCGGTCAAGCTGCTATGTCCGCGTCGTTTCGGCGATGAGCGAGGCTGGTTTAGCGAAACCTTCAACAGCGCCAAAGCCGGCGCTGTCGGCGTGAACGTAACGTTCGTGCAGGACAACCACTCAATGTCGCGGTCGGCCTATGTTTTGCGCGGCCTGCATTTTCAAACCCCGCCTTGTGGTCAGGACAAACTGATCAGATGTGTTCGCGGACGCATTTGGGATGTCGCTGTCGATATTCGCGCCGGCTCGCCGACGTTTCGACGTTGGGTCGCCGCGGAACTTTCTGCTGAAAACGGTCGCCAGTTGTTCGTGCCCATTGGGTTCGCGCACGGCTTTCTGACGCTCGAGCCGGATACGGAAGTCGAGTACAAAGTCAGCTCAACCTACGCCCCCGACCACGATGGCGGTCTGGCATGGAACGATCCGGACCTTGCGATCGCCTGGCCCCTGGACGGGAAGGCGCCGATACTTTCGGACAAGGACGCACGGTTGCCGTCGCTGCACAGGTTCGACAGCCCATTCCCCTACGACGGCCAGCCGCTGCAGGACCTGCCGACCGAACCCTTGGTTCCCTGACATCCCGCCGAGGTCCCCGATGCGCATTCTCCTGACCGGCGGCGCCGGTTTCATTGGATCGGCGTTGGCGCGCCACCTGATCGCGAACACCGCCCACGAGGTGCTTGTTTTCGACAAATTGACCTATGCGGGCAATCTCGCCTCGCTGGCGTCGATCGACGGTCACCCCCGCTATCACTTCGCGCGCGCCGACATTGCCGAGGCCGAGGACGTTCGCCGGGCGCTCGACGGCTTTCGCCCCGACGTTGTGACCCATCTCGCCGCGGAGTCGCACGTCGACCGCTCGATCGACGGGCCAGCGGCGTTCATCCAAACCAATATCGTCGGCACCTTCGTTCTGCTGTCCGAAACCCTGAAGTACTGGCGGGGCCTGGCGGCGGCGGAACAGGCCACATTCCGCTTTCACCATATCTCCACCGACGAGGTCTTCGGCTCCCTGGGCTCCGAGGGGTTTTTCAACGAAGAGACCCCCTACGATCCACGTTCGCCCTATTCGGCGTCCAAAGCATCCTCGGATCACTTAGTTCGGGCATGGGCGCACACCTATGGCCTGCCGACGATGGTGACCAATTGCTCCAACAACTATGGACCATACCACTTCCCAGAAAAGCTGATCCCGCTGATGATCATCAAGGGCCTCTCTGGCGAGCCTCTGCCCGTCTACGGCAAGGGCGACAACGTGCGGGACTGGCTGTTCGTCGACGACCACGTCCGGGCGCTCACTCGCGTCTTCGAAGCCGGTACGCCCGGTCAGACCTACGTCATCGGCGGACGTTCGGAACGGACCAACCTGGAGGTGGTGCAACGGGTGTGCGACGCACTCGACCGATTGAAGCCCAGACCTGACGGCCGGTCTCGCCGCGAGCAGATCACCTATGTGACCGATCGGCCTGGTCACGATCAGCGCTACGCGATCGACGCCTCGAAGCTTGAACGGGAACTGGGCTGGCGCTCGACCGTGAGTTTCGAGGATGGCATCGAGACCACCGTTCGCTGGTACCTCGACAACGAGGCCTGGTGGCGGCCGATCCTGGATGGCACATACACTGGCGAGCGCCTTGGCGCGGCGGCGGGCTAAGGGCGGACTGAACAATGACTGAGCGCAAGGGCATCATCCTGGCGGGCGGCGCGGGCACGCGCCTGCATCCCGCGACGCTGGCGATCAACAAGCAGTTGCTGCCCATCTACGACAAGCCGATGATCTACTACCCGCTGTCCGTTCTGATGCTGGCCGCGATCAAGGACATATTGATCATTTCCTCGCCGGAGGCGATCGACAACTACCGTCGATTGTTTGGGGACGGGACGCAACTGGGTCTGAGGATCGACTACGCCGTGCAACCCAAACCCGAAGGCCTGGCCCAGGCCTTCCTGATCGGCGAAGACTTTCTGGCGGGCTCGCCCGCGGCCCTGGTGCTGGGCGACAACATTTTCTTCGGAGCCGGGATGAGCGGTCTGCTAACTCGCGCCGCCGAACGTGAGCGCGGCGCGACCGTGTTTTCCTACCACGTGGAAGATCCAACGGCTTATGGCGTCGTCGAGCTTGACCGCGACGGCCGAGCGATCAGTCTTGAGGAGAAGCCGAAGGCGCCAAAATCCAACCAGGCCGTGACCGGCCTCTACTTCTATGACTCGCGGGTCGTCGAATTGGCGAAACAGGTGCGCCCCTCGGCCCGCGGCGAGTTGGAGATCACCGACCTCAATCGCCTATACATGGAGGCGGGCAGCCTGTTCGTCGAGCCTCTGTCGCGAGGTTACGCCTGGCTGGATACGGGGACCCACGAAAGCCTGTTGGAGGCGTCCGAGTTCGTGCGCACCCTGCAAAAACGCCAAGGGGTGTACATCGCTTGCCTTGAAGAGATTGCGTTCCTCCAGGGGTTCATCAATCGCGACCAGCTGCGAGAGGCGGGACGGCGACTGGAGAAGACCGAGTACGGGCGTTATCTTGTTCGGATCGCAAACGAGGCCTAGGGCTTTGCAATAACGGCGTGCTCGACGGCCAGCGCCAGGTCCAGGGCGCGCGCGCCATCAACGCCACCCGCCAGCGGGCGCTTCGAACCATCGCGCACCGCGTCGAGAAAGGCGCGAAGCGAGGTCGCGAGCCGATCCCGCGCCTCGGCCGTTTCCGCGAAGTGAGCATTCAGGCTGAAAGGCGTGGAATTGCGCAGCTCGCCCGTCCGCAGATCGAAGGAGACCTCGCCCGAGGAATAGAGGATGCGCCAGGAGCGCGCGGGCTCCCTTGCCGAGCGGGAGACGTCAAACGATGCCACCAGACCGTTATCAAAACTCACCTCGGCGCGAACCTCGTCGCAATCGGCTGACCCCTCGGCCTCAACCGCGAACGGTTCGCCGCCGTTCAACGCCAGGGCGAGATCCAGATCGTGGATCATCAGGTCCAGCACGACTGAAACATCGCGGTTTCTGGGAGATGGCGGGCCATGTCGTACGGCTTCTATGCGCAAGGGGTCTCCTAGCACATCGAACAAGCCCATGGCCTGGACCGCCGCGCGCTCAAGGAAGCCACAGGCGACGACGAGGCCACGTCGATCCGCTTCTCCGATGATTTGGTCGGCTTCCGCGAGCGTTACGGCCAGGGGCTTTTCCACATAGACCGCTTTTCCCGCGCGGAGCGCGGCCAACGTCAAATCAGCGTGGGTCGTGGCAGGCGAGGCAATGGACACCACATCCACGGCAGCCAGGAGCGCTTCGATGGAAGATGCGCTGCTCCCGCCGTATCGCTCGGCCAGCGCTCGCGCCCGCTCGGGATGGGGGTCGAACACGGCGGCCAATTCAACATCGTCAAACGCCGCCAGTTTGGCTGCGTGGTGGCCGCCGAAAACGCCCGCGCCAACGACGCCCGCCTTCAATCTTGTTCGCATCCTGGTGCGAATACACGCCCCCCCTCGGTTTGCCCACTGGAGGTCGCGTCGCCAAGGCGCTAAGCAGCGTTAAGACCAATGCGCTCCCAGGGAGAAGACCAGATGACCATCTCGCGAGAAATCCGCCTTAAGAGCCGACCCGTGGGCCTGCCCACGGCCGAGAACTTTGAGCTTGCGAGTGTCACGCTTCCCGATCCGGCGCCCGGCCAGGTGCAGGTGCGCAACCACTGGATGACGGTCGACCCATATATGCGCGGGCGGATGAACGATGTCCGCAGCTATACGCCTCCGTTTGCTCTGGGCGAAGCCATGCAGGGGGGCGCGGTCGGCGAAGTCGTCGCCTCCAACGACCCTTCGCTGAAGGCAGGCGATCTGGTGCAGAGCTTTTTCGGCTGGCGTGAAGCGTTCAACGCGCCGGCGGCGGCCGTGCAGAAGTTGGACACCCACGGCCTGCCGGCCCAGGCGTTCCTCGGCATCGCCGGCATGCCGGGGCTTACGGCTTACGTCGGGCTGCTCAAGATCGCCGCGCTCAAGGAAGGCGACGTCGTGTTCGTTTCAGGAGCGGCTGGAGCGGTTGGTCAGGTCGTTTGCCAGATCGCCAAGGTGAAGGGACACAAGGTCATCGGATCGGCGGGAGGCAAGGACAAGGTCGCCTACCTCAAGGAAATCGGGGTCGACCACGCCATCGACTACCATGCAGAATCCGATCTGACGGCGGCCGTGCTCGCCGGCGCGCCTGATGGCATCGACGTCTATTTCGAAAACGTGGGCGGAGCGCATCTTGAGGCCGCCCTCAACACAGCCCGCCCCATGGCGCGCATGGCGCTCTGCGGCATGATCTCACAATACAACGCCACCGATCTCGGCGCCGGCGTGCGCGGCCTGATCCAGGCGGTTGGGAAACAGATCCGCCTGGAGGGTTTCATCGTTTCCAGCCACGCCGACATGCAGGGGGCGTTCATCGCCGACATGGCCAAGTGGATCGGCGACGGCAAAATCACCTGGCGGGAGACGATCGAAGAGGGCATCGAAAATGCGCCCACCGCGTTTCTGAAACTCTTCAGCGGCGGCAACCTCGGGAAAATGCTCGTCAAACTGAGCTGACATCGGTCGGTCGACCGCTTTCGACCGAAAAGGACTTGATTGATCCGGCTGACCGGATCAGAGAGCGCCGCCTTGCCCAAAAGGAGCCAACGTGGCCCGCCTGTTCAACGCCTATGTCATTGTCGATTGGAGCGCCGCGTCGAAGCCGTCGACGGGAGCCGATTCCGTATGGATCGGCGTGCTCAAGCGCGACGTCCGGTTTCGCTTCACGTTCGAGCATCATAATCCGGCGACCCGCAAGGAAGCCGAGGCGCTGATCGGCGC
>Ga0075019_10000449_pt1 | contig 23671 bp, 20 predicted proteins | sample ColStrG_CSR_2013_FD_71473 | JGI IMG/M metagenome (GOLD analysis project Ga0075019, IMG submission 71473) | Freshwater sediment microbial communities in response to fracking from Pennsylvania, USA - Cold Stream Run_MetaG_CSR_2013 | ecosystem: Environmental > Aquatic > Freshwater > Creek >...
GTCTGTCATAATGAACTCCTTTACGGTCTTACCTGTCTGAGCCTATGCGGCCTTCTTTTTGGCGATCTCAGATTCGACCGCAGCCTGGCTCTTCTTGGGAAGAATTTCCAAGCCCGCTGGCTTTGCCTTCCTGCGGGCTTCGTTTATATGCGTTTTGATTTCAAACCCTATGGCAAGAGCTACAGCGCCCCACAAGACCCATGCCAGAATTGTTGCAGGATCCAAAGGGCACCTCCTTATCAGTGGTGCTCAGCAATCGGTCGTTCGCCGACGGTCACCACCGGACACGGAGCCAGAGCTACGACCCGATGTGCAGTTGAGCCGAAGTGACTTGCCATCGGTGCCAAAGTTCCTACTCCTCTCACGCCCATGACGATGAAGTCAGCTGACAAATCAGCTGCCAGGTTCACAAGGCGTTCTGAGACGGCTCCGATCTCTACGACCAACTCCGGCCGATAAAGTAATTCGGGTTCGGAAGGGATCATCTGGCGCAACCGATTCTCGGCCAATCGAATGGCCTGACGGGTCGAGTCGTTGAACTCTCCTTCCATGATGTGTGCCAGGGTGATATGCGCTTTGAATTCATGCGCCAGTGACACGGCGAATTCGATCGCTCGCACGGAGGGTGGGGAGAAATCAGTCGCACAAACGATGCTATGAACTCCCGCCGAGGCCAGTGTTGTGACATGCGGTCCGATTGTGAGCACCGGGCAGGACGACTCTCGAATTACTTCTTCAGCGATCGAACCGAGGGCTACCTTGCCCCATCCTGCGCGGCTGACCGTGCCTAAGACGACCAGATCGGCGGAATAGGTTTGCGCCCATCGTTCGAGCACGTCCGCCACCTTTCCCTCTCCCAACAGCGGGTCACAACGCAAGCCGCGACTCCGGAGAGCGCTGATGATCTGATTCAGGGTGTATCCGGCAAAATCTTCGACTTCCTTCAAGACGCGGCCCACGGATACGGCAGACGCAAAAGCATAAGCCATAGGGGGAATGACATGAGCCGCGTAAAGTTTTGCTCCATACCGGTCTGCCAGCGCGGCAGCAAACGGCAGAGCCCGGCTGGCCGACACCTCAAAATCGGTTGCGAACAGAATGTTCTTGAGTGCGATCTGCGGTTTTAGCTCGAGGACTTTCATCTCTTCTCTCCCCCTTTACTGCAGTCCTCGCGAACCCCGGCTTCCTCCGGGATCAACCGCTCTAGTCGTTCTCCACGCGCAGATTGTTTTCTACCGAGAACACGCCGGACACACTATTGGCTTGCATTCCAGCGACTTGTTTCTCCATTTGGCGAGCCACGACGCCTTCCAGCGTGACGTGGCCATTGTCTACGACGATGTGAATCGGCGGAACGGCACGCAACTGATACTGCGAGAGCACACTGTGCCCATAGATCTTGCGATAGGTCGCGCGCCGTATGCGGTCATCGTTGGGTGATACGGGCAAGACCTTGATCTGGTTGTCCACTCGCTCGACGCCTTCAATCTCTCGCACCGCTCTTTCCGCGTCTGCCTTCAGCGTCGGACGGCTCACTTCTCCGAGCAAAGTCAAAGTGCCTTCCGGGGAAACCTTGTACAGCAGATTGTCGAACACGCCATAGAACGGAAGCATCACCAGTTCGTGGTGCACTTCTTTGACAATGCGATCAACTCCCTTCTGGCTCAAAACTGCGCTGCGAGTGGATTGCGTTGATTCCTGCGGAGTACTGTCCGCGTAGACTGCCACGCTCAAGAGCAAGACAGCCAGGATCAGTGTGGTTTTCATGGCATCCTCCAAACTTTGTGATGAAAGGGCCGCTGTTGCCCTGTCTCCAGCAGCGCCAGCGGCCATCCTGTGTCGTTTCCGGGATCGTGCCACATCAGCTACCTGATCCACTGTGGGAAGCCTCCAGCTTGTCGAGGCGGTCATCTGCATTGTGGTAATCCATGATCGTGTCCACCGTCTGATACAGAATGTCCGCTTGTGCGGATAAGTCGGCCACCGTCTCTTTGTACTGAGGCTGTATCAGGTTCCGGCGTCCATCGCGGAGCAGTTTAATGGCGTCGGTGGTCCCAGATGCCAATGCCACCAAGTGGGGGCGAACTCTCTCAATAGCCATTTGCTGGGCTTCGCTGGCTTGTGGTTTCGCTCCCTCCAGATCGGTCAGCAATCGGCCCATGTCGTTGATGTCATGCCGGAGATTGTTTAAATGGTAGGCATGGCTTTCCCAGCTCGTCCCATGGTTTTGTGCGAGGGACAGCAAGTCTTCAGCACTGCGACTGACGTCCGCGGCCTGCTGCTCAAACACAGACAGATGGCCTGCCACCTCGCGTACCGTCGCCGGGTCAGGAGTGGAGTTGTTCGTGTCGGCCTTGAGCGCGGCCGGCGCAGCGATCGTCGCCGCCACCAGGCACGATGCCAGTAGAATGTTCTTGTATCTCATATTCATTCCCTCCTTCTAACTGATTTGGTTAGCGTTGACTTGTGAGTTCTCCGAGGCCGTGGCTGCGTTCATTGGTGATCGAATTTGGCCCTGCTTCACTTTTGGCCTCCGTCGCCTGCTTCCATTCCAATCCGTCACCTCCCAGCGGAGCTACGCGTCAACGTAGTGTTGGATCATGGGTTGTACAGTCCGCGGTTTCGCGTGGCGACTCCGCAGGATCTCGGCCATGCACGGACCAGCCAGTTCGGGGTTCACCACTCCGGTAGCCACAGCGATCTCGAGCAGCCCCATTGAGTTCTCTCCGCTCTCCACCAGCAGGCTTTGCGCAAGCAATCGGAGTTCGGGGTCCCTCGATTCGAGACCCTCAACCAATTCCCATCCCGCTTCCGGATCGGCCGTCTTCCGCCATAGGATGCCGCAGGCCAGCATGTAATCGACTTCCATGGTGAACCTCCTTAGGGATTTCAACTTCTCACGTGATCGCATTCAAGCTGCCGGGAGCCGCTTCCCGTCGCAACCCAGACGAACCCTAACCATCTCGACAATCTGCCGAAAACAGTGTTTGCGCACAATGTCCTGCGCGCCCCCAGCTTCCAGTCGAGTGAAGTCAACCACTTCGGGGGCGCTCGATTGCATGACGATGCACGGAGTTCGCTCTTCTCTTTGCTGAAGCGTCTTCAGCACCTCCTCGCATTCGGCATCGGGCAAGTATTCGTTGACCAGCACCAAGTCGAAAGCTCGCGAATCAAGCAGCTTCAGGGCTTCCTTCGCAGTCCATACCGTTGTGGTGTCGAACCCCGCATCCTCTAGAAGCCCCTCAAGAATGATGAGGACATCTTCGTGACTATCCACGATCAGAATTCTTTTTCGCGCCGATTTCATGACGACGATCCTCACTCCGTAGGCTGAAGGGCCACTCGTTATGGAGACTGGTGCTTTTCGCATCTCACCGCTGTCAGCGAAGCTCCGTGCATGTTGAGTGCCGGACATTGGCGAAGGACAAACGGTTACGAATCTTTACTCGTCAGGTTTTCGATTCGTCGAGGGGAGATGCCAAGCGACAGACAACAAAAGCGACTGACCCGTTTCGGAGTCGAGTCCCAGGTTCAGGCACCTGGCGTATGCGCAGATCTAAGGCCTTCGATGTCCGATACTTCTGACATTCGCGGTCCGATTTCTTTGACACATGTGGCCGGCGGGTGACACGGATGTTGGCGTTGATATTTGTTTTGTGCAACTTGTCCCTAGTCAAAGCTTGGTACCCGCCGTGCCCATGGTCAGACGTTCTCCTTGTGGTCGGAGTTTCGAAGACGCTACCGAAACGAGAGTCACGGGTGACCTGACCGGATTTCACGTCCGCTTTGGAACGTCAGAACAGGCTTGCCTTTTTCGGAGTACTTTCTTTCGGCACGAGAAGAGCATAAGCAACGGATGCGCTCGGTCCCAGCGATCTGTGACGACGCACACACATCGCTGGGAGTGCGTCGCTTTCGATCTCCACCAATGAATTGGAGTACGAGCACTCTCGCCAGGGAGTCACGAGACTCGTACAGGGAAGAACACCAATGGCGAATCCCGATGGAAATGAGAATTGGCAGGCTCTTTATAGGGAAGCCGTATTCGAGCCCGATCGCAAGAAAGTCAAGACACGGGTCGCCCAGGCTCAGATGGCCATCCATCGTCGAGCCCGGGAGTTGTGGTACTCCGGGGCGCAAGAACCGACTGAGCGACGCCAGATGGATGCGGCCGCCCATTTCCTGGGAATCCTCCGCGTGATCGGAGAGAAATGGTGACGCACTGGTGTTGTCTCGCTCGCATTCAACCACACGCAGTGGCGCAACACTGGCGGCACACGGATCTGCTTAGGGAGAGAAAAGGTTCATAGCTAGTGCTTTTCCTTCATTTATTGATTGCTTTGACTCCTTTGGACCGAGGTGTGACTCATGAAACCAGTTGGCACTATCAGCACGGGAGTTCTGCTGCTCCTTCTCGGGACCGCAGCTCCGACGAACGCACAGCGGGACGAGCCGCAAGAAGCTAAGCGCCCAAGACAAGAGCAGCCAGCGAAAAATGAAAAGCATCGGGACATAAGACAACAGCCGCGAGACAGGACCCAGCAGCGACAGAGCGCCCCGGAGCCGCGACGGAACCAGAGCAACCAGCAACAACGGCGCGCGCAGAAACAGCAACAGGACCGGAGCACCCGAATGCAGCAGCGTCCTCGGCAACCGGACCAGAATCAGCAAGAGCGCGCTCAACGTCCGGCCATGAAACAGCCGCAACGGCATGAGGGCTATCGAGCTTCACAGCAAAGGCAGCGTGTACAGCAAGGTAAGCACCGGGAAGTGTGGCAGCAGCATCGCGCCCGTGACTGGCGGTCCGAACACCGCGACTGGCGGGAACGTGGTGGTTACAGCGGCTACCGCATTCCTGATGAGCACTATCGCGGCAACTTTGGTGCGAATCACTGGTTCCGCATCCACACATACCCGATCGAAATATATGGCGGGCACCCGCGCTTCAGGTACGCCGGTTTTTGGTTCGGTCTCATGGACCCATGGCCAGAGTACTGGGCGGACGACTGGTACGAAAACGATGATGTCTATGTCGTTTACTCGGAAGATGGCTATTACTTGTACAACCGGAGGTACCCCATGGATCGGATCGCAATCACCGTATATGTGGACTGAGGCACTTGCGGACGCCAGCAGCGGCGGCTCGGCCATAACAACCACGACTACGAAATCGCGGAAATCATTGGAGCGAACGGGAGAAACAACTATTGCCAAAGGCTGCACTGGATTAGTGAACAAGCCGCAGCCAATTCTCTGACAACTGTCCAAGGAGGAAGAATGTATTTAAGAAATCTTTCCACAATCATCATAATCTCGCTGATTTTATTGTTATCTCTCTTGCGACCCGCGGCCTTTGCGCAAACCCTGACAACGGGTGACGTTATAGGAACAGTTTACGACCCCATGCGGGCGGCAATCCCAAATGTCACGGTGACCCTGAAAAACCTGGACACAGGAACGACACAAACGACCACAGCAAACGCGGTAGGCTTTTACACCTTCAAACTGCTAAGGCCGGGACGCTATGAGATCTCAGCCAAGGAAACCAGTTTTGCCGAAGTCAAGGTCCCAACCACCGTCGGATTGGGGCAAACCACGACTGCAGATCTCATCATGCCGCTGTCGAAGACTGCTGAAGTAGTGGAGGTATCCGGGGTCGCTCCGGTCGTGACTCAAACGGCTAGCGTGAATACGTCGTTCTCGCAATTGGAGCTGGCTCAATTGCCCAGTGCGGGCGGCGACATCACCAATATCGCGCAGACCAGTCCGGGCGCGGTAGTGAATGTCACCGGTGGCTATGGGAACTTCACCGTCAACGGCTTGCCGGCGACTTCGAACCTGTTCACGGTGAACGGCGAGAACAACATGGACCCCTACTTTAATATCAACAACTCAGGCGCCAGCAACCTCACGTTGGGAAACAATGAGGTTCAGGAAGCTACCGTGATCAGCAATCCCTACGGTGGAGAATACGGCCAGCTCTCGGGCGCGCAGGTTACGTACATCACCAAGTCCGGCTCCAACGAGTTTCACGGCAATGCCCAATATTGGTGGAATGGGCGTGCGGTCAACGCGAATGGCTGGATGAACAAGAACAGCCAGATGCTCGATGGGCTCTCCAATCAGACTCCATTCTCGAATGCCAACCAGTGGGCAGGGTCGCTGGGTGGACCAATCTGGAAAAACAAAACTTTCTTCTTCTTCAACCTCGAAGGTACGCGCTTTGTCCTGCCCAATACGATTCCCGTGATCGTTCCGACAGCGGCATTTACCACCGCTGTGCTGAGCAACATCCAATCGGTGCAGCCGAATGAGTATCAGAACTACACCACTATGTTCGACCTTCTGCGGAAGGCAAAAGGCGCCAGCACAGCCACGCCAATTTCGCTGACTGCTCCCAATCCGGGTGGCTGTGGAGATCTGGCGCCCGGCACTTTGTCCGGCTTTGACCCCACAACTACGCCTTGCGCGGCGCAGTTCACGGCGACGCCTACGGCTCTGTCGCACGAATGGACTATGAGCGCGCGTGTCGACCACAACTTCACGGACAATGACAAAGTATTTTTCCGCTACCGGATGGATCGCGGTCTTCAGGCTTCGGTCCTCGATCCCATCAGCTCCAACTTCAACGCCACTTCGAACCAGCCTTCGTTTGGAGGACAGTTTCAGTGGACTCACATCGTAGGATCCCACGCGACCAATGCGTTCATCGCTGCCGGCAGCCACTACCGGGCAATCTTCTCGCAGGATGCCGCCAAGGTAGCCCAGACCTTCCCCTATGGAGTGATCACCAGCGGGTCCGTGGAATTCGGCGGCGATCTTGGCGGGGGAGCCTACGGCTTCAACCAGCAGTTTGGGTACCCGCAGGGACGAAACTTCACGCAGTATCAATTCATTGACGACTTCGCCTGGAATCGTGGCAATCACAACTTGAAATTCGGCGCGAATTTCCATCGCTATGACGTCAGTGAGCACACCTTCTTCTACGTGAATCCCGCGGTCTATTTTGGCTACACCGGATCGGGAATGACTAACTTCGTGAACGGGCTAGCCTACCAGTATCGCCAGGCCGACGTGCTCTCGAGCAATGTTCCCATCGCCATGTGGTATCTGGGGGGATATGCCCAGGACGAATGGAATGCACGAAGAGATCTGAAGCTGACGTTGGCCCTGCGTTTCGAGCGAAATTCCAACCCGGTTTGCCAGATCAATTGCTTCGCCAACTTCAAAAGCAGCTGGTACGGTCTGCCTAGCTATCAAGCCGGGGCAGGTGCTGGCAATGTTCCGTACACTAACGACATCAGGTACAACCAGCATTCTGCATTCCCTGGTGTGGACACCGTTGTGTTCTCGCCGCGCTTGGGTTTCAGTTGGTCCCCCTGGGGCGATCCCAAGACGGTCGTCAGCGGCGGGGTTGGACTCTTCTATGATTCTCCGCCCGCGGGCCTGATCAGCAACATCCTCGGCAACCCACCAGTCTCGGCCATGTTCCGCGTGCGACCGAGCGGGGGAACTCCGGCTCTCGATCCCGGACCGAACGGCTCGGCGGCAGTCTATCAAGCTTCCGCCGCTGCCTTTAGAACTGGATTCACGAGCGGTCAGACGTATTCGCAGATTCGAGGGACTCTAGCCGCGCAAGGCGTATCGTTCCCGGCCCCTGCGTTCAGTTCCGTGGCCGGCACGCTGCACTCCCCGCGCTGGCAGCAGTGGAACCTGCAAGTCCAGAGGGAAATCAACCGCAAAACGGCGGTCACTCTCGGCTACAACGGAAATCACGGCATTCGCATTCCGTATGCGTCGTCCTGGCCCAATGCTTACGATCAGTACGGAGTGTTCCCCGGAATTCTGCCCGAATCTCCTGCGGTTCCTAACTATGGCAACGTCACCCAATACCAGAGCGGTGCCGTATCCAACTATCACGGGCTTACCTTGAGCCTGAAGCGGGAGATGTCGCAATGGGTGGCGGGCCGCTTCAACTACACCTGGTCTCACAATCTGGACGAAGTTTCGAACGGCGGCGTGTTCACTTATGGCGACTCGCTGCTGGGCCAAATCAGTCCTTATGGTCTCAGAGCCAACAACTACGGGAACTCCGACTACGACATTCGCCACAACGTCAGCGCAGACTTTGTCGTCACTCCAAGGCCCCACTTCGAGAACGGGATTCTTACGCGAATGCTCGGAGATTGGGCCTGGTCGGGGAAGATGTTCTGGCGCACCGGTTTGCCCTTCTCGGTAACGGATTCGAACTGGGTTTTGGGCAACGGTGGTGGAACCCTGCTAGCGCTCCCGCTGCTGGGAGGCGCAACTCCCGGAGCTTCCAGTTGCGGAGGCGCGAATGCCGGCTATAGTGGCGAGCAGCCGCGCTGCCTGGCCCCGAGCGCCTTCCTGGACAGCGCCGCCGATACTTTTGTCGGATATCCCAATTGGTCGACACAGCGGCGCAACCAGTATCGCGGGCCGGGCTACTTCAACATGGACATGAGCCTATTCAAGAACATCCGCCTGACCGAGACTTGGACCTTCTCCGTCGGCGCACAAGCCTTCAACGTGTTCAATCATCCGAATTTTGCGAATCCCGATTCAGCTCTGGGATCTTCGAACTTCGGGCAAATCACGTCGATGGCGGCAACCCCAACTAGCCCATACGGTAACTTCCTGGGTTTCGACTCGTCTCCGCGTGTGGTGCAGGTTTCGGCCAAGCTGGTTTTCTAAGCGGGTACTTAGGGAGAGTTACTCGGGAGAAAGGCCGACCGATAGGTCGGCCTTCTCCTTTTGGAAACTTGGATGAGTTAAATGTAATGTCCGATGGGTTGGACGCCCCAGTCCGATTCTTCTGACATGCAGCGCACAGCGGCCGAAATCGTAAAGGTGTTCGCTGTTTGTTCTGTGCAACTTGGCGCAAGCCGATGTTTGGCCCGCGCCGTGCCGTGTTCACGGTGAGCGAATTCTGTAATACAGGATCGCCGTCAGCTGAAAACTGAAATGGAGAACCCCGGTTTATGAAGAATTTTGTTTACTGTCTGCTCGCTTTCACGCTCATTTTGATTGCCCTGCCAATCGGGGCCAACGCGGCGACGAAAACTCTCGACAACCTGCAGGCCGGACTAAACGGCGAAAGCAATGCCCATGCGCGCTACCTCGCGTTCGCAGAAAAAGCCGATCAGGAAGGGTACGGCGAAGTTGCGAGTCTGTTCCGCGCTGCAGCCAAGGCTGAGGAAGTTCACGCCGCTAACCACGCCGCTGTGATCAAGATGATGGGCGGAACACCCCAGGCAAAGATCGAGACCCCGGTGGTCAAGTCGACCAAGGAAAACCTCGAAGCCGCTATCAAGGGAGAGTCTTACGAGCGCGACACGATGTATCCGGAATTCCTCAAACAGGCTCGCGTCGAGGGGAACAGAGATGCTGTTCAGACCTTCAACTACGCAAAAACAGCGGAAGGCGAACACGCCAAGCTGTATTCCGAGGCCTTGAACAATCTCCCCAAACTCAAAGGGTCCAAAGCGAACGACTACTTCGTGTGCATGGTGTGTGGGTACACGACGACGAAACTGGATTTTTCGAAGTGTCCGTCGTGCTTCACGCACAAAGACAGGTACGAGAAAGTCAGCTAGCGACCGGGTCGTCGAAAGGGCTTCCCGATTCTTCGGGGTAAGGAGTTCTTATGCTTCAATTTGCAGCAATTCCGAGTTGGGATGCGTTGCACCCATTGGTCATTCATTTTCCGATTGCTCTTTTGCTCGTCGCCCCGGTCTTCATAGTCGTGGGTGCTGTGCTGACGCCTGCCAAGGGCCGTTCTTACCTGATGGCCGCGATGGTGCTGCTGTTGGTTGGAACGGCGGCAATCTTCGTGGCGGTCCAGTCCGGAGAAGCTGCAGGCAAGCTCGCGGAACGCGGCCCGGGAATCGAACAAGTCCTCGACACCCACGAGTCTCTGGCCGAGCGTACGCAAGCCGTTTTCAGTGTGCTGTCAGTCATATTCCTGGCGCTGTTGGCGGTTCCATGGTTGCTGAAAAGAGAGGACACTCGCCTGACGACAACCATTCTGCCGCTGGCTTTCCTGGTTCTGTACAGCGCAGGTGCTGTGCTGTTGGTCAATACCGCCCACAATGGCGGCAGGCTCGTGCACGAATTCGGCGTTCGGGCGATGGTGACTTCGACTCCCGCAGACACCAGCGCTGCGCTTCCGGCGGCGACGCAGGAGAAGGACTAAGCCGAAATGAAGACTGGCTCAAAGGCGCTTCGAATCGTTGAATGCGGACTGCTCTTGTGTGGTTTGCTGATGCTGGCCCTGTTTGCTGCCGCCCGCATTCACAGGTTCGTCATGTTCCGCACAGAGATGGCGAACTTCGAAGCCCGCCAACTTGAGTCCGGCGAGGGAGGCACTGCGGGAATAGAAGCGATTGAGGGCGCTAGCCAGATCACTGGCCTTAATCGGGTGCAGAGCGCCGAATACGCGGACTGGTCAATTCAACGGACTAGGTCGTATCGAGCCAGCCTCGGCAAGCCAGTTGAATCGCTTGCGGTCCTACGGATTCCCGCATTGCATTTGGAGGTTCCGATCTTCGATGGCACGGATGAGATCACATTGAACCGCGGGGTTGGCCGAATCGCCGGCACTTCATTCCCGGGAAAGGGCGTGAACATCGGCATCGCCGGACACCGGGACGGGTTCTTCCGCAGCCTGAAAGACATCCACACGGGAGACGCCATTGAGTTGGTCACAGTTTCTGGAAAAGATGTTTTCATCGTGGACCGAATTCGAGTCACCAGCCCCGCCGATGTTGGTGTATTGCGACCTCGAACCAGGGACTCGGTCACTCTGGTGACATGCTACCCGTTTTATTTCGTCGGGCCTGCTCCACGCCGCTTCATCGTCGAAGCGTCCTTGCGGCAATGAGCCCCTGCAAGATGAGAAACAAACAGAAGATTACCGCTGTTGGAAGGAGAAAAACCAATGAAACAATCCAAGCACACTCTATTCAGCTTAGCATTTGCCGTACTGGCGTTTCTTTGCGCGATGACTGTGGGCGCCGCCGCCCAGGACATAACGCACCCATCCACCACGAAGACAATCGAGCCGCCGACGCACAAAGTTAAAACGACTCATGTCCAGAACGCGGAAGTCATCCACGTGTCCGGACATCAGGTTGTTGTGGAACTCGAGAGCGGCAAATTTGAGCTGTTGAATCTGGGCCAGGACTTCAAGTTCCAAGTCGATGGCAAGGACCTTAGCGTGCATCAACTGACTCCCGGAACGAAGCTGTCTCAGGAGATTCACACAGTCACTACTCCGCAAGAAGTCACAACCCTGAGAACGGTGAACGGAAAGGTGTGGCACGTCAATGCTCCGCATGTGATCTTGTCGTTCCCCGGCGGTGAGAACAAAGCCTACACGGTGCCGGACGGTACCGTGTTCAAAATCGACGGTAAGGACAAGACGGTATTCGAACTACGCAAAGGTATGAACGTATCAGCAACGGTGCTGAAGGTTGAGCCTATACAATCGATGACCACCCACACAGTTGTAACCGGTGAAGCGCCTCCGCGGCCGAATGTGGCATTTGAAGGGCCTGTGCTCATTGAACCCGACAGAGAGGCCCCGGTCGTGACCGCTGCCGTGGAGGAACCAGCGCTGCAAGAGCTGCCGAAGACCGCCAGCCTTGTACCGTTGGCTGGACTGCTGGGTTTCTTGTCAGTAACCTTGGGCATGGGTCTGAGAATCGTCCGCCGCATTACGACGGAATGACTCGTACGGATCTTTCATGGCGGCCAGGCTTGCAGAGCTGACCGCCTTCTCTTGGAGCCACAGTCTTGTTCTCTTGACTCGGACATCGGGGAGTACTCTAATCAAAAGTGGCGCAAGACACACCAGAGTCGCAACCCGTACCCGCGCTGGCTCGCTTCGATTTCGAGTCGTTCCGCCAGCAAGAGATGGTTTTTGCAACTCTGAACCTCTTTGTCCTGGCTGGACTCCTGCTACTTCACTCGCTGTTTTCTTCCCTCCTGGGGCCACCATCGCCCGCCTTGCTGCTTACGCTGGGGGCTGCATTTCTGTTCAAGATGCTGGAATTGCTTTGGCTTTGGGGCAGCGTCGAGACTTATAGCGAAGTGCTGGCCGACATTGTCGTTTGGATTTCAATCTCCCTGAATATCACCCTGGCCCTACTCCTAACGTTCTTTACGAATCGGGGAGATAGTCCATACTTCGTTCTGCTGGCCTTGCCTGTCTTGCAGGCCGCTTACCGCTTCAGCCTTCCCGCCTGCATCGGGGTGATTGCGGCTGCGGATTCCATGACCTTCTTCTGGGTCTGGCATTTTGCAACGTTTCATCCGCCGGTCCAAGCCAGCGAGTACCTTGAAGCCGGCGTCATCTCCTTTGTGTATGCACTGATGGGGCTGTTGGTCTGGCTGCTCGTCGACCAACTTCGAAGGGATCAAGGAAAGCTGGCCGATAACCTGCGGGAATTGGAGCGCACGCGTGAGCGACTCATGGTCGAAGAGAAACTGGCCGTGGTGGGCCGGCTCTCAAGCGCTGTGGCCCATGAAATCCGCAACCCTGTTTCTATCATCGCCAGTTCACTGGTCACGGCCGACCGCCCCGAGATCGGAGAACAACAACGACGAGAAATGCACTCCATCGCACGTAATGAAGCAGCGCGATTGGAAAAGCTGACCAGCGATTTCCTCTCTTATGCGCGTCCGAGTCAGCCGAAGCGGACCCCGGTTGCCCTGGCCGACGTAGTAGGCTACATCGCCGAGATTGCCAACGTTCAAGCTTCCAAGAAAGAAATCTCGATCTCGATCGAGAGCGGCCATGGCTTGCAGGCTAATCTTGACCGTGAACAGCTACAGCGGGCCCTTCTGAACCTGCTGCTTAACGCGATCGATGCCACACCAGTTGGGGGAAAAGTCGCGGTCCGCTGTAGGCGTCCATCGGGCCAAGGTGTGGAACTGCAGGTGGAAAACTCAGGCGACCCGATTCCGGACCAAGTGCTGTCCAGAATCTTCGAACCTTTCTATACGACGAAACCGCACGGTACGGGTCTCGGACTAGCGATTTCGAGAAACATTGCGAGGGTTCAAGGCGGAGACCTGATCGTAGCCCGGAATGACCCCGGACACGTATGCTTCACCATGACGGTTTCCGATGAAGCATCGGCCGATTCTGGAGCTACCAGCCATGGCTAGACTATTAATTGTGGATGACGAGCCTAACTTGCGCCGCGTCCTAACCTCAGAGCTCCACCTCGACGGCCACACAATCGATGAGGCGGACGGCGTCAGCGCCGCCGCGCCTCTTCTGGCGGAGCGCGAATACGACGCGGTAATTACAGATCAGAAGATGCCCGATGGAGACGGACTGCGAATTCTATCAGTCGCTCAAGAGAACGATCCGTCGTTGCCAGTCATTTTCCTTACCGCGGTTCCGACGATCGAGCTTGCTGTCGAGAGCATGCGGAAGGGAGCCTTTGATTTCATCACAAAGCCTTTTAATCCTGAGGTTGTCAGGGCAACCGTGCGGCGCGCCTGCGAGCGGACGAATCTGGTTCGCGAGAATCAACTGCTCAAGTCCACGGTCGGCAGCCTGCTGGGGGCCGATACCATTTACGGAAACAGCGCCGAGATTAAGAATGTACGCGAGCATATTGCCAGCGTGGCCCCGACCGATGCAACGGTTCTGATCGTAGGCGAAACTGGAACCGGTAAGGAGCTAGTAGCCAGGGCCATACATCGAAACAGCCGTAGGGCCCAGAAACCTCTGATTGCGGTCAACTGCGCAGCTTTCACCGAAACTCTCTTGGAGAGCGAACTCTTTGGACACGAAAGAGGAGCCTTTACCGGAGCCGATCGAGCCCGCCAGGGTCTGTTTGAAGCTGCTCATGGCGGCACCCTTTTTCTGGACGAAGCAGGCGAAATGTCGGCGGCAGCTCAGGCCAAATTGCTTCGTGTCCTGGTCGATGGCCAGGTGCTGCGCGTCGGGTCCACCCAGACACGTACTGTCGATGTGCGGGTCCTGGTTGCAACCCACCGCAACCTTGAGGAACGAGTGCAGCAAGGACTCTTCCGACAGGATCTCTACTATCGCCTGGCGGTTGTTCCCGTTCGCATTCCACCGCTCCGCGAACGCAAAGAGGACATTCCCGGCCTGTGCGAGATCTTGTCAGCCCAGATTGCCAAGGACCTGAAGGTCCGGCCCAAGCGCGTGAACCCGGAAGCTCTGCAGAAGATCGCGAACTACTCGTTTCCCGGAAACATACGGGAGTTACGGAACCTTTTGGAGCGGGCGCACATCTTGGGGCACCGTGAGGAAATTACCGCGGATGAACTCCCCGTAGACGATAAAGCCTACAAGGCATCTGAATCCCAGAAGATTGAGATGCGCGATTGGCTTCGAACCTTGCCAGCTAGCGTCGATCTCCGTGAACTCCTCACCGCCTTCGAAAAAGGTCTTATTGAGCGAGCATTGGAACAGGCAAATGGCGTGCAGGCCGAAGCAGCCAGGATGCTGGGAGTTTCGCGCAGCGACATAGGCTACAAAGTCGCAAAATATGCGATAGGGCGACCAGTGGATGCCACCTAGTAGAGAGCCCTGTTAAAGTTTCGTCTTGGCTTCTTGCTGTCGTCCGGCGTTGCTGGCCTGCCCGGCGGCGCCTTTCCTACCGAGTGCGTTTCGGCGAAAACCGTAGGCCACGTTTTCCTTGAAGATCAATTCAGACTTCCGCCTGACCAACTGGTAGCGGCTCGTGCCGCTCCTCCGGTTTCCCCCCTGTACAGTGTAGTTCGTGCAGTGTTGTTGATTTCCGCAGTTTGCAACGACAGTTTTGACTTTCCTATGGTTCGAGACCGCTGAAAAAGTTCCTCTTGACTTCGGCATAGAATGGCTGATAAATCGTTTCACTATTGGGTTTTCCGCTACCCAGCAGCGCTGTGTCGTCCCATCCGTGCCGTTCATGAGGTCTGTCGATATGACCAGATTGTGTCGCATGCTACTGGAGGCGTCGCTCGGCGGCTGTCTTGTGGCCGCATCTTTCATTGCCCAGGCCCACGCCCAACTCTATACCGGCTCAATTTCAGGCACCGTGACCGACTCCTCGGGAGCGGTGGTGCCAGGAGCACACATCTCGGCGACTGACGTGAACAAGGGCTTCGCCTTTCCCGGCACGACCGACGGCTCCGGGCACTACTTGCTGCGCAGCATTCCGCCGGGAACTTACAACGTGTCGGCCGAGGCGGCGAACTTCGAGAAAGAGCGCAAGACGGGAGTTGTGATCACGGTGAATCTGAACGCCACCGTCGATTTTTCTTTGAAAGTCGGCGCCGCCACGCAAACGGTCGAGGTGCAGGCGCACGCCGTCGAGTTGCAGACCCAGGACGCCACCACGGGACAGGTGGTGGACAGAAGGTTCGTGAACGATTTGCCGTTGGCGGACCGGGATTTTGCGCACCTGGTGTTTCTGGCTCCCGGTGTTGTCGAGACCAATGCGCCAGGGTCGAGCGGATCGAACGGCGGAATCAATTTCAATTCCAATGGCAGCCGGAATTCCACGGCCGACGTGCTGATCGACGGCGCGAGTGCGACGAATTTTGAGCAGAACAGCGGACTGATGAACGTGCCGTACAATCCTTCGGTCGACTCGGTCGAAGAATTCAAAGTCGAACAGGCCAATTTCACCGCCGAGATGGGTTTTGCGGGCGGAACCATCATCAACGTCGTTACCCGTTCGGGGACCAATCAGTTTCACGGCAGTGTTTACGAATTCCTGCGCAATTCCGCGACCGATGCCAATCAATGGTTCAATCCGAATAACACGCCCATTGCGGCCTTGAAGAGAAATATTTTCGGTTTCACCCTGGGCGGTCCCATCCGGAAGAATAAGACGTTTTTCTTCGTCGATTACGAAGGCACGAGGTTAACGCAAGCTTCCGCCTCGGGAAGTATGGGCGTTCCGTCGCTGTGCGAAAGAGGAGAGGGTCCCTGCCCCGCGGGAAATCAAGGATTGGGAAACTTCAGCGAGATTTGTTCCCTGCAAGATGATGCCACGGGAAGTGGAAGCAATGCACACTGGGACACGAATTCCGCTAGTCCGACTTTTGGCCAATGTTTGGACTCGACCAACGCCCCGTTCGCACCCGGCCAGTTATGGGATCCCTACTCCGGCTTTTTCAATCCGAATCCCGTTCAAATCGTTCAGGGGCAGCCTGTGCAACTTGGCGCCGGAGCGCAGCGGAACACCTTCATTCCGTTCAACGATTTTTCGAGCTTCACCAGTGCAGGTAATCCGAACCTGGTGGGAACGCCATTTCAGCCGGCAGCAGGCCCCGGTAACCTGATCAATCCCGCAGCCCGCGCTTTGCTCCTGCTGTTTCCCCACCCTACGGTCAATGCCACCGACATTGTTACCCTGCAAAATTCCAATTTCTTCAGTTCGGGATCGAGTAAGAATTCGAATAATCAGTTCGACATCAAAGTGGATCATCGCTTCAGTGACCACGACCTGCTCAGCGTCCGGTATTCCGAAGGATGGAGCAGTTCCACCAGTTTCAACTGCTTTGGCAATATTGCCGATCCCTGCACCAGCGGCCCCGGTAACGCTACTCGCCACACTGCGACCATCAATCACACGCACACGTTCAGTCCGACGCTGGTGCTTAACCTTGTGTTCGGTTACGTTCGCGGATTTGATAACGCACCTGGCATCAAAGGTTCGTACCCAAGCATCGGCTCCTCCTTCGGTCAGCTGGGGCTGCCCTCCTATCTGAATAACGGGTTCGGCGTCCTTCCTGCGATACAGCTCAGCGGCTACGGTTCTGGAAATGCCGGGAACAACATCGGAACGCAGACCTTCAGCATTACTCGAGAGGGTCAGGACTCCGCCCATCTGGGAGGAGCGCTGAGCTGGGTGCGCGGCCTTCATGAATTCAAGTTCGGCGGCGAAGGACGGCTGCACCGCATTAACCACGGCAACCCAGGCTGGCCCGCGGGCGACTTCTCGTTTGACTTTTCCAGCACATCGCAATTCGCGACACAGTTCAGCACGAACAACAATGGCTTCCCGCTTGCCGGCGGGGACGCGTTGGCTAGCTTTCTTACGGGCGTGGGATCGCCGAACTTCAGCGGTGGCGGTTGCACTCCGTGTCAGCAGGGGTTCGACAATTTTGTCAGCACCCAGAGTTTTCAATACGCTGCTTTTGTCCAGGATAACTATCGAGTCACTCCCAAGCTGACGCTAAATCTGGGCTTGCGCTACGAGTTGAACCTGCCCCGCACGGAGCGCTTCAACCGCATGAACTGGCTCGATCCCAATGCTGTATCTCCTCTGCAGGTGCCGGGACTTCCGACGTTGCACGGCATCGAAGTCTTTGCCAGCTCGCATGATCGCTCGAACTACTACACCGACTACAAGGACATCCAGCCGCGATTTGGTTTTGCCTATCAACTCCCGCACAGCTTCGTTCTTCGCGGTGGGTACGGCATCTACTACTCGACGCCGCGCAGCGGAGCTTCGGGCACCGGTCCATGGGGCTTCCAGGGCTACAACATTCAGCCGCCCTGGCTGACGACGCTGAACATCGATCATGCGACCCCGTGGAACACTTTGAGCAACACTTCGTGCAACTTCAGCGCGCCGTTCGGCTGCGGAGTCGCGCCGGCTCCTGGCAACTCGCTGGGCGCTTTCAATGACATCGGATTCGCAGCAGTTGGCCCGATCCGCAAGGAGAGCCTGAATACTCCTTACGAGCAGACATGGAGTTTCGGCTTCCAAAAGGAACTGCCGGCGAAAATCCTGCTGGATATGAGCTACGTGGGAAAGAAGGGGACGCATTTGTATCTCGGCGGATTCCGCGAGCACAACTACGTGCCGCCAGCGGCGATCGCGGGGATGACTCCAGACCAGGCTGGGACTTTCCTCACAAACCTCGTACCCAATCCCTTCTACTATGGCGGGCCCGCTGGATCGTGCGACCCCACCAAATTCATATGCGATCCGACTAGTGGGCTGGCCGGGCCGCAGATTCAACAGTACCAACTCCTGGTGCCATATCCGCAGTACAACAATTTCCAGGGCGACTCTCCGCCGATTGCTACTTCGATCTTCCATGCTCTGCAGGTTCGCGCCGAAAAGGACTTCGCTCACGGGCTACAGTTCCTGGTTACGTACTCATGGTCGAAGTCGATTGATACTGCGTCTGCGAGCGATGACAGCTTTGTCTTCCTGGGCGGTGGGACGCTCGGGGGATCCACTCTCAACGTGCAGAATCCATTCGATATCGGTGGCGAGCGGGCGGTATCGGTCTTCAATATTCCTCAAGTCCTGCAGGTCAGTTACGTGTACCAATTGCCGGTGGGGCGGGGAAGGCTGCTCGGGCGCAACATGAACCACATCCTCGATGCGATCGTTGGCGGTTGGCAGACCAACGGAATTATCCGGATTAACGACGGCCGGCCCATCATCCCCACGTTAGTCAACGGCGGGACCCCGCTCCCGACCTACAACCAAAGGCCAAACCTCACGGGTCGGCTTAGCCGGGCATCGGGCCCGCCAGAGAGATCCGTCCAGAACGGCTCTTTCACAGGCACCAGCTATTTCGCGAATCCGAATGCGTTGTCCACGCCTAACAATTTCACCTTCGGCACCGCGCCCAGAACGATTGCGACGGCGCTTCAGCCCGGCGCCGAGAACTTCGACATGTCAGTGTTTAAGGAGTTCTCTTTATCGAGGATTCGCGAAGGCGTGCGCGGAGAGTTCCGCGCCGAGGCCTTCAATACGTTTAACCATCCGCAGTTCCAGGGGCCCGACGCGACTGTGGGTTCAAGCACGTTCGGCTTGATCACCTCCACCGTCAACAACCCTCGGGAGCTGCAGTTGGCTTTGAAAATTTACTTCTAGAAGTTTGGAGACGTTCTGATGGGGCGGGGCATGAAAATTCGGGTAGCGGTAATTTGTGGATTCGTATGCAGCGCTTTTTTCGCGATCAGTCTGATTGCTCAGACTGTCACCGTTGATGCTACACCCTCGCACGTCGCCAACACATTCAGTCCACCGCATGCCCTGGGGGCTGCGATTGATCGTTTGAAGACTGGCGCTCCCGACCACCTGCTCACCGATCCGTTGCTTACGGAGATTCTGAACGCTGGTTGGCAGACGGTCACGTATCGCCAGAATACCGAGTTGATGGTCGAAGCCTGGCATTGGAATCCGAACGGCACCTGGAGCGATGCCGGCAAGCAGCAGGGATACTTTGTCGGCAATGCGGAACCGACCAGCGAGATGATTCGCCACTCCTGGGCCGCGCCTCTGCCGCATCGTGGATTCAGCCGGGGGGATGGGAATGGATGGTCTCGTCTCACCGACGGCGATCCGAAATCGTACTGGAAGAGCAATCCTTATTTAACCCGCGCGTTCACGGGCGAGGATGACTCGTTGCATCCGCAGTGGGTGATGATCGACTTGGGCAGCAAGGTGGACGTGAACGCCATCCGCATCGCGTGGGCCGAGCCTTACGCGCGGCACTATTCGGTGCAATTTTGGACAGGCGAACTTGAGCCCTTTTACGACGGAACAACCAAAGGCACATGGCAGACGTTTCCATTAGGCACGGTCACTGAAGGCAAAGGCGGGACAGTCACGCTGAAGCTGGTTTCCTGGATGATCCCGGTGCGGTACCTCCGCATCTGGATGACTGAATCGTCCAACACTTGCGGCTCGCATGGTTCAGACGACAAGCGTAACTGTGTCGGATACGCGATCAATGAACTCTACGTCGGTACGCTTTCCGCCGATGGGCAATTCAATGACTACGTCACGCATTTTCCGAGTCGCGAGCAGACCATCACCTGGCCTTCTTCGGTGGACCCGTGGCATGCGGCCACAGATCTCGACGAATCGCGCGGCGACCAGGTGGGATTTGATTTCTTCTTCAACTGCGGCGTGACGCGCGGACTGCCCACCATGGTTCCGATTGCCATGTTGTATTCCACTCCGGAAGATGCGGCAAATGAGATCGCCTATCTTTATAAGCGCCACTATCCGATCTCGTGGATCGAGATGGGCGAGGAAGCCGATGGGCAGCACATGCTGCCGGAAGACTACGGCGCCCTCTACATTCAGTTCGCCACGGCGATTCACAAACTCGTTCCGCAAGCCAAGCTGGGAGGGCCCCCGTTTGAAGGAACGTTTGGCGATGTGGAGGTATGGCCGGATGCGGCAGGAAAAGTTTCCTGGCTCGGTCGCTTTGTGGATTACCTGAAGGCCCACGGCCACATCAACGATTTCACATTCTTTTCGTTCGAACATTATCCCTATCAGGACAGGCCGACTTATTCCTGGGCTGATCTATATCCGGAGCCGGGATATGTGAGCCACATTGTTCAAGTGTGGAAAGATAACGGATTGCCGCCAAACATTCCGTTCTTCATGACCGAGGGCAACATTGGAGGCGGTGCAGGACCATCGAGCCTGAAGAGCGGGCTGTGGCTGGCAGACTACGTGGGATCGATGATGACTGCTGGCGCCGGCGCTACTTACTATTTCCATTACATGCCCTACCCCGGCCAATTTGGCGGCTTTGGAAGTTTTCTATGGATCGACCAGAACTACCATGTGGTGGGGTATCCGCCGCAATATCTGGCTGCACAGGTCATCACCAAGGAGTGGGTGCAACCGGTGGATGCGCCGCACCGGCTTTTCAAGGCTTCGAGCGACGTCACCGACGCGGCCGGAACTTTGCTGGTCACAGCGTATGCAGTGGAACGGCCGGACGGACAGTGGTCGGTGATGCTAGTGAACCGCGATCAATACAACGATCACACCGTGAAATTAGTATTTGCCGATGCGGAGAGCAAGTCCCCGCGCTCTTTTTCAGGGCCAGTAGATCGGATCACCTTCGGAACCCTGGAATATCAATGGCACCAGGAAGGAGTGGGGGGACACGCCGACCCCGACGGACCACCCTCCAAAGCTACGGTTCCCGGCGGGGCCGACGCGCAATACCAAATTCCGAAAGCGTCGATTACGGTACTGCGCGGCCACGTTGCGAAATAGCCAACCGGTTGCGCATGCCCCGTCCAGAGTCGCTTCTGACCATAGCCGAATCAGAACACCGCTAACGTTAGGATGCATCTCGATCCATCTTGTGATCGCATTGCATTCGCCTACTACATCCTGGAAACCGGACTGCGACTCGGACCTCCGGAGAAAAGGCGGGACATTGACGCGACTCCATCCCGAGCAGTCCGTTCTCTCCGGTCTGGTTTGTCTAGGATTTATTGCGAAAAATGGGCATGTTTCGCGTATTTCGGGGTAAGAGCCGGCGGATTTTCTCCGCAGTTCAGACTGCGTGGCGGAGCGGGGTGGATTCGAACCTCCGGTAGAGTTTTGATCCGCGTAAACTCCGGTCCGTCCGCAACTTGCAGATAACAAAATCACAACAGAGAATTTCACACCGAAACTCACAATCCGCGTTTAGTGTTCGGTCCGGTTTCCATTCGCCGTTCCATCGACCTCAACAGGCGAATCAATGGCGATTCTATCGCTGAAAAGAGGTCACTTTAAGGGTCCTTCTGGCGACTAACAGTGTGTGGCAGTGACTGCCTGCTAACCGGAGAGTCCGAGCGAACTTTTCTCCCGTTGGAAAAGCTGCCTAGGACGAGATCTCTGGCTCTTGCCGAAACAACGAGCTCGCTCTTCCTCTCCGACGATGGGCGTCAAGGACTGCCATCGCGACTTTCACAGGCACAGATCAGCTTCCAATCGCCGAAAATCCGCGCGCAACTTCCCCTAATCCCGTTTCTGGACCGCGCAATGTTGCTTCCGGGTTGGCGATACTCAAATGAACCTATCCAACATACTTCGACGTAGTGGGCGTCACAAAACCTACCCAGGATTGCTCCCGTAGCAAACCCTCATATAGGTTGGCCTTCTCGATTCCACACTTGGCGTTAGGAATGGGTTGATTTCTAATCAGGAGTTTCGCAGAAAGTCTGGAACTCGTTAAGAACCGATCAATGAACTTTTGGGATCTTTGACACTGATCAGGATCAAACGCAAAAGCAGTCTATCCTAGCTGGAGCGAGGCCAGATTCTTCCACTCATCTGACTCAATAGCAGTAAAATAACGTCTCCTATTATGAAATGCAAAGGTGCCAAGACTGTTTTGCTTCTGACGACCTTGGCGCTGCCTCTCGCTAGCCAGTCGCCGATTAGTGTCGCCTATCAGAATCGCGGTCGGTACAACGAAGGCGTCCGGACGGAAGCGTCCACTGGTCCCGCTGGTCTCGAACTGATCGCTGCTCTTGTCGACTACAAGGAGCCTTCCTCAAATCTCCCGCCCAAATTTTGCGCCGAATTTTATCTGCCAAGTGAAGACGAGGTCGATTTCACAATCCGAGAGATCAAACCGGTGTACTTTTACTGGCTGGACAAAGTCCAACCGGACTCAGCGTGGCGAGTGGGTGCACGAAATCGCTTTGAGTGGCCCACTGCGACTGTTATCCGCGCGCTCAACTGGGAGTCGGCGCCCCTTACTCTTGATCAACTAGGTGCAACGGTTCGGGTGGGCCGCCCGAGTCCAGGTGACGTGGAAAGGGTTGCGCCCGTGGCTTTGTACTACTCCAGCCCGCCAACATCAGTAAATGGCTATCGATTCGTATTTCGACCCACATCGCAAATGCGCCTGAGATTCCAAGTGTTCAAGGGTGAGAGTGGCAGTCTCATGGGAACACAAGAGTCCAGCAGCGTTCTCGCCGCTGAACCCCATGAAGTCACATGGAATGCCCAATCCTGGCAGGACGGTTGGTATCGCTTGGTCGTTAGCGGATACACGCTTTCCAATAATTTGCGAGTGGACAAGATTGTAAGGTTCTATCATGCCCGTAAAGCTTAGGCGATGGTTCTCTATGGCGTGGCTTGTGCTTCCGACGCTTGTAGTGGCAGGGGCTGTCCTTGTTCTGATGAATTGGCCGGCGCCTGCTGATGTCGACGTTAGTACGGTAGCTACAAGTTTGCAGTTTCGCAGTCGTGGTACCGACAGGCAAGTCTTGCTCGAGCCGACGAGCGCCCGGTGGCTTGCTCTGAAGGGGTTCGATGAGATCCGACTCACGCCGACAGCCGTGTTGATCGCTGACCAGACGAAACATGATTTCGAACATGACACCTATCCCGCAAGTGCCTGGAGTCCTTTGCCCTTAGGAGAAGTTCTGGCCTTGCACCCGGCTGGTCGCACCGAAGCTGCGGTGACCATCCGGCCTATCGGAAAGGAAAATGGGTCCCTCACTCTAGGCCCGATCGTCGTTGGATCTGCCGATATCACCCTGAGGTCCCCCGAAAAGGGTAGCCTCTCTGTGGAACTACGTGGTCAGAAGATGGATGGAGACGTACCGCTTCCTGAGGAGTTTCGGATTGACGCTGACAATTGCATTCGAGATGGAGACCTTTCGGCTCACTCAGGATCGCCCATGACCTTTAAGATCCTCTTGGGCCAGAAGTCCCGGCTACTTGACTATTCCTCGCAGCGGTCCGGCGTGCGGCTGGCGATCGGATATGCGGCTAATCGGAAAGAGTCATTTTTAGGCAAGGCTGGTTTCGCGGTAGATCAGGTGCGATTCCTGGATCAGGGGACCACGGGCCAGCCAGAAAGCACGCTTTCCGGTACCGGAGTCATCGAG
>Ga0075019_10000450_pt1 | contig 23656 bp, 20 predicted proteins | sample ColStrG_CSR_2013_FD_71473 | JGI IMG/M metagenome (GOLD analysis project Ga0075019, IMG submission 71473) | Freshwater sediment microbial communities in response to fracking from Pennsylvania, USA - Cold Stream Run_MetaG_CSR_2013 | ecosystem: Environmental > Aquatic > Freshwater > Creek >...
TGGCGATCCAGTTTTTCGTCAGATGGTCTTTCTATTTTGAACGTCCCATTTTGAATATGTTGACCTTCGGCGAAAGAGATTCTTGCCTGACCATTTTCAACGGCAATAACAGGAAGATGACGTAACCGATTGGTGTTGTTGATCTGATCCAATTTTTGCTGGTATTTCAATTCATCGCGATAATAATCTTTAGAAACCAGGTTGATATCCTGTCGGACGCAAACCACGACTAGCACGGCGATGTAAAAGGCAAAAGTGAGGAAGGCAACCACAATCCATTTTCCAAAATTCATAACTGTTTTTTTAATGGCCCTATAAATTTAACATTACTAGAGGTAATCTTTTTGCCGTTTTGAAATACCCCTAATTGGACTAGGGTTTTCGTTGAATTGATTAACCGGGGCGGAATCTTCACCATGTACAATCCCTTCAATATTCCTTCTTTTGGCACGATAATTTCCGGACCACCCACGCGCATAAACGTCGCGCCGGCCGGCGATTCAATTCTTAATTCGAGCGGAATGTCTTCGAAAGTTTTATTAATAAATTCAATGTTGTAAAGGTTGGTGATTTGTCCATCGTCGGTTCGTGAATACAAAGTGCCAGGCGCTTTCAATACGGTCATCTCAATATCTTTGCGCGTGGAGATAAAGAAAATTAACAAGCTCAGTAACGCGACCAGCACAACGGAGTATCCCGCAACACGCGGAGTAAACAGTTTCAGTTTACCATCTTTAATGGCGTTGTAGGAAGAGTAACGGATCAATCCCTTCGGCTTGTGGATTTTAACCATCACCTCATCGCAGGCATCAATGCAAGCGGTACAATTCACACATTCAAGCTGCGTACCATTGCGAATGTCAATACCGGTGGGGCAGACGTGAACACATAATTTACAGTCGATACAGTCGCCCTTCTTCTCCTCCGATAGTGGTTGTGATTTTTTTAGTTTGCTGCGCGGCTCTCCGCGCAGCCAATCGTAAGCAACCAAAATTGAATCTTTTACTAACAATACGCTCTGTAATCTACCGTAAGGACAAACTACCGTACAGGCCTGCTCGCGAAAACGGGCGAACACGCCGTAAAATATCAAGGTAAAAGCAGTAAGCCCAATAAATTCGCCCAGATGTTCCGTTGGCGATTCACTGATTGTTTGTTTCACGTTATCAATGCCGATAATGTAAGCGGTGACCGTGTGTGCGATCAAAACGGCAATGACAAGGAAAATGAAATGTTTGAAGATGTTTTTAGCCGCTCTGCCAGGTGTCATGGTAGAGGTTTTTAATTTTCGCTGATCGTTGGCATCGCCTTCGATCCAGTATTCGATTTTGCGAAAAACCATTTCCATAAAAAGCGTTTGCGGGCACGCCCAACCGCACCAAATTCTACCGAAAGCCACGGTAAATAAAATAATGAACACAAAGAAGGTAATGGCCGTTATGGCGAGAAGAAAGAAATCCTGAGGCCAGAATACCTGGCCAAATAAAATAAACCTCCGCTCCAGAATATTAATTAACAAAAAGGGATGGCCATTCAATTTAATGAAAGGTCCTGAAAAGAATAAGGATAGAAGTAGTACGGTTACGGCAATTCGCCAACGATGGTGAATGCCGGTTGGTTTTTTGGGATAAATCCAGACCCGTTTGCCTAGGGCATCTACCGTTGCAATGGTATTGCGAAACTCCTCGTCGTAGTGATAAAGAGTTTCGTTTGAAAATCCAACTTCATCTTTCATTTCCCCTTCTCATTTATTCCCTGTGTGTACAAGGAAGTCGGTTTTTTTTCGTACCCTTCTTTACTTATTTGGTTTCTGCCTTATACAAATCTCCTTCTGGTTTCTTGGGATTCGCAGGGTTTGTTCCCTGGAGTGTAAGCACATAGCTTGAGACGTTTCGTATGGCTTCCGGACTCATCACGCTGCCCCAAGGAACCATGTTGGTGCCGGGTACGCCGTTGGTGACTACCTTGAAAATGTTTTTTATGCTACCGCCGTGCTTCCAATATTCATCCGTTAGGTTAGGGCCAATATCACCACCTCCATCTTTTCGGTGACAGGATGAACACGTATTGAGGAAGGTCGTTTTTCCATTCTCCAACATCGTGGCATCGGCGGTTGCTTCCACCGTTGCCTCATCGATTTTTGCATTGGGGTTGGCCGTGTTCATTTTCTGCATTTGTTCATTGGCGGAAGCTACTTCGGTATTGTATTCGCTCGTTGAAAGCGGAAAGGAGTTGAATACATGATACGCCAGGAAATAAATCACCCCCCAAATAATGGTGACATAGAATAACCATTTCCACCACGGCGGAAGATGATTGTCTAATTCTTTGATCCCATCGTAATTGTGATCCATAACGAGGGTCGCTTCTTTTTCTTTTGGAACAAACCCATTGATGGTATCCCAAAAGCTCTTAAAGACGGAGGGAGTGGGTTGATAGACCTTGCCTGATTTCTCCGCTCTTTCCCGTGCCGTATTTTCGGTGAGGAGATTAATCACCCTCAACAAATAGACGAGCGCTAATAACACCAGCAATGAGACCACAAAAATGAAACTGACCACTAAATAGAATTTTTTCATTGGGTCATCCCAAATGGAAGTAGCCGTGGTTGTTTGGGCCTGACTGGCTACTGAAACTGACAAGCCAAATGAAAATAGAATTAGGCGTTTCATAATGATGAGGTTTTTGAAGGTTGGGTAGAATGCGTTCCGTCTTCCAGTGGTAGTTCGCTCATTTCGCGGATAAAGTTCCGGTCAACGGTGAATGCCCACAACAATAGGAAAAGGAAGAACATGAAAAAGATGACAAACGAAATCACAGGCCAGACCTGGATGTTGTCAATATGTTGCAAAATTTCTTTATACATGATCGTTGTGTTGAGTTTATATTACTTCGAAGCGTCGGCCGTTTTTTCGGCTTTGATATCCATACCGAGTCGCTGCAGGTAGGCGATCAGCGCCACGATTTCTGTTTCGGGCAACACTTCGTAGCCTTCCGTTTTTAAGTTCTCAGCGATCTTTCTTGCCTGGGCTTCCAAGTCCGCATTGGCGGTTTCTTCGTAGCCTTCCGCATAGGGCACGCCGATTTTTCGCAACGCCTTTATTTTTGAAGCGGTAGTCGATTTGTCGATCACATGCTCGAACAGCCATGGGTAAGCGGGCATAATTGACCCGTTGGATACTTCTGAGGGGGCCAGCATGTGACGATAGTGCCAACTGTCAGCATATTTGCCGCCAACACGGTGCAAGTCCGGGCCCGTGCGTTTGGATCCCCAAAGGAAAGGGTGATCATAAACATATTCTCCGGCTTTGGAGTATTCGGCGTTTTTGGGGTCGTACCGTTGGACTTCACTGCGGAACGGTCGAACCATTTGACTGTGGCAACTGACACATCCTTCCCGGATATAGATGTCGCGACCCTGAATCTCCAGCGGCGTATAAGGTTTCACTGATGCAATGGTCGGAATATTTGATTTGATCAGAAAAGTAGGAATCAATTCAATTGCTCCTCCAATTAAAATAGCGACCAATGCCAACGTTGTAAAAAGAATGGGTTTGCTTTCAAGGACATGGTGCCATCCCCCGGTGGATGCGGCTTTAACCATCGGTGCCACTTCAGCTTGTTCATCGGCGACAAAACTGCCGGCATAGGCGGTCTTGATTAAATTGTAGGTCATGATGATCACTCCCGACAAATACAATACGCCACCCACCGCACGGAGCATGTAGAGCGGAATAATTTTTGTCGTAGTCTCTAAGAAATTTTGGTAGGTGAGGAATCCATCGGGATTAAACTCCTTCCACATTAGACTTTGCACGACGCCGGCTGTGTACATGGGTAAGGCATAGAAGATGATCCCCAAGGTGCCTAGCCAAAAGTGAAGGTTCGCAAGTTTGGTTGAGTAGATTGTCGTGTTCCACATGCGGGGAACGACCCAATACAGCATTCCAAAAATCATAAATCCATTCCACCCTAATCCTCCCACGTGTACATGAGCAATAATCCAGTCGGTAAAGTGGGCGATGGCATTTACATTTTTCAAGGAGAGGAGCGGGCCTTCCAGGGTGGCCATACCGTAGGCGGTAACGGCTACGACAAAGAATTTTAATACCGGTTCTTCGCGAACTTTGTCCCAAGCACCGCGCAACGTGAGCAAGCCGTTAAGCATCCCTCCCCAACTTGGAGCAATCAGCATAATGGAGAAGACAACACCGAGAGATTGAGCCCAATCTGGCAACGCGGTATAAAGCAAGTGGTGGGGTCCGGCCCAGATGTAAATGAAGATCAATGACCAAAAGTGAATGATCGACAAGCGATAGGAATAGACTGGGCGGTTTGCCGCTTTAGGAAGAAAGTAATACATCATTCCCAGATAGGGAGTCGTTAAGAAAAAGGCAACGGCATTATGACCGTACCACCATTGCACCAGTGCATCTTGAACGCCCGCATACCAGGAATAACTTTTAAATAAACTAACGGGCATTTCGAAAGAGTTCACAATATGTAAGACCGCTACGGTAACAAACGTGGCGATGTAAAACCAAATGGCCACATACATGTGCTTCTCGCGCCTTCGTAAAATAGTGCCAATCATATTCCAACCGAACACCACCCAGATCAGCGCAATGGCAATATCAATAGGCCACTCCAGTTCGGCATATTCTTTTGACGTGGTAATGCCCAGGGGTAAAGTGATCGCTGCGGCCAGGATAATCAGTTGCCATCCCCAGAAGTGGATCCAGCTGAGCGTGTCGTTGAACATTCGGGTCTTGAGCAGGCGCTGCATCGAATAGTACACGCCCGCAAACATCGCATTGCCTACAAAGGCAAAGATGACGGCATTGGTGTGCAATGGTCGTATGCGGCCAAAGCTGGTGTATTGTAAGTCGAAATTGAAGACCGGATAAAAAAGCTGGATGGCTGCCAGCAACCCGACTGTCATCCCAACAATGCCAAAGATGACACAGGCAATGATGAAGAATTTTACGATCTTATTGTCGTAGTGGATTTTTTCTAATTCCATGGGCAGGTAAGTTTAGTTAACGCCTTAAAAGTAGGCTCGCTGGAAAAAGTCAATCCTGACTTGAAGCAGTGTGGAATATGATTTTTGTCATTCTTCGATAGGCGAGAGCAACCCACTTGTCGCAAAAGCTGGCTTTATGCGCCGTAGCGAATGCTCATTTCTCTGGGTTCGTTGTCCTTGCCGGCTGGCTATGATGGGTTGAACAATTCTATTTTAGTAGCCCCATTTTGTGTTGCCATACCCCGGCAATGCTTTGTGCCCGGCTTTTAGTTTCCACCGCTTTAGTTCCCGCAAAGTGTTCATCCACCGTTTGAGTAAATAATTTCAGCCAGCGATCAAAATGTGAGGAATCGATGGAGAGGCTAAGGTGCTTTTCAAAGGGATTTCCCTGATAACGTTGATCACCCAACAACATGGATGACCAAAAATTATACATGGTAGGAAGATGTTTTTCCCAGTCCAGGTGCCGGAATTTAGGTGCCAGCAGTTCGTCGTCCTTCACTTTTGAATAAAAGGAGTTGACCAGCAATACAATATCTTCCCCATTGCTAATGTCATTCATGGGTTGGCAGAGGAAGAGATTTCTCTTCTGCCTTTGCATCGGCAGATTTTTTTTTCTTATCGTCAAACAGCATACGCACCGCGGGGCCATAGGTATCGTCATATTGGCCGCTTTTCATATTCCAAATAAAGGCACCCAGAAATACCAGCGCGATGGTGAGTGAAATAAAAATGAGAAGAATGATGATTTCCATTTCAGCTTTTTTGTTTGAATTGATGATGCGCCGTCCAATTTACCGCCAAGGTACTAAATCCCACTACGCTCACACTACTGATCGGCATGAGGATCGCTGCAATGAGCGGTGATAGGTGCCCGGAGACGGCGAACCCCAAGGTGATCAGATTATAGAAGAATGAAATACCGAACGCCATTTTTAAAATGGTAATAGCCGATTTACTCAACTGGATAAACTGACTCAGTTTCTGGAGTTCTTTTCCATTTAAAATGCCATCACTGGCCGGGGTGAAAACTCCTGTATCGTCCGTTATGGCAATGCCTACATCACTTTGTTTCAAGGCGCCGGAGTCATTGAGTCCATCCCCGACCATCATGACACGAAATCCGTTTTGCTGTAGGTTAGATATAAACTGCAGTTTATCCAATGGGGTTTGATTGAAATGCATCTTCGCATCGGAAGGAAAAATACTTTTCATCCGTTCTTCTTCAGAGCCATGGTCTCCGGAAAGGAGATAGATCGGAAATTTATCACTTAACCTGTTGATCAGCGCAGGCATGCCCGATCGTATCGAGGTTTCGATGTTAAAGTACCCACGCACCAAGCTATCAATGGCTACATAGACCTTTGATTTAGATTCCTGCCCGCCTTCAAAACCGGCAAACGATGCGGCTCCTAATTTGATCAAATGATTGGCTATAATTCCTTGAATCCCTTGGGAGGGAACCTCTGAAAAATTGGTCATCGGTTCCGGCGATTCAAAGGAAATCGATTTTGAGACTAACCGACTCAAAGGATGCGTGGATGAATTAGCAAGTGTTTTGATCCAACCCAGTTCTTCGTTTCGTAGGTAGCCGGTGAATTTTATTTCTGACGCTCCGTACGTCACCGTTCCTGTTTTATCGAATACCACTGAATCGATGGCAGCCAATCGTTCGATCACATCCGCATTTTTTAGATAGAATCCATTCCGCCCGAACACTCGCAGCATGTTGCCGAAAGTGAAGGGAGCTGCCAACGCCAAGGCACAAGGACAGGCCACCATCAGCACGGCCGTAAATACCAGCCACATTTGTGATGGCGCTATTACCCACCAGTACAACGCCGTGATGACCGATAATCCCATCACGGCCCAGGTAAACTTTTGAGCGGCCTGATCAATGATTTTTTTATAGTGGCTTTCCTCACGCTTATGAAAGACTTCGTTGTTCCAAAGGCTCGTAAGATGACTTTGTGATATTTTCTTCTCCACCACAAATTCCACAGGTTGGCCAATTAACCGCCCACCACCGTAAATGAAATCACCTTCTCTTGCGTTTACGGGTTTCGATTCTCCTGTTACAAAACTATAATCAATATAGGCTTCCGTGCCCATCAGGTAGCTGTCGGCTGGGATAATCTCCATGTTGCGGACGCGAATGACATCCCCTTTCTGCAAATCGTAAACCAAGACGGGTTTCCATTTGTCGTTTGCTTTTTTGTTTATCGCTAATGGAAAATAGGATTTGTAATCGCGGTCGAATGCAAGGCTGTCGTAGGTTTTGCTTTGAAACCAGCGACCGATCAATAAAAAGAAAACCAAGCCGGAAAGCGAATCAAGATAACCTGGACCGGTGTGCGATGCGATATCATAACCACTCCTGAGAAATAACGCCGCCAGCCCGACGGCGATGGGCACGTCGATATTGATCTGCCTTTGCTTATAACTTCTCCAGGCGGCAACAAAATATTCCTGCCCGCTGTAAAAGATGACCGGAAGGGCAAGAAAAAGATTGATATAAGAAAAAACTAATTTCAGTTGATGTTCGGAGTCGTCCAGCCCCAGGTATTCTGGAAAACTTAATAGCATGATGTTGCCGAAGCAAAATCCTGCTATAGCGAGCTTGGTTATTAAGCTATGATTGGTCGGTGCCATGACCTTTTGTCCTTCCAGGCTGATGGAAGGAGCATATCCTAAGGATGCTAGCAGCCGGGCGATAGCCCCCAATGAGACTCTCGAAGGATTGAAATTAATGGTGACTTGTCTGCGACTGAAATTTACTTCCGATTTGATCACCCCTTCATTTAATCGTTGCAAGTTTTCAAGAAGCCAGATACAAGAAATGCAGTGAATGGATGGTACAGAGAAATGAACCTTGCTATAGTCAGCGGAGGCAAATGCGAGGATTTTTTTGGCTACTTGTGGTTCATCGAGATAGGCATAACTTTCTTCACGCACGTGACGAAGCGAAACGCCCGGAGTCTTGTCCAACGCATAGTATTCACAAAGATTGTTGTCGTTAAGTATTTCATAAACGGTCTTGCATCCGCTGCAGCAAAACGAATTGTTGCCCGAGGTGATCGTTTTTTCTTCGCAAGGCAATCCGCAATGATAGCAACTCACTTTTGCGGATACCTCTTGTTCTGCTAATTCCATGCTAACGCTATAGTGGGAGATTTTTATTTGGTCTTGAATGTCCAAATGGGGCATTCAATATGGTTTACGACATTTTCGGCGATACTGCCGCTCATCAGGTGAGCGAGGCCTTTTCGTCCGTGGGTCCCCATGGCCACCATATCTGCCTTGGTTTCTTTTACGAAGTTTGTTAAGCCAGCTTCCTGGTCAATGTCGTTATAAATATGAATGGCGAAATCTTTGAACATGTATCTTTTAGCGAACGCCTGAAGGGCTTTCCGGGTCTCCATGTCGCGCATGAAATTCGCCGGCGTATTGATGTAGACGATGTGCAATTTCGCCTTGAAAAAATCTTGTAGTTCTTTTACATGCGTTGCCAGTTCCTCGTCTTCTTCCAAAAGGGCATTTGGAAAAATGATACTCTTAATGGTGCCTTTAAAAGTTTTTTTTATGGCCATTATTGGGATGGGGGAAGTGCGCACAATTTTTTCGGTATTTGAACCGACGATAATTTCTTTCAATCCGGACGCCCCTTTCGTTCCCATCACAATCAGATCTACTTTTTTTTCGCGAGCAAAGGAGTTGATGGTCGCGGCGGTGGCGCCAAAGCGAACATGGCCGGTTACTTTGGGACCCTCTTTGGCCCATTTCGCTTTCAGCTTGGAGAACGTTTTTTCTGCGTTTGCCTTCATGTCTTTGAGGTAAACTTCCTCGAAGGAAAGAGAGGGCATCAGAAGGGTGTCGTACATCACAGGCAACTCCACCACATGAAGCAACAAGATTTCTCCACCGCTTTTGTTGGCCACGTCAATGGCAAACCGAAAAGCATTGGTGGCTGCCTCTGAGAAATCGCAGGGAACTAGTATCTTTTTCATGGTCAAAAATGTTCGTTGGCCAAATGTAGTCCCCCGTGAAGTGGATGAAGATGATGGTCATCAAGGGAAAACCTGACTTTGGTCAGGTTTCTGAGGGCAAAAATTGAATTTCAACGGCGCCTAGGTCGATTACCGTTTTATTAAAACTTGTAGGGCCGAACGGGAAGATTGCTCAAGTATTACCCCTTTTATTTTCCGATATTCATTAAAGGTCAACGCGTCATAGTTTTTAATGGTGATCAGGGTGAGGCCAGTATTATAAAAGACCTCAAAATTCTTGCTGAGTAAAGAGATCAGTCTCAGGACACGATTTTCCTGATAATCGACGCAAAAAGAGAAAGAGATCGCAGAGTTTTGCATCACATTAACTCTTAAACCACTTTCGCTGATGGCGCGAAAAATGACGCCCAATTGGTCTTCATTAATAAAAGAATAATCGGTTACCTTACAGGAAATCAAACATTGATTTTCTTTGTGCACAATCAAAGGAGGAAGTTTGTCAACATGACATTCATAAATTTTGGTTCCAACCAATTCAGGGTCAACAAAACTTTTTACAAATAATGGAATCCCTTTGTTGGCAAGTGGTTTCACGGTCTTGGGATGGATCACCGAGGCGCCGTAGTACGTCATCTCTGCCGTTTCTTTGTAGGGCAATTCTTCAAACACGACGGCGTTGGGCAATCGCTTGGGGTCAGCACTCATTACACCGGGAACGTCTTTCCAGATGGTAACTGATTCGGCGTTGAGGCAGCAACCAAAAATAGCTGCGCTGAAATCGGATCCTTCGCGACCCAGCGAAATGGTTTCACCTTTTTCATTGGAGCCAATAAAACCTTGTGCCACCCCTATTTTATTTTTGAGCGAAGCCTTTAAATTGGCCACGTTAGATGCTGTCTCCGGCCACCGGATTTTTCCTTCACGAAATGTGCTATCCGTGCAAATATACTTTCTAGAGTCAACCCATTCAGAAGACAAACCTTCCCGCTGCAAAAAGAGATGAACCAGAACGGAAGAAATAAGCTCACCGAATCCAATCACCTGATCATAGGCAAAGTCATATTCACCCGTCAGCAACAGGGCCATTTCCAGCTCTTTCCATAGCGCGCTTAATTGGCGCAATGGGTTTTTGGGATCAGAAAAAAGTTCATTAATAATACCCCGGTGATAGTCTTCCAACGCCTTGATTTCTTTTTCAAAACTTTTCCCCGATTGACTCAACGAAATGATTTGTTCAAGCGCATCGGTGGTTTTGCCCATAGCTGAAACGACAACCAGCAAATTTTCTTTGCCTTGCGATTTAATAATCGAAACGATATTTCGAATAGCGGAAGCATTCTTAAGGGAAGCGCCGCCAAATTTAAATACCTTCATTATGCTTTTTCTATTGATTTCAAACGATTGCAATGTATCTTTACGGCTGCCTTTCGTCAGGGGCAAATTTAAAAACATCCCGGCAGTTAATTAATAATTTATAAAATTGTGGAGACCTCTCGTATTGCATTGCCCATCGGCACCGCGTTAGACCGATTTATAAAAAACAACCAGGATCAGTTTCAGTACGCCAGTGGAGAACTTTCGCAATTGCTGCGCGACATCGCTCTGGCCTCCAAGGTGGTTAACCGTGAAATTAACAAGGCTGGTCTGATCGATATTATGGGCGCCATGGGGTCGCAAAACATGGGTGGTGAACAGCAACAGAAATTGGACGTGTTGGCCAACATTCGTTTTACCAGGGCGTTGACCAAAGGTGGTGAAGCCTGTGCGCTGATTTCAGAAGAAACAGAATCGTATGTTGACTTAAATAACCAGGGCAAATATGTCATTGCCATTGATCCCCTCGATGGCTCTTCCAATATCGATGTGAATGTTTCGATCGGAACCATCTTTTCCATCTATCGCAGGAAGTCGGCCATCGGGTTGCCGATTACCGAGGCGGACATTTTACAAAAAGGTGAGCAACAAGTGGCTGCTGGCTATATCCTTTATGGATCGTCGACCATGCTGGTGTATACTACCGGTCATGGGGTGAATGGTTTTACGCATGATCCTTCTCTTGGCGAATATGTGCTCTCGCATCCTGACATGACCATTCCGGAGCATGGTAGAATTTATTCCATCAACGAAGGATCGGCCAACTCCTTTGCTGATGAAGTAAAAGAATATTTAAAATATTGCAAAGACAATAATTATACGGCCCGGTACATCGGATCGTTGGTGGCTGATTTTCACCGCAATTTATTAAAGGGGGGAATTTATATTTATCCGGCCACGGCAAAAGATGTCAATGGAAAATTGAGATTGATGTACGAATGCAATGCACTGGCATTTATTGCCGAGCAGGCAGGAGGGAAAGGCTCGGATGGAAAGGGTAGAATACTGGAGATTCAACCTTCGAGTTTGCACCAGCGAACGCCTTTTTACGTGGGCTCCACCAAGATGGTTGATCAGGCAGTGAAACGCTGAAGCGACTACTGCTGTTCTTTCTCTATAGATTTCAAAATTTCGGGCGCTTCGGTCAATAGAATACCGTACCATTTTACCAGTTTCTTAATGTCAGAAACATAGACCCGCTGTTCATCAAATTCGGGAAGAACCGATTTGATAAAGGCCCGAAGTTCTGTTGGATCAGACTCCCCATCAATCCCAAGATCAGATCCGAATTGTTCATTAATTTTTCTCAACACATTCGGTAGCGGCACCGTCCCTTCTTTGGTGGTGGTGTAGATGCTGATTTCGTTGAGCACTGAAACACGATGGGTTGCGCCGGCCACAATTTTAGTTTTAGCCGCATCCATGGACTCCAGGATGACGGCCGACTTTCCTGGCTTTAATATTTTGTAAAGCCCGCTCTTTCCGCTGATTGACGCGATTTCAGAAAATTCCATGTGATGATTTTGGCGCAAATATAAATTAAACTCAATCGCCCTCTAGCATCGCTTCCGAAATAAAATCAAGGACTTTGTCGCGGCCTAATTTTTTCTCGGCTGAGCTCACAAAAAGGGGGGGGACCTCTTCCCATTGCTCAAGTAATTTATTTTCTATGGTTTTTTTTGATTTCACTAATTCCTGCTGTTTTATCTTGTCGGACTTAGTAAGGATAATGGCCAAAGGCAAATGATTTTCACCCATCCATGTGATGAAGTCAAGGTCAATGGCTTGAGGTTTTAGACGGGCATCAAGCAAGATGAAAGTACAAAATAAATTCTTTCGGTTCTTAAGATAATCCTCGATCATTTTCCCCCATTCAAATCGGGCGGATCGGCTGGCCGATGCGTACCCGTAGCCTGGAAGATCAACCAAGTACCACTCATCATTCACTAAAAAATGATTGATTGTTTGAGTTTTGCCTGGAGTAGAAGATGTCTTGGCCAGCTTCTTGCGGTCGACGAGCATATTGATCAGTGACGACTTGCCTACATTAGATCGGCCGATGAAAGCAAACTCTGGCTTATGCGTGGGGGGGCATTTACGCCAATCCGTAGAGCTGGTAATAAACTCAGCGGAGGTTATTTTCATTTGTATTCATTTAATTTTTAAGGTAAGAGGGAATGTCCACGCCGAAGCAGAGCCCTTGGGGAGCCCTCTTCAAGTGACCATTTCCTGGGTTAAAGTGTTAATTGAAGGCCAAAATACTAAAGATGTAAATAACGTGTACTTTATGGGATAAATTTGGCCTTTTCAATTGGAAAGATTTTATTTAACTTGCTTTTATTTGGCGATTCTGACAGTCAAACTATTTTTTAATATGAACATTCACAGAAGGGTAATTCTATTTTTAGCCCTCGTCATGGTAAGTTCGGTTGTCTTTGCCCAGGAGCAAGACAAAAAGCAATCGTTGGAGTACATGCAGCAGGCCGTAGACATCATGGCTGCCACCAGTGCGATGGACGATGCCCGTGATATTATGGTGATCGCAGCCAACCTTGACACCACCAACGTCAAGGCAAATTTTGAGGCTGGCCATATGCATATTCAAACCATTAATAAAGACTTAGCCGTCAAATATTTTTTACGAATTTATCGTCAAGACCCTAACTATCGTTTTGATCTTGAATATTGGATTGCCAACAGTTACCAGTTTGGATTAAAATTTGACAACGCCTTGGATTACTATGCCCGCTATCGGGATCGGCTGACGAAAAGACCCAACTATGCGGGTCGGGATAAAATTGAATTGAAGGATGTTGAGCGAAGGATACAGGAATGCAAGAATGGAAAAGAATTCGTTGCTGATCCTAAGCCGTACTCCATTGCCAATATGGGGCGCGAAATCAATTCTGAGTTTGAAGATTACGGACCGGTTCTCAATGCCGATGAAACAGAAATTATTTTCACCACCCGAAGAAGGGATGGAAATACCAATGAAAATGTAGCGGATGACAACAAACCCTATGAGGATATTTTTGTTGCCGATAAATCGGGAGGAAAATGGTCGCCGGCAAAAAACATTGGGCCTACCCTTAATAGCAAATTCAGCGACTCGAACTTGACGCTTTCTTATGATGGCCAGTTGCTTTTCATCTATAAAGATGATGGTAACGGAGACATTTATGTAAGCGAGAAAAATAAGAATGGCAGTTGGGGTACGCCCACACCGCTTCCCGGCGTCATTAATTCTTCGGCTAGAGAATCTTCCGTTTCCATCTCCGCAGATGGAAATATACTTTACTTCGCCAGTGAGCGGCCAGGAGGTTATGGCGGTTCTGATCTTTATATGTGCACCAAAGACAGCAAGGGGGAGTGGAGTCGGGTAAAAAACCTGGGACCAACGATCAACACACCCTATGAAGAAGATGGTCCTTACATTTCCTTTGATGGTGTTACCTTATACTTTAGTTCGGCGGGACATAAAACCATGGGTGGGCTTGATATTTTTAAAACAACCTTAACCAATACCGATAAAAATGAATGGAGTGAACCGGAGAACATCGGCTACCCCATCAACACCCCTGACGATGATGTTTATTTCACCACCTCAAAAGATGGTAAAAGGTGGTACTATTCTTCCGTGCGCGAAGATGGAATGGGCTACACTGATATTTATGTGATTACCCCGGGAGAGGAAAAGAAAAAGGAACCGCCTGTGGTGGCCGTCAACGAACCGGTAAAAGAAGAACCAAAAAAGGAAGAGCCCGTTAAAGAAGTCCCCAAAAAGGAAGAGCCTAAAAAAACAGTTCAGCCTTTTAAATACATCGTCACCATTGTTGATGCCGATACAAAAACCCCCCTGGAAGCAAAAGTGCGGATGCAGGGCTTAAAAGACAAGGTGGTGGTAGGATCGGTTGATAAAGGGCAGGGCACCATCGAATTTAATATTACCGCCACGGGCACAAAAGATTATCGCATTACCGTGGAACGTGAGGGATATATTTTCCAAACCATTTCTGAGAAAATAGGGGGCGCTTCCACAGAGGCAAAGTCTCTCAACAAGACCATTGAAATGCGCAAACTGGTGGTGGGTGCCGTTTCCATTTTGCGCAATATCTATTTTGATTTTGAAAAAGCAACTTTTCGCACAGAGAGTTACAGCGAGTTGAATAAACTGGAGACCATGATGAAGCAAAATCAAAATCTTAAAGTGGAAATTTCAGGACACACTGATTTTATCGGATCAAAACAGTACAATAAAGTTCTTTCTCAGAAAAGGGCCGCTGCTGTTAAGAGTTTCCTTGTTTCCAAAGGGGTTGACACCCGCAGAATAAAGACGGTAGGGTATGGCGAAGAAAGGCCGCTGGCAAGTAATGACGATGAAAAAGAAGGACGTTCGCTCAACCGCAGAGTGGAGTTCAGGGTGCTGGGAAACTAAAACCGCTTCTTTTTAATCCTTAACCAATCGTCCCTTCTCTTATCTTTGTAAAAAAAAACGACTTGACCGTAGTCCCTTATAAAAATGACCAGGCCACTAAGAAAGTGCAGGTCGCCAAAATGTTTGATGCCATTAGCGGCAAATACGATTTTCTGAATCACTTTTTAAGTTTAGGTATTGATATTCGCTGGAGAAAGAAAGCCATTGGCTTGCTGACCAAAGACAAGCCTAAATTTATTCTCGATGTGGCTACCGGAACTGGAGACTTTGCAATCGAAGCATTGAAATTAAACCCGGAAAAAATAATCGGAGTGGATATTTCGGAAGGGATGTTGGAAATCGGGAAGAAGAAGATGAACACGAAAGGCTATGAATCGGTAATTGAACTGATGACTGGCGATTCGGAAAATCTTCCCTTTGAAGATAATAAATTCGATGCGGTCATCGTTGCCTTTGGAGTGCGCAACTTTGAAAATCTGGAGAAAGGTCTTGCCGAAATGCGGAGAGTTATCAAACCGGGTGGCCGGGTAGTGGTGCTTGAATTTTCCAAACCTCGCGTCTTCCCTATGAAGGGGTTGTATTCTTTCTATTTTAGATACGTTCTCCCAAAAATCGGTAAACTATTTTCTCGCGATTCTTCCGCTTATACCTATCTTCCTGAGTCGGTACAGGTTTTTCCGGATGGGGATGATTTTCTTTCCATACTTTCCAGACTCGGCTATAAAAACGCAACATGCCAATCGTTGACTTTTGGGATAAGTTCGCTATACACCGCTATAAAATAGGGCTTACCTGTTTGCTGTTAGCGATGCTTCCTCGGCTAGGGCAAGCCCAATTGTTTCGTTGGACCCGGCAGCATAATCCGGATTACGATAAGAAAAAGATCACCTACGGATTTAGTATTGGGCTGCACACTTCTTCTTATCAACTGAAATACTCCAATGCGTTTGTGTCGAAGCCTTATGATACAGTTCACTCGGTGCAACCCGTTTTTCTACCTGGTTTCTCGTTGGGCTTTTTAGTCAACTATCGCATCAATGAATTTGTTGACTTTAGGGTGATGCCAAAGGCGGGTTTTTATGCTCATAAGTTATACTACTATTTCACCAATGCCCCAACGCAATCGCAGTTGGTGGAAACGACGTTAGTGGAATTTCCGTTGCTGCTAAAATACAAATCCGTCCGCAGAGGTAATGTCAGGATGTATATGGTGGGTGGTATCACGCCTGCTTTTGAAGCGTCTGGAAAAAATGATATCGGAAATTCATCAGCCGGAATTTCTATTCAGAAGAAGAATTTGAGTTTGGATGCGGGAATGGGCTTTGATTTTTATTTCCCCTTATTTAAGCTTTCACAAGAGATACGATTCTCCCGCGGCGTTGCTAATATGCTAGGGTCGCAACACACCATCTATTCTGATCCGATTAGCCGATTGAATACCAATACAATTTCCGTTTATTTTATTTTCCAGTAACTGATATGGAAGCAATAGTATGAACAAAAGAATAGCCTTTATTACGGGCGCAACCTCAGGCATAGGTGAAGCCACTGCGCACCTGCTGGCTACTAATAATTTCAAATTGATTCTGTGTGGACGAAGAAAAGAGAGACTTGATTTGATCGCAAAGAAATTATCCGCATTAACGGATGTGTTCACCCTTAGCTTTGATGTTCGTGATCAGCAAGATTTAATGGATTCCATTAAATCATTACCCGTGCCATGGAAGAATATTGATGTCCTGATTAACAATGCAGGCAATGCCCATGGACTCTCTCCCATTCAAAACGGGGACGTCATGGATTGGGATGCCATGATGGATATCAATGTAAAAGGTTTGCTATACGTCTCCAAAGAAGTAATGCCAGGAATGATTGAGCGAAAGCAGGGTCATATCATCAATATTGGGTCGATCGCAGGCAAGGAGGTGTATCCTAATGGAAATGTTTATTGTGCCAGTAAGTTTGCCGTTGATGCCATCACACAAGGAATGAGACTTGATTTGAATCCTTATGGCATAAAAGTGACAGGCATACATCCAGGAATGGTCGAAACTGAGTTTTCCCTCGTCCGCTTCAAGGGGGATGAAGAAAGGGCAAAGAATGTTTACAAAGGGCTTGAGCCGTTGCAACCAACGGATATTGCGGATATCATCCTATTTACCTTGACGCGTCCCGATCACGTTGTCCTCGCTGATATGATTGTTTTCCCCAAGGCTCAAGCCAGTGCCACCGTGGTGAAAAGGCAGCCTTAAGTTTTTTATCCCGATAGAACTATTCTATTGATCTATCCATCCTAGTCTAAAAATTGACTATGAAAAAAATAATGACTGTTCTTGTATTGGGTTTAATCGGTTTTGGGGTCAGGGCTCAGGAAACCATGCAGCAAGTAATGGAGAAGCGCTCGCATGAAATGCATCGGGTAATTTGCCTTTCTGACAAGGAGCAGTGGAGGAAATTTATTAAAGAAAATTACACCCAAGCGCTCATCGATAAACCGATGCGATCGAAGGTTTCAAAGAATGATGATGCTGGTGCCACCGAGGAGAAAAAGGAAATTCCCAGTAATCTTGATGGGAAGGTGGAGATGTTTCAACGACTGCACGATGACTTTGGCGGGAGCAAAATAACTTCCATTAAACCCAATGGCAATAGACTGGAGATGGTACTAAGCGATGCTAATTTAAGCGGAACTTTTAATCTAACTTTTAGCACCAGCAAACCCTATCTCATCGACGGTGTAGGGATTCAGGTTGAAGCGGGCAACAGGTAGGGGTTCGGGTGGCGCGGTTTCAAGTGGCGCGAAAACTTGCCACCGCTGACTCTTTAAAATGTGTGGGCGAGGTTAAAGAAGAATTGTTGGTCTTCTTTTGACCAGGCATAATCAAATCGCAGAATCGTGTTCACGTTCCAGGCAATACGCAGTCCCATACCTTCGGAGTAACGCATCTGGCTGAAATCAAAACTGGCAAGATTGTCGTATACACCACCAATATCAAAGAAGGGAACCGCACTGAAGGCGAATTGTTGATTGAACATCTTGGCTTTTGCAAATCGCCAGCGAAGTTCAAAATTATTAAAATCCATCAAGCGCCCGACAAAGCGACTAATTTTGTAACCTCTTAACGTCCTGGCACCACCAAGGCCTTCGATATCACCCTCCTGGCTCCATTGATCCTGATATTCGAAAAACGGGGCGTCGCCGCTGATATAGCCCATGCCGAGTCGTCCGGCAAAAACAAGTTTTGGAAAGACCGATGGCAGGATGCTTTGGTACCAGTTCGCGTGGGCGTAGATTTTATTAAAATTATAGGATGAACCGAGGGACTTGGACGACACCTCGTCGGTTAATTCCAAAAACAAGCCACTGCTTGGGTCCGGTTCAAGATCTCGCGTATCATAGGCAAGCCCAAACTGAGCGATCGTTATAAAATTGTTTTTAACACCTTTCACCAATCCTGCATCGCTTTGGTTTTTAAGAAGCGAATTTCCAGCGAAGGTGGTGTAATTGAGCTGGGCCAGTTCAAACCCAATTAATGTTCCCACTTTATCGCCGAAAAAGGAACGCTCAACACTCACATTGAGGACCCCTTCCTTTTTAAAATAATTGTTGTAGTACTGGTTTGGTCCTACCAAGCCATTCTTTTCATAGTCCTGCCAGGTTGCGTCGGTAACCGGTGCCTTGGTACTGTCGGGCAGGCCGGTTGCACTATTGACAGGATAGTAGGAAAGTCCTTTCAGCGACTCTTGTGGTGTCAGACCAAAAAAGAGAAGGTTTGGGTTGGCCTCATACCCCCCCTCGACACGCAATCTCCATTTGGTATTAAAAATGTATGGTACATCCAATTTCAGAAAGAACTCTTTTTGCTCCTTGGTCGTAACGAATACAACGAAATCCAACTTCGCCCGATAGGCCGTGTAATTGAAGAAGGGATCGTTGCGATGTCCATTAAAATATAAGGAGCCTTCTCCTCCGATACCAAATCCATTCACGGGATCAGAGCTGATGTCTGGTGTACCGGTGACATAGGCCCCTTCTTTTTTGTCCTTGAGGTCTTCATCGGATAGCCGCTTCTCATCTGCTATAGCAAAAGGCAATTTGATTGAGTCTGCCGTTTGATTTTGAGAATATATTCTTGTGTTGATTATCAAAAGTGAAAGAATGAGAATAGCGCTAAATTGAATAGGGGATAGAATAACTCTCATAGGTTAGGATGTCGTTTTTATGTTTAGCCGGTTAGACAAACCAAAATGGTGTTTCATTCCAAAAGTAGTCTTAATTATAAAAAAAATTAAAGGGATTTTCGAGTGGCAAATTACAATCAAGATATTCTAAACCTAAATAGAAATGATTAGCGGTTTTTATTCTATTTAGCCTATTTTTTTGCAGTGCAATCGATTTCAGATGGATTGGATATTGACCTTGAATAAGATGAGCACCGACTTTAATAGGGGCCCATGGGGTGATGGATCACGCGTTTTTTAGAAAAATGTCAAAGGTCAGGCCTCCGGTCTCATTGCGCTCCACCTCAACCCTTCCGTTTAGTGCCATGACTTGAGTTTTGACCAAATACAAGCCAAGGCCCTTTCCCTCCACATGACTATGAAAGCGGCTGTACAAGGTGAACAGTTTTTCGCGGTACAATGTTAAATCAATTCCCAGCCCGTTATCGGATACGGTAATACAGACGAGGCCCTCTTTAGCTTCAGTTTTTATTATAATCTCTGGGCTCAACCCTGGTTTACGATATTTAATAGCATTGCTGATCAGGTTAATCAAGATGCTGTCCAAATACGGCCGTATTGTTTTAATGGAGGGGGCTTTCGAGAAATCCGTTTTAATCGCTGCACTGGTTTCAACTATTTCTTTTTCAAGATTGATTTTAACCAATTCTAATTCCTGTTCGAAATGGATTTCCGTAAGTACAGAAGTATTATTCTTTCTGACTTCTAAAATGGTATTCAAGTCTCTCACTACCCGGTCTAGTTCACGTGTAGTGGATATCAATGCTTTGTGAACAAAAGTTTCATCGACGGCGTTCTTCCCGGAAATCTCAAGTAATTGACCAAGGCCAAGAATTCTTGCAACGGGTGCCCGGAGATTATGCGATGAAATAAATGCAAACTGTTCGAGTTGTTGATTGTAGGCTACCAGTTCATGGGTTCGCTTGTCAACTTCTTTCTCCAGGTTTTCATTGCGGAGTTTGATCTCCAGGTTTTGTCTCTCAATAATGGTGTAGGCTTCTTCCAGTTTTGTTTTTTGGGCACTTACTAAATCACGTTGGCTTAAAATTTCTTCATTGCTTTGAATTAGTTCCTCATTTTGAGCGGCCACCTCTTCTTGTTTTTCTGCAAGCTCTTTATTGATGTGATTTAACAAATTGTTGCTTTCAGCCAGTTCTTCTGATTGTGCCTGAATCTCTTCATTTTTTTCATGGACCAGCCGGTTTAAGTTTGTAAGACTCTTGTACGCCTGGTCTTTTTCACGATAATAGCGGTAGAGCATAAGAATAGCGATGACGACTAATAGTATGACCGTGATTGTAAAAATCAAAAAGATGGTCTGCGACCGAAGGCGTATATTTTGAAGATCAATTTGTGATTGTTTAAGCCTGTTCTCCTGATTCAAAAGGTTGATTTCATTTTCTTTTTGATCAATCTGGTATAGGGCATTGATTTGAGCCACTTTCGTGGCTCCCAGATTATTGTCAATGCTGTCATTCAACGAAATAAATTTCTCAGCATAGGCGAGTGCTTTTTTATAATTTCCTTGTTCTTTGAATAAAGCGGAATAATTCTGAAAGCAAATTCTAAGTTGTGCCACCGATTGTAATTGGTTGGCAAGTGTTTCCGCTTTATGGAGATAGTCAATCGCTTGATGGAAATCTTTTTTCTTAATGTAGATTAAGCCGATTTCATTATAAGCCAGACAAAGGCCCTCATTATTGTTGAGCTCTTGATCTAATTTGATTTCCTGTAGCAGCAAGGCCAGTGCCTTATCAAATCGTTTTTGGGCTTGAAATACCTTGGCGATATTATAGGTCGTACCCGATATCCCGGCCTTGTGATTAATTTCCCCTCTGATCTTAAGGGCTAAAGAGAAGTATGTGAGGGCCTGGTCGTATTCTTTTTTTTCATCAGCAATAACGCCGAGTAAATTATTAGCAAACGCGATTCCAAATTTATCGTGGAGTGCAGTCATCAATTTCAAGGAACGTGTTGCATTATCAATTGCTAAACTGAAGTTCTTCTGTGAGGCATACATCCAGCCAATCAGCCCATACGTTCGGGCTATTTCTTGCCTGCTATTGAGTGATTCTTCAATCTTTAGGGAATTTAAAAAATATTCCAGTGCGGGTGGATAATCATTTTGTTTGACATAAACTTGGCCGATGTTCTTCTGAATGACAGCGTGATATCTTTTGAAGTCATGCGTTTTTAAAAGTTCAAGTGCCTGAAGGTATAATTGGATTGCCCCATTGAAGTCACTTTTCAAAAACAGAAGTTCGCCTTTATTGGTGAAATAATGCATGAGCAACTCCGGGTCTTTTAGTTGCTTGGCGACCCGATAGAATTTAGTATAATAATAATTGGCCGAATCAAAATCGGAAAGCCCTTTATGGGCTGACCCAATCGCGTTCCAGGTTTCTGCTACCAATGCACTGTCATTGAATTGTAACCTTAAGCGTAGGGCCTTGTGCAGGTAACTAAGCGATTTTCCATATTCTGACAGGTCAATCTGTAGCAAACCGGTATTGTAGTAAGCGGATGATAAGGCGAATGGTTTGACCGTGCCGCTTGGGGCGTTGAGCGACTGATCATAATAGTTTTTAGCAGAATCAAATTGTGCCTGGTAGCGAAATATATTTCCGATCCGCGTGTAGGTATAGGATGGAAAATCTCCGAAATTTTTTCCGTTTGATCTCTTAACGGCCAACCGGTAGAAGGTCAAGGCTTTGTTATAGTTGCCTTGGAAATAGTGGTATAAACCAAAATCGGTAAGCCCCTTAATTTCACCCAATTGGTAGTTTGTTTTCTGGGAAAGCGATAGGCATTGTCTGGCGTACTCCAGGCCTTTTTCAAAATCATAATCCCAATAAGCAGACGCCAACGAATGGCATAGGTCTGCCTTCACGATAGGATCGTTCGTTTTTTCTAATGATGACTTAAGATTTTCTATTTCTTGAGTTTGTGAAAAAACAATCGTCCCGGTGAGACAAAGGACAACGACCAAAAGCCTTCGATGGATTTTCAAGCCAATTATTTTTGCCATAAATATACGGGTAATGCGCGATGAAGGATCAGGTAGGCAGAATTTTGAATTCCAGTCCATGATCACAATCTGGAACAATGTGTGTTCACTACGCAATTGGATGTCTTTTCATCCCCTTCATCAATCGGGGAGATCCTATTTCAGAACGCTGGCAATTGCCTTATCTTCACACCATGAAGATGCGGTCGACCTTCCCCACTACGGTAAAACAATTCCTAGAACAAGGTGAACGCTACTATCTTCCTCATTTATCCGTCGACTGTGTCGTATTTGGTTTTCACGATGGGCACCTCAAAGTCCTTTTACTTGAATTAAGCGATACCAGAGAATGGTGTCTGCCGGGTGGGTTTATCCAACATGCCGAACCAATGGACGATGCGGCGGTACGGATTGTCAATGACAGAACCGGATTAAAAAATGTTTATCTGCGACAATTCTATGCCTTTGGAGATCCGACACGTCAAAGGGGAAAGGTTAAAACGCAAATCCCAAAAGGCGCTAAGGCTACTTCTTGGATCATGAAGCGATTCATTACCATTGGTTATTGGGCACTGGTGGAATTTTCTAAAGCCGTTCCCATACCTGACCAGTTTTCATCGCAGTGTTGCTGGGTTAACGTTGCAAAAATTCCATCCTTAATCCTTGACCATAATCTTATTCTGGGTAAAGCCCTCCAATCGTTGCGCTTAAGTCTTAATGACTATCCGGTCGGCAAAGATTTATTGAGTGAAAAATTTACCATGCCGGAATTACAACGGCTTTATGAGACGGTACTGAATAAAAGATTGGACCGCCGAAATTTTCAAAAGCAAATTCTGTCTCTGGGAATTCTACACAAACTGAACGAGAAGAAACAAGGTGGTGCTCATAAGTCACCATTTCTTTATCGCTTTGATAAACGAAAGTATCAATTGGCTTTGAAACAGGGTCTGAAGGCAAAGTTTGTATAATGTTTGGGTATTCATGCCTATTTGCTTTCGCCTGTAAAATAATGATCAACCAAAAAAATCCACTTTAAATCATAAAATATTTCGCCCACGGGGCAATTTGATTAATAATTTAACCAACTTTATAAGGCATTCATCAACTCCTATTCAACAACTACTATGAGCATTAAGAGAAGAGACTTCATCCGCCTGTCAACTTCCAGCGCCGTTGCGGGTACGGCCCTATTAACAGGCATGTCTTCGTGTGCCGCACCAAAAGAATCAACCTCTCCTTTGGACCAATTGAAATCGATGACCAATGACATTGTTCCGATTTCTGTGCAGGAGCGTGAAGCCAGAATTGAAAAGGCGCAGCGGTTAATGGTTGAAAACAAAATTGAAGCCTTATTGCTGGATGCGGGAACGTCGATGAAATATTTCACCGGCGTCAGCTGGTGGCCCAGTGAGCGAACGATGGTGGCAATCGTTCCTGCTAAAGGTGAAGTCAAGTACGTCAGCCCAGCATTTGAGGCAGACCGCCTTCGTCAGCTGATCGTGATAGGCAAGGAAGTAAGAACCTGGGAGGAGCATGAAAGCCCCTATTTGCAAATCGCAAATGTG
>Ga0075019_10000452_pt1 | contig 23632 bp, 21 predicted proteins | sample ColStrG_CSR_2013_FD_71473 | JGI IMG/M metagenome (GOLD analysis project Ga0075019, IMG submission 71473) | Freshwater sediment microbial communities in response to fracking from Pennsylvania, USA - Cold Stream Run_MetaG_CSR_2013 | ecosystem: Environmental > Aquatic > Freshwater > Creek >...
GAACCCGCACAGGAGGCCGCCCCACGAGCCGCTAACCACTCACGCGAGGTGGGGACTTTCACTGGCCACCAGCGGGGACCACGAAATGGCCATTGACAGCTGACCCGGGTGTCGGCGATGCCTTCCTCGGCTACCCGACCTGTTCGCCACAGCGTTCGTGAGCGTCCCGCACGTTGGCCTCTGTCAGTCTGATCTGGCCCCACCCCGTCACCCTCGGCCAAATCGGTTGACCCGGCCAACACGCCCTCCAGCTGCGACGCCGCTCATCGTGTCAGTGTCCTCGCCTATCCAGGACCTAGGGGCTGGGCCTCAGCCTCACGCCCACGGACCGTGCCAAGCGTTGCCTGTGTGCGGACCGGATGCGCTTCGCAGAAGTTTGAAGAGCTCCGGGACAAGCGCCGGACCAATGCCCGCGGCGGGATGCGCGGCGTAGACGTCGGCCAGGCCATGCGCCATTCCAGCGGCCGGCCCACCCAGCGGCGCCAGCATCACGGCACATGCGAGGACCGGAACGGTTCCTGGACTGTCACTGCGCCTGATTCCCCAGAGGTACTTCGACGCGTTCGCGGTCAGGTCATCACTCGCCATCTCGCTCGACCGCTTCTTCGCGTCGAGGACCAGCGCGTTGTTGACGCCGCCGTCGCGCCGGACGAGGAGAAGGTCGGGTATCAGGTCCCCGACCGCCGCGGAGTACTTCTCTCCGAGGATTTCGACGCTGCCCGATGCCGGGATCCGCGCTTGGTAGTGCAGCTCGATCAAAGCGCTGCCATCTGTCCACCGTCCGATGCGCGACCCACTCGTCACGCCGCCCGGACCCAGGACAGACTCGATTGCTCCGAGCACCGTCTGCGCCGTCCAGACTTCATAGAGTTCCCACAACTCGGACAGCGGCGCGCTCTGGTTGCCTGGCCCCAGATCGCGGACTGTGGCGAGGGCGCGTACGCAAGTCGAGTACGCGCCGGACATCGGGCTCGGCCAAGCGGATGGGGGCGGGTCGGCCACCGGCCGGTCGGGGTCGCTCCTGCTTGCGACCCGCCTGAACAGCCCGGCGAGCCTGTCGCGGAGGTCGGGTTCCGCGGCGAGCACAGGGACCGCGAGGATCCGCTCCCCGAGGAGCGCTGCGACTGCGGTCAGGGCGTGGAGCGTCCGGTCCCGCGGCACTGATGTCCGGCGAGCTGTCACGGCAGGTGTTCGCGGGGCGGCTCCAGGCATGCGGTGGCTGCGGGCTGCTCGTTCCGTCATGCCGACGAGCACGCGCCCTCCCGCTCGATCGACCGGGAGCCATGTGACGGCGGGCGCGGGGCGCGTCGGCCAAGCGTTGAGAAGCGCGCCGGCAGTGACGACGGCGGCTTCTAGAGCTGACCAGTCGACGCGGTCGCCCACTAGCACCCGCAGCCGCGACCATTCCGCTTCACCGCTCGTCGGAGGGCGGCGCTTCGAAACCAGCCGATTGCGGGCCCGCCACATGGTCGCGACGTCACTCCCGTTGAACGGGAAAGGAGGCGGCACTTCCAAGGTGCTCAGGTGCGGGCCGTACCTGTCTACCCACGGCAGGGGCAGTTGTCCGCAGCACTCGTACAGGGGGTCGGGCGACTCGATCAGGTGCACGGCGCCGCTGCCGGCGCGTCGCAGCTCGATGCTCTTGGGGAGGTCAAGTTCGAGCACGTGACCGGCGACCTCCGTCCGCGCGACCTCGACGCCCGCGCGGAAAAAGACCACGGTCGTCGAAGCCGGACCGTCGGTGTCCGGCTGGGTCACGACAGGCTTGCCCAAAAGTCCGGGGACACGCCGAACAGGCTCTCGCCACCCGCCGCCAGCTTCGTCAACCGACGTGCGAGCAGGCCGTCCGGAGTGGCCGCGTTCAGCAGGGGCATCAGCGCTCGCCCGAACTGCTCCGACGACAGGCCCGGCAGCACGAAGTGCAGCAGGCTGTTCTCGGCGGACTCCGTGTCGTTGGATGACGCGAGGAGTTTCGCGGCCACAGCGGCTTCGGCCAGTGGCGCGTGCCAGCTCATGAAGACGACGCATCGCTGCACATCTCGCGGGCTGACGAGGTTCGACTTCCTGCCTGCCGAGTCCGCGAGGACCGTGAGCAGCGGCTTGAGGGCGTCGCTGAACCGGTCTGTCTTGCCGGCGACCAGGTACGACGCCCACGCCTTCGTGGGGTCGCCGAACAGGTGCTGTCCCGGCGGCCCAGCATGCGCCATGGCGGGCGACGGAGTGATCGCGTCAGTGCTCTTGAGCGCAGTGTCGACGTCCGGGGGTTCGAGCAGCACGACGCAGGCCCGCCCGCTGACCTTCGGCGCCGGCGCGTCCGCGGTGCTGTCTACATTCACGGTTCCGAAGACGCGGGGCCACGGCCCGAGCAGAACCTCTGCCGGGATACCGGATTTGCCTCCGGGGGGTTGGTTGTGCAGGACCCACGGGAGCCGCTCGAATGCGATCGAGCTGGCAGCGGTGATGACCGGCCCGGCGTACGCCTCAATTGGGCTTAGGTTGGCCTCTTCTACGATGACGACCGGTGTGCCTGTGCCTCCGTCGAGCCGCACGAGATCGGCAGTGAAGGGGCCGGCGACGTACTGGTCGGTGAACGCGCTGTATTGCCCGGCGACGTCCTCCGAAGCGGTCCACGCAGGCCGCGCGTCGAGCGTTGCGTGTCGCGACGTTGGGGCGAGGAACTCGGCAAGGACCTTCGCCGCAGTTGACTTGCCCGTACCGCTCGGGCCAGCGAACAGCACGAATTGGCATGCCACTGCGCTCGCCAGCATGTCGACCTGCGCCTGTGGGTCGTAGACGAGCCCGCGCTGGTCGAGGAAGTCGCGCAGGAGCTGCGGCGCTTGGGCGAGTTCGCTTTCGATCGTCACGACGGGCTCGTCAGCAGCCGGAGGCCCTGCGCGCCGAGGAGGCCGGTGATCCGTGTCGCGTCCTGTGTCCCGACCCCGTTGGTGTGACACCAGCTGGCGAGGAACGAAAGATCGGTCGCCGCGGGCAGTTGCCTGCCTCCCCTTGTTGCTTGCGCGACGAGGGCCTCGATCGTGTTTGGAAGGACGAGGTAGGCATCCGATGTCGGAGCCGGCGGGGCAAGCAGTCGGGGCTTTGTCGAGGCCCGAGCCGCGCCGTCGCCCTGCCCGCCGCAAACTGCGCCGTTGATCGCGCACTTCGGTTCTTCGCCGGCCACGAGACGCCAGTTCGGGCATTGCGGGCGCGGCACCGCGTACACCGCGGCCGGATCGTCCGGCGACTTCATGACCGCCATAGGAGCGGGAAGGGCGCAGCCGATCCCGTTCTGCTGGTTGATCGAGTTCACGGGGTTGTACTCGGCCAGCTTGACCGATGGCGAGGCGGTGCCCGCGGGCGACCAGATCCAGCTCCCGTGTGCCAGCGTGAGCTTTGCGGAATCCTGCCGGCTGTCAGCCGCGACCCGGATGTTGCCCACCAGCGTGAGCGGTCCGTTAGCGCCGTAGAGAACGTCGAGCAGTACTCGCTTCGGATTGTTGAGCTGCTGTGCGACTGCGCATCCCGGATGGAGCAAGGCGTCCGTGCTGGTGCCGAACAGTTCCCACATGGCGCCGACGATCTGGGCCCGTCCGAATCTCACGGCCATGGTAGGCGGCGGGGTGTCCCAGGACTGCCAACCGGTCGCGCCGCCGCTGCGGGTGAGGACCGTTAGCGCCATCGCGATCTGGTACAGACGCGACTCAGCCAGGTCGCTGACACGGTCCCGGATGCGCTCGATCGCCTCCCGCAGCTCTGCGGGTGCGGCGGTGTACAGCACGGGCAACGTCATGCTTCTGTCCTACCACCGCGGTTAGTGCGTCCAGTACGAAAACGGCCGATCCTGCTCATCCGCCGAAGACCTGCCGATCAACCCGTGGCCTCGAGGCGCCGTCCGGTAGGAGGTCGGCAAGGGGCAGTTCGCCGGCGGCCCACAGGGCGAAGGCGCTCTTGGGCGTCAGGGGGTTGACCGTCTCGTCGAGCCGGTCCGCGACGGGGACGGCCAGGTCCGCGATCGCGTCCCGGACTGTGTGCGGCGTGGGTGCGTCCAGGTGAACCCCGGGCTGGTCGGCAGGGAAGCAGGGCTTGAGCATCATGTGTGAGGGCTGCGGCCAGCCGATACCCGAGCCGGCCGCGCTTGCGCGGATGACCAGCCGCCGGCGCAGTTGCGGCACGCCGTAGGACTCGGCGTGCAGAACACGGATGTCGACGTCGTAGCCGAGCCCGCCGAGCCGTGCAGTCACCTCGTCGAGGATGGCCTTGCCTCGCCATCGAAGCGCTACGACATTCTCGATCACGACCTGAGCGGGCTCAAGCCTCTCTACCGCCTTCAGGAAACTGAGCAACAACGCGTTGCGAGGGTCGTCGACTCGGCACGGACCCGCGGTCGAGAAGCCTTGGCATGGCGGCCCTCCGGTCAGCAGGCTGAGGGCTTCCCCACCGAGCCGGGCTTTGACCCGTGCCACAGCGTCATCGAGCTGCGCGTCGTCGGATAGGTCGCGTTCGAGGACGAGGTGATCCTCGCCGTGCATGGCTTGGACGGTTCTGCAGGCGTCCGCGTTGTTGTCGATGCTGGCCGTGAGACGGTGGCCGGCGAGCTGCATGCCCAGGCCGACGCCACCGGCGCCAGCGAAGAGGTCGACGACCGTGCCGGCTTCGATCGTCTGCCCGAGCCGGTATGCAAGGAGCGGCGGCACGGCGTTTCCTACCTGCATGCACCGCTGCCGCAGGGTTCCGTGGAATCGCACGTGATCCGGAAAACTCTGAAGGCGGGCCGCTTCCCTCACGGTCAGCAATCTAGGAAGGACCGGGTGAATGAAGGCACCGTTGCCGGGTCGGGTCAGATAGGTCGAGATCGTGTACGCCGGACGGTCCCAGGCGAGGCGTCCGTAGTAGGTGCTGCGGCTGCCCTCGCCGCGTGCGGCGCTCTCGCGAATCTGCTTGACTCGCGCGCTCGGAAAGTCGTCCGGCAAGTCCTTCCAGTTCCCTCCGGGCGGAACGTGTAGGACGACCTGATGATCAAGTTCGCTGAGGCGGCCGGACACGTGGTCGTGAACGGTCCGTTTCACGGGCCGAGCCGAAGGTCGACCTCGGCCTTGCCGGTGGTACCGACAGTTGAACCGACGAGGGATGACAGGGGCACGCGCTGGATATCGGCGATGCCGGCGTTCGACAGGCTCCGCACGAGTTCAAGGCAGCCGGGCCCTTCGACCACGAAGCCTGCGGCGTATTCGTCGCAGCCGCCACGTGCCAGCGTCCCAGCCTTGCCGAGGGGAACGAGCCCGACCGCGGTGCGGCCCCACGGTCGGGTCCCGACGGCGAGTGCCGCCCCGTGGCTGTCACGGTCGAGCTGCGTGGCAAGCAGCGCGGTCGCCCAGGCGCCATAGGCGAGCGGGTCGCGCTTCATCAGCGCGCGCGCTGCGGCGACGTCGGAGGGCATGCCTTCCAACGCAATGTCGGCGGCCGGCGCCTCGGCCCGCGTCCGCGCCAAGGTCAGCCCGCCGGCGAAGACACTCGCGTCGATCATGTGCCAGCGTCTGCCAAGGCGTTCGGCCGCGACTGCGGTCGTACCGGTCCCGGCATACGCATCGAGAACGACGTCGCCGGGGCGGCTGCTCGACGCGACGATCCTCGCGAGGAGGTCGACCGGCTTCTGGGTGTCGTAGCCCAGCCGCTCGGCAGAATGCGCCGACAGCGGTGAGATGTCGTTCCAGATGTCCTGAAGGCGGACGCCCTCGCCGTCGTCGACGTAACGCTTGAGGCGCGGGACGCCATTTCGTGAGTGGACCAGGCGCCCTTCGGCTTCGAGCCGTTCCATCTCGGGTTTGACCCACGCCCAGTGTCGTCCGGGCGGGGGGAACTGCCCCTTCCATTCGTAATGGGCGAGGGTGCCGAACCGGTCGCCAGGTCCTGTGCAGGTGATCGACTGGTAGCGCCCGCGCTCGTCCTCCTGCCGGAAGTACGTGTCGAGGTATTCGCGGCTGTAGGGCGAGTACTGCTGATTCCAAATGTACGTATCGGACCGGCTGTAGAAGAGGATGCTGTCGTGGATGGGCCCATAGCGACGGGATCCACTGTGCGCATGGGTGCGGCGCCAGATGATCTCGTTGCGGAAGTTCTGCTGGCCGAAAATCGAGTCGAGGACGATCTTGAGGTAGTGGCTCGAGGCCGGGTCGACGTGGAGGTAGAGGCTGCCGTCGAGCGAGAGCAGCCGGTGCGCCTGGCCGAGCCGGGCCGCGATGCTAACCAGGTACGCGGTGAGTGAGTTGCGACCAAGCGCCTGGACGAGCGCACCAAGCATCGCCGTCGAGGGAGCGGGCAGGTGTTCCGGCAGCGCACGTAAAAGCGATTCGGTGCCGTCGTCCCAAACCCAGACGTCGTCGAAGGCGTCCGTGCTCGTGGCGCCCTTGCCGACGCGGCTCTGATAGGTGCGGCCGCTGTTGAAAGGCGGATCCAGGTAGACGAGACCCACGGTCGCCGTCGGAAGGCCTGCGAGGACCGCGAGGTTATCCCCGACGGAGATCGTCCGGTCCGGGCCACGGCGAAAGTCTGCGCCGGGCTGCGGCGATGATGGGAGCCTCATGTCCCGGACGGTATCGGCCTGATGAGACAGTCATCGTGCGACGGGCCGGAGTCCGTCTTGCGGGCACTCGCCAGCCCGCGGGTCACCGAACTTTTTGGCGCGCAACAGGTGGCTCCGCGTTGTCCAGGAGCTGCACGACGCACTGCAGGGCAGAGCCTCCATCAAACCCGGAGCGGTTCACACATGGCATGCCGTCGCAAGCCCACCGCACCCCAGGTGCATCACTCTCCCATCGGCGCCGGCGCCGACCCGCACCACCTTGGCGGTGGCAAGCTCGCGAAGCGAGCGCGGCTGCCGGTGGGCCCGAGGTTCGAGGTCCTCACGGGCATCGTCTGGGACAAGCAGCGGGAGTGCCGGGAGCACATGGATCAGGCGCGCAGGGCAGCGCAGCGAGAGATCCTTGAGCGCTCGGTTCCTCACGGGACGGGGCCGGCGCCTCGGATGCTGCCGGGCTTCGGCCCGGCCCCCACCGTCCGGGGAGCTCCGCAACGTCGCCGCGCTGTCGGCCGCACCGCGGCTCGACGCCGATGAAGGGCGCACGTTGACCGTTGCCCAGCCCAAGGCCTTCCTCGACGCGGTCAAGGGACACAGGCTCGAGGCCTGCTTCCTGCTGACGCTCACCTACGGCCTGCGCCGTGGCGAGGCACTCGGGCTTCGCTGGTGCGACCTCGACGCGGACGCCGGCACGCTCGCCGTCCGGCGCGGGGTGAAGCGGATCAAGTCCCGCAGCGGCGCGACGAGGACGACGATCCTGGTGGGGGACCTCAAGACGCCCAAGAGCCGCCGCACGCTCTACCTCACGCCGCAGCTGCTGGAGGCGATCAAGCGGCACCGCGCGCTGCAGGCCGCTGAGCGCCTCCTGGCCGGCGCCCGGTGGCAGGACGAGGACCTGATCTTCCCGAGCAAGGTCGGAACGCCCCACGACCCCGACAACCTCTCGCACACGTTCTCGAAGATCTGCGCCGACGCCGGGCTGGGTCACTGGCACGTCCACGAGCTCCGGCACTCCGGGGCCTCGCTGATGATCGCTCAGGGCACCCCGCTCGAGGTGGTCTCGGAGATCCTCGGGCACAGCAGCATCACGATGACGAAGGACACCTACGGGCACCTCTTCGAGGATGGCAAGAGGGCTGCCGCGGAGGCCATGGGCCGGCTGCTCGGGGGCTGAGCGGGTCACCCGGATTCGTCGCTGGTCGCTCTCATCCGTGTAGTTCCGAACGGGCATGCGAAGGATGTTGGCTCCCAGGTTGGCTCCCAGCCACATCCCGGTGATCAAGGCGGAGAAGACAACATGCCTCTGACCTGCGAAAACAAAGTGCGCTCGGCAGGATTCGAACCTGCAACCTTCTGATCCGTAGAGGGATGCCAGCTGCACGGCGCGGTCCCGCACAACCGCGCGACTGCGCCGGCCATGCAGACGACGGCCGTCTGTCGCAGCGTGACGGGCTCCGGGGGCCAGGTCGACGGGTCGACGGGTGCGGCCATCACGGCCCCGCCCCACCCATCACTACGTGCGGACGCAAATATCTCGGAGAGGTCCCCGGGGGGGACAGGCCCTGCGGTCCGGCATCAGACGTCGTGGCCGTTTGTCGGGGGACCGTCGGGCTCGTCGAGCCGGGCGGGGTCAGGGCCGGTCGTCGACGCCGAGCAGCGCGGCGATGCGGGCGAGGTCCTGCGGCGAGGCGAAGTCGATGGTCAGCCGACCGTGGCTGCGGCTCAGCGTGACCCCTACGCGCGTGTCGAGGCGGTCCGCCAGGCGGTCCGCGACGGTCGACACCTCGACCGGCACGGACCTCTTTGTTCTCTTTGCCCTAATACGTGGCTCGTCGTGGGGCCCGTGGGCCACTATCTCCTCGGCAGCGCGCACGGACAGACCCTCCGCCACTATCCGCGCGGCGAGCGTCTCCTGGGCGTCAGTGTCGTCCAGGGCGAGAAGCGCGCGGGCGTGCCCCGCGGACAGAACACCCGCCGCCACCCGACGGGCCACCGAGGGGGGCAGGCGCAGCAGCCGCAGGGTGTTGGTCACCTGGGGCCTACTGCGACCCAGCCGGGCTGCGAGCTCCTCGTGGGTGCAGCCGAAGTCGACGAGCAGCTGCTCGTACGCGGCCGCCTCCTCCAGCGGGTTGAGGTCCGAGCGGTGCAGGTTCTCCAGCAAGGCGTCGCGCAGCATCGCGTCGTCGGCGGTGTCGCGGACCACTGCCGGCACGCTGGCCAGTCCGGCAGCTCGCGCGGCGCGCCAGCGGCGCTCCCCCATGACCAGCTCGTAGCGGTCGTCGCCGAGCGGTCGGACGACCACCGGCTGCAGCACGCCGAGCATCCCCACGGACGCCACCAGCTCGGCCAGCGCGTCCTCGTCGAACACGGTCCGGGGCTGGCGAGTGTTGGGGGAGATGGCGTCCAGCGGCAGCTCGGCGAAGCGCACCCGGCCGCCCCCCGGCTCCTCGGTGGCGGGGATGAGCGCCCCCAGGCCGCGCCCCAGGCCGCCGCGTCGAGGCGTCGTCACCGCTGCTCCTCCACCGTCTGCCTACCCCGGGTCGCGAGCTCGCGCGCCGCCTGCAGGTAGGACAGCGCACCGCTGGACCCCGGATCGTAGGTCAGCACCGTCTGGGCGTAGCTGGGGGCCTCGCTGACGCGGACGCTGCGGGGGATCACGGTGGGCAGCACCCGCTCCCCGAAGTGCTGCCTGACCTCCGCCGCCACCTGGGCAGCGAGGCGGGTACGGGCGTCGTACATGGTGAGCAGGATCGTGCTCACCGCCAACCGGGGGTTCAGCTGGTCGCGCACCAGGTCCACCGTGTGCAGCAGCTGGCCGAGCCCCTCCAGCGCGTAGTACTCGCACTGGACCGGGATGAGCACCTCGCGCACGGCCGCCAGCGCGTTCACCGTGAGCAGCCCCAGCGACGGCGGACAGTCGACCAGGACGTAGTCGTGCCGAGCCCCACCGCGGGGGTCGGCCAGGTACGTGTTCAGCGCGCGGGCGAGGCGGTACTCCCGGGCCACCACCGGCACCAGCTCGATCTCCGCCCCCGCGAGGTCCAGGGTGGCCGGCGCGCAGGACAGCCCGGCGATACCCTCCACCGCCACGACGACCTCGGCCAGCGGGCGGCCGTCGACCAGCACGTCGCCGACGGATGCCGTGCCGACGTGGTGCTCCACCCCCAGCGCCGTGGAGGCATTGCCCTGGGGGTCCAGGTCCACCACCAGCACGTCCAGGCCGCCGAGCGCCAGGGCCGCCGCGAGGTTGACCGCGGACGTGGTCTTGCCGACCCCGCCCTTCTGGTTGGCCACGGTGAGCAGGCGGGGGCGGTCCGGACGCGGCAGGGTCGCGGTCCGCCCGGTGCGCACGCTCACCGCGGTGTGCGCGGCCTGGGCCAGCGGGGTGTCGTCGTCAGGGTCCGACGGTGGGTCGGGGTCCGGCGGGGCGCCCGGCTCACCAGCGTAGGCGCTCACCGGGCCGCCCGGCGCACCACCACGACGGTGGCCGGCTCGGCGAGCAGACCCTCACCGAGGACCTGCACCGCCGCGTGGGCCACCCCGAGCTGGCGCAGGGTCTCCTGGGCCTGCTCGAGCTCCTCGCTGGCGCCGGCACCTTTCAGGGCCACCAGGCGCCCCCCGGGCGCGACGAGGGGCAGCGTCCACCCCACCAGGCGGTCGAGCGGGGCGACCGCGCGCGCGACGACCACCGCCGAGCCACCCAGCGCCGCGCGCACAGCGGGGTCCTCCGCCCGGCCGCGGTGGACCCGGACCCGGTCCAGGCCGAGGGAGGCCAGCGCGTCGGCCAGGAAGTCGCAGCGCCGCTGCAGCGGCTCCAGCAGCACCACGTCCAGGTCCGGGCGGGCCAGGGCAAGCGGGATGCCGGGCAAGCCGGCGCCGCTGCCCACATCCAGCACGCGGGCGCCGGGGGGGCACACGGTGGCCACCACCGCGCTGTTCAGCAGGTGCCGCTCCCACAGCCGAGGGACCTCGCGCGGACCGATCACCCCGCGGCGGACCCCGTCGTCAGCGAGCAGGGCGGCGAACGTCACGGCCTGGGCCAGCCCGTCCCCGAACAGCACCGCAGCCGCCAGGGGTGGCGCAGGCAGGCCGTCCACTGTTTCCCGTGGAACATCGCGAGGGTCGTGGGCCGATGTTTCCCGTGGAACATCACCACGACGAGCACCGGCCACCGCCGTGGGGGCGGCCTCGCTCACGCCGGGTGCACCACCACGTGCCGGCGCGGGTCCTCGCCGTCTGACGCTGACGTCAGGCCTGCCGCCGCCACGGCGTCGTGGACTACCTTGCGCTCGAACGCCGTCATCGGTGCCAGCGCCACCGGCTCCCGGGTCGTCGTCGCCTTCTCGATCGCGGCGGCCGCCACCTCGACCAGCTCTGCGCGACGCTGGGCCCGGTAGCCCGATATGTCCAGCATGAGGCGGCTGCGCTCCCCGGTCTCCCGCAGTACGGCCAGCCGGGTCAGCTCCTGCAGGGCGTCGAGCACGCGACCGTCCGGGCCGACGAGCTGCCCGAGGTCCGCGCCGACGATGGACACCAGGGAGCGGTCCCCCTCCACGTCCATGTCGATGTCGCCGTCGAGGTCGGCGATGTCGAGCAGGCCCTCGAGGTAGTCCGCCGCGACATCTCCTTCCCGCTCCAGCTGGGCGAGGTCGGGACCGCGGGAGGCGCGCGCCGCCTCACCGTCCGCCGACGAGGCGGCGTCCGTCCCGTCCTGACCCGCCTCGACGGGCTCGCTGACCTGCTCGCTGACCTGCTCGGTGGGGGTGGACACGTCGGTCATGGGGTCTCCGGGTTCGGGGGACGCCGTCGCTGGCTGCGCGACTGTCGTTTGGGCTGGTTACGGGGCGGGGGGGGTGGCTCCGTCGTCACCGGCGGGCCATCCTCGCTGCCGGCGACGCCGAGCTGCTGGGGCTCCTTGGCGGCATCCTTGCGGGCCTGCTTCTCGGCCAGGCGCCGCTCACGGGCCTCGAAGGCAGGGCTGCCCGGGGTGGGGCTGCGCCGGATCACGACGAACTGCTGCCCCATCGTCCACAGGTTGGTGGTGAACCAGTAGATGAGCACACCGATGGGGAAGTTGAGACCGAAGATCGCGTACATCCCGGGGAACACGTACAGCAGCAGCTTCTGCTGGTTCGCCAGCGGGTTGTCGACGTTCGTCGCCATGTTCTTGGTCATCAGCTGGCGCTGGGTGGTGAAGGTGGTGGCCGTCATCAGCACGATGAGGACCAGCGCGACGATCCGCGTGTTGGTGTCGTGCGCGTGGGCGAAGGTGGCCGAGATCGGCGCGCCCAGGAACGTGGCGTTGTGCGCGCTGACCAGCGCCGGGCCCTTGATGACCCCGACCGGGATGCCGCGGGAGACATAGGAGAGCACGTGGTACAGCGCCAGGAAGAACGGGGACTGCACGAGCAGCGGCAGGCAGGAGGCGAGTGGGTTCGTCCCGGTCTCCTTGTAGAGCTTCATCAGCTCTTCCTGCTGCTTCTGCTTGTCGTTCTTGTACTTGCGCTGGATCTCCTTCATCTGCGGCTGAAGGATGTTCAGGTTGCGCTGGGACTTGATCTGGCGGACGAACAGCGGGATCAGGCAGATCCGCACCACGACGACCAGGCTGATGATCGCCGCGACCCAGCCGTCGCCGCTGGTCGAGCCAAAGATCGCGCCCCAGAACAGGTGGAACTGCAGCAGGACCCAGGAGACCGCGTTGTACAGCGGGTCGAAGATATGCATCTCAGCTCACCGGTCCTCGTGGCGAGGCCGCGGTCACAGACCGGGCGCGGATCGGCGGGACGTGGTCGACCCCGCCAGGGGTCCAGGGGTGGCAGCGCCCCAGCCGGCGCACGGCCAGCCAGCCGCCCGCCACCAGGCCGTGCCGCTGGATCGCGGTGACGGCGTACGCAGAGCACGAGGGGTAGTACCGGCAGCGCGGGCCGAGCCAGGGCGAGATGGTCTGCTGGTACAACCAGATCAGGCCGAGGGCGGCCCGGCGGAGCAGGTCACGGGCGGTGGTCACCGTCGCCCTCCGGTCCCGGCGAGGCGGTCCAGCGCGGCCGCGAGGTCGGTCTCGAGCGTCGCGCTGTCGGCCTGCGCGGCCGGGGGGAGCGCCCGCACGACCAGGCGACTGCCCGCGGGCAGGCCGGGGAGGCGTGCAGCCACCAGCGGCCGCAGCCTGCGGGTCACGGTGTTGCGCACGACAGCCCCACCTACCGCGCGGCTGACAACGAACGCGGCACGGGGCGGCAGCGGCTCGGCGTCCACCGCGAGGTGGACGACCAGGGTGCGGCGTCCCGCGCGGCGACCCCCACGGACCGTTGCGGCGATGTCCCGCCCGGACCGCAGCCGGTAAGCCGCGGGAAGCACCCCACCACGCCGAGTCGGCTCAGGCCGACAGCTCGGAGCGGCCCTTGCTCCGGCGCGCCGAGATAATGGCGCGGCCCGCGCGGGTGCGCATCCGCAGGCGGAACCCATGCGTCTTGGCGCGACGCCGGTTGTTCGGCTGGTAGGTGCGCTTGCTCACGACGATGCTCCCAAGGACAGGGTGACGGGCGGATCGGCCACCACCGGACGCCCGCGCGGTGACCCCGCGGGCACGCGGCAGCCACCGGCTCCCCCTCAACGGTACGGCGGCCAGCCGGACCGGTCAAACCAGCGGTGAGCCCCCTGTGGCGGCCCAAACCGCCCATTGTCAGCCCCGCGGGGCCCGGGAGTAGGGTGCGACACGCGCCAACGGCCCCCCGTTGCCGCCCCCGAGCTGTGGATGACGGCTTGAACGAGGTCGGCGGGCTGGATAGCGTCCCGCTTCCCGTGGCTCTCGCTGCGGTCCACACCCTGTGGACAACTGTGTGGACGGTTCATCCGTCACACAGGTACCACCGGTGACGTAGCGGAGGTCGTGTGACGGAAGACAGTGGGGCCGACAGCGTCGAGACCCTCTCGTCAGCCTGGACGCGAACCCTTACCGCGTTGTCCGACGGGGCGCTGTCCCCGCAGCACCAGGCCTTCCTGCGACTGACCCGGCCGATGGCCCTGGTGGGCGACACGGTGCTCATCGCCGCGCCCAACGACTTCGCGCGTGACGTCATCGAGAACCGGCTGCGCGTGGAGCTGATCAAGCGGCTCACCGCCGAGCTCAGCCGGGAGGTGCAGATCGCGGTGACGGTCGACCCGCTCGCCGCGGGCACGGAGGACCCCCTCGACGAGCTGACCGACGACCTGGCCGACAACACGTTCGCGGCGAACCTGGACCAGGCCTCCCGCGTCGGTGCCGCCGACCCGGCCGAGGACGGCGTGGCCGGGCCCAGCGCCCCGACACCGGTGGAGCGCGCCGGAGCTCCCGCGCAGGCCAACGGTCATCGCAGGGACTCCGAGCCGAGCCGGCTGAACCCCAAGTACTCCTTCGACACCTTCGTGATCGGCTCGTCCAACCGCTTCGCGCACGCCGCCGCGGTGGCGGTGGCAGAGGCGCCGGCCAAGGCCTACAACCCGCTGTTCATCTACGGGGAGTCCGGGCTGGGCAAGACCCACCTGCTGCACGCGATCGGCCACTACAGCCGCAACCTGTACGCCGGCGCCCGGGTGCGCTACGTGAGCTCGGAGGAGTTCACCAACGAGTTCATCAACTCCATCCGCGACGACAAGGCCTCGGTGTTCCAGCGCCGCTACCGCGAGGTGGACGTCCTGCTTGTCGACGACATCCAGTTCCTCGAGGGGAAGGTCCAGACGCAGGAGGAGTTCTTCCACACCTTCAACACCCTGCACAACGCGAACAAACAGATCGTGATCAGCTCCGACAAGCCGCCCAAGGCGCTCACCGGGATGGAGGAGCGGATGCGGTCCCGCTTCGAGTGGGGCCTGATCACCGACGTGCAGCCGCCCGACCTGGAGACCCGCATCGCGATCCTGCGCAAGAAGGCCGCCCAGGAGCGCCTGTCGGCCCCGCCGGAGGTGCTGGAGTACATCGCGTCGAAGATCTCCAGCAACATCCGCGAACTGGAGGGCGCACTGATCCGGGTGACGGCCTTCGCCAGCCTCAACCGGCAGATGGTCGACCTGGCCCTGGCCGAGCTGGTGCTCAAGGACCTGATCCGCGACTCCTCCGGGCCGGAGATCACCTCCGCGACGATCATGGCCCAGACCGCTGCCTACTTCGGCCTGAGCATGGAGGACCTGTGCGGGTCCTCGCGCAGCCGGGTGCTGGTCAACGCCCGTCAGATCGCCATGTACCTCTGCCGGGAGCTGACCGACCTGTCTCTGCCCAAGATCGGGCAGCAGTTCGGGGGCCGGGACCACACGACGGTGATGCACGCCGATCGCAAGATCCGCACCCTGATGGCCGAGCGCCGCGCCATCTACAACCAGGTCACCGAGCTGACCAACCGGATCAAGTCCCAGGCGCGTGGATGAATCCGGGCCACTTGTCAAGGGGCCTCCACACGCTGGGGACAAGCCTGTGGACCCAGGGGCGGGACTCGGTGGACAACAGGGGGACAACCGGGGGACGCCGCGCCGCGGTGTCCCGCCGCCCCCACCCCATCCACAGGCTGAGCTCGGTTATCCCCAGCCTCCGGGGACCGCACCACGCGGTGCGACCTGCGCAGACACCCGTTGTCCCCACCGTCCACCGCCCCTATAACAACGACGCACCTCTTCAAGGAGTCGATCAGGAACCACACACCGGGCGGGGTGCGCGCTGGGGACGGACGACAGCCCCTAGGGTGAACGACAGGCTGGCCGCCCTGGTCCTGGGCGGTAGCGACGGCAGCACGACCGGACGCCGGGGGCTCCCCGGCTGCGGTCCCAGGAGGTGACGGTGCGGTTCCGGGTCGATCGTGACGTGCTCGCCGAGGCGGTGGCCTGGACGGCTCGCAGCCTCCCGACCCGCCCGCCGGTGCCGGTCCTGGCGGGCCTGCTGCTGGACGCCGACGGCACGGACGGGGGCGGGGTCAGCCTGTCCGGGTTCGACTACGAGGTCTCCACCCGGATGCGCGTCGGCGCACAGGTAGACGAGCCGGGGCGCGCGCTGGTCACCGGCCGGCTGCTGTCCGACATCTGCAAGAGCCTGCCGGACCGCCCGGTGACCGTGGCCGTCGAGGGCGCGAAGGTGAGCCTGACGTGCGGCAGTGCCCGGTTCAGCCTGCTCACGCTGCCGGTCGAGGACTACCCGGCCCTGCCTGACCTGCCCGCTGCCACCGGCACCGTGGATGCGGCCGCCTTCGCGGCGGCGGTCACCCAGGTCGCCATCGCCGCCGGACGCGACGACACCCTGCCGGTGCTGACCGGGATCCGGGTCGAGCTGGGGGAGGAGACCCTGGTGCTGGCCGCCACGGACCGCTACCGCCTGGCCGTGCGTGAGCTGGCCTGGGAGCCGGGGCGGGCCGGCATGGACGCGATTGCCCTCGTCCCCGCGCGCACGCTGAACGACACCGCGAAGGCCCTGGCGGGGTCGGGCCGGCTGACTCTGGCCCTGGCCGGGGGTGCATCCGGGGAGGGTCTGATCGGCTTCGAGGCCGCGGGTCGGCGCACCACTAGCCGCCTCCTGGAGGGCGAGTTCCCCAAGTACCGCTCGCTGCTGCCCACCGAGTCGGCGGCACAGGCGCAGGTCGACACCGCAGGCCTCGTCGACGCGCTCAAGCGCGTCGCGCTGGTCGCGGAGCGCAACACCCCGGTCCGGCTGACCTTCGAAGCCGAGGAGCTGACCTTGGACGCGGGCAGTGGGGACGAGGCACAGGCCAACGAGGTGATCCCCGCCCGCCTGGAGGGTGACCCGCTGACGATCGCCTTCAACCCCCAGTTCCTGCTCGACGGGCTGGCGGCACTGGACGCACCGGTGACCCAGCTGTCGTTCACCACGCCCACCAAGCCGGCGGTGCTCGCGGGACTGGGCAGCGCCGACCAGGCCAGCGAGCCGGTCACCAGCGCGGCGTACCGCTACCTGCTGATGCCGGTGCGGCTGTCCGGCTGACGCCGGATGCACCTGTCCCGGCTGGGTCTGAACGACTTCCGCTCCTACGCCGAGCTGGACCTGGCCCTGGAGGCGGGGGTCGCTGTCCTGCTGGGTCCCAACGGCCGAGGCAAGACCAACCTCGTGGAGGCGGTCGGCTACCTGGCCACCTTGGACAGCCACCGGGTGGCCACGGACGCCGCGCTCGTGCGTGCCGGGGCGGACCGCGCCGTCGTGCGCGGCCGGGTGGAGCAGGCCGGCCGGTCCACCGTGATCGAGGTGGAGATCACCCCCGGGCGGGCCAACCGCGCCCGGGTCAACGGCGCACCCCAGCCCCGCCCGCGCGAGGTGCTCGGGCTGCTGCGCACCGTGCTGTTCGCGCCCGAGGACCTCGCCCTGGTCAAGGGGGAGCCGGCGGCGAGGCGGCGCTTCCTGGACGACCTGCTGGTCGCCCGGACCCCTCGGCTGGCCGGCGTGCGGGCGGACTACGAGCGGGTGCTGCGCCAGCGGACCACCCTGCTGCGCTCCGCGGCGGCCACCCGTCGGGGCAAGGTGGCCGGTGAGCTGCCCACCTTGGACGTGTGGGACGAGCACCTCGTGGTGCTGGGCGCCGAGCTGGTCGCTGCCCGACTCGCGCTGCTCGCCGAGCTGCGTGACCCGGTGGCGGCGGCCTACGAGGTCCTCGCGGGACAGCCCGGCAGTGCGGCGCTTGCCTACCAGTCCAGCCTGGTCGCGGACGGCGACCCGCCCCTGGTCGAGGGGGCCGACAGGGCGAGCCTGGCCACGACCATGCGGGAGCGGCTGGCCGTGGTGCGGGCTGCCGAGCTGGACCGCGGGGTGTCCCTGGTGGGGCCGCACCGTGACGAGCTGGTCCTCTCCCTGGGGGGCCTGCCCGCCCGCGGCTACGCCAGCCACGGGGAGTCCTGGTCGCTGGCACTGGCGCTGCGACTCGCGTCTTATGACCTGCTCGCCGGGGACGGCGCCGAGCCGGTGCTGCTGCTGGACGACGTGTTCGCCGAGCTGGACACCGGACGGCGGGGCCGCCTCGCCGAGCGGGTCGCCGGCGCGGAGCAGGTGCTGGTCACCGCCGCAGTGGCGGAGGATGTCCCCGTGGCCCTGGACGGGCTGCGGCTGCGCGTGGAGGCCGGGGAGGTGCACCGTGACTGACGACGCGCTGCCCGCCGGTTCCTCGCCGGAGCCGGGCCCGCTGAGCGGTGCCGAGCAACAGGCGGCGGACCTCGGGGCGGTCCTGCTGGACCGGCTGCGGGCGGCGTCGCGGGGAACGGCCGCTGCGCCGGCCCGACGCTCCGGGCGCCGCCGGATCACCCCGGTGACCGCCACCGGCTCCGGGCCCGACGACCGAGACCCCCAGCCGCTGGGCGAGGTGGCGGCCCGGCTGACCAGTGAGCACGGCTGGTCGACGGGCCTGACCACCGCAGGAGTGCTCGGCCGCTGGGAGGGTGTGGTCGGCGAGGACGTCGCGGCGCACTGCCCGGCGGAGCGGTTCACGCAAGGGGTCCTGACCGTGCGGGCGGACTCCAGCGCCTGGGCGACGCAGCTGCGCATGCTCGCGCCGGTCGTGCTGGCCCGCCTGGCCGAGGAGTGCGGGGCGGGGACGGTCACCGAGCTGCGCGTGCTGGGGCCTGGCCGGCCGAGCTGGCGGTCCGGTCCCCTCCACGTGTCCGGGCGCGGCCCACGCGACACCTACGGGTGATGCGGCCGCGACACCCCTGGCGTGTGGGGGGAGTCGCATCCAGGGGGTCACGGGCTCTACGGGGCTGTCAGAGCGGGTTGCGGGCGGGTGTCCCCCCGCGGATCCCCTAGGATTGGTCCCACACCCCCGCGCCCGTGCTGGCCCGCCGTCCCCGGCGGGGCACCGGCCGGCCGTGGGCCGACCAGGGAGCGCGCGTGTCCTACGACGCCAACTCGATCACCGTCCTGGAAGGTCTGGAGGCGGTGCGCAAGCGGCCGGGCATGTACATCGGCTCCACGGGCGAGCGGGGCCTGCACCATCTGGTCTACGAGGTGGTCGACAACTCCGTCGACGAGGCACTGGCCGGGCACTGCACCGAGATCGACATCACGCTGCTGGCCGACGGCGGGGTGCGTGTCATCGACGACGGCCGTGGCATCCCCGTCGACGAGCACCCGGTCGAGCACCGACCCGCCCTGGAGGTGGTGCTCACCGTCCTGCATGCGGGCGGCAAGTTCGGCGGCGGCGGGTACTCGGTGTCCGGCGGCCTGCACGGCGTCGGGGTCAGCGTCGTCAACGCGCTGTCCCGCGCCCTGGACGTGGAGGTCCGCCGCGACGGCTACGTGTGGCGCCAGCACTACACGATGTCGGTGCCCGGGCCGCTGGAGCGCGGCGAGCCCACGACCGACACCGGGACCACCATCACCTTCTGGGCCGACCCGGACATCTTCGAGACCACCCACTACGACCTGGCCACTCTCGCGCACCGGGTGCAGGAGACCGCCTTCCTCAACCGGGGCCTGCAGCTGACGATCCACGACGAGCGGCCGGACGCGTCCAGCCACGCCGACCCCCTGGCGGGGCTGGACGCCGGCGACGACACGGACGTCGAGGGCTCCTCGGCCCTGGCGGGGGCGCTGGACGGGGCCAGGGTCAGCGGGAGCGACGGGGCGGCGGTGGTCACGCTGTCCTACCGCTACGACGGGGGGATCGCCGACTTCGTGCGCCACCTCAACGCCAACAAGGGCGCCGCCCACCGCAGCGTCATCGAGTTCGGCGGGGAGAACGTCGAGGACGGGATCTCCGCCGAGGTGGCCATGCAGTGGAACTCCGGGTACGCCGAGTCCGTGTACTCCTTCGCCAACACGATCAACACCGTCGAGGGCGGCACCCACGAGGAGGGTTTCCGCTCCGCGCTCACCACCTTGGTGAACCGGTTCGCCCGCGAGTGGGGCGTGCTGAAGGAGAAGGAGCCCAACCTGTCGGGCGAGGACGTGCGCGAGGGCCTCACCGCGATCGTGTCGGTGAAGATGCGCGAGCCGCAGTTCGAGGGCCAGACCAAGACGAAGCTGGGGAACACCGAAGCCCGCACCTACGTGCAGAAGATGGTCTACGACCAGCTCGGCGCATGGTTCGAGGCCAACCCGGCTGAAGGCAAGGAGATCGCGCGCAAGTCCTCAGCCGCCGCATCGGCCCGGATGGCCGCCCGCAAGGCGCGCGACCTCGCCCGCAACCGCAAGGGCCTCCTGGGCGGTGGCGGCCTGCCCGGCAAGCTGGTGGACTGCTCCTCGACCAACCCCGACGAGTGCGAGCTGTTCGTCGTGGAGGGGGACTCCGCGGGGGGCAGCGCACGCAGCGCCCGGGACCCGCAGACGCAGGCCATCCTGCCGATCCGCGGCAAGATCCTGAACGTGGAGAAGGCCCGGATCGACCGGGTGCTGGCCAACAACGAGGTCCAGGCGATGATCGCCGCGCTCGGCACAGGTGTGCACGAGGAGTTCGATCTGGCCAAGCTGCGCTACGGCAAGATCGTGCTGATGGCCGACGCGGACGTCGACGGCCAGCACATCCGCACCCTGCTGCTGACGCTGCTGTTCCGGTTCATGCGCCCACTGATCGAGAACGGCAACGTCTACCTGGCGCAGCCGCCCCTGTACAAGCTGAAGTGGTCGCGTGAGACCGCCGAGTTCGCCTACTCCGACCGCGAGCGGGACGGTCTGGTCGAGGCCGGCCTGGCTGCCGGGCGCAAGCTGCCCAAGGAGGACGGGATCCAGCGCTACAAGGGGCTCGGGGAGATGAACGCCGACGAGCTGTGGTCCACCACGATGAACCCGGCGGAGCGGGTGATGCTGCAGGTCACCATCGACGACGCGGCCCAGGCGGACGCGCTGTTCACCACCTTGATGGGCGAGGACGTCGAGGACAGGCGCCGGTTCATCCAGCGCAACGCGCGCGACGTGCGCTTCCTGGACATCTGACCCCCGCCCGCGCTGCGCCGAGAGGACACCCGTGACCCAGACCACCGAGCCCACCGACGGCGGCGGACGCATCGAGCCTGTCGAGCTGCAGGCGGAGATGAGCCGGTCCTACCTGGACTACGCGATGAGCGTCATCGTCTCCCGCGCGCTGCCTGACGTCCGGGACGGCCTGAAGCCCGTCCACCGCCGCGTCATCTACGCGATGTACGACGGTGGCTACCGTCCCGACCGCTCGTTCTCCAAGTGCTCGCGCATCGTCGGGGAGGTGATGGGCGCCTACCACCCGCACGGCGACTCCTCCATCTACGACACCTTGGTGCGCCTGGCGCAGCCGTGGGCCCTGCGCTACCCGCTGGTCGCCGGGCAGGGGAACTTCGGCTCCCCCGGCAACGACCCGGCGGCCGCGATGCGCTACACCGAGGCGCGGATGGCGCCGCTGGCCATGGAGATGGTCCGCGACATCGACGAGGAGACCGTCGACCTCGTCCCCAACTACGACGGCAAGACCAGCGAGCCGACCATCCTGCCCGCGCGGTTCCCCAACCTGCTGGTCAACGGGTCGGCGGGGATCGCGGTGGGGATGGCGACCAACATCCCCCCGCACAACCTGCGCGAGGTGGCCGCCGGCGTGCAGTGGGCGCTGGACCACCCCGAGGCGAGCGCGGCGGAGCTGCTGGAGGCGCTGCTGGAGCGCATCAGCGGCCCGGACTTCCCGACCTCGGGGCTGATCGTGGGCAAGCGGTCTATCGAGCAGGCCTACCGCACCGGGCGCGGCCTGATCACCATGCGCGCGGTGGTGGAGGTGGAGGAAATCCACAACCGCACCTGCCTGGTGGTCACCGAGCTGCCCTACCAGGTCAACCCCGACAACCTGGCGCTGAAGATCGCCGAGCTGGTCGACGGGGGGCGCATCGGCGGTATCGCCGACATCCGCGACGACTCCTCCTCCCGCACCGGGATGCGGCTGATCATCTACCTCAAGCGGGACGCGGTCGCCCGGGTGGTGCTGAACAACCTGTACAAGCACACGCCGCTGCAGGAGACGTTCGGCGCGAACATGGTGGCCTTGGTCGACGGCGTGCCGCGCACCCTGAGCCTGGACCAGTTCGTCAGCCACTGGGTGGCCCACCAGCTGGAGGTCGTGCAGCGGCGCACGCGCTACCGGCTGCGCCGGGCGCAGGAGCGGGCGCACATCCTGTCCGGCCTGCTCGCCGCGATCGACCGCATCGACGAGGTCATCGCCCTGATCCGCGCGTCCGCGTCCGCCGCGGAGGCCCAGACCGGCCTGCAGGAGTTGCTGGGCATCGACGAGCTGCAGGCCCGGGCCATCCTGGACATGCAGCTGCGCAAGCTGGCCGCGCTGGAGCGCGGGGAGCTGCAGGAGGAGCACGACGAGCTGATGGCTCGGATCGCGGACTACACCGACATCCTCAACAGCCCGGGGCGCCAGCGGTCCATCGTGCGCGAGGAGCTCGCCGAGATCGTCGAGAGGTACGGCGACGAGCGACGCACGCAGATCATCCCCCACGAGGGTGAGATGTCCATGGAGGACCTCATCCCCGAGGAGGACGTGGTCGTCACCATCACCCGCGCGGGTTACGCCAAGCGCACCCGCACCGACCTGTACCGGTCCCAGCGCCGCGGGGGCAAGGGGGTACGGGGCGCGGCACTGCGCGAGGACGACATCGTCGACCACTTCTTCGTCACCACCTCCCACCACTGGGTGCTGGTGTTCACCTCGCTGGGTCGGGTCTACCGGTTGAAGGCCTACGAGCTGCCCGACACCGGGCGGGACGCCCGCGGCCAGCACGTCGCGAACCTGCTGGCGCTGCAGCCCGAGGAGCGCATCGCGCAGGTGCTGTGCATCCGCGACTACGAGCAGGCGGACTACCTGGTGCTGGCCACCCGGGCCGGGATGGTGAAGAAGACCCGGCTGACCGAGTACGACTCCAATCGCACCGGCGGCGTCGTCGGGGTCAACCTGCACGACGACGACGAGCTGATCGCCGCCCGCCTCGTGGGACCGGACGACGAGCTGCTGCTCGTGTCCACCCACGCGCAGTCGGTGCGCTTCGCCGCCGACGACGCATCGCTGCGCCCGATGGGCAGGGCCACCTCCGGGGTCATCGGCATGCGCTTTCGTGAGGGGGACCAGCTGCTGGCGATGGACGTGGTGCGTCCCGGGGCGAGCCTGGTCACGGTCACCGACGGGGGCTACGTCAAGCGCACCCTGCTGGACCAGTGGAACGCCCAGGGCCGCGGCGGCATCGGCGTGCAGGCGCACAAGGTCGTCGCCGACCGCGGCGGACTCGTCGGTGCGGTGGTCGCGTCGAGTGGGGACGAGCTGCTGGCCATCACCGCGGGCGGCGGCGTGCTGCGCACGCCGGTCACCGACGCCACGGTGCGCGCCACGGCGCGGGGAACCATGGGCGTCCGGTTGATGAACCTGGCCGAGGGTGACACCGTCGTCGCGGTCACGCTCAACCTGGAACGTGACGAGGATGATGGGACGGCGGCGGTCGAGCCCGCCAGCACGGACGCGGTGGGCGAGGTGCCCCCCGTCGAGCAGGAGGACGCGTGACGACCACCGACCCGCTGCGCGAGGCTGCGCGTGGGACGGTCGTGCCGCCGCCCGCCCCGGGTGCGCGCCCGCCCGGCCCCGCGGTGCGCCGGGCCCGGGTGGCCGTCAGCCGGGTAGACCCCTGGTCGGTGCTGAAGCTGGCGTTCCTGCTCTCGGTGGCGCTGGCGGTGGTGACAGTGGTGGCCGTGGCGGTGCTGTGGGGCATCCTCAGCGCTGCGGGTGTCTTCGACTCGATCGCCTCCACCGTGGCCAAGGTCGCCGGGTCCACCACCACGACGAGCTCGGTCACCCAGTTCCTGTCCTTCTCCCGCGTGCTCGGCTTCACCGCCATCGTCGCGGTCGTGGACGCGGTGCTGCTGACCGCGCTGGCCACCCTGGGCGCCTTCCTGTTCAACCTGGCGGCCGGGCTGGTGGGTGGCGTCGACGTCACCCTCACCGAGGTGGCCGGCTAGCACCCCGGACGCCGGCGCCCGTGGCCGGGCCGGGCACGCCGGTTGGGTATCGTTACCCGCCGCGGGCCTGTAGCTCAGGCGGTTAGAGCGCTTCCCTGATAAGGAAGAGGTCGGAGGTTCAAGTCCTCCCAGGCCCACCA
>Ga0075019_10000453_pt1 | contig 23571 bp, 20 predicted proteins | sample ColStrG_CSR_2013_FD_71473 | JGI IMG/M metagenome (GOLD analysis project Ga0075019, IMG submission 71473) | Freshwater sediment microbial communities in response to fracking from Pennsylvania, USA - Cold Stream Run_MetaG_CSR_2013 | ecosystem: Environmental > Aquatic > Freshwater > Creek >...
CAACTGCGCCGTGCCGGTGCGGAAGCGGAATGTTTTGCTGGTGATCTGGCCAGAGAAGCGGAGGCGCAGGTCTTGGTGAGGGAGGTGACGGAGCGGTTTGGCAGGATCGACGTGCTGATTAATAATGCCGGGGTTTATCACGAAAAAAAACTGCAGGAGCTGAGCGAAGGCGAGTGGTTTGAGGGATTGAACAGTACGGCTTCGGCGGTTTTTTTTACCACCCGGGCCGCTTTGCCGGAGTTGCGGAAGTCAGGCCGGGGCCGCGTGATCAACATTGGCGACTCCAGTTGCGAGCGGCCGGGAGCGCGTGATTTGGCGGTGAGTTATCACATTGGCAAGACCGGGGTGTACATGCTGAGCCGCAGCTTTGCCCAGGAAGAGGCAGGGCATGGTGTCACGGTGAATCTGGTTTCGCCGGGTTATTTGGAGGGCAGTGTGGGGTTGCCGGAGGCAGCGAAGGTGCCGGCTGGCCGATGGGGAACACACGAAGATGTCTGGAACGCAGTGGAATTTTTGCTCAAACCGGAGAGCGGTTACCTGACCGGCTCCAACTTGGTGCTGAGCGGCGGCTGGAATTTGCGATAGCAGAATTTATTCGGTTAAAATCGTATCGTGATGCTCGTAAGCGGGGGCGCAACAGCAGAGAAAGACCAGATTTTTGGACCCGTTGTTCCAGATTTTATGACGCAGACCCGGAGGGATTCCGACGACGTCGCCCTCAGAAATGATGTTTTCGACCCCATTTAATCGCACAACCCCAATGCCTTTAAGGATATAGTAGATTTCCTCGGCAAGGGGGTGATAGTGCTCCGTGGTCGCAGCTCCGGGATGCAGAGTGGCTTCAGCCAGGCTTTGTTTGCGAATGTCCGGGGCGTTGCGGTAGGCCATCAATTCCCGGATCTCGGAGCCATCCGCAGTGATAAACGGCGGGCAGTGGTCGCGTTGGGTCAGGCTCACAACCGGATTTTGCCCGGCACAGGCATCGGGGCAACTGCAATCCGCAGTATTTTCCGCTTGGCAAGGGCATTTTAAACGATAGTTTGGACCCCTTCTTCCCCCGACGGGATGAAAAAAACAACGTCCACGATGTGGACACAACAACAAAAACTTATTCGCTAGAAAGCGAAGTCCGGCGTGCCGGATCATAGACCCGAGAAATTCGATTATGGCCAAGATAGACCCGAAAGCATTACTGGAAGCAGGCGTTCACTTCGGACACCGTACCGACAAATGGAACCCGCGCATGAAACCCTTCATCTATGAAGCCCGCAACGGCATTCATGTGATTCACTTGGGTAAAACCGCCGAACAACTGGAAGCGGCCGCCAAATTTCTCCGGGACGTCGCCGGCAAGGGCGGCAAGGTGCTTTTCGTCGGCTGCAAAAAAGCCGCCCAGGAATCGGTCAAACAGGCAGCTGAAAAAAGCGGTGCGTTTTATGTCACCGAACGCTGGCTGGGAGGCACCCTCACCAATTTAAACACCATCCGCAAGAGCGTCGCCCGCATGCGCGAAATCGATGATCTGGAAAAGAACGGTAAGTTTGCCGGCATGCCGAAACAGGAGGTTTCCGCCCTGCGCCGCGAAGCCACCAAGATCCGCCGCAATCTGGACGGCATCAAGGACATGACCAAGGCTCCCGAAGCCATCGTCATCGTGGACACGGTCCGCGAGGACATCGCCGTCCTGGAGGCCGCCCGCCTGAACATTCCCATCGTGGCCATCACCGACACCAATGCGGACCCGAGCAAGATCGCCTACCCCATCGCGGGCAACGACGATGCCATCCGTTCCATCCGCATCATTCTGGATGTGCTGGCCGATGCGGTGGCGGAGGGTTCCTCCTCCGGCCGCAAGGAAAAAAATCCCGACAGCAAACAAAACCTCGAAGCGGTCTCCGCTTAATTCACAACCGAAACGACAGCTATGTCCGACATTGATCCGAAAATTGTCAAACAGCTCCGCGATATGACCAACGCGGGCATGATGGATTGCAAAAAAGCCCTTGAGGAAGCCAAAGGCAACCTCGAGGAGGCGGAAAAAATCCTGCGCAAAAAACTCGGCCTGAGCGCCGCCAAGAAAGCCGGTCGCGACGCCAAGGAAGGTCTCATCGCCAGCTACATCCATCTCGGTGGCAAGGTCGGGGTGCTTCTGGAAGTGAATTGCGAAACCGATTTCGTGGCCAAGAACGACAACTTCCGCGAGTTCGTCAAGGACATCACCCTGCAGATTGCGGCGGCCCATCCGCTTTATGTTTCGCGCGAAGAAGTGCCGGAATCGGCCCTCGCCACGGAACGCGAGGTGGCGGCCTCCCAGATCAAGGGCAAGCCCGAAGCCGTGGTGCAGAAGATTGTCGAAGGCAAGGTGGACAAGTATTACTCCACGGTTTGCCTGCTGGAACAGGGTTTCATCAAGGATCAGAACAAGACCATTCGCGACATCGTGAACGAAAAAATCGGCGAGATCGGTGAGAATATCATCATCAAGCGGTTTGCCCGTTTTTCGGTTGGCGAAGCCTGATTCACTCCCGGACTGCCGGTTTATTTACCGAAAAGGCTCCCGGTTTCCGCCGGGGGCCTTTTTGTTTTCGCGTTGACAGAGCGGGCAGGGTCGCCGGATAGTCAGACATGGCCGTGCGCAGCAAATCCAAGCCCAAATACAAACGCATCATCCTCAAGCTCAGCGGCGAAGTCCTGGCCGATGAACACAATCACATTTCCGCCCCGGTCAGCCGGAGCATCGCCCGCCAGGTCAAGGAAATCCATGACATGGGCGTGCAGGTGGCCCTGGTCATCGGCGGCGGCAACATCTGGCGCGGCCTGACCCGCAGCCATGAAGGCATGGACCGGACCACAGCCGACTACATGGGCATGCTGGCCACGGTCATCAATGGGCTGGCCCTGCAGGATGCGCTGGAGCAGGAGGGAGTTTACACCCGGGTGCAGACCGCCATCGAAATGAAAAACGTCGCCGAGCCCTTCATCCGTCGCCGAGCCATCCGCCATCTGGAAAAAGGGCGGGTGGTGATTTTTGTGGCCGGCACGGGCAATCCCTATTTCTCCACCGACACCACGGCCGCCCTGCGCGCCAGTGAAATCGGTGCTGAAGTCCTGCTCAAGGCGACCAAGGTGGACGGCATTTACGATAGCGATCCCAAGAAGAATCCCAAGGCCAAGCGCTACAGTCGTCTCAGCTATACCGAGTGCCTGCGCCAGCGTCTGCAGGTGATGGATTCCACCGCCTTCAGTCTTTGCCTGGACAACAACGTGCCCATCGTGGTGTTTGACATGTTCCGCAAAGGAAATTTAAAACGGGTTGCCCTCGGTGAGACCGTCGGCACCCTTGTAACGGAGATCTGATCATGCCCCTGGACGACATCCTGCTCGAAGCCGAAGAAAAAATGGAAAAGACCCTGCACAAAGTGCAGGAGGAATTCACCAGCGTGCGCACCGGCAAGGCTTCAGCCGCACTGGTCGAACATATCCGGGTGGACACCTATGGCACGGCCATGCAGATGCGCGAAGTAGCCGGCATCACCTGCCCGGAGCCGCGTCTGATCATGATCCAGCCCTGGGATGTGGCCAATGTCGATCCCATCCGCAAGGCCATTGAGGAGTCCAAACTCGGGGTCAGTCCGCAGGTGGATGGCAAGATCATCCGCGTGCGCATCCCGGAACTTTCCGAGGAACGCCGCCGTGACCTGACCAAGGTGGTGAAAAAAATTGCCGAGGAAGGCCGCGTGGCCATCCGCCACACCCGTCGCGATGCCAACGAGCAGATGAAGAAGGAGCAGAAGGACGGCGATCTCACCGAGGATGAATTGGAACGCGGGGAGAAAGAGACCCAGAAGCTCACCGATGGTTACACGGGTAAAATCGACAAGTCACTCGAATCCAAAGAAGCCGAATTGATGACGGTCTGATGCCGCAAAGCCGGTTGAATTCCCGGGTTTGAGAAGTCAGTCCAAGAGCATTCCCACCGGGCAGTGGTCCGAGCCCATGACTTCGGGCATGATCCAGGCCTTTTTCAGTCGCGGCCGCAGCCGGGACGAGAGGCACCAGTAATCGATTCTCCAGCCCACATTCCGTTCACGGGCGGCGGTGCGGAAACTCCACCAGGAATAATGCCCGCCTCCGCGCTCAAACTCCCGGAAGGTGTCGATGTAGCCGGCCTGGAGCAGGTTTTGAAAGCCCGCCCGCTCCTCATCGGTGAAGCCGGCACTGAAATGATTGTCGTCGGGCCGGGCCAGGTCGAGTTCGGTGTGTGCCACATTGAGATCGCCGCAGAACACGACCGGTTTTTTCTTTTCCAGTTTCAGGAGGTGCTGCAGAAAAAGCACGTCCCATTCGAGATGACGGTAGGGCAGGCGCTGGAGTTGGTCCTTGGAGTTGGGGGTGTACACATTGACCAGAAAAAAATCCGCATACTCCGCCGTGATGACCCGGCCTTCGCGGTCGTGGTCGGCCAGACCGATCCCGTAGCTGACAGCAAGCGGTTGCTGGCGTGTGAACAGGGCGGTGCCGGAGTAGCCTTTTTTTTCCGCGCTGTGCCAGTAGGCCTGATAGGCCGGATCGAGATGGAGCGAAACCTGGTGGGACTCGGCCTTGGTCTCCTGCAGGCAGAGCACGTCGGGTTTTTCGCGGGCGACAAAATCCTCAAAGCCCTTTTTCTGGCAGGCACGGATGCCGTTGACGTTCCAGGAGATGAATTTCATGCGGCTACAAGATGGAGCGGGGGCAAGGGGTTGGCAAGTGCGGCCCTCCAAAAAATGGCAGGGGAATCCTATTGATAAAACCGGGTCGAAAGAGTCTGTCACTTTGGATGAGGTCAGCTAAAATGAATTCATGAAATCACTGACGGAACAGTTGTGGATGGAAGTGCCGAAACGCCTGGGCTTCGTGAACATCACCGATACGGTGCAGAAGCTGGTCAAGCAAAGCGGGGTGCAGGAAGGTCTCTGCCTGGTCAACGCCATGCACATCACCGCCTCGGTGTTCATCAACGACAATGAAAACGGATTGCACCATGACTACGAACAGTGGCTGGAAAAACTGGCCCCGCACGAGCCGGTGGCCGGATACAGGCATAATCGCACCGGCGAGGATAATGCCGATGCCCATTTGAAACGGCAGATCATGGGCCGGGAAGTGGTGGTGGCCATCACGCGGGGACAGCTCGACTTCGGCCCCTGGGAACAGATTTTTTACGGAGAATTCGACGGACGGCGCCGCAAGCGCGTGCTGGTGAAAATCATTGGGGAATGATCCCCGGACCCTGATTAAGGTTTAGCGACCCAGAAAAGAGAGGTTGAAGAGTTTGGCGCTGCCTTCCAATTGGGGGATCTGTTCGTAACGGCCCTTTTTCAGAGCCAGACGGGTGCGTTCGACTACGCGTTGCAGGGGAAGTTTGAGACCATCTTTTGCTTTTAAAGTCTGCAGCAGGTAGTACGTCAGGGCACCGTTGAAACGTTTGTTGAAAACGGCATCGGCCGATGTTTGATCGGAGCGGCAGCCCGCAATCAGGGCCAGATTCAACCGGGCAGCACTGCGGGTCAAAGTGTCCGGGGTTATTTTCAGGGCCCGGGCCGTGCGCAGTCGCCAAGCCAGGTCCAGGGGCAGTTCCAGGCATTTGCGCCGTGAGTTCATGCGTTGCGGCAGCCCACGGGTCAGGTCGCCCGAATGACAGGAATCGGAAATCCAGACAAATTCCACCCCGGCAGGAATCACGGAAAAATACCGGGCAAAATCCTTGTCGCGGATCATGGTGGCATCGGTCCAATCGAAATCCACCGGGCAGATGACTTCGTCGAGCCCGTCCACTTCGCCCTGGGGATTGCGCGTGGGCACCTGCGCGCCATGACCGCTGTAATGGAAGAGGACGCGGTCGCCGGGCTGCAGACCATGCAGGAGCCAGTCCAATCGTTCGACAATGGCTTGTTTGGTGGCACGGCGGTCCGTGAGCAGACGGATATCGGACTCGGCAAAAGCGCAGCGGGCGACCAGAAAATCGGCCATGTCACTGATGTCGTTGAGGCAGCCCCGCAGGGGATTTCCGGGATAGTTATTGATGCCAACCAGCAAGGCTCTGTTCATGGCCGTAGAGTCGCCTGATGGGGGTGGAACAATCAAGCTGGTACTAACAACATGTTGTCAATAACCTGAGTCAAGGCGCAGGTTCGGACATGATGCGATCGATTTCTTCCTGGTGAGAGATGCGCTCGAAGCGGGCCAGGAGACTGTAGATGCAGGGCACCACGAAAAGGGTGAAGCAGGTGGAAACGAGCACGCCGCCGATGATGGAAAGGGCCATGGGCACGCGGGTTTCCGAACCGGCACCGGTGCCCAGGGCGGAAGGGATGGCGGAAGCAATGGTGGCGGCCGAGGTCATGAGAATGGGCCGGAGTCGTATGGGGCAGGCACGCTTAAGGGCTTCCGTGACCGGCAGCTTGTCGGCATGGCGCAGGTGGTTGGTGAATTCGACGAGCAGGATGGAATTCTTTTTCACGATGCCCATGAGCAGGATGACCCCGATGGCGCTGTACAAATTGAGGGATTGACCCGCGAAGAGCAAGGTCAGGGCGGCCCCGGTGAGGCTGAAGGGCAGGGCCATCAGCACCGTGACCGGATGGATGAAGCTGTTGAATTGGGAGGCCAGTACCATGTAGGCGATGACAATGCCGAGCAGAAAAGCCACCCAGAGGCCGCCGAAGGATTCCTGGAACGTGGCCGAGCCACCCGAAAAATGGAAGGAGTAACCCGGCGGCAGGATTTCCGCGGCGTATTTTTTGGCGGCTTCCAGCGCGAGTTGCTGGGATTTGCCGGGGGCGAGATTGCCGGAGATGGAAACTGAGCGCTGGCGGTTGACGCGGTTGACTGTCTGGATGGTGGGGGCCACCTCGGTTTTGACCACATCGGTGAGCGGGATCAACTCGCCGTAAATGGTCCGGATCTGCAGCCGTTTGACGTCGTCCGGATTCATGCGGTCCTCCGGGTTGAGCCGGATACGCACGTCATAACGCCGACCCTTGTTGGTGAATTTGCCCTGGCGCACGCCACCCAGGGCGGCACTGATGGTCTGGCCGATGGAGTCGATGCTGACGCCGCGGCGCGCCGCAGCTTCGCGATCCGGGATGATGCGCAGCTCCGGCATGCCGACAAAATAATCGGTGTCGAGGTCCATGACCATGCCGGTCTGGTTGAGTTTTTTCATGATGACCCGGCTGAGCTCATCCAGTTTGGCGTAGTCGGGGCCGCGCAGGTTGAATTCGATGGGCCGGCTGCGGCGCGGGGTGAGACCGCGCGTGGAAAGGTCGCTGAAAAACACCGACACATCGGGCACCAGTTTGGCGAGGTCAGCACGGGTTTCGGCCAGGATTTCGCTCTGGCCCCTGGTGCGCTGATTTTTGGGAACCAGATTGCAGAAAATGGTGGCCTGGTTGCTCAGGCTGTTGAGACCGCCGACGTTGGAGAAGAAATTGAGCACATCCTTGCGGTGCCGGAGGTAGTCCTCGATGATTTTAACCCGGCTGTTGGTGAGGGCGAGAGAGGAACCGACCGGAATGCGCAAATCAAAACGCATGATGCTCTGATCCTGCGAGGGGACAAATTCCTTGCGCAAACGGGATGCGGAAAACAGGGAAAGACCGAAAAGAAGGAATGAAATCAGCACCACCCAGGCACGGTGGTGGAGTGCAAAATCCAAACCCTGGCGATAGCTGTCGGCGAGTCCGGTGAAGGCATGGTTTACGAAGCGGGCCAGACGGCCTGAGTGATCCTCGTTTTGCAGCAATTGCGAGCAGCGCATGGGGGTAAGGGTGATGGCTTCGAGCAGGGAAAGGGCCACGGCGGCGGTGATGGTGACCCCGAATTGGAAAAAGAATTTTCCGATGATGCCTTCCATGAAGGCCACGGGCAGAAAGATGGCGATGACGGCAATGGTGGCGGCGATGGCGGCAAAGGTGATTTCCCGCGCCCCGTCGCGTGCAGCGGCCACGCGGTTTTTCCCCATCTGGAAATGGCGGACGATGTTTTCCAGGACCATGATGGCGTCATCGACAATGATGCCGATGGCAAGGGCGAGGGCCAGGAGGGTGAAGGTGTTGAGGGTGAAGCCGAGAAAATAAAGAATGGTGAAGGTGCCGACGACGGAGGTGGGAATGGAAAGGATGACATTGATGGAGGAACTCCAGGAGCCGAGGAAGAGATAACAGATCAGGGCGGTGAGCAGCGCCGCCACCAGCAATTCCTGTTCGGTGTGGTGCACCACCTGCCGGGTGAACTGGGAAAAATCCACAATGGGCCGGAGATCCATGCCGGGGGGCAGGTTGGGCCGCAGTTCCTCGATCTTTTTCAGGACGCGGTCGGCCACTTCGACCTCGTTGGTTTTGCGTTGTTTGCTGATGCCCATGCTGACCGAGAGTCTTCCGTCATTGATGCGCGAGATGCGCCGCACATCGGCCGTGGAATCCTCCACCCGCGCCACGTCGCGGATGTGAATGCTGCTGTTGTAAATGGGCTGACTGCCGCGGCGTGTGATGAGGATGTCGCCGACCTGCGCCGGGGTGAGACCTTCCCCCATGGTGCGGACATTCATTTCCCGTGTTTTGTTTTCGATGTAGCCGCCGGCGATTTCCTCGTGCTGGAGCTGGATGGCCTGCTGGACGTCGAGCACCGTGAGCTCATAGTCGCGGAGCTTGGAACTGTCCACCCAGACCCGCAGATTCCGTTCGCTGAAACCGCCCAGCCGGATTTCGCCCACCCCCGGCACCACCTGGAACTGGTCGCTGAGAAACGTATCAACAAAAGTAACCAGTCCGCGCAGGTCCTGATTTTTGCCGCTGACGGACAGCCACATAAAGGGCTCCGCCTCGGTGCTGTTTTTGTTGATGGTGGGGGTATCGACGTTGAGGGGCAGGTGGACCTGACTGATGGCCGACTGCACTTCCTGCAGGGCCGCGTCCAGGTCGCGGTGAATGTTGAATTCGACCTCTATGGTGCCGGCGCCCTGGCGGATGTTGGAACGGATTTCCTTGATGCCCTCGACGGTGATGACCTTTTCCTCGATGCGGTCGATCAATTCCGCCTCCATCACTTCGGGAGCGGCCCCGTCCCAGACCACATTGATGTTGAGAAGGGGGAAATCGACATCGGGCATCTGGCTGATGCCGAGTTTGCCGAGACTGATGGCCCCGAACACGATCAGGCCGGCCATGAGCATCCAGGCGAAAACCGATTTACGGATGGCGATGTCGGACAGTGTCACGGCGCCTCCATTCCGGCGGCCACATGCAGTCGCACCAAGGCCACTCGCGCGTCCCGGTCGGCGGAGATGAGCGCACGCCGGGTATCCAGCCAGTTGCGCAGGGCGGTCAGGACGTCGAGGTTGGTGACGATGCCGTAGCGGTAATCCTGTTGCTGGAGGTGGTAATTATCCTCGGCCAGACGTCCGGTTTCGGTGAGCTTGACGACCTGGGCCGAGGCGGAAATGAAGTCGCTGTAAGCCGTGCGGACATCGCGTTGGGCGGAGCGCTGCAATTGTTGCAGATTCAATTCGCTGTGCCGCACATTGGCCTTTTGCTCGCTGATTTTGGCCTCGATCTGGCCCCCGTCAAACAGCGGGAGATCGAAGGTCAGAAACAAATCCCAGTGCTCGTTGTTTTGCGGATGTTCGTAAGCGTAGTAGTCGGAATTAAGCGTGATGCTGGGCAGACGCTCCCCCCGGGCGGCGGAGAGTCGTTTGCGTTCGGCCCGGTCAGAGGCCAGGGTGGCCAGGACATCGGGGCGCTCGCCGGTTTGGGCCAGATAAAATTCCAGTTTGTCCGCTCCGGGGAACGGCGCGTTTTGGACCAGATCCCATTCGTTTTCAGGAAAATTGATGAGGAAGGCGAGCAGCTCGCGGGAGGAGGCGAGCAGGCCTTTGGATTGTTCAATGAGAACGAGGGCATTGCTGCGGTCCACTTCGGCAGCGCGCAGATCCCCGAGGCGCGACTTGCCGAGCTTGACCCATTTTTGCAGTTCGACCACGCGGTCTTCCAGAGTCTGGCGGACTTCATCGAGCACGCGCAGATCCTGTTGGTAGGCCAGGTTTTGGTAATAGACATCGGCCACGTCGAGATAGAGGTTTTGCAACTGACGTTTTTTATTGAAGCGCTGGGCCTCCAGATCGGCTTTGTTGGCGGCGGCGGTATAGTATTGGCGGAATCCGGTGAAGAGCGGCACCTGCAGGTTCAGTTGCGGCAGAAACCGGCTGTTGACCGAGGAAGATCCAGCCGTGCCGCCGGAACTGCTGCCGCTGTTGCTGTTTTGCCAGCGTTGTTCGGCAAGCAAATGAATTTGCGGGAAGAGGGGGCCGACGGAGTTCCAGTAGCGGGCCTGGGCGGCGGCGATTTCGGCATCGCTGAGTCCGACGGTTTCGCCACGTTGCAGGGCCAGCTCGTAACATTGGCGGAGATCAAAATGGCGTGAGGCGGTTGGAAGAGGGTCGGCCGGGCAGGAAAGAGCGGCAATCCACAGAATGACCGGGGCGGAAATTAAGTGGAAAGCAGGTCGGCACATAAACAGGGAACAAGTATATACGAAGAATTTGAATCTTGAAGATTTAAAGTGGAGCAGAATCGGGGCCTGAAATTGAAGGGGCTTGAGGGGCATCAAGGGGTGCCAAAACGACTTTCGAGAAAAGAACGCGGAATGGAATCATAAGGAGAAATGATAAGCAACATTACTTAACGTCACATAATAACTTTAACTAAAGTAATAACTAAGCAGGAAAATTTGCTATTTGAAAGAAATTTGTTAATATCATTAAGTATATGAGTCGCTACGCTTACGCTTCGACCGCTTCCGTGGAAAGTTATCTGCGCGAAATCTCCCGCTATTCCCTCATCGACCGCGCCCAGGAAAACAGGTTGGCGCGCCGCATTCACAAGGGCGACAAAAAAGCACTCGATGAAATGATTCAAGCCAATCTGCGCCTGGTGGTGAAAATCGCCCTGGAGTATGTCGGCCTGGGTCTGCCCCTGCCGGATCTGATTTCCGAGGGCAATCTGGGCTTGGTCCGGGCGGCGGAATTATTCGATCCGAAGGTGGGCGCCAAATTCAGCACCTACGCCGCGCTCTGGATCAAACAGCGCATTCGCCGCGCCATCACCAACCAGTCCAAGACCGTGCGGGTGCCGATCTGGAAGGCGCAGTTATTGCGCAAAATTCAAATTTCCTCCGACCAAATGTCGGCCCAGCTCGGTCGTGCCGCGTCGGAACTCGAAATTGCCGATCATGCGGGCCTGGACGCCGACGATGTGGCACGGGCCCGGGCCGGTTCGGTGCAGGTGGTTTCGCTGGACGCACCGGTGGGCCAGGACGAGGGCAAGGAAACCACGCTTTCCAACAGCATAGCGGACGACAATGCGGCCGATCCGTCGCAGGCCATCACGCATCGTGAAATGATTCAGGATGCGCAGGCCTCGCTCAATGTGCTTTCGGACAAGGAATTGAAAATCCTGGCCATGCGCTTCGGGCTCTATGGCGGGGAGGAACAGACCCTGGAGGCGATTGGAGCGGAATTTCAGGTGAGCCGTGAGCGGATCCGCCAGTTGCAGGAAGTGGCCCTGGCCAAGCTGCGCCGCCGCCTGACCGACGAAAACAATCCGGTGACGGACCGCAGTCGTCATTCGGAGCAGACCAGCCAGCGCCTGCAGCAACTCTTCGGCAAACGCAATCAGTCGCCCAAGCGCCGCAGCGCCCGCACACAAAAAGCAGCCACGGCCTGACTCCGGAAGCCGGTTTCCCGGTTGCTTGACTATACCGACCAGTCGGTATAGTATGTACGGCCCATGAGCACCCGGATCTACCCTTCGGCACGTGAACGCATCCTCGATGCCGTGGAACGGCTGGTGCTGAAAAACGGAGCCGGGCATCTGACCCTTGATGCCGTGGCCCAAGCCTCCAAAATCAGCAAGGGCGGATTGATGCACCATTTTCACAGCAAGGAGGAGTTGCTCATGGGGTTGATGCAGCGCCTGCACGACAACTGGATTGACGCCATTGAAGAGTGGCGAGGCGAATTCGCACCCGGTCCGATCGGACTGGCCCGCGCCATGCTGAAGTTTTGCTTCAAGTCGGAAGCCGGCCGGCAGGAGCGGCCGCGCCGCATTTTTTCCGCGCTGTCGGCGGGGCAGGCCTACCAGCCGCAGTTGCTTGATTTTGCCCGCCGGACTTATGCGGGTTATTTGAAGGAATTTAAAAAAGAGGCTGGGAAAACCGGGGCCTGCCTGGCGGTGATGACCGCCCTGGACGGGGTTTGGTGGTCGAGGGTGAACGGACTGTATCAATTGTCGGCCGCTGAGGAAAAGGCGTTGCATGCCACGCTGGAGGCGATGTTAAGCCGGGCGGAAAAAACCGTTCCGGCCCGGAAGTGAGGAGTGGGTTTATGGTCAAACGTTTTGCAATCATGCTGGTGGGATTTATCCTAGTGGTCGGCGCGCTGGGTTATTACAAGTACACCCAGATCATGGCAGGCATGGCCAAGGGTGCTTCCTTTGTGCCGCCACCCGACGCCGTCACCACCGCCAGGGCGGCCGAGGAAACCTGGCAGAACACCATTAATTCGGTGGGAACTTTTGCCCCCGTGCAGGGCGTGACGGTGGGAGCGGAGGAATCGGGCAAGGTTGTGGCCATTGCCTTTGAATCCGGTCAGCCGGTGAAAAAAGGCGACCTGCTCGTGCAACTGGATGTCTCCGTGGAAAAAGCGCAGTTGGCCGTATCCGAGGCCAAGGCGGAACTGGCCAAAACCAATCTGGAACGTTACCAAAAACTGGCTGGCAGCGGCGCCATTGCACAATCGGATATGGACAATGTTCAGTCGCAACTCAAGCAGGCCCAGGCAGAGGCGGATTCGTTGCAAGCCACCATTGACCGGCGCACCATCCGCGCCCCTTTCAGCGGGAGGACCGGCATACGCCAGGTGCAACTCGGCCAGTATCTATCAGCAGGGAATCCGGTGGTGACCCTGCAGACCCTTGACCCCATCTACCTCAATTTCAGCCTGCCCCAGCAGGAACTGTCACGGATCCATGCCGGTCAGGTGGTGAATGTGGAGGTGGATTCGTTCCCGGCGGAAGTGTTCGAGGGAAAAATCTCCGCCATCAATTCGGAATTGGATGCCAGCACGCGGAATGTGGATGTGCAGGCCACCCTGGCCAATGCGGGCGAAAAATTGCGTTCGGGCATGTTTGCCAAGGTTTCCGTGCAGTTGGAAGAGTCACAAAAGGTGATCACGCTGCCCAGCACCGCCATCAATCGCGCACCGTATTTTGACTCCGTGTATGTGATTGAACAGATGAAGGACCCGCAGGGCAAAAGTTACCTCGGAGCCCGGCAGCAACTGGTGAAGCTGGGACCGACACGCGGGGATCAAATTGCCGTGCTTTCGGGTGTGAAGGCCGGGGAGGAAGTGGCGACCTCCGGCCTGTTCAAACTGCGGCCGGGTGGGGCGGTCAAGATCAACAATGATGTCATGCCGGAAAACAAGGTTCAGCCGAAGCCCCGCGACAGTTGAGAGGGACTCATGAATTGGACTGATATATTCATCCGGCGTCCGGTGCTGGCCATCTGCGTCAACCTGGTCATTCTGCTGGTGGGGGTGGTGGCCATTCAAAAACTGAATGTGCGACAGTACCCGCGCAGCGACAGCGCCGCCATCACGGTCACCACGGCCTACGTCGGGGCGAGCGCGGATCTGGTGCGCGGTTTTGTGACCACACCCCTGGAGCGATCCATCGCCAGTGCCGACGGCATCGACTATCTGGAATCCAACAGCAAGCAGGGAGTCAGCACCATCACGGCGCGCTTGCGTTTGAATTTCAACGTCAATGAAGCCCTGACACAAATCCAGGCCAAGGTGGCACAGGTGCGCAATGATCTGCCTCCGGAGGCCGAGGCCCCGGTCATCAATGTCACCAGCACCGACACGCAGTTTGCCTCGGTTTATCTCAGTTTTTCCTCCGACACACTGAAGCAAAACCAGATCACCGATTACCTGACCCGCGTTGTGCAACCGAAACTGAGCGCCATCAAGGGTGTGGAACGGGCCGACATTCTGGGCGGACAATCCTTCGCCATGCGCATCTGGTTGAAGCCGGAAAAAATGAGCGCGCTGGGGCTCAGCGCAGCCGAGGTGAAGGCGGCGCTGGCGGCCAACAACGCATTGTCGGCTATCGGCAACACCAAGGGATCGATGATTCAGGTCAATCTGACCGCCAACACCAATTTGAAATCGCGCGAGGAATTTGAACGGCTGGTGGTGAGGGAGGATCACGGCACCTTGATCCGCCTGCGCGACATCGCGGATGTGGAGCTGGGCGCGGAGAATTACGAGGAGGATGTGCGTTTCGGGGGTAAAAAAGCCACCTTCATGGGCATTTACACCCTGCCCAACGCCAATGTGCTGGATGTGGTGAGGGAGGTGCGGCGCGTGTTTCCGGAACTGCAAAAACAATTGCCGCCCGCCATTCAGGCGGCCATTCCCTATGATTCCACGGAGTACATCAACGACTCCATCCGCGAGGTGACCGAAACCCTGACGGAGACGGTATTGATCGTCATCCTGGTGATTTATTTGTTCATCGGTTCCCTGCGCTCGGTGCTGGTGCCGGTGGTGGCCATTCCGCTGTCGCTGATCGGCGCCTGCGCCCTGATGCTGGCTTTTGGGTTCAGCATCAATCTGCTCACGCTGCTTTCCATCGTGCTGGCGGTCGGTTTGGTGGTGGACGACGCCATTGTCATGCTGGAAAACGTCGAGCGCCACATTCAGGAGGGCATGGACCCGATTCCGGCCGCCATCCAGGGGGCGCGGGAACTGGTCGGGCCGACCATTGCCATGACCATCACCCTGGCGGCGGTGTATGCCCCGATCGGGTTCCAGGGGGGTCTGACGGGTACGCTCTTCCGCGAATTTGCCTTCACTCTGGCCGGTGCCGTGATTGTTTCGGGTGTGGTGGCGCTGACGCTTTCACCCATGATGTCGTCGCGCCTGGTGAAAAAAATCCATTCCGAAAAAAGTTTCCAGGCGCGGCTCAACCGTTTTTTCAACCGGCTGCGGGAATCGTATCGCAAGACATTGCGGGAGACGTTGGCATACTGGCCGGTGACCCTGACCCTGGCGGTACTGGTGTCGCTGTTGACCATCCCGTTCCTGATGTTGTCTATGAAGGAACTGGCGCCGCGCGAGGACAAGGGCGTGCTGTTCGGCATCATTCAGGGGCAGCCGGACGCATCGCTGGATCAGACGGTGCTCTTTGCCAACAAGGTGGAGGAGGTGTTCCGCTCCTTTCCGGAATGCGAACAGACGTTTCAACTGACCAATCCGGGCGGCGGTTTTTCGGGCATGGTGACGGTCCCGTGGAGCCGGCGCAAACGCACCACCATGGAAATGCAGCAGGTCGCGGCCGGGAAACTGGCGAATGTGGCGGGGGTGCGGATCATCCCCATCGTGCCGGCGCCGTTGCCGGGCGGCAGTGATTTTCCGGTGGAGTTTGTTCTCACCTCCACGGCGGAACCGCAGCAGATTTTTGAACTGGCCAACATCCTGGTGGAAAAGGCCTTTGCCAGCGGCCTGTTTATTTTTGCCGACAGTGATTTGAAATACGACCTGCCGCAGAGCGAGATTGTGCTGGATCGCGACAAGGTGTCCATGATGGGGCTGAACATGCAGCAGATCAGCGCCGATCTCAGTTCGTTGATGGGCGGGAATTACGTCAACCGGTTCAGCATCCAGGGTCGGAGCTACAAGGTGATCCCGCAGGTCAAGCGCGCCAGCCGCCTCAATCCGGAGCAGTTGCGCGATTTTTATGTGACGGGACCGGGTGGAAAGCTGGTGCAGTTGTCTTCGGTGGCGGAAATCAGGCAGACTGTGGAACCGCGACAGCTCAACCGCTTCCAGCAATTGAATTCGGCCAAGATCCAGGCCGTCATCCCGCCGGGGGTGACGGTGGACCAGGCGCTGTCGTTTTTCGAAACGGAGGCGGCAAAAATCCTGCCACCGGGATTCACCTTTGATTACGCGGGGGAGTCGCGGCAGTTGCGCACCGAAGGCAATGCCTTTTGGAGCACCTTCGTTTTGGCGGTGCTGTTGATTTACCTGGTGCTGGCGGCGCAGTTTGAGAGTTTTCGCGATCCGTTCATCATTCTGCTCGGGTCGGTCCCGCTGGCTGTGGCCGGGGCCCTGCTTTTTGTATTTCTCGGCTGGAAAAATGTCACCATCAACATTTACACCCAGGTGGGTCTGATCACCCTGGTGGGCCTGGTGGCCAAGAACGGCATTTTGATTGTGGAATTTGCCAACGAACTCATGGCGGGCAGGGGTCTGAGCAAGCATGATGCGGTGGTGGAAGCGGCGGCGACGCGGCTGCGACCGGTGCTGATGACGACCGTGGCGACGGTGATGGGGCATTTGCCGCTGGTGTTTGTGACCGGGGCGGGGGCGGTGGCGCGGAACAACATCGGGGTGGTGCTGGTGACGGGCATGATCATCGGCACCCTGTTCACCCTCTTTGTGGTGCCGGCATTCTATTTGATCATCGCCTCGGAAAAAAAACGGGTCGTGCATCCAGAGTCGGACTTGCCGGCGATTCCTGCCGACCTTCACCAATGATTACTTGCGCTTACAGACTGTCCAGCGGGCTTTGGCTGGCATGCCATGCCTGATTCCGGGTTCTGGCCGGGACGCCCCGGTTGGGGGCAAGATGAGTCAGAAAACTTGACTTCATCCGCACCCATGTCAGCGGGGTGGCGCATTTTGTGAAAGCGCACATATCTTTCATACCAAGCGAGATAAGAGCTTTCTGTTCTCAAGGAACAGTGCTGTAAGCGTAATACGTCTGGAATGGATCGGTCCGTCTCATGGCCTATTTACATGTCAGATAACCCTGATATTATATGTGCTATACGACAAAAATGTCGGATATCCCTTGATATTTACGAAAAACTGACAACGGACACCACCCAATTTTATTGATATACGACAATTTTGTTGGGTATAAGGTTACTATATTACAACTGATTTGTTCAATAAACCCCCTGTTCGGCTACCCTTGGAGTATCTATGAGCACCCTAGAGCGAGCTATAGCCATTGCCGCTGAGGCTCATGCTGGGCAAGTCGACAAGGCTGGTGCCCCGTACATACTTCACCCAATACGCGTCATGCTGCGGCTCTCGAATCCAGAAGAACGTATTGCTGGCATCCTTCATGACACTGTCGAAGACTCGAATGTCACGATTGATTCTTTGCGAAATGAAGGTTTTTCTGAAACTGTTCTCACAGCAATTCAGTCGGTTACGAAACAAGCTGGTGAGACATATGAAGACTTCATATTGCGCGCAGCTAAAGATCCCATTGGTAAACTTGTAAAACTCGCGGACCTTGACGACAATAGTGATATCAGTCGAATAAGTTCTCCGACTTTAAAGGACATTCAACGAATCGAAAAATACCGCCATGCAATTGAAATAATTAAGTCATCTTAGCATGGTAGCCTAATTCGTCGTTCAACTCGGACCCAACAGCAACGAACCACTTCCGCCATCATGCATTCATCTTTATCGTCTCCTACAATCATCCGGCTTGCTGTTGGGCTGGTTAACTGTTTTTGTTAGGCAACAAGACACGCCTAAACTTTTAACATACCACTCACTGACGATATTCTAGCCAAGATTCGGCAGGATTTTTTCGGCAGTGAGATGTTGCCGGTTATTGAGATGTTGACCGACTTGCAGAAGGAAGACGCTGGACTTTTTAGTGACCGGATTTTGAGGTGCATTCTTTTAGTTGCTCGTGGTAGATTCGATGCGCTTGCTGATGCAGTTGCATTGGCACGCAAAGACTCACGAGATTTGATTGTGGGAGCTGAGTATGATGGAAATTTTGGAGCCAGACATAGAGATTTGTCATTGCCACTTGCTGCCTAACCATTCGCCAAAGCCTACGCTGTTGGCGCTGGCAGCCTGCCCCGAAGGCATTCGGGGTTCCCGTTCGTCATCTCGGTTCACGTCTCGAGTCGGCGGTGGCTCAGCTTTTTTCGCTCGCTACGAAAAAACACGGCACTTGCGATCCGCATTTTGGTACGATAGAATCTCTCCATGATCGAGATGGCACAAATTACCAGAATGTCTGTCACAGAGCGTTTGCAGGCGATGGAACAGCTCTGGGATGCTTTATGTCACGATACGAACGACATGCCCTCTCCCGACTGGCATCAGACCGTGCTGGCCGACAGAAAGGCTCGGGCGGACAGGGGTGAGGCGAAGTTTCTTACACTGGAGCAGCTCAAAAGCCGTTTACGTGCCTCGGCTTTATGACAGTCGTCGTCCTTGATGATGCGGCGGTTGATTTTGAAGAAGGGCGACGGTTTTACGAAGCGCGGGAGCCTGGCATCGGGGAGTATTTTAGCGAATCACTGCTTTCGGATTTGGATTCCTTGGTTCTCTATGCTAGAATTCACCACATGCATTTTGGATTTTATCGGATGCTATCTAAACGGTTTCCTTTCGGAATCTACTACGAGGTCGAAGGCGACTTGGCACAAGTGTATGCGGTTCTTGACATGCGACGTTCACCTTTGTGGATAAGATCAGAGTTGAAGAAAAGACATTAACGCACCAGACGTTGCACCTAACAGCCTTCCGACCGGGTTGTTGTCGTTGCGCTGGCGACGTTCGGCGCTCAGTTACGGCGGCTGCTTACGCACCCGACGCTTCCAGAGAGCCGTGGGTGAGTTTGGCGTTCGATGGAAAACCAAGATAGCTTCGGGTCTGTCGAAGCCGGTCATCTGCAGCTTGCCGCCCACGTAAAAGCCGTTATGCTGGGGTAACGCATGGCAACCACGCTGTCATTTCCCGAAACGGAAAACCGGAACCGGGCCATCATCGGAATCGTAGTGGCCGTACTGGCCTCCCTCTTGCTGCATGCCGTGCTGTATTATTGGTTCCATATTCTCCGGCTGGATTTTGGTGCGCCGACGGTGGATCCGATTGAGCCCGTGCGATTTCATGTCGATCGCACCTCGATAGACCCCAAGCATCTGGAGCAGGAACCGGCTCTGCCGCCGATCAGCGGCAACAATCCCCAAAACTCCCGGCAGCCCATGGAAGTGGAGCCGGGCAAGATTGCCGCCTTCGACGGCCCGCTGCAGGCGCCCAGCATTCCCGTGCCACGTTTGACTGAAATGCCGACGGCATCGCTCAGCGCGGATGCGGCCCCTGCGCCGGTCGAAGCGTTTTCGGCCCTGCCCCTGGATGCGGACGGGAAATACGCCCAGGCGGCCCAGGCCATGGCCAATGAAGCGGGCACAGCCGCACTGGCGGAGGCGGGACAGGCGCTCAAACCCAGCAATCTGGCGGGGGGCGGAGACGGTGCGGTGTCGGCCAAAGGCGCCCCCGGCTTTTCAGAAATTTCCAACCTAGCCAATTTAAGGGCACCGACGGCGCTGGGCCGACCGGCCTTCCAGCCCATATTGATACGGCTTTCCAGCGACGTGCTGTTTGCTTTTGATTCGGCGCAATTGAAACCGGAGGCGGAGGCGTCGTTGGGACTGGTGGCGACGGCATTGGCCAAAGCCACCCGGGCCAAAATCACCGTCGAGGGGCATTCGGACACGATCGGTGAAGAAGCCTACGATCAAAAATTGAGTGAGCAACGGGCGGAGGCGGTGGCGAAGTGGTTGATGGCCCGGACCGGATTCGGTCCCGATCACATTCAATTCCATGGTTACGGCAAGACGCGACCGATCGTCAATCCGTTGGGCAGCATTGAGGAGCAGGCGCGCAATCGCCGTGTGGAAATCCGGGTGGAAGGCGAGAGATGAATCCGGGGCGGCAGCGCCGCGGACCGAATTTATCCTGACAACTCATGAATGAGACCAAGCACTCGTGCTGCGGCAATCGCGCCAAGCCGGAAGCACCCCCACCCGCCAAAACCTGCTGTGGGGGGCACAAAACGGAACCCCAAAAAAAGAGCTGTTGCCCGACTGAGGGACATGAACAGGCCAATGCGGGGTCGATGGCAAAATACATTTGTCCCATGTGTGAGGGAGTGGAGTCAGACAAACCCGGGGCATGCCCGAAATGCGGGATGGATTTGGAGCGGAATCCGGCGTGGAAGGGCAGTGATGACGGGAGTGAAGAGCGGGCGGAGCAACGGAAATTATCGCAACGATTCCGGGCCGGACTGATTTTGACGTTGCCGGTCTTGTTTCTCTCCATGGGCGGGCACATTGATTTAATAACCGATCCCTTATCGAACTGGCTGCAACTTCTTTTCAGCACGGCAGTGGTGTTCGGGACTGGAAGTTTGATTTGGGTCCGGGCGTGGAACTCACTGAAAAACCGCAGTTTGAATATGTTCACCCTCATTGCGCTTGGGACGGGGGCAGCGTATGGATTCAGTCTGCTGGTGGTGTGGTTGCCCAAAATTTTGCCGCAGGGGTTGCACTACGAGGGGGCGGTGCCGGTATATTTCGAGGCGGCGGCTGTCATTACCGTGCTTGTCCTGCTGGGGCAACTTCTGGAAATGAAGGCACGCACGGCGACGGGCAGCGCCATTCGCGCCCTGCTGGCCCTGGCGCCACAGACGGCTCATCGGTTGAAAGAGGGCCGTGAAGAAGAAGTACCACTGGAGGCCGTGCAGCCGGGTGATGTACTGCGGGTCAAGCCGGGTGAAAAAATACCCGTGGACGGAGTCGTGCGGGAGGGTGGCAGTCCGGTGGATGAATCCATGTTGACGGGCGAAGCGATGCCGGTTTTCAAGGGGGCGGGCGACCCGGTCAAGGGCGGCACCTTGAACAGCACAGGCAGTTTCATCATGGTGGCGGAGCATGTGGGCGGGGAAACGCTGCTGGCCCGGATTGTGGCGATGGTGGCGCGAGCGCAGCGCAGTCGGGCTCCGGTGCAGCGGCTGGCGGACGTGGTGGCGGGTTGGTTTGTGCCGGTGGTGATGGGGATATCCCTTCTAAGTTTTGGTCTGTGGATGGGGTTCGGTCCGGCGTCCGCGTTGGGCTATGCCCTGGCGTGTGCGGTATCGGTTTTGATCATCGCCTGTCCATGTGCGTTGGGCCTGGCCACGCCCATGTCGATCATGGTGGGTGTGGGCCGGGGTGCGCAGGCGGGAATTTTGATTAAAAACGCCGAATCCGTGGAAGTGCTGGAAAAAGTGCAAGTGCTGGTGTTGGACAAGACGGGAACCGTGACCGAGGGCAAACCGGCCGTGGTACATATCCATGTGGAGGCGGGCATGGAGGAAAAGGAACTGCTGCGTCTGACGGCATCGGTTGAGGCGGCCAGTGAACACCCGCTGGCCGGAGCGGTGATGCGGGCGGCGCAGGAGCGCGGCCTGGTGTTGGAGCGCGTGGAAAATTTCGATTCAGTGCCGGGCTCACGGGTGCGGGCGGTGGTGGGCGGCAGGCGGGTGCAGGTGGGGCGGCTGGAATCATTAATGAGCCAGGAAGTGATGGATCCGTCGGCATTGGCGACCCGGGCCGGGGCCTGGCGGGATCAAGGGCATACTGTCATTGCAGTTTCGGTGGATGAAAAATTATCGGGACTGCTGTCGATAGCAGATCCCATTAAGACGGGGACCGTGGAAGCGGTGGCGGCATTGCACAAACTGGGATTGCAAGTGGTCATGCTGACCGGGGATCACGCGCGCAGTGCCCGGTGCGTGGCGGAGCGACTGGGCATTGACAAAGTGATTGCGGAAGTGGGTCCGGGGGAGAAGCAGGCGGTGGTGGAGGAACTCAAGGGGCGGGGGCAAAAGGTGGCGATGGCAGGTGATGGCGTGAATGATGCGCCGGCCCTGGCGGCGGCTGATGTGGGGATTGCCATGGGGACGGGAACGGATGTGGCCATGGAAAGTGCGGGAGTGACCTTGGTGAAGGGGGACCTGCGCGGGATTGTGCAGGCCATGGCCTTGAGCCGCGCCACCATGCGCAACATCCGGCAGAATCTGTTTTTCGCCTTTTTATATAACAGTCTGGGAATTCCGGTTGCGGCGGGTCTGTTGTATCCCTTCTGCGGTGTCTTGCTCAATCCGATGCTGGCCGGAGTGGCCATGTCGTTGAGCAGCGTGAGCGTCATCGGCAATGCGCTGCGGCTGCGAAATCAAAAACTCTGACGCAGACGCAAAAAAACCGCCCGGCAGGGCCGGACGGTTTTCGGGAAAACGGACAGGGGTCCGAGCGCCGGTCGGGGTTCAGCCGACGAACTTCTTGATGCGCTTCAAACCTTCCTCGATCTGTTCCATGCCCGTGGCGTAGGAAATGCGCACAGTGTTGTCATCGCCGAAGGCGATTCCGGGGACCACGGCGACCTTTTCCTTTTCGAGCAATTTTTCAGAAAACTCGACGGATTGCATGCCGGTGCCGGCGATGTTGATGAGGACGTAGAAAGCGCCCTGGGGTTTGACGTAGGTCAGCTTGGAAATGTCGTTGAGCAACTCACACACGCGGGTGCGGCGCTTGGCGTATTCCGCGACCATTTCCTCAACACATTCCTGCGGACCTTTGTAGGCGGCGAGGGCGCCTTTCTGGGCGAAGGAGGTCGGATTGGAGGTGGAATGGCTTTGCAGGGAGTCGATGGCTTTGGCCACATTTTTTGGTGCGGCGACATAACCGAGGCGCCAGCCGGTCATGGCGTAGGGTTTGCTGAAGCCATTGATGGTGATGGTGTGCTCATACACATCGCTGCTGAAACCGGCGATGGAAATGTGCTTGGCATCGTCGTATACGAGTTTCTCGTAGATCTCATCCGAGAGGATCAGGATGTCGTCTTCGAGGGCGACTTCGGCCAGGGCGGCCAGTTCGTTGGCGGTATAGACTGTGCCGGTGGGGTTGCCGGGGCTGTTGAGGATGACCATTTTGGTCAGCGGGCTGGTGTATTCCTGGAACAGCTCGGGGGTGAGTTTGTAATTGTTTTCCGCGCGGGTGGGGATGATGACGGGTTCGCCGCCGGCCAGCTTGACCATTTCGGGATAGCTGACCCAGTAAGGGGCGGGGATGAGGACTTCGTCGCCGGGGTTGATGACGGCCAGCAGGGCGTTGTAGCAGGCGTGCTTGGCACCGCAGGTAACGATGATCTGGCTGGGGTCGTAGGAAAGGCCGTTGTCTCTTTTCAATTTTTCACTGATGGCACTGCGCAATTCCGGGATGCCGGAGGAGGGGGTGTACTTGGTGAAGCCGGCGTCGAGCGAGCCCATGGCGGCGGCTTTGATGTGTTCGGGAGTGTCAAAGTCGGGTTCACCCGCGCCGAATCCGATGACGTCGGCACCTTCCGCCTTGAGGGCCTTGGCTTTGGCATCAACAGCCAGAGTGAGCGAAGGCGTCAGTTTGTTTACTCGTTCTGAGGTTTCCATAGGTGTGAAAACGTAGACAACGAAACGCCCCGAGGCGAGACCTATTTGCAGGAAATCGCCGGGTTCAGATGTAATTGAAGCGGAACTGCTTGAAGGGGATCAGGGGCCGGTTTTCAAGGCTTGGCGGATGAGGCGGAGAAGATGCTCCGGACGGAAGGGCTTAGGCCCGATGCCGGGGGGG
>Ga0075019_10000455_pt1 | contig 23520 bp, 23 predicted proteins | sample ColStrG_CSR_2013_FD_71473 | JGI IMG/M metagenome (GOLD analysis project Ga0075019, IMG submission 71473) | Freshwater sediment microbial communities in response to fracking from Pennsylvania, USA - Cold Stream Run_MetaG_CSR_2013 | ecosystem: Environmental > Aquatic > Freshwater > Creek >...
CCCACGGCCCATCCATCACGAAAACCAAAACTAGTACCGGTCTTCCAGGCAATTTTTTTTGAACTACTAAAATAGCGCCACCCACTTTCTTCACCGGGACGATAGACCTCTTTGAGCGCGTCAAAAGTCAAATAGATGGATGCGGCATTTAGCCAAGATGATTCTTCCAAACTATTTTCCGCCTTGATTGGAGACTGGTAAACCGGGGCATGAAAATCATTTTTGCTATACCTATTTTTTCCCGATCGGTCCGCGTAATTATTCAGCGTTCGTGCCATCGAAGCAAATGCACCCGTGATATCCCACAATGATCCTTCCGCTCCGCCTAAAATTAAGGTGAGTCCGTAATGATCAGCCGGCTGCTTCAAGGTGGTGATGCCTATGTGGGTGAGGAGGTCATAGAATTTCTCATACCGGAATTCGCGCAGCTGATGAACGGTCGGCACGTTCAACGACCGGATCAGCGCGTCATGAGCATGGACGGCGCCATCGTAGTCCTTGGAAAAATTTTTAGGAGCATACCCATCAATAAAGGTAGGCACATCGGGCCAAAGGCTTCCTGGCAGCATCTTTCCTCCGTTGAGCATGGCAGCATACAAGAATGGTTTTAAAATACTTCCGGTACTTCGAGGAGCCATCACCACATCTACGTCTTCCTGGTTATCGTGTCCGGAAGAAGTGTTGCCTACGTAGGCAAGTACTTTTCCTGTTTTTATTTCTAGAATGACGGCGGCCGCATTTTGGATAGAATTGGCTTTTAATTTCTGGTGATGCTGGTCGATAATTTGGATTGTGCGCCGCTGTAAATACGAATCAATGGTGGTTACGATCTTTTCTTGTCCTTTACCCTCTTTCATAACTCGACCGAGAAGATGAGGCGCTAAACGAGGCAGTGGAAAAGGAGCGTCGGGGATCGGTTCTGTTTTTGCTAAGTGCAAGGTGAGCGAATCCATTTTGCCAGCCAGGGCAAGTTGATTCAGCAAATGATCTCGTTTATTTTTTAAGCGCAATCTGTTTTTTCCTAAATGAATAAGAGAAGGATTGTTGGGCAGGACCGCTAGCAGGGCAGCCTCCGACCAGCTTAAGTCGGATGGGTTTCTTCCAAAGAAACGCCAGCAGGCCGCTTCCAGGCCAACCACATTTCCACCGAAGGGAGCATGAGCGGCGTAAAGGGCGAGGATTTCCTTTTTGGAGTGACGGAATTCTAACCTGGTTGCCAAAATGATTTCAATGGTTTTTTCAAAAAAGGTTCGAGCTTGATGTTTCCGGGCAAGCCGGATTACTTGCATGGATAACGTGCTTGCGCCGCTGATTACTTTTCCGGCTTTCAGATTTTGCCTGATAGCCCTTGACAAGGCCAGCATGTCAACCCCGAAATGTTTGTAAAATCGTTTGTCTTCGATAAGAATAAGCGATTGGGAGAATTTTTCAGATACTTCGTTGGCATAGGGAAACCGCCATTGGCCATCGGTGGCAATGGAGGCGCTGAGCAAATTCCCGGCGTGATCGTCGAGTACCGTTGAGTAGGGGTCGTAGAACAGCTTGGAAGGCAAGGAAAAATAATAAACAAGGCAAACGACACTCAGGCCTGAAAGTGAGATCCAGTATGTTCTAGTAAATTTTTTCAAGCAGGAACCTAATGGAAAGGATCGTTAATGGACTAACAAATTTACAACCACTCGGCAAGAAAACGCATGGCAATGAGGAGTTGATTTTCAATCTTTACACTTTTCAATTCACCATGCCAGACAACCACCGCCTCAAGGCCATTGTTTTACTCATTGCGTTATCCCTGATCTGGGGAACATCCTTTATCCTGATCAAGCAAGGCTTAAAGGTGTTTTCCCCCGATGAGGTGGGCGCACTTCGTGTGGCTTCTGCTTTTTTATTTTTGGTACCCGTTGCTTTTCAGCATTTGAAGGAATTGCAAAAAACCGACTATTTAAAACTTTTTGTCTCCGGCATGCTTGCCATTTTTATCCCAGCCTTCTTATTTGCCACCGCACAGACGCATCTCAATAGCAGCCTGGCGGGGATTTTGAACACCCTTTCGCCAGTTTGGGTCATGGTCATCGGGGCTGTTTTTTTTAGTCAGCGTTTCGGTGGGTGGGCGATCTTTGGTAGTGCCATTAGTTTTGGTGGATGCATTGTCTTGGCCATGGCTCGGGCAGGGGGGGGCCTGGGCGGATTTAATTCTTACGCGTTGCTCATTGTGCTGGCTTGCGCTTGTTACGGCTTGAACTTAAATTTTATAAAGTTCAAAATACCGATGCTGGCCCCGATGACCATCATTAGCGTTTCCTTATTGATGATTGCTCCTTTGGCCTACGTTTACTTATTTGGCTTCACCGAGTTTGCCCATAAACTTTCCACTACCGAAGGGGCGTGGCGTGCTTTAGGATTCATCGTCATCCTGGGTCTGATGAGTACGGCCGTGGCCAACTTACTGTTTTACAAGCTTCTTCGAATTTCATCTCCGTTGTTTGCCAGCTCAGTTACCTACGTGATGCCCTTGGTTTCGGTCATGTGGGGTGTGATTGATGGTGAGGTACTGTTAGCGGGCCACCTCATCGGGATGGCTCTTATTTTAGGAGGCGTGTATCTGGCCAACAAGAAAAGAGTTTAATTTTTCTTAAATACGTTAGCAAAGAATGTCGTTCAAGGAATTGAACCTTGCCCTGGATCAGCTAAACCTGGCATACATCGCCCATCGTGGAAGTGCAGCGCTTCGGGAGAAGATTATTGAAGGAACCTCCTTGGATGCGGCACCATTAATGGTCGCCTTGGAAAACTTTAAACTTCTTTCTGGGTGGCTCCGGCAGGAGAGTAGACGGGAGTGCATCCTGCCAAATGGTGACGTAGTTTGTTCCCCACGATTCAAAAAACCGCCATCAATTGACTTTAATCGATGCTACTCAACCTTGATGTAGAAATATAAAACCAGGGTCGGCCCTAGTCACTGGTTCGCCCTGCCAGACTACTATTTTCGACTCGGATTTGGATGGGTTGATTCGACAATCTTTTTACAAGGGGTTGAAAACTTGACTAAGGCCATCGATGAAAGTTCGGCAAGAAATCATGGAGCGGGATTTCCGAGCATTCAAGTGAGTACTTTTAAGTATATTCGACTCCTCAAAAAAAGCCATTTATGAAGCTACATAAGATCTTGATTGCACTTGTTGTTTTTCTTTTCATGGGAGCATGTAAACCCAAAGAAACGGAAAAGCCACCGAAAGCCTATACCATCCAGCAGTTCATGGACGTGGTACAGATTGCCGGCGGTGCATTTTCGCCAGACGAAACAAAAATTCTGATTAGCAGCAAGGCTACTGGAATTTTTAATGCGGTGGAAATTAATCTTGAGACAGGCGAGCAAAAGGCGCTCACCACGTCAGCCGACAATGCAATTTTTGCTTACAGTTATTTTCCTAAAGACGATCGTATCCTCTACGGAAGCGACAAAGGGGGCAATGAGATCACCCACATATTCGTTCGGAACACCGATGGGCAAATCAACGATTTGATTCAGGACACCACGGCCAAAGCGCAGTTCGCTGGTTGGAGTTACGATCAAAAATTGATGTATTACCAATCCAACAGCCGTGACAAGAAATTTTTTGATTTATACAAGGTGCAACTGGAAGGGGGACAGAAAGAAGGGAAGGTTTATCCGGCTAGTCTCATCTACAAGAACGAAGAAGGCTTAAATCCCGATGCGATTTCCAATGACGATCGGTATGTCGCTCTTACACAAAGTATCACCACCAATAATTCCAATATGCTTTTACTCGACACGCAATCGGGCAAAACAAAGTTGCTTAGTGAACATCAAGGCGATATTCAATACCGTCCCCAGTATTTTAGTCTCGACGGGAAGAAGCTTTTTTATTTGACAGACGAGGGAAGTGAATTTATGTACCTGGCGAGTTATGATATTGCCACAGGCACCAAGACTAAAATAGAAGAAGCACCTTGGGACTTAATGTATGCTTCCATTTCAAGAAAGGGAAAATACAGGGTGGTCGCCATTAATAATGATGCCCGTACTGAAATAAAAATTTATGATGAATCGGCCGGTGGGAAACGGGTTGAAATTCCAGGTTTGCCAGAAGGCGACATTACCGGGGTGAATATCTCCGATAGCGAAAAGAAGATTTCATTTTATGTGAGCAGCTCGAAATCACCTAGTAATTTGTATGTATTCAATTTTGAAACCAAGGAAGTCAAACAGATCACCAATACGATGACCAAGGAAATTGATCCCAATGATTTGGTAGCGGGCCAGGTGATTCGTTACAAGTCATTTGATGGAATGGAAATTCCGGCGCTCTTGTACAAACCAAAAGGGATGGCGGAGGGACAAAAAGTTCCAGTCTTACTTTGGATCCACGGAGGACCAGGGGGACAAACCCGGTTAAATTATTCTGCCGCGTTGCAACATCTGGTGAATCATGGTTATGCGATACTGGCAGTTAATAATCGTGGCAGCAGCGGTTATGGCAAAACTTTTTTTGCCGCCGATGATCGCAAGCACGGACAGGAAGACTTGAAAGATTGTATTGCGGCTAAAAAGTTTCTGGCCACGCTGCCTTACATTGATACAACCAAAATCGGAATTTATGGAGGCAGTTATGGCGGTTACATGGTGATGGCAGCCCTCACCTTTGCACCCAAAGAATTTAAAGTGGGCGTCAACTATTTTGGTGTGACCAATTGGTTGCGAACATTAAAAAGTATTCCCCCCTGGTGGGAATCCTTTAAGAAAGCATTGTATGTCGAGATGGGTGACCCCGTGGTGGATTCGGTAGCGCTCTATAATAAATCACCGTTATTCCATGCTTCTAAAATCACCCAACCGTTTATCGTATTACAGGGCAGCAATGACCCACGCGTCTTACAAGTGGAGTCAGATGAGATTGTGGCCGCCGCCAAGAAAAATGGTGTGCCTGTGGAATATGTCATCTTTCCCGATGAAGGGCACGGCTTTGTGAAAAAGGAGAACAACATTAAAGCCTCCGAAGAAGTGTTAAAATTTTTAGATAAGTATTTGAAGGGAGACGGTAAGGCGCAATAGCCTTTATTAAAAAGGAAATCGCAAGCCGACTTCTTGCGGTTTCTTTTTGTCCCTATCGGGTTCGCATCCAATCGTAGGCCTCTTGTTGATCAGAAAATACCTCCAGTTGAACACCCAGTACTTTGAACTTTTCTTCCGCATCCATTTTAAATTTCTCCATCGGATATTCTTCAAATAAATCTTCTCCTAGTATCACCGCATGGATTTTAACCCCAGCCTGATTGAATAATAAATCATCCCACACTTCCGAAAACCATTTTTCAGTTTCTTCATCCACTTCCCCCAATAATTGGGTATCAGCAAGCCAGGCTAAATTCGAATGGTGGTTCGATTGTTTTACGTAGAGTTGTTGAATTTTGACCAGGTTTTCACGAAATACTTTTCCCACCGTTGCTTTTTTCCAGCGATGTTTCAACACCGGCACAGATTCGTCCAACTCACAGATCACGTATTCATTTTCAAATAGTGTCATAGAAGGAGGGGATGTCTATAAATCTACCCTTTTTTTGTAACATCTGCCCTTACGGTGGGATTTCATTTTTTAAAAATTCATGAAATATGAAAAATTCTCGTCAATTGACCGGTTGCTAAATTTTAATGCGATAAAAAAATGGGTTCATCGTGCTGCTGGTGATTTTGGGACCCGGTGCATTAAAACCGGTTGAGCGTGAAAAATCAAAAGTTCTGGGGGTTGAAGAAGTATTTGCGCGCCGGGCAAAGAGAAGGCTTCGCCCCGGGAGGTTGAATGAGATCAAAGGTTGCTCACGCGGCTGCGGAAGCAAACCCAACGGAGGGGAAAAGGGAAATCGGTTTGGATTAACCTAACGCCTCTACTTCTTCCACTTCGTCCGGCATCATTTTTTTGAAGAGATTTTCGATACCCGATTTTAACGTAATGGTGGATGAGGGGCAACCGCTGCAGGAGCCTTGCAAGGATACTTTTACACGCTTGTTCTCATAGGAATGAAAGGTGATGGCACCGCCATCTTGCTCCACCGCCGGGCGGATATATTCATCCAAAATGGTTTTTATTTTTTTAATCGTCTCGGTTTCCACCTGCTGGGGAGCAACTTCTTCCTTTTTATCAAGGATCAATTTGCCGGATTCAAGAAAGGTGCGAATATGGTTTTTTAACGTGTCCTGTACCTCAATCCACTCCACATCTTCTTTCTTGGTCACCGTAACAAAGTTGCTCATATAAAATACACGCTCAACGAAAGGGTACATAAACAGTTCCTGCGCTAAGGGCGCTTCCTCCGCCTCTGCCGGAGTCGGGAAATCAAAACTCATCCCATCGGGAACCAACATTTCGTTAACCACGAATTTGAGCGAATTGGGGTTGGGATTGCTTTCCAGGTAGATATGAATGGTTTTCGGCGTGGCTTGTAACATAATTCTGTTTGCTTGTCTTGGGTAAAAACAAAAGTAAGGAAATAAAGTTCGCCTTAAAACGGTCCGTCGTTGGCGGTCGACCGATAACTATTATCTTCACGGCTAATAAATTATTCTGTTGGTGAAACTGAAATCCCTTTCCATTCTCATTTTCGTATTTGCCACCCTGGCCGTCTTTGCGGCCCTGGCCAACTATTACCACTGGATGGAGATAGGTCGTTCTCTTCTGGCCACCCTGCGCTGGATTGTTTGGGGCTTGCTGATCTACCTTGCCGTCCTGAGAAGATCACTGACGCCATGGATCGTGGTGAGCATGTTTCTGGGTTGCGAAATTGGCTTCTCTTTTCCCTCGATCGCTATCCATTTGGATGTATTGAGCAGCATATTTTTACGACTCATCAAAACGATTATCGCACCCCTCATTTTTTCAACCTTGGTCGTTGGTATTGCCGCTCACTCCAACTTAAAACAAGTTGGCCGCATGGGTTTGAAAGCGATTCTTTATTTTGAAATGGTAACCACGGCCGCTTTATTTATCGGACTGGCCGCCATCAATTTCACCAAAGCCGGTGAAGGCGCACACATTGAAGTGGCGCAAGGACAAGAGCAGCGCGCTGAAACCCTGTTGGCTCAGAAAGAATCGCATGATGTGGTCCTCGATATTTTTCCTGAAAACATTGCCAAGGCCATAGCCGGTAACCAGGTGTTGCAGGTGGTGGTGTTCACCATCCTGTTTGCTATTGCGCTGGCCATGCTCAGCGAAGAAAAAAGGAAACCGATGCTTCAATTTGCCGAGAGTCTTTCCGAGGTGATGTTTAAGTTCACGCACATCGTGATGTACTTTGCGCCATTGGCCGTTCTGGGGGCGCTGGCGTATTCCATTGCTTCCTTTGGATTTGATGTACTGAAGAATTTAGCGTTGTTGGTGGCAACATTATATGGAGCCTTACTGGCTTTTGTGTTGGTGATTTTGGTGCCGATTGGTCTGGTGATCAAATTGAATTTCAAGAAATTTATCAATGCGGTATCGGAGCCCGTCGCCCTGGCCTTCTCCACGGCTACCAGTGAGTCGGCGCTTCCCTTGGCCATGGAGAATTTGGAAAAGATGGGTATTCCCAGAAAAGTAGTGGCTTTTGTATTGCCTACCGGCTACAGCTTTAATCTGGATGGAAGCACGCTTTACCTTTCTCTCGCCTCTGTATTTGTAGCGCAGCTGGCCGGCGTGGATCTTAGTGTGGGCGAACAAATAAAAATGGTATTGATTCTGATGCTCACCAGCAAAGGGGTGGCCGGCGTTCGCGGTGCTACATTTTTAATTTTAGTTGCCACGATAGCCGACATGGGCATCGATCCGCACAAAGCCTTTGTCGTGTTGGGCGTGGATGCCATCATGGACATGGCCCGCACCGGCACCAACGTCTTGGGCAATTGCTTGGCCACCGTGGTGGTGGCCAAGTGGGAGGGGGAGTATAGCGACTAAGTCACCGTGGCGATCTTGACCTGATCCATTGTTGCGACATGACAAAAATCACCCTCACCGTCATTCGAAAATCGAAACGAGTTCAGTAGTTTGCAGTTACTATTCTTATTATTCCATTGTGAAGCAAATTCTGTTTAGTGCTTCTTTCATGCTGGCACTAGCTGGTTGCGGCAGCAAGAAAGAAATTATTCGCCCCCAGTTTCAATCCATCACGGAATCGGTTTATGCTTCGGGCGTGGTGAAGAGCAGAAACCAATACCAAGTATTTGCTCCTACCCCTGGGGTGATTGGCAAAATTTATATCACCGAAGGTGACTTGGTAAAGCGGGGACAACCTATTGTGCAGGTGAATAACCGTGCGACACAACTTTCAAAAGATAATTCTGAAATCGCCGCCAAGTATAATGCCGTTCAAAACAACGAAGACAAATTGGCTGAACTGCGATACAATATTGAGGTGGCTAAAGAAAAAAATGAGGTTGATTCACTCCTCTATGTTCGACAGAAAAATATGTGGCAACAAAATGTAGGGAGCAAGGTTGATCTTGAACAAAAGGAACTCAATGCCAAAAATTCTAAGGCAAGTTATGAGAACGCCCTACTTCGTTATGGGCAATTAAAAAAACAACTTGACTTTTCGGCACGGCAGTCGCAAAAAATTCTTGAAATCACCTCCTCCCAAGCCAGTGACCTTCTGGTGAAAAGTGAAGTGACCGGCAAGGTATTCAGCGTATTGAAAAAACAAGGCGAAATGGTGACTTCCTTAACCCCTATTGCCATTCTTGGGGAGAGCAATAATTTCTATCTGGAACTTCAAGTAGACGAATATGACATTGCCAAGATCAACGTGAATCAAAAAGTATTGATCACCATGGACAGTTATCGGGGAAGGGTCTTTGAGGGTGTGGTCAGTAAAGTGTACCCGATGATGAATGAAAAGTCAAAAACATTTACGCTGGAAGCGATTTTTGTCAAAGGGCCTGAACGTCTTTATCCAAACCTGACCGCTGAAGCCAACATCGTCATTACCACCAAAGAAAGGGCGCTTCTTATTCCTCGCAACTGTTTGCTTGACGGAGACTACGTGATGATGGAGAGCGGAGAAAAACGCAAAGTTGAAGTCGGGTTGATGGATTATCAGAAGGTAGAGATACGCAAAGGGTTGGTGGAAAACGATGTGATCACCGAGCCCTTGCCATAAAATGAAAACTAAATTACTCCTTGAGATTGCCATCACCCTGCTGCGGGCTCGGTTGAAACAAACGCTGGTGGCGGCCCTGGGGGTGACCTTTGGAATCACCATGTTTATTGCGCTGCTCAGTTTCATGAACGGGCTGAACGACTTGCTCGATGGGTTGGTGTTGAACCGCACTCCTCACGTGAGGTTGTATAATGAAATTGAGCCGAATAAAAATCAGGCCGTTTACCTGGCTCAAGATCATAAACACGATTACAATTTCATTAGCTCAATCAAGGCGGGTAATAGTCGACAGGCCATTTACAATGCCACCAAGATTATTAGGAATCTGGAACAGGACCCCCGGGTGCTCGGTATCTCGAGAAAAGTGGCAGCACAGGTTTTTTTTAATGACGGGGCCGTTGACATCACCGGTGTCATGAATGGTATTGAAGTTGGGCAGGAAATCCGCTTTTACAAATTCGGTGACTATGTTACCCAGGGGAATCCCACGGATATCAAGAATTTGTCGAATAGTATTATTCTTGGCAAGCCACTTGCCCGAAAACTTCTCGCCAACCTGGGTGATGTCATACAAATCACCACATCAGCAGGGGAACGTTTCCCGCTGAAAGTAGTTGGCTTCTACGAATCGGGGCTGGCTGAATTTGACAAGACGCAAAGTTTTGCTGCCATCAATACGGTTCAGAAAATACTAGGAAACAGTGACAGCTACGTTACCGATATCCAGGTGAAATTGCTGGACATGAACCAGGCGCCGGCGGTCGCCAAGGAGTACGCTGCCATTTTTGAAACCAATGCCGAAGATATTCAAACCGCTAATGCGCAATTTGAAACAGGAACAAGGGTCAGAAATATTATTTCGTATGCGGTGGGAATTACACTTTTGATTGTGGCTGGATTTGGCATCTACAATATTCTCAACATGATGATCTATGAGAAGATGGACACCATCGCCATTTTGAAAGCCACCGGATTTGCTGGCATCGATGTGAAGAGAATTTTCATTTTTATTTCCTTAAGCATTGGGTTTTTTGGCTGCCTGCTGGGGTTGATTCTGGGAAATGGGCTCACACACGTCATTAACCACATTCCATTCCACCCCCCGGCCATTCCTACCGTCAAAACTTTTCCGGTGGCTTACCATCCTTTGTTTTACCTGATCGCTATTTTCTTTTCCTTTCTCACCACCTACTTTGCCGGATGGTTTCCTGCGCGGAAAGCCAGCAAGGTGGATCCGGTTATTATCATCAGAGGCAAGTAGTATGAGCGTGATCCTGGAAACGGTTGATATATGCAAAAATTTTCACGACCCGGTGACCGTGGAGATATTACATCACATTTCCTTCTCGGTTCAAAAAGGAGAATTTGTTTCTATTATGGGCAAATCGGGTTGTGGCAAATCCACGTTGCTGTATATTCTCTCTACCATGGACACGGATTATACCGGCCAATTGGTTATCGATGGAGAGGCGATGGAACATCGAAAGGAAAAGGAACTGGCCCGGATTCGCAATGAGAAGATCGGGTTTGTCTTTCAGTTTCATTACTTGCTAAACGAATTTACGGTGTTGAAAAATGTAATGCTTCCTGCCTTGCGGTTAGGAAAATATTCTGAAGAGGAAATTGTCGAGAAGGCGATGAAGAAACTCGATATTTTGGGTATTCGAGAGATGGCAGAAAAAAAGGCCAATCAGCTTTCTGGAGGACAAAAGCAACGGGTAGCCATTGCCCGATCGCTCATCAATGATCCGCTCATCATTATGGGTGATGAGCCAACGGGAAACCTGGATAAGAAAAATAGCCAGATTGTGTTTGATACCTTCAAGCAACTGTCCCAGGAGTTTCGGCAATCCTTATTGATCGTTACCCACGACCCTGCCTTTGCCGAAGGCACCCAGCGGATTATAGAAATGGAGGATGGAAAGATTGTAAAACAGTGATGGTTTGGCAGAAGAATTCATACGTCGCACGCCGCGCCCGCCGCCAAAGCGATAACGGTTATAAATTTGACGCTCATGGCCGTACCGAATCGAGGACGTGATCTGATGGGTGAGCGAAATTGACTTGCGCCAAAATGAAAACGGGAACTGCAATTACTTGCGATTCCCGTTTTGTTTTGCCATCGACCGTAGTCTTTGTAAAACACCAACTCTCGTATCACAAACCGAAACTTACTTCACCTGTCTTGCAACAGCTGCTCTTGGCCTCGCACCGTTGGCAGTTACCCGAAGGCCCTTGCCGTGAGCACAACCTGTTAACCTCGGTTTTTTTGTTCATCATTTTCCGGAGAAAATAACGTTTTGTTTGCCGGTGTTACCGATCGACTTGCCAGTGACTGAATTGGTGATATGAAGATATATTCCTCAATTATAACATCATACTATTTTGAGAAAAAGAACTCAACAACTTTTGCACTGAGTTATTCACAATGGCAAGGCTCCTTTTTTGAATAAGTTGAAATCAAGGTTTGTCGCAAATTTTGAAGAAGATCATATCGGTCGGCAAATGATTGAGGTAACATTCTTATTGAATGACACCGGATCCAATTAACTCCTCTCCTTCATACCATGCCGCAAACTGGCCGGGTGTTACGCCGCGTTGGGGCTTTTCAAAAAGGATGTACAATCCATTTTCTTTTTGATGAAGCCTGCAGGCTTCCAAGGTTTGGCGATAACGAATGCGCGCCATGAATTCTCCGGATTGCCCAGGTTTCATTTTTAAATCCTCTCTGACCCAATGTTCGTCGGCTAATGGAATAAATAATCCTTGGCGATACAACCCGGGATGATCTTCCCCCATCCCCGTGTAGATAATATTCTTTTCCGTGTCGGTGCCGATCACAAACAAGGGTCTCTCAAAACCGCCGAGATTTAATCCTCGTCTTTGACCGATGGTATAGTAATGGGCACCCTGGTGTTCTCCGACCACCTCACCCGATTCTGGATGGAATGCGTAAGGCTCCGTGAGGTGTATTAAATCATTTTCCGCCCAGCCGTTTTGAAATACAGAAGAAGAGGCTGACACTTCGATTACCTTTCCTTTTTTTGTTTCCAGACGTTGTTGCAAAAATTCTGGTAAGTGGACTTTGCCGATGAAACACAATCCTTGAGAATCTTTTTTTTCAGCGGTGGTAAGGCCGGCTTTTTTAGCAATCGCGCGCACCTCCGGTTTCAATAACTCACCCACCGGAAACAAGGCTTTTGAAAGCTGGCCCTGCGTCAACTGACACAAAAAATAACTTTGATCTTTGTTGGGGTCTTTGCCCGCAAGCAACCGATACCTTTTCTCGCCATCGATTTCTATTTCTGCTTTGCGCGCGTAGTGACCCGTAGCCACGTAATGAGCTCCGAGTTTCAAGGCGGTATTTAAAAAAATATCAAATTTGATTTCACGATTGCAGAGAATATCCGGATTGGGCGTGCGGCCGGCCTTGTATTCGGCAAACATATAATCTACAATCCGCTCTTTGTATTCGTTGCTCAGGTCGATCGCCTGGAAAGGAATGCCCAGATGCTGTGCCACGATCATGGCATCGTTGCTGTCATCCAGCCAGGGACACTCCTTGCTAATGGTGACCGAGTCGTCATGCCAGTTTTTCATGAATATACCGATCACTTCGTAGCCCTGTTCTATTAATAGGTAGGCCGCCACGCTGGAATCAACTCCTCCGGATAGGCCGACAACAACGCGCTTTCCTTCGCCAAGGCTGGATGCGGGGAGCGGGGTGCTCATGGTGTAGGGCTGAGGGGTTAATGTGGATTCCATTATTTTTTCTAAAGCCAAATTCAACAATAAAAGTTCCTGCCAATGGTGGACCTTCAGGGGCCGGCATTAATTCTTTTCAGCTAAAAGTTCATTGATAATCTGATTAAACCGCTCTTTGAATTGTTCATAATAAATTCCGGTGCCCGGGCCTTCAAATCCGGTATGAATGTATTTCACTTTTCCGTCTTTGCCGATAAAGATGGTGGTCGGGAAACCCAATAGATTACTTAACATCGGTAATGTCTTTGACGCCTTTTCGGTGTCGTTTACCCCGGCGATGACAAAGGCATAGGGGATTTTCATTTTTTGTACTGCTTTCTTTACACGGGCGCTGGCATAATCGAAATCCGCTTTGCGCTCGTAGGCAAGTCCGAGAATTTCAACACCGCGTTGATGATTTTCGTTGTACCAGGGCACTAAATATCTTGTTTCGTCTATACAGTTAGGACACCATGTTCCGAAAATCTGAAGAATCAATACCTTGTTTTTGAATTTTTCATCCGAGGGGCTCACCAAATCTTTATTCAGATCCGGAAAATGAAAATCAATTTTGTCATAGCCGGGTTTTAGGTAGGTCAATGACTCGGCATCCGGCATTTTTGCGTTTTCATTTTTGATTCCTTTGAAGGATTCATACGAAAGCTTTCCAGCATAATAATCGCCCTTCAAGGAATCGCCAGTTTTAGTGGCGATGAAAACGTAGGCATGATTGCCGTCGAAGGTGCTCAGCATCAGTTTATTCTCTACCACATTTCCTTCCAGGTAACGATAGTCACCCGTAGGCGTGAGGAAGCTTCCCCAAAGGTGGTTGCCGGTTTGCTCAAACAATCCCACCGAAGGAATTATTTTTCCCTTCGGCGTTTTAAATGCAATCTGGTATTTGCCGCTGAAGTCGGTTGTCTTTTCCGATGAATTTTTAGCGAAACGATAATCGTCACCGAAAGTTGCCTTGAAAGGTTGGTTAGCCTGTGGTGCATAATTCTTGACAAAGGTTCCCGTCAATTTATCCCCCTCAATTTTCGCGCGAATTTCAGCATCAAAAATATGCATGACCATTTTTACCGAATCACCGAAAACGGAAACTTCATCCAGCCTTAACTTCTCGGGCCCGTTTTTCATATCCACCAGGAAGCTGTCATTCCGTTGGATGACATCGAAGGTGAACGGCAGATCGTGACCCTGGCAGTCAATGACCCCGCGCCACGTGCCGGTTTTTAATGCCGTCGGTTTTTTCTGGCAAGACAAAATACTACAAGAGGCTAAAATCACTACAATCAATCGGTGCATAAAATCAATTTTCCGTATCGAACGCAAAAATGCAACAAATGATTCTCTTTTTGCAATTCGTTAACAGTTATCGTTGGTGCCTAGGGAAAGTCAATGAGGAGGCTTTCATCCTATTTCCAATTTCCAATTCATTGCTTACCATTCACCGGTAACAACTAACTTTAAGGCCATGTTGAATGATTTAAAAATCCTGGAACTCGCTTCCGTGTTGGCCGGACCAAGTGTAGGACAGTTTTTTGCTGAACTGGGTGCCGAGGTAATTAAAATAGAAAATCCAACCACGGGTGGCGATGTTACGCGTGGGTGGAAAACCCCGGGCGAGCCAACCGACGATCGCTCGGCCTATTTCTGCTCGTGCAACTGGGGAAAAAAATCCGTCGCCTTGGACTTGAGGAGCGCAAAGGATTTAACGGTCCTAAGAAAATTGGCGTCAACATCAGACATCGTCATCGCCAGCTATAAACCGGGTGACGCCGAAAAATTAGGCGTGTCTTACCAGCAACTGCGCCCTGGCAACCGCCGACTTATATACGGACAAATCACCGGCTATGGTTCTGACGATGACCGTGTCGGCTACGATGCGGTGATCCAGGCGGAGGCTGGCTTTATGGCTTTGAACGGTGAGCATGATGGCCCACCGACTAAAATGCCGGTGGCGCTCATCGACGTGCTGGCCGCCCATCAACTGAAGGAGGGATTGTTGCTGGCCTTACTGGAGCGCGAAAAGACTAAAGAAGGAGGGTTTGTAGAAGTGTCACTCATCCAAACGGCGGTGGCTTCGCTGGTCAACCAGGCGACCAACTGGCTGGTGGGGAAAAAACTGCCAACTCGCCAAGGCTCTGCCCACCCTAATATTGCCCCCTATGGCGACTCGTTTGTCACCCAGGACAGCAAGCGGATTTTATTGGCCGTAGGCAGTGACAAACAATTTTCGGAGTTGATGAAAATCCTGGATTTGGAGTTGCCGACCGAATTTAAAGTTAACCAGCATCGCGTCGCACACCGTAAAGAATTGAATAAACTGCTTGCCGAAAAAATTATGGGGATCAACTCAACGTTGTTAATCGAAAAATTGCGCGGCAAAAAAATCCCGGCGGGATTCATTCAAAATTTAAAGGAAGTATTTGAATTACCACAAGCCAAAGAGATCATGCTCAACGGGGCAGATCGGCAAGGGGTGCGCAACTATATTGGAACAGATGCTGACGGCTGGAAACTGGATTCTGGATTATTGCCTCCGCCGCATTTGGGTGAGCATACCCAACAGGTCAAGGCAAGATTGTAAGACGATGAAATTAAAAAATGACATCGATTTAGATAACCCGGTTTGGAATTCCCTATCGCAAAAACATCAAAAATTTTCCATCGATTATGGAAATTCAAAGTTCTATCATCCTGATTATTGTCCGTTTGGTGGTTTTGAAGATGGTAAGGATACCGCAAAGCATCTTGATCAATATTCAAACCTGATTGATAATTTTTTTGTCGTAGGTGAAAAGCCAGCGCACTCCAGTCAATTAGAATTGAAGAAGGATTTGGTTTGCCTGCAAATGGTGATGGATAATCCGCCAGTCAGGGAGATTAAAACAGCGATAACCGAACTTACCCTTGAACATGCGCAGGCGTTATTTCAATTGGTTAATTTGGTGCAGCCCGGCTATTTTAAGAAGAAGACTTTTTTATTAGGTCATTATTATGGGATATTTAACAATGATGAACTTATCGCCGCTAGCGGTGAAAGGATGCAAATGAATAATTTTGTCGAAGTTAGTGCTGTGGTTACTCATCCCAATCATGTTGGGAAAGGCTATGCCTCGCAACTGATTGCTCATACGGTCAAGACCATCTTCCACCAGAATAAAACGCCATTTTTGCATGTGGTGGAAACGAATGTGGCCGTGAGACTATACGAGAAATTGGGATTCCGTACAAGACGGAAAATTAGTTTTTGGAATCTAGCGAAATAACGCGATCGCTAACACGAGTTGATCAGGCTTACTTTTTCTGGGTGGGATTTAAAAGTAAAGAAGATGAATATTACTCCCGAACAATCTATCGTCCGAATTTCAATCGGTTATTTTCAACCCGAGCACACCGAGAAAGTGCAATCCATGCTCAAGGGTGAGTTTAAAGAGCTCTTGATTCCTTCGATTCAGAAATTGAAGGGTAATCTTGGCTATTATGTGGGTATCGATAAAGGGAAGCAGGCCATCACCAACGTGAGCTTTTGGCAAACCAAAGAAGATGCCCTCCAGATGGCAACCCTAAAGGAAATGCTTGATATGCGAACTACCTTTGAAGCACTGGGGTTGAAGTTTATTGAAATCACCAACCATGAGGTGCTTTGGAATGTGTGAAATGAGATAAGTCAGAAAAGAATGATCAAACAACCAAAAATAATAGGCACACGATATGTCCTGGCGGTAAAGAATTTGTTTGAGTCTGCCCACTATTACGAAAAACAACTTGGCTTTAACACGCTATGGTCGGGTGAGGGCTGGCATTTTCTGGGGCGCCAGGGATTTGTGGTGATGCTGGGGGAGTGCGCCAACGAACCATCCGCCTTTGAAACGGGCGATCATTCGTATTTCGCCTATATAGAAGTAGAAAATATCAAGGCGTTGTACGAGGAATATTCCGCCAAAGAGGTAGACGTCTTGCACGAAATCGAGGACAAGGCCTGGGGGCAACGTGAGTTTTCTATCCGAACCATTGACGGGCAGCGTATCATGTTTGGAGAAGAAATTAAAAAGTAACTTACGACTTATATTTTTTCACATGACTCCCCGATGAGCGCCTCCACAATCACCCTGGATAAAATGTTGGGCATCGATTATCCGATTCTGGTGGCGCCCATGTTTTTGATATCGAATACCAAAATGATTAAGGCCGCTTTGGCCAATGGAGTGACAGCGGCTTTTCCGGCCTTAAATTATCGAACCGATGCGGAGCTTCGCGCTGCCATTGCCGACATTAAAGCGGCTTCCGCCCAACCCTTTGGCGTCAACTTGATTGTTAATAAATCAAACCCAAAATATAAACAGCAACTCAAGACCCTTGCCCAGGTTGGCGTGCCTTACATCATCACCTCGCTTGGGAGTCCACGGGAAACGATTGAAACGTGCAAGCCGCTGGGGATAAAAGTGTTTTGTGATGTGGTGGATTTAAAATATGCCAAGGTGGTAGAGGACCTGGGTGCTGATGCGGTGATTGCCGTCAACAATCGAGCGGGTGGTCATGCGGGGAACATGGCGCCTCAAAAATTAATTCAGGAGCTGCGGGCAAATTGTTCTCTGCCGATTATTGCGGCCGGAGGGATGGCAGAGGGAAACGATATCCGGCAAGCGATGAACTGGGGCGCCGCCGGCGTTTCGGTGGGTACCATTTTTATTGCCTGCCATGAAGCGGACATTTCTCCTCAATACAAGCAAGCCATGATCGACTATGGCGAAAAAGATATTGTACGCAGCACAAAATTATCCGGCTCTGCACTCACGGTGATCAATACACCCTATGTACAGAAGCTGGGCACGAAAGCCAATTTGTTGGAATGGATTTTGAACCACAACAAGACGTTGAAGAAATATACCAAGATGATCATTGCCTGGCGTGGAATGAAAGCGGTAGAAAGGGCCGCCTTTGGCGCTACCTATAAATCGGTTTGGTGTGCAGGACCAGCAATCGAACACGTCCACAGCATCCGCTCCCTAGGGGAGATTGTCAATCAACTTACCAAAGAGTATAGAGAAGCCCAATAAGCTGATGAATCGTATTTTGCAAACGGAAAGATTAATCCTCCGCCAATTTGAGTTATCCGATTCGGAATTTATTATTGAACTGGTCAACTCTGCAGGCTGGATTGAATTCATTGGCGACAGAAATATTAAAACAGAAGCCGCTGCGGTCCACTATCTTCAAAACGGCCCGATGAAAAGTTATCAGGAAAAGGGATTTGGATTATCGATGGTGGAAATGAAGGATGGAACGCCGATCGGGATGTGCGGCATTCTCAAAAGAGATAGTTTGGATCACCCCGATATTGGTTTTGCTTTTTTGCCGGAATTTACGGGCTTAGGATATGCTTTTGAAATGGCAAAGGCCACCCTTAGTTATGCCCAGGACAATTTGAAGATGAAGACTATTCTGGCCATGACCTTACCTTCAAACCAGAGATCTATACGCCTTTTAGAAAAAATAGGACTGAAGTTTAGTAAGACAATTTACACACCCGTTCAGGGTGAAGAACTGATGTTATTCTCTACGGGGTAACCATTTCGTGTTTAGATCTAAAGAAGGACTATCGGACAAGGGCGAGACACTTTTAAACAACCCTCGAGAACGTTCATTAGCGAGCCGTTAGACTAATAAAGCTGAAGTTCAGCAAACAGGGACTCCAGTTCAATCCTAGACTTATTGAGCTTGGCCTCCAGTTTGGCTAACATGGTTTCTCGTTCATCTTTTTCAAAAATAAAGTCCTCATCGCAAAGATTTGGAAATCTTCGCTTCAACATCACTTTTTGTTCACGCCAGCTTCGTACAATGTTCATTTGTCGATTATTTAGTATTAATAGTATTTCATTTTCATGACCACATTTTTATCCCCCGTCAGAAGAAAACGAAAGTCTTGGTAAATAGGTCGGCGCAATGCCGTATGATGGTAATCCGAAAAGGCATATCCTTCTTTTGGTAAGAACCAACCCATATCTAGTTTCCAATTGTCATTTTCATCATCGAGCAGGGCAATGCCCATGTACCGTGAGATAAAACCATGATAGGTGACCGTAAAAGAATCACCTGTTATTTCTGACTTCTTTACTACCACTTTCCGGAATCCGGTATCGTGCGGAAAAGGAGTGGAGTCATCGAAAAATTTAAATCGGATAACGCCATCGTGATTGCGGATATTGGTTACGGTGATGGTGATGGAATAAGTTTCCGTTTTTTTTTCGACCATCTCCTTTTCATGCCTGATTTCTTTGTTGCTCGCCTTGTAGATTACAGAATCAGACTGAGCATAGGCCAGAGCAGGAATTAGCAATGCGCACAGAAAAATTATTTTGTTCATTCAACCGCATCACTCAGGAGTAAGTTATGCGTTTATAAAGATACGCTTATTCTAGTCGGGAAATTTATTTTAGTTAAAATAAAGCAAAAAGCCTTAAACAAGGACTATTTACTTAACCCCAACCACAGCAACCCATTAATGATCAAATGGTTTTGAATTTCATTATCAAATTGACATGATAATTCTTTGTTCGTGTGGTGCTCATAGTCGATATCATTGTGGCCCATGTTGAAATAAATCATCTTGTAATTTTTGTTGGTCCAGACCACGGGGTAATCACCACTACGCCATATTTCATGCTGCTTGGGTCCGGTGCCCAGCGGAAAGCTCGAGGAATCAATGGACAAGAGAACTTTGATGTCTTTATTATGCCGTAAATCTTTTTCCCATCGGTACCATTCATTGGGCGATGATTGGAAGGTCAGGGGCAACTGATTTCCGATGGCATGGGTAGGGTCTTCCAGCCGAAGGATGGCAGCGGTGGGCCTCCAGGTATTGCCCTGGTATTGGCCTGCTCCGATAAATTGATTATGATACCAATCCCAGTTTTGAGGGTAGGCAGATGGCGTTAGCGCAAATCCGGCAAAGTGAAATCCCATCCACGCGCCACCCTGATCCATATACGTTTTGAACGCAGCCCGCTGTTCTTGTAATTCAGGTCTGGAGTCTAAAAAAATCACCACTTGATAGTGTGATAGAAATGCTTCGTTCAGATCTGACCAGCGGTTGGTTGAATCATAAGAAAAATTATGTTGTTTGGCGATGCGGTGAAACCAACGATTGGCTTGGTGAACAAAACTGATGTGCGCCTGATCTTGCTGCGCGGTGTAAAAGGCAATGACGTTAAACGAGGGGTGAGCGTCTTGTGCGTTCGTTAGCGTGAGTCTGCTGGCAAGACAAAAAAGGAGAGGTAATTTGAAACCCCACGATGGTATTTTCATTTGATAAAGATAGGACCGGAAGAGCAATTTCACTCCCCGCAGCGCCAGGAAACAGAAACCTGTTAGGAGGCTACAGGGGGAGACCGCCGATAACTATCGGTTAACCCATAATTCTCCCAAGGTCACTTTATTCACTTTGGCCCCACCATTTACCTTCACATCGGATTCTCCAAAAGTCACCAGGCGCAAACTTTCGTTGGCATTGAGCTTCAGTTTGCTCTCACCGTACGTCGCCGCCGCAATTTCTTCGCTTTGAATGGCCTGGGCGTCAATCTTGTTTTCACCAAACAGTTTATATTTTTGCCTATCAACGTAGCCGGCTTTTATTTTTAAGGAGTGTTGCCCATAGAGCGATGTCTTGAATTTGCCCGTTTGCAGTGAGGCCAGCGTCATATCACATTGACCATAAGCACTCAGCTTAAATTTTTTGTTTTTAATGGGACTCTGTATATCTACCTCTTGTTCCCCGCGAACCACCAATTTGTCAACCCGGCGATAGGTAACCAAAGCAGTAATGCTGGCGTTGCGGTAGATGCTTTCTTTTTCTACCCAACCGTCCTTCTTAACACGCTGGCGTTTTTCGGTAAATTTTGATCCGTCCAAGTAAATGTGAAGGGCACTATTTTTCACCACAATATTTATTTTGGAAACATCAACATGGGCATAGCTAATTTTTACCGATTCATTTTCACCCGCCACCATGACCAAATTGATTCTTGGGGAAACGACCACTTTTTTAAAGTGACCTACCTTTTTTTCTATGGTTTGAGCGGCGCTGGCAAGGGCGGAGGCGACCACCAGTAAGGAGGCAATAAAAGTTTTCATTGGACATTGTTTTATACAAGACTCGATGCGCCTTGCACAGGTTGCACCACATTGGAGAAATATATTTTCAGGATTTTAAAAAATCTCGCTCCGGCATCCAAGTTTTCGGTTTTTTACCACGTAAATAGGCCATTTGCATGGATCGCGCTCCCTTTAAATAAGGATGGCGGAAATTCAAGTCGCATTTAGTAATATTCAACTTTGAATACCATGCTATGACAACCCTATACAGCACAAGAAAGGTCAGTCGACTGACTATACTATTTTTACTTTTTACCATTGATTTGTTTGCGCAAGATCCAGGCAAGGCGAAATTCATTGATCCGGCCAATATGAACGCGTTGGTTAAACCGGGGGATAACTTTGTTGAGTATGCAGGCGGTGTTTGGCTTAAAAACAACTCCATTCCGGCGAAAGAAACCACCTGGGGAAGTTTCAGCATACTTCGGGATTTCAATGTAAACGCGCTAAAGAAAATTCTTACCGAAGCGGCCGCCGATACTAAAACTAAGCCGGGTTCGGTAAAAAGAAGAGTTGCCGATTTTTATGTCGCGGCGATGGATTCGGTCACCTGCGAACAACTTGGTGCTGATCCCATCCGTGCCGATTTAAAAAGAGTAAGCGAATTGAATAGTAATAATCAAGTCATGGAGGAGATCGTTTATCAGCGGTCACAGGGTGTGGGGTCGCCCCTGTTTGGATTTTTTGTAGGTCAAGACCGAAAACATCCGGATCGGATGGCCGTGCAATTCGCTCAGGGCGGACTCTCCATGCCCGATCGTGACTATTATTTAAAGTCCGATGCGCGTTCCAAGAAAATACAAGGGGCCCAAAGCGCTTACATCATTTCGTTGTTTACACTTAGTGGTGTGCCGGAAGAGCAGGCAAAAAAAAATGCGCAGACCATTTTCGCCTTCGAGAAAAAATTGGCGAAAGCACAAATGAGCCGAACCGAAATGCGCGACCCTTTAAAAACCTACAACAAGTTTTCGATTTCTGATTTTACTAAAATGACCCCTTCTATCGATTGGAAATTATTCCTGGCTAAATTAAACATTACCAGTCAGGATAGTATGCTGGTAAATGTTCCGAAATTCTTCCCGGTGGCCGATAGCTTGGTGAAGAATGCATCGATCGATGATTGGAAAGTTTATTTGCAATGGAACGTATTGCGTGCGGCTGCGCCCTACCTCAGCAAGCCCTTTGTGGAGGCGGAGTTTGGCTACAACCAGGTGCTAACAGGACAAAAAGTTCAAACGCCTCGCTGGCAAAGGGCGAGCAACCTCACCGATGGCAACATCGGTGAATTGCTCGGACAGCTCTATGTAGCGGAATATTTTAAACCGGAGGCGAAGGCGCGGATGGACGAATTGATCAAGAATCTTGTTAAAGCTTACGAAATTCGCATCAAGCAACTGGATTGGATGAGTGAGGCGACCAAAGAAAAAGCATTAGCAAAACTAAAAGCATTCCATCCGAAAATTGCCTACCCTGACAAATGGAAAAATTACGAAGGCCTTGAAATCACGGACAAAACATTTCTGCTGAACGTGCGCCATGCCAACCGCTGGACGTTTAACGATATGATCAGTCAGCTGGGCAAACCCGTTGATCGCAGCCGTTGGGGAATGACCCCGCCCACAGTCAACGCGTATTATAATCCGGTGAATAATGAAATTGTTTTTCCTGCCGGTATTCTTCAGTATCCGTTCTTTCATCCTGATGCGGATGATGCATTTAACTACGGAGGGATTGGAGCGGTTATTGGCCACGAAATCTCCCATGGTTTTGATGATTCCGGGAGTCAGTACGATAAAGACGGCACGCTTCGCAATTGGTGGACGGCCGAAGACCGAACGAAATTTGAGGCCAAGGCAAAGTTGCTGCAACAGCAATTTGATGCCTATACTGTGCTGGATACTCTTCATGTCAACGGTAAACTCACCCTGGGGGAAAACATCGGTGACCTGGGTGGGCTAAACGCCGCTTACCAAGCTTTCAAAATGACAAAGCAAGGGAAGTCGAATAAAAAAATTGATGGGTTTACCCCCGACCAGCGCTTTTTCCTTGCCTGGGCTCAGGTCTGGAGAAGTAAAACGTTGCCCGAACGCACCGCCCAACTCATTGTGATTGACCCGCATGCGCCTGGGGAATACCGTGCTATCGGTGCGCCGTCTAACATGGATGCCTGGTACAAGGCCTTTCATGTTCAGCCCGGACAAAAATTGTATAAAAAACCAGAGGACCGAATTAAGATTTGGTGAGTGCGCCAATCTGTTAAAGGTTAAACAAATCCTTCAACCATGATCGGTCAGACAAACTCCGTTAAATAAAGACGAGTATGAAAATGTTTTTTGCAAAATCATTGGTTCGTTGGGTTGTTTATTTTCCCCTTGGATGATGGGTCTGGTAACACCGGGGGAATGATCCCAAGGGCTTCAGGCACTCTGACCAAGCAAGTTTATGGGCGACTTGGGAAAGCGTTTGTGT
>Ga0075019_10000456_pt1 | contig 23518 bp, 19 predicted proteins | sample ColStrG_CSR_2013_FD_71473 | JGI IMG/M metagenome (GOLD analysis project Ga0075019, IMG submission 71473) | Freshwater sediment microbial communities in response to fracking from Pennsylvania, USA - Cold Stream Run_MetaG_CSR_2013 | ecosystem: Environmental > Aquatic > Freshwater > Creek >...
GATGACCGCTCGTGAGGATACACACCATGATAGGCATGAAACTCCAGGCCTTCCAGCGCTACTTTTCCTTTCATTGAATCTCGTCAAAGAAAGAGCGCTGAATTTTCATGGCTTCTGCCATGGTCGGTTTGGGTTCAGCCGGCACCGGTACAGGCTCGGGTTGAACGGAGGCGGCTGGTGGCTTTGCGATAGGAGTGGCCTGTGTCATTTCGGCCTCCACGTGAGCATTTGGAAAGAGCGATTTTTTTGTTTCGCGTTTTGCCAATGCCAAATGTTGATCGGGATCAAACTCCCGGCTAGCAGCCTTGGCGCGATCGATGCGATCAATCGTTTCATTTGCCAATCGTTTCAAATCAGATAGCAGGTTTTCCTTGTGTAACTCAAGGTTTTTGTAATGCTGCCCAAGCGATTTCAGCCGGTCTTCCATTTCGGCAAGCATTTGTTTGGAAATTGATTCCGCTTCTTCAATGGTATTTTTGGCCCTCCTTTTTGCCTCATTGATCAAAGCATCGGCGTTCATCTGGTTTTCGCGCAGAATAAGTTCGGCGGTTTTGTTGGCCTGTTCAATGACGTTTGCCCCGGTATCTTCAGCTGTCTTCAATGTTTTGAAAAGCGAGCTCTCCACTTCGCGAAGTTTATTTACCTCGCGTTCGGTGGCCTCCAGCTTAATGCGCATTTCCTTGGTTTCGTCAACGGTGCGTTCCCATTCTTGAGACAGGGTTTGCAAAAAAGCATACACTTCATCCTTGTCGTAGCCGCGCAGCGTTTTTTCAAACGTCTTCTGGCGGATTTCTAGCGGTGTGATCTTCATAGTAGCAGTTTTTTAGAGTTTAAAAAATATCTTGTCTAAAAGCTTAAAAAATGAGGGCCGTGCCCAATCTGACAATACCTAAAAAGAACGATCTACAAAAATAGTAAATCCCAGGCAGAAATGGTACGGTCATCGCTGGCACTGACTAGTTGGTTGTTAAACGAGGTCCAGAGTAGTTTGTTTACTGAAGTCCCATGCCCCGCATGTCTGCCCTTATCAATAACCTTTAGTAGCTTCAAATCAGCCGTGCTCCACACCTTAATTGACTTATCCATACTGGCGGTGGCTAAATGGGTTCCATCTGGCGAGAAAGTGAGGTGATTAATGGCATACAAATGAGCGACCACTTCTTCTGCTAGGGTATAATTGGAGTTTACGTCCCACACTTTCAGGCGCGCATCGCGAGCGCCGCTGAACAAGAAATTTCCATTCGGAGAGTAACCGACTGTAAACACTGAATTTTGATGTGCTTTAATCTCTTGTTTTAATTCATAATCCCCCAAACTAAAAATACGAATAGCGTGATCACTGTATCCAACGGCCATTTCTCCTTTAGTCGTATTAATGGCAATGGTACGAGCACTTTTTTCTGAAATGGCAATTCTCTTTTTCACCTCCCACTTTTCGCTATCGGCAATAATGACTGTCCCCTCTCCCGTGACGATAAGGAGATCGTTTTCAAAAGATTGTAAGTCAAAAATATAAGATGACGTGATTTGCAAAGAGGCAAGTTCCTTTTTGTTTTGATAGTCGATCAGATGTATCCCCGAGAAATTTTGTCCCACCACCAGCAATTTCTTATCGGCCAGATGAAGTAAGGAATAGACCCCGTTGGGTACTTTAGCGATCAACTCACCATCCCCTGGATTTTGAAGGTCCCATAACGCCACCATACCATCGCCAGCACCAGAAAAAAATAAATTCGGTTGGTCGCCGGATTGTAACGTATAAACACAATCGCGATGACCCATGAACGAATGTAATTTGTTGACTTGAACAGAGCCCAAAATTTTGAAATCAGATTATTTTACCAAAATTGAACCATTAAAGACGGAATACCAATGGCCTTAAAGGAAATTCATCAAACCGGAAACCAGAGCGGCTGGGCTTTATGGCATATTGAAGAAAGCGAGAAGGAGCTCGCCAGCAAAATAATTGGGATTCCACCTGCCGAGATTACGCATGAAAGTAAAAAATTGGAGTGGCTCGCGGCCCGCCATTTGGTGCTATCATTGTCTAACCATTTGGGCATGCGTTACTTTGGGGTGAAGAAAGATGGGTTTGGAAAACCCTTCCTTGAAAAATATCCGCACCAGGTTTCACTTTCGCATTCGTTTCCGTATGTGGCTGTGCAAATTGATCAAGATCAACCAATAGGCGTCGATCTGGAGCAGCCCAAAGCAAAGATTTTGAAAATTGCCCCACGGATTTTTTCAGCGGTCGAATTAACAGATGCCGCAGCCGATATCATCAAACACACGGTGTATTGGTGCGCGAAGGAAACGTTGTACAAAATCCACGGAAAAGGAAATGTTCATTTCTCCAGCCAACTGAACGTAGAACCGTTTTCGTTGCAGCAAGAAGGAAGGTTGAAGGGCGTTATTTCAACAGAAGAAAAGACAAGAGTGAATCTGCTTTACAGAATACGGCCCGATTATGTTCTCGTAAGAACCGATAGGAAGGATTATAAAAGCAATCCTAGTTGATTAATTCTATTCAACGCATCGTACGGGGCCATATGATCTCGATTGGTAACCCACTTCAATGAAGAAGAAATCTTTTTATCTTTATCAAAAAAACCCATGAGGTCACTTTCCCTATTTCTTCTTTGTCTGGTTAGCTTAATCACGTTTGCACAGGAAATCAGTCCTCGCTACGAATTGGTGAAAATGAATGATAACGTGAACACGCGTTACAATGAAGTTTCACCGGTGATCTCGCCGGACGGAAAGAGTCTCTATTTTTTTGTAAGCAATCATCCGGACAATACGTACGGCAAAGAGAACAGTCAGGACATCTGGGTATCAACGCTTGATAGTAAAGGTGAATGGACAAAAGCGGTGCACATGGGCTCTCCCTTCAACCAGAACCGGTTTAATCAGGTATTTAATTTTATGCCGGATGGTTCTTTGTTTATTCGTGGTGGCAGTTCTAAGAATTCACCCGGATTTTCAATCGTAAGTCAATCGGGGAATTGGAACGAATTGTCCATTACTGATTTTGATAAAATGAACAAGGGAGTTTTTTACGGAGCTTCCCTTTCGGCAGATGGCAAGCAAATGATTCTGTATTTTGCAGAAAAGCCAAATGATAAGTTCAGCGATTTATATTTAAGCAGCCGCCAGCCGGACGGACATTTTTCAAGACCGTTAAAACTGAAGATTAGTTCCGTGGCGGATGATTTTGCACCGTTCCTGGCGCCCGATCAAAAGACCTTGTATTTCGCAAGCAACCGCTTTACGAAGGATCGTGTGGGTGGTATTGACGTCTATAAAACGACACGCCTAGATGAAACTTGGCAAAACTGGAGCGAACCAGTGAACTTAGGTCGTGCGGTTAATACGCCCTCCGATGACGCCTATTTTACCATCGATGCAAAGGGAAATATTTTTACGGCTCGGTCAGGGGCCAAAGTCGATGGCGGTAATTATGATTTACTTATTCTTAAGCCACGCAACATCAATATCAATTTGGCCGGAGTGACATACAGTGAAAAAACGAGGCAACCGATCCCAGCTTCCGTGGATGTGAAGCTAAAAGAATTGAAACTGCCACTGAGTTTAAAGTCAGCCACAACAGGTAAATTCGAGACCAGAATTCCCGAAGTGGATAGTTACAGTATTGCCGCGAGTGCTTCCGGATTTCTGCCCTATTTAAAAGATTTTAAAGTGCCGCATTTGAATCGGGATACGACGCTGCGCGTGGATATTTATCTCACGCCCATAGCCAAACAGCTCGCACTAGCAGGTGACATTATTGACAAGAAGACCAATAGCAAAGTCGCAGTAGCCACCTTGTCGATAGTTCAAAAAACTACGTCGACAGGATTTTCTCCTGCTGTGAATGGAGGAAGTTATAATCAAGACGTTCCCGGATTAGGCTGGTATGTTTTCAATGCGACTGCTGAAGGTTACTTGAACGCCACTGATAGCGTTCAGGTCGTTGATGACAGTACAATCCCAACTGTAAAAAATATTTACATGACAGAGATTGAAGTGGGGATGACTGTACGCTTGAAGAATATTTATTTTGATTTTGATAAGACTTCGCTCAAGCAAGAATCATTTGTTGAATTGAATAAAGTGGTTGATTTTCTAAAGCACAATGCCAAAGTCTCGATTGAAATTTCCGGCCACACAGACAGCAAAGGCTCTGACGAGTACAACTTGAATTTATCGCAGGGCCGATCACAGTCAGTGGTTGATTATTTGATAAGTCAGGGAATCGATGCGGCTCGCTTGCAGGCCCACGGTTACGGAGAAACAAAACCCATTGATACCAACGAAACGGATGAAGGCCGGGCGAATAATAGGCGGGTGGAGTTTACGATCTTAAAAATGTAATGATGCTTGTTAATGATCATCCTCGGAGCCGTCAAATTCCCGACGACAATCATGGCATTTAAAAACCATCCTATCAGGGAATAAAATGCCTGAAGTGATTGCTGTAATTATTCGCATCGATTTGTTTTTTTCTGTCACTTCCCTGCTGATATTCTTTGATTTGCAATAAGGACATGTTCGAGTTGATGGCAACTCAGCTAATGTATCAGTCACTTGATCAAAATCTCGTTCAAAGATATGCAGCCGTACACCGGGGAAAAGTTCGTTTCGAATAGGATATAGCCCTACAAAATTTTCATCGGTAAGAAAGCAGGGTATGCCATAGGCATCCAACTTGGTCTTAGCAAGATTACCCTCAACTACCGTATCGTAAGCCCGGAATACAATTATTTTCTCCTCTGATTCACGTATTGTCCTTGCCACGATTCAAACGATTAAGTGAATGTTACCTTTTTGATAAAATTACCAATTTAGAGAAGAATAAGAAAAATGATTTGTGTCCAAAAGAATTAAGATTAAATATGGTGGCTTCATAAGCAACAAAACGCTGACTTGTGTTGACGATAACCACTTGGGGTTTAGTCCTCAAATAGGGTCGCCTGAAATCTAAAAATAAAATCGCGCATGACTATCGCCCAAAAAATTATCTAAAAATGTATGTTGAATTGGTTTTCCGCATTTCTTTGCGATTTCGGCATGAACGAAGATACGCGGTTCTTTTTTGTTCTTTGATAAATAAATTTTTTACCTGTGAGGCTTTCTTTATTTTTGCATTGTCTGTCAGCGATAAAAGCTTTGGAATGCAAGCACGCTAGCCAGAAGAGGATAGAAATTAGTAATTTCTGGCTCCGTATTTCAATGGATAGAATTTCAGATTCCGATTCTGAAGATGCAGGTTCGATTCCTGCCGGGGCTACTACAACACTATCAAAAACGGCCCTCAAGATATTCTCTTGAGGGTTTCCTTTTTCGTCTCGTAAACCGGTCGGAACGGTTGATGTTTTGAATAGTCAGGGAAAGTACAACTCAAAGTGCTCAATTTCTCTACCTCCAAAAATGTCGCATCAGAATTTCACTCCCTTAAGTCTCTTTTTTCGACGTTGCGTTCTTAAAGTGAGCTTGGTTTAAAAAGTGTCGTGATCCTCTTGTATCATGAAGGCCTGCCTGCCTCCAAACTAATCGACCTTCATACTTGCTACCGGATTTGTCTGAGCCGCTTTTACAGCATGAAATCCCACCGTAATTGACGCAATCAACAATGTGACAATTCCTGCTACTAAAAAATTGCTCGCCGACATGTCAGTATGAAACGCAAAGTTCTCGAGCCAACGATTCATTACATACCAAGCCACCGGCCATGCAATAATATTGGAAATCAAGACCCACGCTGCAAATTCTCTTGAGAGCAACAATACGACCTGCCCGGAGGTGGCACCCAACACTTTTCGAATGCCAATTTCCTTTGTTCGTTGTTCCGCCATGAACGCAGCCAAACCGAACAGACCGATACAAGCGATAAAAATCGCGACGGAAGAGAAAATAACTGACACGACATTGGTCTTTTGTTCGGCAACGTAAAGACGGGCTAAATTATCGTCAACGAAATTGTAATGCATCGCCTCACTGGGTGCTATTTCTTTCCACGTATCGGAGATATAATCAATAGTTTTGCTCATGTCATTTGATGTCATGCGCACCGTGAAATTAATATCGGCAGGATAATCCTTCCTTTCCAGGTGCAGGGCCAGTGGCCTTACTTTTGTATGGAGGGATTCGTAGTTGAAATCCTTGACGACCCCGATGATCTTGTAGCTGTGGCCATAGTTGTTGGCGGTAAGCGAAACCAGCTCTTTTCCTATCACATCATCTGTTGGAAAGGCAGCAACCATTGCCTCGTTCACAATTACAGCATCGACATCGGTTGGGGACTCTTTAGAAAAGAACCGACCCTGCTTCAAATCAATATGAAAGGTTTTAAGAAAATCGTAGTCCGTAATGATATATTGACAGAGAACGGGATCAGTCCCAGTCTTCTTGTTGAACAAAAAGCCATCGCCTGGTATACCCGTAGTGAACATACGCGAGGAGTTGGTAGCTGAGACGATGTTGGCATTTTTTAACAACTCTTCGCGAAAAGCTTCCAAATGATCGCCTAGCAGATTTATATTGTTGATGGAGAGGAGATGCTCCTTGTTAAATCCAAGGTTTTTGTTTTGAATAAAATCAAGCTGTTTCTTTACAACGAATGTTCCAATAAGCAAGCAAATGGAGATGCCAAACTGGAAGATGACGAGACCATTTCGCAACATGCTTTTGCCTGATTCATGACTGTCGCCCTTAAGTACCTTTGCAGGAACAAATGACGATAGATAAAACGAAGGATAACTGCCTGCGAGAATGCCGACCAATATCGTAAAGCCGATGAGTATCGGAGCCGTCCAATACGTGTTGATGATCACGAGGCTCAGATCTTTTTCCAAAAGGTTGTTGAAAGACGGTAATAGCAGTGTGAGGATGAAAACCGCCAGCAGCATGGCGATAGTGCTTGTAAGAATGGCCTCACCGATGAATTGGAAAATCAGGTGCGATCGCTCTGAACCAAATGTTTTTCGCACACCGACTTCTCTGGCCCTTCGGGCAGATTTTGCGGTTGACAGGTTCATAAAATTGATCACAGCCAGGATCAGGATGAAGATGGCAATAGCGGAAAACATATACGTGTATCTGATATCGCTGGTGCGCATGTTTCCCCATTCGGTATTGAGATCTATTCCATAGTTGTGCTGAGAATACAGATAGATGGAGGAGAACGGCTGCAGGCGAAGTGAATATGCGCCTCCGTTCACGAGGAATTGATTGATCGTAACACCTAATAACTTTTGAAGTTCCGGACCAACGTTATCCACAACCACCTTTTGTAATTTTTTTTCAAAGTCAGCGACATCGGTTCCGGGTTGAAGCACCAAATAAGTCGTGAACAAATGGTCCAGCCAGTTTTCGTTGACTTTATACGTGGATAGCGACTCGAGATAATCACAATGGAAGTGAGATTTCCGTGGAAAATCTTTGACCCAGGCTGTGACTTTGAAATTTTGCCCTGATTCCGTCGGTAGCAATTTACCCATGGGACTTTCGTTTCCGAATATTCTTTTAGCAGCTGTTTCAGTGAGCACAATTGAGTTAGGTTCTACAAGGGCTGTCGCAGGGTCACCTTCAATAAATTGCAACGCGAAAATTTTGAAAAAAGTCGAGTCGACCGCGTAAATGCTGCCACTGCGAAATAGCTTATCCTTGTATTTGAAGGCACGTGGCCGGAAGTATCCGATCCTCGTAAAACTTTTGACTTCCGGATAATTCTGTTGCAGTATGGGCCCAAGGACCTGGGCAGTCTTCGCGTTTGTGTCTTCCGATCCGTTCATCACCATCTTGGAATAGACGCGATATATCTGGCTGGGATCGAAGGCCGACTGAGTCTGATCGAAAGTCAATTCGTCCTGAACGAAAAGAAATAACGCGAGGAAACACGTGATGCCAACCGCAAGGCCAACAATGTTGATCACGGAGAACACTTTATCGCGACTGATATTTCGGACCGCGATGAGGAAATAATTTCGGATCATGGTTAGGGCAAATTTGATTAAACTTAAAATGAAAATCTATTCCAGTCCTGAGTAATGTCTTTGTCAGTATTAGAGATAAGGATTACAAATAGTTACATCCTTCGCTGGGCAAAGATTGAGCCATCAAAAAAGTGTCGAAATTTATTTGTTCCCGAATTACTTTGTACAAAATGCGGAAAATATTGTCCGGTAACGATCACCTTTAAGGGCAAATCGAGTCGGGTTTTGAATTTGACTTCGTAAACAGGTCGGAATCGGTATTGCTTGTCACCTGCTGGGATCTTTTGGCACTTACAATCAATGGCATTATTTAGCTTGTTTGATGACTAGAAGTCACGTGCGAGTACACATAGTAATAACTTTCAAGGCCGTGCCGGGGCTATAACACCACCATCGAAAACGGCCTTCCTGATATTTTCTTGAGCGTTTTCGATTATCCTTGTAAACCAGGTCGGAAACGGAACCATATTTTCAGACTACTCTGAGGGATTTGGGTTCTTTTTTTGAAAAGACGGGTGCCGAATTTGCAGGCTCGCTGGCTACCATACGGAGTGCAGATGTTGAATATAGTTAGTGAATCCTACCGGGATCACAGAGAATAGCCAAGGAATATATTTCTTGGCCATTCTTGCCTCAGAACTCACGGTTAATTACCTACAAAGTAACCTTTAATTGAAAGCCCGATTCATTTGATGGAATTTAACGATAAAGAAATAGTTGAAGAGGAAATTAGATGATGATGATGCTGCGTCTTGGAGGCTGGAAAAATGCACTGACAAAACCGCTTTTAAGGAAATAGCGCTGTAAATTATCAATTTAGTTTTTTCTACTTTTGTTTATTCTAATATCGAACTATTCTGATTTAGTACTAACTATGAAAGTAAAAGAAGAAAATAGAGAGAACTTTGCAAATGCAATGCTTAACCTTGGTATGGCTATTAAAAATGAAACCGAAAACTGCGGTAGATTATGCGGTGGACTAAGTGAAAAGGAGTTGATGGTGATTGCGTTTGTAGGGAAGAATAAAAATGTTAAAATGAGTGACATCGCTGAGACCATTGTGGCACCTATGAGCACTCTTACCAGTATCGTAGATAAATTAGTTGAGAAAAAACTAATTAACCGTGATCATTCCGGGGAAGATAGAAGAGTAATAAATGTATCCCTTTCTGCAACTGGTAAAACTGCTCATAACATACTTGTTGAGACGAAGAACAAAATAGCGATAGCCGTATTATCTCAATTAAATGAAAAAGAACAAGTGCTGATTTCTAAGTACTTAAACCTATTGGCTGCAAAAATGAATCCTAATAAATAAAACATTTGTTTATTTATTACGATATTCGTAATATCGCAAAATCAAAGTAATTTAACGCATACCCTAAATAAAATTTAGGTTTCTTTTAGGCAAATAATACGAAATTAGAAATATTCTAAAATAGTAATAAATGAGATAGAAATAAACGCACTGATTAGCTCGGCTAATGAACAAGCTCATCATGGGTGAACTTGCATTATTAAAAACAAAAATTAAAAAATGGAAAAAATGAACGAAAGCATATTAATAACCGGAGCAAATATTGGCCTTGGTAAAGACACTGCCCGACAGTTAGCCTTGAAAAAAGGAACAAAAAAGGTAATTCTTTTCTGCAGAAATCCAGCAAAAGCAGAGGCAGCAAAAAAAGACCTTGAGGAGCAAACGGGAAAAGCGATTTTTGAGATTATTATTGGCGATGTAGCAGATGCAAATTCTGTAAGAAAAGCAGTAGAAGAAATAAAGGTTCCTATTGATGCAATAATTTTAAATGCAGGTGGAATGGTTGGCAAAACGGCTGGGAACATCACGCCGTCCGGCATGAATGACTTAGCGGCTACGAATATTTTAGGTCATGTGATCTTAGTGGAGGAGTTAATTAAACATGATAAGTTAAAAAGAGCAGTCCTATTAGTCAGTGCGGAAGCTGTACCGGGAGTAAAGACGCTTGGAATGAAACCAGTTTCAATGAAGACTTCTTCTGAAGATGAGTTTGCTGCTGTTCTTGATGGATCATATTTTGGTAATAAATTCGATGCCGTGCAAGCATACGGATACGTTAAATATGCCGCAACCATGTGGACGTTATCCATGGCAAGAAAGTATCCTGACCTCAAATTTGTTGTTGTGAGTCCAGGGAACACAAAGGGAACTCTGGCACCAAACAATCTCCCTCCGGCCATGCAATTTATGTTGAAGTATTTTATGATGCCTATTGTATTCCCGTTGATAGGAGGGATGGTGCATAAGCTGGAGGTAGGAGCAAAACGCTTGGTAGATGGCATTTCGGATGATCGATATAAAAGTGGTGTTTTTTATGCAAGTAAAGAGGGTAAGCTGTCAGGTGAAATGGTTGACCAAAGCACTTTTTTTACTGATTTGAAAAATACCTCATTTCAAGATAACGCTGATAAAGCAATTCACCGTTTTATAAAACCTAATACTTAAAAAAATAAGGTAAACTGCTGAGTCCTCAGAACGGGAAAAAGATTTTTGAAAATATTACAGCGGATAGAATGCTGGAATTGGATAAGAAATGCTGAGGGAAATAAATTAATGATTATGAAAAAAGTTAACTCTAAAACCTACGGGTCAGCCGAAATGTTTACTTTAAAAAAATTCCAAAGGCATTTCCGCCAGAAGGATCACTTAGATCATTTAGAGTTGCCTGTACTCCGTTGTTCCAATAAACAGGTATTTCAACGCCATACCCTTTTACTACATACCCTGTAACGTAAATATGCGAACTGGATACCGCAATATCATTAGCCCCGCCATGGTTTGACAGAGTTGTTTGAACTCCGTTTTTCCAATAAACGGCGGATTGATTCTGTGTTACTCCTGTAGCATAAACGTCGGAACCAGAAACGATAACTGACGAAATAATTGAGTTGTTGGAGGAGGCTAAGGTAGATTGATTTGTCGCGACTCCGTTCTTCCAGTAAAGTGATGAATAGTTGTTGCTTTGAGCATTATAAATTGTGCCTGCAACATATACGTCGGAGCCGGATACCATTACAGAGAACGCGGACGCAACTTCTGTTCCATCATTTAAGCTTACGGCAACTCCATTTTTCCAATACTTGGCAACGCGACCATCATAGCCCGCAACATAAACGTCATTACCAAATACAGCAATGGAATGCGCCCCTGCTTCATTGGTTCCGTTCGTTAGATTTTTGGCTACTCCGTTTTTCCAATAAACAGCCGTGACAACACCTGTTGAATCTCGTAGGACACCGGCGACGTAAACATTTGTTCCTGAGACGGCAATAGCCTGTGCGCCACCTTGATGATGCGTTCCATCTGAAAGGTTAGTTATGATTCCGTTTTTAGAATAATTGGCTATGTATGAAGAGCCGGTCCACCCATAACCAGCTAGATAAACATCAGGGCCAGAGACCGTAATGGAAGTGGGCTGAATACCTTGCAAGTAGGTTAACACTCCATTCTTCCAATAAACACCGGAGTCTCGGCCAATTAAACCGGCAACATAAACATTGGGAGAGGACGGAATTGCGTCACTTTTGCCACAACAGAAAAGTATTGAAACGGCGGCTATCAGCCACAACTTGACAAAGTAGAGTTCTAGAGGAATCGAACCCCCGATGCACTTGCCTTCATCCAAAACGGAGCTAGTCAACGTTGCGCGGTTTCGCATAAAGTTCATATGGAAATATAACCGCGGGCAAGTTAAATGTTGTTTTTTGACTAGCAAACCTGTTCTGGTTCTACCCCCGTCCGAGATTTTGCTACGGTGCTTTACACGAAAGCAATCGAAACGGGCTTTTGAAATACAAACTTGTGCGTTTAAAATTTTCCTTATTTTAGCAATACTCATCTGAGAATTATTCGAATGTGACTTGATTGAATACGATGGCCTGGCCAGCAACCATGCTTTTTCTCGGTGAATGGAATTGATTTGTTAATTTTGTTTGAATGCCTTGCCTATGAAAAACTTTTATTGTTCATGTCTTTGGATGGCTTTTTCCATTGCTATATCGCCCAGCGTTCAAGCCCAACACCGAAGTGATCTCAGTTGCGATGATGTCGGAAAGCTAATCTTATATGCCCAAACCGAATTTAGTGAGATTTTAGGGAAGTTTGATTCAACTGTAGTTGATTGTAATTATTATTATTCCAAAGTCAATTTCGGAATTGATAGTACAACTACGATTCAATCTTGCAAGGGGGATAAGGGTAAATATACCTTACACTTCGACGTCTATATCGGTAACGATGAAATTCAGTCAGAAATTGAATTAAACAATTTAGAAGCGGGTTTAGATAATTGTTTACCAAAAGTGAAAATTAAAGAACTTAAACCTACAAGCGGATATAAAAGGATTGTTCAGTACACCTATAATAAGATGCAGATGACAATTTATCTTGACGAAGTCAAAAATAAAAGAGAAATGAAGCCTCTTGTAACAATCTCCGTAAATAGCCTATTGTGATACTTACCCCTTTCTATTTTACAAGACAACTCAAGGGCACAAAATGAGTGAGCGGGGTCTGCATCTATCCGGTTTCGAATAACGGTACTATCCTCCGGCAATGGCACCGATCACCAGAAAGGGCTCTTCCCCTGTGATTACTTTATCGGGTAACTGTGTGTCCGGTGCGACGTGAGAGAGATCTTCTCCACAGGCAAAGAACCGCAAAAAGGGTCTGCGCTGTTTTGTTACGTGATCGCGAATCGTTCCGGCAAGCATGGGATAGCGAACTTCCAATGCATCCAAGATGGATTGGAGGGTAGTTTTTTCATTTACTTCCAATTGCACTTCTGATCCCACGTTGGCCAGGTTGCGCAAATGAAAAGGAAGAACAACGCGAATCATAGAATCGCCTGAACTTCTACGGAGTAAACAGAGGGGAGATTCTCTACGATGGCATTCCAGCTGTCGCCTCCATTGGAGGACGCGTACACTTGTCCTCCCGTTGTACCAAAGTAAATCCCGCAAGGATCAAACGTGTCGACCGCCATCGCATCACGAAGGATATTTACATAGCAATCCTTTTGAGGAAGGCCGTTGGTGAGGGCTTCCCATTCATTTCCACCTTGTCGGCTGCGATAGACTCGCAGCTTTCCTTCTGGAGGAAAATGTTCGGAATCGCTCTTGATCGGAATAACGTATACCGTGTTTGGTTCATGCGCGTGAACGTCTACGACAAAACCAAAATCGGACGGCAGGTTGCCACTGATTTCATACCAGGATTCACCCGCGTCATCACTCCTCATCACATCCCAGTGTTTTTGCATGAATAATACCTCCGGTCGGGCTGGATGCATCGCAATCCGGTGCACACAATGACCCACTTCTGCATGAGGGTCAGGGATGTAAAGGGATGACAAGCCTTTGGTGATCGTCTTCCAGCTTTTACCTCCGTCATCGGTTCGGAAAGTGCCGGCAGCTGATATAGCGACATAGATTCTTTGCGGATTATTTTGGTCCTCAATAATTGTGTGAACGGCCATGCCGCCTGCACCAGGTGCCCATTTGGAACCTGTGCCATGACCCCGCAATCCAGATAGTTCCTGCCAGCTGCTGCCGCCATCTGTTGATTTGAATATTGCCGCATCTTCCACTCCGGCATAGACCGTATTGGCATTGGTCCTGGAAGGTTCCATATGCCATACGCGTTTGAATTCCCATGGATGCTGTGTGCCGTCATACCACTGGTGGGTAGTGAGCGGCCTTTCCATTGCATTGTAAGCAAACTTGTTGCTTTCCGTCATTGGCATTCCTTCTGGTGTCGCGGTGGGTTCACCTTTCTTGAATCCCGGCTGAAACCATGTTTTACCCCCATCATCCGATCGTTGCACGATCTGCCCGAACCATCCACTGCTCTGGGAGGCGTAGATCCGGTCTGGATTCGCGGGTGATCCTTTCATATGATAGACCTCCCATCCGGCAAAAAAAGGACCATTGACTTCCCACTTTGCGCGGCTGGCATCAGAGGTAAGAACGAAGCCACCTTTTTTTGTGCCAACAAGAACTCGTACAGATTTCATAGGCGTGTTATTTACTTTTCTTTTCCAATATAAAAAATTCTGAGATTTTGAATCTTGATATATTGCATTAACAAATCTCCATGTTATGGAATTCAAGAAAAAAGCATTTTTCGTAGCGGCCATTCTGGCGATAACGGGGCGAGCGCTGGGGCAAACCGCCTCGGCTGTCTTTGACCCTCAGGTTCCCGTTACCTGGCTGGGCATCGATTTTACGCACGCCAAACTGGTCGGCGATGAAGACAAACTAAGTCAGGGTGACAAGATCAAGGAGTTGGTGGCTTCATGGAATGAATTAATGATCAAGGAAGCCGCCAAGTATAACATCGGTGAGGCTTTTAATAAAAGGAATGTGGTAACGAATTTTTTGCCGGTAACGAAGCAAAATGAAGGGATTGATTACATGGCCATGCTCGCAAAGAGTTCTTCCGATGTCAAAATGGATAAAGATATCGTCCGCGGTATTGTGGCGGGTTATGATATGCAAGGCCTGACCGGATTGGGACTCATGTTCAACGTGGAGCGCTTTAGCAAAACGGAAAACCTCGGTGCGATTTGGATGACGTTTATCAATCTGAATACCAGACAGGTAATATTCACCGAGCGCATGACGGGGGAGCCGGGCGGGTTTGGCCTTCGAAATTATTGGGCTGGTTCCATTGCCGCGATGTTGAAGTCCACGAAAAAGAAAGGATATACGGCGTGGCGCCAAAAATATGCGGACAGTTATACCGAGGCGGTTTATGATGGCCCGGTGATCTCCATTGCGGCCACCAGGGAAACGATCATCGAACCGCCCCCGGGCAAGAAGACGGTGGAGTTAGATAATACTAACAAAACCGTTGACTTGACAACCGCTAACAAAGCGGTGAGGCCAGGAGGCAAATATTATGCCTTGCTGATTGGTGTATCCAAATACAATGACGTCAGGCTGAATTTAGATCACCCGGTTACAGATGCAAAAAAAATGAAAGAAGTATTAACGCAAGGCTATAACTTCAATCCTGAGCAAACCATGCTGCTTGAAAATCCAAGCCGGGGAGAAATATTTGCAGCGCTGTACAAATTGCGCAACAAAATCACCCCCAACGATAACTTGCTGATTTTTTATGCCGGTCATGGCTACTGGGACGAAAAAATAAAGCAAGGGTATTGGTGGCCGCGCGACGCCAATGCGTCAGATCCTTCCAATTGGCTTTCCAATAGTGATTTGCGCGAACAACTGCGGGGTATCAGTTCAGCGCATACCTTGTTGGTTAGCGATGCGTGCTTTAGTGGCGGGATTTTCCGTACCCGGGACGCTAGCAGCATCCGATCCGCTTCCATTGATTATCAAATGTTGTATAAGTTGCCCAGTCGCCGGGCCATCACTAGTGGCACGTTGACAGCCGTGCCGGACCGGTCTGTATTTGTGGAATATTTCCTGAAGCGGCTGGGTCAGAATCAGGAGAAATTCCTTCCCTCCCAAATGCTTTTCAACAGCATCCGCCTGGCCATTATCAACAACAGTGCTACCGTACCCCAGGAAGGTGTGATTGCGGAGACCGGCGATGAGGGCGGTGATTTTATATTTCAGAAAAAATAGGGGAATAAAGTTCTCCTCGTTGATAAAAAGGTAAGCCAATGAACGCCTGCGTTAAGGAAATTTTCGTTCTCCTTAAGACTAAGCAGTTCGCGGCCTTCGTCACTACCCTATCAATTGCAGAAGTTACTGGCCGATGGCAGCGGGCCACTTTGCCGCTTGGCTTTATTCAAAACCGCTATCGCATTTTTATACCGAGCGCTAGGGATCAATCGGGCCATTAATGAATGGCATCGCTTCGATACCGACGTTGGCAATCAACTCTAAATTTTTCTGAACGTATAACGGCCTGTTGCCATACAAGGGATTGCCTCACTAATTTTTAAAAAATCAGCATGGTTGGCTTTCTATATCACCTTGAATTACTCAACTCAGAGTCTTGTAAAAAGTTGTTGCCACAACTGGTCATACTTTTTCCACTTCACTAAGTTGATTCCCCAATGGGGACTAGCGCTGGTGGTAAACGCGGATACTTTTCCCTTACCAAAATTTCGGGCAGCAAGCAGCGGATACCAGTTACCCATGTATTGAATATCGAGCAGACTGGTGCTGCCTTGGCGTAGTTTTGTTTCATTAAACCCGAGGAGTGGGGGGATTTCATCCAACGTGATGCCAGCCAAAACAGGATGATTAGGGTTTTGCATCCGGACGGGAAAACTGGAAGTTGATTCCACCAGATCATCCCCATCTAAACAAATCACGGGTAACACTTCATGAAAGGGCACTCGCTTCCATCCGCCCTTCCCGATTTCACCACTGAAGCTATACCAGCCTCCCATCATATGGAAGTGTCCTCCCTGGGTTACCCATTCTTCAAGCAAGGTGAACCGATCCGGGAAAGTGACATACTGATCGCCCCATTTGTTACGATTGAAAAAATCCGGGTGGAGCATCAACACTTTGGTTTCCACGTCACCAAACACAATGACATTGGCCCAGGCAAGACGCTTGGTAAAATCTTCCGGTGACATATTATACAATTCCCACGAGGGTTGAGAAAATACATCGGCATTTGGAATTCCCTTAACGGCATCTACGAATTGCTGCGCATAATTTAGAATTTCCACGCCTTTGGTGGCTGCTAAAAAGGGCGACTCAATATACTTTTGTCCGGTGTGCACACACCAGTTGCCCACGTGCCAGATGTTTTTATTTTTCATTGTTATTTAGATTTCAATTTCGAATTACCTTCCATGCAAAATAACCCTTTTCAGTTAGATTTGAACTTGGACAAAGTCATTTAGTGAACGAATAACGCTACCCGGTTCTATGGAAAATAAACGCTTGTTGTCGCTGGATGCCTTCCGAGGGTTTACGGTAGCAGCGATGCTCATGGTTAATTTTCCCGGCGATGGCAACCATGTTTTCTTCACCTTAAAGCACAGCAAGTGGAACGGACTGAGTTTCACCGACCTGATCGCACCGTTCTTTCTTTTTATTGTAGGCGTTTCCATCAGTTTTGCCTTTGCCAGCGTTGTCAATGATCGATTGGCCAAGCGACGGGTTTACAAAAAAATAATTTTTCGGTCGCTAAAAATTTTTGCCGTCGGCATGTTTCTCAACCTCATGCCATCATTTAACTTAAGTGATGTGCGCTGGACGGGAACACTACACCGGATTGCCATTGTCTACCTGGTTTCCGCCTTTATTTTTCTTGCCACCCAATGGAAGCAACAAATTTTCATTGCCTTGGCCATTCTGGTGGGCTATTGGGTCGTCATTTTGGGAATACCAACGCCTGGATATGGAGCCGTAATAATGGAGCCTGGAAAAAATATGGCCGCTTGGATTGACAGCCTCTACCTTCCGGGGAAAATGTGGCAAGGTACCTGGGACCCGGAAGGTATACTGAGTACATTTCCAGCCGTGGCCACCTGCCTTGCCGGAATACTCGCCGGCAAATTATTGCAAATCGATTGCCCGGAGAACTTGAAAATAAATTATCTGATGTCAATGGGGGTGATGCTTTCTATGGTGGGTTATTTTGTAGGACTGGCTTTTCCTGTAAACGAAAATCTTTGGACCAGTAGTTTTGTTTTGGTCACGGCGGGATTTGCCTGTCTAGTATTAAGTGTCATGTATTTCCGGATCGACATCCTAAAAAAATCGAGTGCGAGTTGGGTGGGAATAGTCTTCGGTTCAAATGCTATTATAGCCTACGTTTTGGGTGATATCTTTGCACTGTTCTTTTTTGGTGTTGGCATAGGAGATCACCCTCTAAATGAATACGCTGTTAACGCCTTGGTTTTGATTTCTATTCCCCCGGCATTGGCCAGCCTGATGGTCGCATTATCTTTTGTCAGCATCGTTTTCCTTCCTGTTTATTTTTTATACAAAAAGAAAATTTTCATTAAACTCTGAAAGGATCGCCGGCGGAAATATATTTACCTCTCGGTCCCCTATTATGGCATCTCCACGTTTTGAAAACACGGCCAGTGTTTTGTCTGCTCAAAGTAAGTTTGATACCAACATTCTTATCATTGGCGTGTTGTTCTTCGTGTTTGGATTTGTTACCTGGCTAGGCTCGGTATTGATTCCTTATTTAAAAATAGCGTGCGAACTAAACACGTTTGAATCCTATTTCGTTGCCTTCTCCTTTTATATCTCGTATGCCCTCATGGCCATTCCCTCCGCGTGGATACTCAAGCGCACGGGATATAAGAAGGGAATGGCCACGGGACTTTTGCTTATGGCATCGGGAACACTGTTATTTATCCCGGCGGCACTAAGTAGGCAATACCTGCTGTTTCTAGTAGGTCTCTTTATTCAGGGAGGTGGTCTTACGATCCTCCAAACGGCGTCCAATCCCTACGTGACGTTATTGGGTTCTCCTGAGAGTGCAGCCAAACGAATTAGCGTCATGGGCATTTGCAATGGTGTTGCCGGCGTGATTGCTCCTCTCCTGATGGGTTCAGTCATTTTGAGCGATGCCGCATCGTTTAACTCGAGGCTAGCAAGCATTAGCGGCGCACAGAAAGAATTGCTGCTTAATGATCTGGCGCATCGCGTAATTGTTCCCTATTTCATGATGATGACCGTATTGCTGCTACTTACTTTGCTTGTTTATTTTTCACAATTACCCGAGATCGATGCCGGGGACGAAGACCTTGCGACCAATGAAGCTAACCGGGGTAAGCATACCGTCTTTCAATTTCCCAACCTCGTGCTGGGTGTAGTGACACTCTTTCTTTACGTGGGTGCAGAAGTAATCGCTGTAGATACCATTTTTGGATTTGCAGAATCTCAAGGAATTGCTACTCGCACAGCCAAATTTTTTACCAGTTTTACAATCTTTAATATGCTAATCGGCTATGGAATTGGTATTGTCTGCATTCCTCGGTTCATTCAACAGCGACAAGCATTAAAATATTCTGCCATGGCGGGGATTGTCTTCTTTGCCGCCGCCATTTCCACCACCGGCGTGGTAGCCGTTATTTTCATTGGCCTGTTGGGTTTGGCCAATTCATTGGTCTGGCCCTCTGTTTGGCCGCTGGCGTTAGAGGGGCTTGGACGCTTTACCAAAGCTGGTTCGTCTTTGTTGATCATGGCCATTGGTGGTGGAGCAATTTTGCCTCTTCTCTATGGACAATTAGCACAGAGCTTTAATCCCCATCGTGCGTATTGGATTGTGTTACCCACTTATATTTTTATTTTATTCTACGCCATTCGCCGTCAAAAAGCAAAAGCAAAAGGGCCTGGTTAAGTTCAAAATTTAGGCAACTTCTTTACTAACGGTGGATTTCACTTCAAAGGTCAATCTTCTTTTTACTCAAATCGGCGTTCCAAAATTGACGGTAATAAAGCCAACCCCCAATGAGTACGGGGATCATCAAAACTCCAGCTAATGCCGCCGCGGGTGTCATCACCAGGACCGCTCCGAAAATCAGAAGTAGCCTCCAAATTTTAATAAACCATCTAGTCTTCACTTCGATTGATAGGATGCCGGCGCTGCCTTTTCCCAGAAAATGATCACAAAGAAGAATCATTGCATTAGAAAGATCAATGACGGGCCTCACAACAACCAAATGATTTTTGACCAAGGCCAGAAAATCAGATGCTCAAGGGCTTCCGCCAAGTTTCTTCGTACGATCTTGCCGACTACGGCCATTGCTATGCGTTGGTCTGCCAATGAATAATTACTAAATTGGGAGACCTCCAAACCAAACTGCTATGCCTATCCGGACCATTAATCGAGCCTTGCGTTTCGTTCTTTTAGTCATGGCGGGACAATTTTTTATGGAAGGCTGCAAACCGAAAGAAGAGGATGACAGTAAGACAAGCGGCCCGTTGTTTAGTCAAGACATTCGCAGCACACAAGCCCGCACGCCAGCCGAAGAAATGCTAGGCTTCAAACTTCCGCCAGGATTTGAAGTGCAGTTGTTTGCCTCTGAGCCGGATATCGACAAACCCATCAACCTGACTTTTGATGCCCAAGGACGTATGTGGGTAACGCAGTCTTTTGAATACCCATTCCCCGCCGTGCCTGGTGCAAAAGGAACCGACAAACTAACCATTCTGGAGGATACCGATGGTGATGGAAAGGCAGACAAGTTTACTCATTATTCCGACACGCTAAATATTCCAATTGGAGTGCTTCCCATCACGGGTGGGGCGATCGCTTACAGCGTGCCGAATGTTTACAAATTTCTTGATGCAAACAACGACGACAAACCAGAGGGCAAAAGTATCCTGCTTGGGCCATTCGGTTATCAGGATACACACGGTATGGTGAGCAATTTCATTCGGGGCTACGACGGGTGGGTGCATGCTTGCCATGGGTTCACCAACAAGTCTACTGTTGCCGGCGCCGATGGCGACTCCATCCACCTGATTTCAGGAAATACTTTTCGATTTCTTATTGATGGAAGTCGCGTGGAGCAGTCCACCTTTGGTCAAGTCAATCCTTTTGGGTTGGCGTATGATGAGCTTGGCTATATTTATTCCACTGACAGCCACAGTTCACCACTGTATCAACTTATCCGAGGTGGCGATTATCCTCACTTCGGCAAAGTGGAGATCATGGGTTTTGCACCCGATATGAAACCCTTGGTGAATGAAGCTACGGCACTTTGCGGCATAGCGTATTATGCAGATGTAAAATTTCCACCGGAGTTTCAGAGGAATTTATTTATCGGCGATGTAGTGAACTCACGGGTGCACCGTTATTCCGGCACGTGGAAAGGTTCCTCGCCGGTAGGAAAGTCGGAAATCGATTTTATCAAGAGCGAAGACCCTTGGTTTCGTCCAGTGAATATTAAGTTAGGACCCGATGGTGCACTCTACGTCGCCGACTTTTACAATGCCATCATTGGCCACTATGAAGTGCCGCTAAACCACCCCAAACGCGACAAGCGCCGAGGACGGATTTGGAGGATCACCTATAAAGGAAAAACCAATAACCGTGTAGACCTTACCAGGTCATCGGTAGAGGAGTTAATCGAATTGCTGGATGCGGATAACCTCACCACCCGTATGGCGGCGACGGATCAATTGACAGACCGGATTGGATCCTCCGCCGTGGAGGCGCTAAAGATGAAACTGAAAGATTCGGCTACCCGTTCCAGAAAATATGTTCACGCGATGTGGGCACTTCACCGACTCAATGCATTAACCGATGAGGCGCTGAAAATTTCTATCTCCAGTAAAGATCCCCTCATCCGGTTGCACACATTGAGGGTGCTGGCAGAAAAGAAACCCGATCCAGGTTATTTAGGACTAACCAAAGAGGTGTTAAATGATGCCGATCCACACGTGCAGCGGGCGGCGGTGGAGGTACTGATGAAATACCCTTCCGTCAAATCGGTGGAAGAATTACTGATGATTTTGAAAGGATTGCAGCCGGGCTTTGATACCCACCTAATCTATACGGCGCGGTTATGCCTGCGCAATATCTTGCGCCATGAAGAAGTGTTGAAAAAGGTGACCGCAAGAAAGTGGGATGAGCAAAGCGCCAGTTTTATGGCTGGGGTCATGGTGGATGTTCCGTCAACCGAATCGGCTTTGTTCCTCAAAGATTACATGAGTGCCTATCAACTCCCGAAAGAAAGAATCCCTCCGGCCTATAAGCAGATCGTTCGTTTTATTCCTCACGACCAGGTGATGAGCATGATCGACAGGGCGCTAAGCGATAAAAGTTACGACATCTCCATGAAGTCCATGATCTTCAAGGCCCTTTCGGAAGGGATCGCACAACGCGAGGGGAAAGTGGATGTGAAAATTTTTGAAAAATATGCGCCTGGCCTGGCAGAGGAACTACTCAAAAAATTTCCTGCCAATGATTTAACCGATTCGGAAGAGAAAGTTTTAAATCAGCGAGTGGCCATAGACATTGCCGGCGATTATAAGGTTCGTGCATTGAGTCCGGCATTGGCTTCTTTTTTGAAACAAGGGCATACGATAGGAATGGGCATTCGGGCGGCGGCCCTGCGGTCGTTACTGAAGATCGATCTCGAAGAAAATGTAGCACTGGCAGGAAACATTATGCAGCATGATTCCCTCATTGAATACCAGCGGCGGATTGCCGCCGTATTGGGTGAGTTTCCCGGAAAGGCTGTCAACATCATGTTGGACGGATTAAAACCTATTGCATCCGAACTTCAAGGCGCGGTGGCCCTGGCCTTGGCAGGTTCCTCCGCTGGCAAAGACATCTTGTTGAGGAAAATAAAGCGAGGCGAAATGTTGCCGCGCATCTTACTGGAACCTCGCGTGGAAGAGAGGGTTTTATCGAATGCGACCCAGCAACAGGAAAAAGAATATGCAACACTCACGGCCAACCTTGAGCCCATCAGCAAGGCGAAACAGGAAGTGATAGAAAAACGACTGGTCGTATTTGAAGCCTTGAACAGAAGCTCCCTTAACCTGGATTCGGGCCGCATGGTGTTTGAACAGAACTGTGGTGTCTGCCATAAAACGGGAGGGCAGATAGGTATCGCTCCACAACTGGACGGCGTAGGTAAAAGAGGTGCTCGTGGGCTCATGGAAAAAATCCTTGATCCCAACAGAAATATTTCCCAAGCTTTTCAAAATTACACGATCAAACTGAAGGATGGAGGCCTTAAGAGCGGCTTATACCGGAGAGATGAAGGTGAGGTGAAAATTTTTGCTGATTTGACGGGGAAGGAATTTTCTATTGCAAGAAAGGATATTGCCGAGCTGAAAGCATTGAAGTATACCCTCATGCCGGACAACTTCAACAGTTCTATTTCAGAAAAAGATTTTAATAGGCTGATTAATTATTTACTCACCCTTTAGTTCCCGCTATTAAATACATGGTCATGAAAAAGAATTTAATTGACACAATGAAAAAGCCGTTATGGCTCGCGCTCGTTTTACTTGCATTTCACGTTAATACTTTTGCTCAGATCGCTGGCAAGGAGGTCAAATTCAAAAAATACCATCTCTGGGATGAGTTCTACACGGAGGCTGCCACGGTTGGTGATGTAAATAAAGATGGCAAGCTCGATATCATTGCGGGGGCCAAATGGTTTGAAGCACCGGATTGGAAGGTGCATGAAATCTGGAAGAACAAGAAATTTGATTACACCAAAGGCTACAGTGACTCCTTTCTCAACTACATGATGGATGTGAATGAAGACGGTTGGTTGGACTTGATTTGTTTTGATTTTCCAGGCAAGGAAGTGTACTGGTTTGAGAATCCTGCCGGAGTGGAAACACCATGGAAGAGAAACCTGATCGACTCAATCGCTTCCAATGAGTCACCCATGCACGTAGATATTGATGGCGATGGAAAAAAAGACCTGGTGTTCGGCAATGAAAAGCTAGGACAGATGGCCTGGTTCTCCAGCGTGGTAAAGGCCAAGAAAGTAACCTGGAAAAGAACGGCTATCAGTGAATCGAATGCGAAGGGGGTTGGTATGTTTGCTCACGGCTTGGGC
>Ga0075019_10000459_pt1 | contig 23439 bp, 22 predicted proteins | sample ColStrG_CSR_2013_FD_71473 | JGI IMG/M metagenome (GOLD analysis project Ga0075019, IMG submission 71473) | Freshwater sediment microbial communities in response to fracking from Pennsylvania, USA - Cold Stream Run_MetaG_CSR_2013 | ecosystem: Environmental > Aquatic > Freshwater > Creek >...
GATCCCGTGGTGAACGTCCCGGCCTCGCTGGTCGCGGCCGTCCTCTTGACGCTGGTGGCATTCGTCGCCACGCGCCCGCTCGTCGACGTCGTGCCCGGCGTTCCGATCACCCTCGCGCCGTTCGGCTTCGCCACCGTACTAATCGGCTTCTTCGTCCTCGTGGCCCGCCGCAAGGCGGTCTCGCAGATGGTCGGGCTCCTCCTGGTCGACAACGGCATCGGCCTGGTCGCGCTCCTGCTCACGACCGGCGTACCGCTGCTGGTGGAGCTCGGTGGCACCCTCGACGTGCTGCTGGTCGTCGTGGTTCTGCGCGTGCTGGCGACGAGAATGCACGCCGAGTTGGGCGATCTCGACCTCGGCGCGTTACAGGAGCTGCACGACTGATGTGGGCCGTCGTGATCATCGGTCTGCCGTTGCTGGCCGCGCTGCTGTCGGCCGTGGTCGGTTGGCGGCGCTGGATGCCGTGGATCGGCGTGGGCGCCGACGCATCGGTCTTGATGGTCGGTTTCGTCGTGGCGCTGCGTGACGTGCACCACGCACCGATCAGCTGGGCCGCGGGCACTCTGCGGCTGGACTCGCTCAGCGCCTTCATGGTCATAGTCATCGGCACCGTGTCGGTCCTCGCCGCCTGGGGCTCCGTGAGGTTCCTCGACCACGACGTACGGAGCGGCGGATCGACGACGCGTCATGCGCTCCAGTACAGCGTCCTGATCCAGCTCTTCGTCGCCACCATGCTCCTGGCGGTCTGCGCGGCGAACATCGGCATCCTCTGGGTGGCGATCGAGGCCACGACGATCACGACGACGTTCCTCGTGGGCCATCGGCGCACGCGCAACGCGCTCGAGGCGTCGTGGAAGTACATCGTGATCTGCTCGGTCGGCATCGCGTTGGCCTTCCTGGGCACGGTCGTGCTGTACCTCGCCGCCGAACACGCGGGCGGAACGTCCCTGCACGCTCTCGACTGGACGTGGCTTACCGCCCACGCCCACGCCCTTGACCCGTCGATAGTGCGCATGGCCTTCGGCCTGTTGGTGTTGGGCTACGGCGCCAAGGTCGGCCTGGTCCCCTTGCACAGTTGGCTGCCGGACGCGCACAGCCAGGCCCCCGCTCCGGTGTCGGCCCTGATGTCGGGGGTGCTTCTATCGGTGGCGCTCTACGCGATCCTGCGCTTCAAGGTGATCGCCGTGGCGAGCGTGGGTGGCGCCTATCCCCGAGCGGTGCTCGTCGCGATGGCCCTCGCCTCACTCGTCTTGGCCTCGCTGCTGCTGGTGACCCAGCACGACCTGAAGCGGGCTCTCGCCTACAGTTCGACCGAACACATGGGTCTGATGGCGCTGGCGGCTGCGGCCGGAGGCCCGCTGGCCCTGACCGGGCTGCTGCTGCACATGTTGGGCCACGGCCTGGCCAAGAGCGTCCTCTTCCTCTCGGCGGGGGAGTTGGTGATCAGCGATGGAACGACCAGCATCAGTGACGCCGGAGGGTTGATGTCGCGTCAGCCCTCACTGGGCGGAGTGGTCGGGCTCGGACTCGCGGCCCTGTTGGGATTCCCACCGTTCAGCCTGTTCATCAGCGAGGTGACCATGGTACGAGGCGAGGTGGCGGCCCATCTCGCCTGGGCGGCCATCATCTCACTCGTCGCGCTGGCGATCGCCTTCGCGGCCCTGGCGACCCACGGCCGGCGCCTTCTCTTCGACGCGAAGGTCCCAGGCGGTGCCAGTGCCCGCACGCCGGTCTCGGTGATGGCGCCCCTGGTCACCGGCCTCGCCCTGTGCGGATTCATCGGCCTATCGGCCTGGCCCCTCGGACCGATCCTGCGGGCCGCGGCCCGGGTGGTGACCTCATGAGCTCCTTTAGTCACTTGCCCCAGGTGAGACGTTCCGCCCAGGTGAGCGCGAGCGAACTGCTCTTCCAGGCGAGTGAGTTGTTGGCCGAAGGCTTCCGACTGGCAACCGTGGTGTGCCACGACGACATCTCGGAACTCCGGGTGGTCTACGTCTTCATGAAGGGTCCACCGGACGAGCGGCGCGAGTTGATCGTGCACCTTGACCCGGCTCGGCCGAGTGTCCCCTCGCTGGCGTCGATCTCGTTCACGGCCAGTCGCTTCGAGCGCGAGATGAGCGACCTCTTCGGTGTCGAGCCGCTCGACCACCCGCAGGCCCGTCGTCTGGTCCTGCACCAGCACTGGGCGCCGGGATGGCATCCATTCCTCCACGACGCTGGTCCCGCGCCCGAGATGGTGCCCGACTCGCAGGGGTATCCCTTCATCCCCGTCGAGGGCCCGGGGGTCTACGAGGTCCCGGTCGGACCGGTTCACGCGGGCATGATCGAACCCGGGCACTTCCGATTCTTCGTCGTTGGTGAGACGATCCTGCGGATGAAGGCTCGGCTCTGGTTCGTGCACAAGGGCATCGAGAGGTTGGTGCAGGGCCAGACGGTCGAGGAGGCGTTCGAGGTCGCTCAGCGGATCTCCGGTGACACCACGGTGGGCCACGGTCTGGCCTTCATGCTCGCCGTCGAGGAGGCGCTGGGTCTGGACGTCAGCGACGAACACCGTCGTCGGCGGGGCGTGGCACTCGAGATGGAGCGTCTGTACAACCACGTGGCCGACCTCGGGGCATTGTGTAACGACGTCGGGTTCTCGGTGGCGAATTCGACGGCCCTGACCATCCGCGAGCGACTGCTGCGAATCAATCAAGAGCTGACCGGACACCGGTTGCTTCGAGGGGCCGTGCGACTCGGCGGATCGAACCTGATCCGGGCGGTGAGAGCCGAGGAGATCGACGGGATCGCCGACCAGATCTCCGAGTTGCTCGAGGTGGTTCGCTCCAACGCGCTCGTCGTCGACCGCTTCAGCGGGACCGCGACGCTCCTTCGAGACGACGCCCGAGACCTCGGGACGCTCGGCGTGGTCGCTCGAGCCTCGGGAATGGCACTCGACGCCCGAGTGGCTCACCCGTTCGTCGACATGCCGGAGGGGTTCGAGGTCGTGACCGACCATCGCGGCGACGTCCTCGCCCGATTCGACGTGCGCGCCCGCGAGATCGCCGTCTCGCTGCATTGTCTGCGTTCGTGGAGTGGGGTCCAGGGTGGCTCGTCGGGGGAAGCGAGTGATGACGTCCCTCTTCGATCTGGCGTGGCCGGCCTCGAGGGACCGCGCAGCGGGCTCGGTGTGGTCGAAGGATGGCGGGGCACCGTCGTGCACCGCCTGGAGCTCGACGACGAAGGGCGGATCCGCCGGCTGAAGGTCGTCGATCCATCCTTCTTCAACTGGCCCGCTCTGCCGGTGTGTCTAGCCGACACGATCCTGCCCGACTTTCCGGTGGCCAACAAGAGCTTCAACCTCTCCTACGCGGGAAACGATCTATGACCAACCGCGATCTCATCCGCGTCCACGCGAGACGGCCATCGCGCCGAAGGGAGACTTCCCGATGACCACGCCGATCTACCGAGTGAAGGCCGAGTTCTTCAAGGTGCTCGCGCATCCGGCGAGGATTCGAGTCCTCGAGGTGCTGCGCGACGGTGAGCGGTCGGTGGGTGAACTCGTGCCCGAGGTCGGGATCGAGAGTTCGCATCTCTCCCAGCAGCTGGGGATCATGCGCCGGGCCAATCTCGTGCAGGCTCGAAAGGAGGGTTCGACCGTCTATTACTCGGTGGGTGACAAGATGCTGTTCGACCTGCTCGACATCGCTCGCGCCATCATCACGTCTTCGCTGAGTGAGTCGCAGGACCTGCTCGATGAACTTCGCGCCGAGCAGTCGGGTGCGGAGGCCGGCGAGGTCTGACCTGGCCGGTCGCTCTCGGGACCTACTACTTGCTCACGTTGATGGATCGTAGGATCGACCGGGTGAAGCCGTTGGTGCGCGCGTAGACCCGGCGTCGGGCGTATCGCTTCGAGAAGGCGACTGGTCCGTGGGCTGCGGCCTCTAGGTTGCCGATAACTCGCGCGTCTCGATAGAGCTCACTGCGAAGGCTGCGATGTCGTGACATTCGACTCCCTTCGATCCCCGCCCAGCCGATCGATTCGGCGGCGACCTTGACGCTGGTGATCCTGGAAATCAGTGAACCCCGGCGACTGGCACCGGGGTTCACTGTTATTCCTAGGCGGTTGTCCTACTTGAGCCAGGACGGAATGCCCGAACTCTTCTTCGTGGCGGGGACGACTGGGCCGGTGGAGGTGCTGTCGGTCGTCACGATCTTGCCAGTGAGCGTCTGGGTCTTGGTGGAACTGATGATCGTCGTCAGGTACCCACCGTTCAGACCCTGGTGGTCACTCTTCGTGTAGCGAAGTGGCGTGAGCGACGGGGTCTGGGTGAACGTCGTCGAGGTCAGCGTCTTGAGGAAGCTGGCCCGCGTGAACGTCTTGCCCGCTGCCTTCAGGGCCTCTACGAAGGCCACGCCCCAGCCGACTCCATAGGCCATGTTGCCCGTGATCGTCGAAGTGGAGGAGAAGCCCGGGAAGTCCTTCGTGTCCTTACCCAGGACCTTCATCATCCACGGGACCCAAGGGCTCGTGGAGGTCGAAGCCGGCAGGTAACTGAACGAGACGGCGCCGATCTCGGGGTCCGGGAACGGAGCGCTGGCGAACGGAGCGTCAACGGTGACCGGGTCCGAGCCGACACTGGAGATGATCCAGTGGGGAGAGTAACCGAGCTTCAGGGCGGCGCCGAGAACGGCGTCCGTCGCACCGGGAATGGTGTCTAGCACCGCGACGGTGCACTTGTCGGCCTGGAACTTCGCGATGTAGGGAGCGATCGAGGCGCCCTGGGTCGCGACGAGGGATCCGACGCTGTAGAACTGGGTGTCGAACGGCGAGATGCCGCCAGCGACCAGACCGGCCAAGCCGTCGGCGCCGAAGTCGTCACCCTGACCCAGGTAGCACACGTTGTCCGAGGGGTACGTCGCCTTGATGTACTGGGCGAAGACCTTGCCCTCTTCGTTGTAGCTGGTCTGCCATCCGAACAGACCGGGGTAGGTACCGGGGTTGTTCCAGTCACGCGAACCGGAGTTCACGAAGAGCTGGGGCACGCCATTGGACTTGAGCAGTGAACGCACCGCGTCCTGGGTCGGAGTACCGAGCGAACCCACCGTGGCGAACACCGGGACCGCGAGGAGGGCGTGGGTCTGGGCCACGACGTTGGGGTTGCCGGTGCAGCCGAAGCCCGGCGTACCGTAGCAGTCGTCCTTCATGATGAACCGGATCTTGCGTCCGTTGACCCCGCCCTTGGAGTTCACGTAGTTGAACACCGCGTTCGCGGCCTTCGCCACGTCGCTGTAGCCGGCGGAGGCAATGCCAGTAAGCGGCACCGTCGCTCCGATGGTGATCTGGGTCTTCGTGACTCCGGGCGTCGATGTCGCGGCGCCCGCGCCGACGACGGAACTGGCGGCCGTCACCACCCCGATCGACAGCATGAATGCCGTCCCCGCGGTGATCAAACGCCGCTTTCGTGTAATTGACATTATTCAGTCTCCCCTTCGTTACTGCACTTACTGCAGAGTAGGGCGAGCCCATGGACGGTGCAAGTCACCCCTGCGAATTTGCCCGCCGTTGGCGCCAACGATGCAGTACGGCCCCCGATATTCCCATCGGGGCGAAGAGCATGGTCAGGATCAGGAGGACTCCGAAGATGATGCCGTTCAACTGGCTGGCGAAGTTTCCCTGGGGGTTCAATCCGGTCTGGTTGGTGATCCAACTGATGACGCTCGTCGAGTACGCGTAGATGACCCCGCCGATCAGGGCTCCGGGGATGGTCCCGATGCCGCCGATGACGACCAGGGACAGGATCGTGATCGACAGGGCGAACGAGTAGGTCGACGGCGAGACCGAATTGTTGATCAACGTCCACAGCGCCCCGCCGAGCGCCGCGTAGGACGACGAAACGACGAAGGCGATCACCCTCGTGCGCGGCAACGAGACGCCGACGAGTTCGGCGGCCACGTCGTTGTCACGGATCAACCTCATGGCCCGACCCGTTCGACTCGCGAACAGGTTGGCCATGAAGAAGAAGGCGACTCCGGTCGCGAGGATGGTGATGTCCGCCAACCACATGGTGTTCGAGGTCAAGAGCGACGTCCCCGACGAGAACAGACCCGTGACCCAGTGGGGAGGCGTCGCCGCGGTCGGGAGCTGCAACCCCCCGTCACCGCCCGTCCACGAGTTGAACGAACTGAGGATCGCCCCGAAAGCGACGGCGAAGGCGAGGGTCATCCCCGCCAGATACGGTCCACGGAGCCGAGTCGCCGGAAGACCGAGCAGGAGTCCCACGAGGGCGCCGCTCACAATCGCGATGAACAACGAGATGACTATCGGCGTTGTCGCGTGGTGATTGGCCCAAATGGCCATGGCGAAGGCCCCGACGCCCATGAAGGCACTGTTGCCCAAGGAGATCTGTCCCGACGCTCCCGTCAGGAACGACAGACCGAGTAGCACGATCGACATGGCGGCCCCGGTGGCGAGGTCGAAGTTGGTCGTCGCCGAGAAGAAGTACGTGGCCACGAGACTGGCGTCGATCACGCTGACCGTGAGCGCGGCCCTCGACACCACGGGATGGCGTTCGCGCAGTCCCGGCGTTCGAAGGACCGAGACGCTGACGATGAAGATCGAGGCGGTCGCGGCCAGTACGAGACCGGAGTGTCCCCTTGTCGCCAGGAGCATGGACAGCACCACGGTGACCACGACGAGCAGGAGCGTTAGACCGAACTGACGGCGCAGTCCTCCCATCGACATCAGACGCGCCTCGCCGTGCTCTTGGAGAAGAGGCCGTTGGGCCGGACCATCAACGAGACGATCAGGATCGCCAGGGCGACCAGGATGATCGCGTTGGAGTTCAGGTAGTCGCCGACGAACTGGAGGATGATCCCGATGCCGACGCCGGCGACGATGGCCCCGACCGGACTGTCAAGACCGCCGACCGCGGCGGCGATGAAACCGAAGGCGAAGATCCCATCCATCACCTGGGGAGTCAGTCCCGTGAAGAAGTTCGATGCGACGAGGATGGTGGTGATGGTCCCCACGGCGGTCGACAACATCCAGCCGATGGTGAGCATCCGGCCCACCCTCACGCCCAGCAGTCTCGACACCTCTGGAGCAAGGGCGGATGCTCGCAGTTGCAGCCCGAGCTTGGTGAACCGGAACAGCATGGCCACGGCGGTCATCACGATCAGGGCGGTGACGATTTCGTAGACTGTGAAGTCCGACATCGCAATCGGCTTGCCACCGAGTTGCCAGTCGATCGAGGAGAAGGGGCTCGGTAGTCCGCGCGGAAGCGTGGACCAGATCGCGGCCGCGACGCCTTCGAGGACGATCAGGAAGCCGACCATGACGACGATCGGGTTGATCTCGGGCTTCCCGTAGAGGCCGCGGACCAGCACTCGCTCCGTCAGGCCGCCGATTGCGAATCCGGCGACAATCGCGATCGCCACGCACGGCCAGTAGCTCAGGTGATACGAGAGCAGGCCCATGCCGAGGTAGGTCGCGAACATCGGCATCGCCCCCTGGGCGAAGTTGAGGATACCCGTCGAGCGCCAGACCAGCACCAGGCTCAGGGCCACGAGCCCGTAGATAACCCCGTTGGTCAGTCCGCTCAGGACGTCCGAGACGATTCGAGAGGTGAGGAAGGGATCCACTATTCGACCATTCCTAGGTAGTACTGGCGCAGGTTCTCGTCGTCGGCGACGACGGTGGCTGCGTCGTTGGCGACCACCTTGCCCACGTGCAGAACGACCGCGCGATCGGCGATACGCAAGGCCGACGAGGCGTTCTGTTCCACCAGCACGACGGTGAGACTGCTTGACGCGCAGAGATCGTGGATGGTCTGCATCAGTTGGGCGGTGACGAGTGGTGCCAGCCCGAGCGACGGCTCGTCGAGCAGCAGCGCCGAGGGCTTGGCGATGAGCGCACGAGCCATGGCGAGCATCTGGCGTTCACCGCCCGAGAGTTTCGCGGCGTGCTGGCGGCGCCGTTCACCCAGCACCGGGAAGCGCTCGTACTGCTCGTCGAGGCCCTCACGGAGATTGACCTTGGCCATCAAGGCGCCGAGTCGAAGGTTCTCCTCGACGGTGAACTCGCCGATGACGCCTCGACCCTCGGGGACGTGGCCCACACCCAGTCGGGCGATGTTCTCCGGACGCTGGGCGAGCAGTGCACAGTCCCCGAGCTTTATCGAACCCGCCGTCGGCGTCTTCAGTCCGCTGATGGTCCGAAGCAGCGTCGTCTTGCCGGCGCCGTTGGAACCGAGTACCGCGGTGATCTGGCCGGTGGGGGCTTCGAAGGTCACGTCGCGCAGGGCCTGCACCGCTCCGTACGAAACGCTGAGACCTTCAATCGTGATCACTGCTCGACACCCAGGTAGGCCTCGATGACCGCCTCGTTGGACCGCACCTCGTCGGGAGTACCCGAAGCGATGACCTCACCGAAGTTGAGCACGATCAATCGATCGACCAGTGGCATGACGAAGTCCATGTCGTGTTCGACGAGTAGCACGCCCATGGTCGAGCGCAGTTCGACGATCAGGGTCGCGAACTCGCTCAGTTCGGCTTCGTCGAGTCCCGACGCCGGTTCATCGAGCAGCAGCAGGGTCGGCTGGCACATCAGCGCCCGGGCGACCGAAACCTTCTTGGCGATGCCGTAGGGAATGGCGGAGGGAAGCTGTTTGGCGTAGCCGGCAATGCCGAGCCGTTCCAGGGTGTTCATCGCGTCATGGCGCAATGCACGCTCGGCGCGTACGCCACCGGGCAGGGCCAGGAAACTCATGATGAATCCACCGTCGGCTCGTACCTGCCCGCCGGCCATGACGTTCTCGAGCACACTCATGTGGGGGAAGAGACCGACTCCTTGGAGGGTGCGTGCGACTCCCGCTCGGGCCAGTTGGCTCGGTTTCAGGTTTCGGTGACCGGAGTGGGGAAAGCTGACGCTCCCAATCGTCGGGCGCTCGAAGCCGCAGGCCACGTTGAACGCGGTGGTCTTGCCCGCCCCATTGGGGCCGATCAGTCCGACGATCTCCCCGAGCGAGACTTCGAACGACACGTCGTTGAGGGCCCGAAGTCCGTCGAAGTCGACGGAGACGTGTTCGAGAGCGATGAGCGGTGAAGCGACGTCCGGGGCCATGGTGTCCCTAAAGTTACAGGCTCGCCGAACCCTCATCGCAACCCCCGGCCCTGGCCCCTCGCCCAACGGACGCGCGCCGCGTGATTTCGCGCACCCCGTCACTCGAGCGTGGTCCGATCCCCGATATCGGATCGACGTTGTCGGTGGGCGGCTTAGCATCTAGCGTTGCCCCAAAACATTGGAGACTGATGGACAACCGACAGATCATCCTCGCCGAGCGCCCCGTGGGTGTCGTCGACGATTCCACCACTTCGTTGGTCGTCACGCCGCGCCCGCAGTGCGGACCTGAGGAAGCGCTCATACGGGTCGGGATGCTGTCGATCGACCCGACGATCCGAACGTGGATGAACGACGCCCCCGGATACCTGCCGCCTATCGGGATCGGCGACGTGATCCGCGGGAGCGGTACTGGGGTGGTCGTGGAGTCCAACTCGCCGCGGTACGCGGTCGGCGACGTCGTCTTCGGGATGACCGGCTGGCAGGAGTGGGTTCTCGCGACCGAAGAGAATCGATTTTCCGTAGTACCGGCGGGCATGGGACTCGACCTGCCCACGATGATGAACGTCCTCGGGGTCACCGGGATCACGGCCTACTTCGGGCTCACCGAAATCGGACAGTTCCAGGCCGGCGACGTGGTCGTCGTCTCGGGAGCCGCCGGAGCCACCGGTTCGGTCGTCGGTCAGGTGGCGAAGGCCAAGGGCGCGGCCAAGGTGGTCGGGATCGCGGGCGGTCCCGAGAAGTGTGCCGAGGTCGTCGAACGCTACGGCTTCGACGAGTGTCTCGACTACCGGGAGGCGAACCTGAGTCGACGTCTGCGCGCCTCGTGCCCCGGGGGTGTGGACGTGTTCTTCGACAACGTCGGCGGCGAGATCCTCGACGCCGTGCTGGCCAACATCGCCATGCACGCGCGTGTGGTGCTCTGCGGTGCGATCTCCCAGTACAACACCACCGAGCGGCCCGAGGGGATCGCCAACACCTTGATGTTGATCATGCGGCGAGCCCGCATGGAAGGCTTCATCGTACTTGACTTCACGCACCGATTCGCCGAAGCCCAGGTGGAATTGGCCTCCATGGTACTCAGCGGGACTCTGGCCCATCAGGAACATCTGGTGGCGGGTCTCGAGAACGCGCCCAGCGCCTTGAACCTCCTGTTCAGCGGTGGCAATCACGGCAAGACCCTGGTGGTAGTGGACGAGAGCGTTCAGCTTGCCTGAGCAGCGTCGGCCGGCCCGGTCCGACGGGCTGGCACCTCGCGTCACGACGGTGCTCTTCGCCGCCGCCCTGGTGGCGGGCTTCGGGCAGTTCGGAGCGGTGGCGTCACTGAACGACGTCGCCCAACACTTCGGTCACCGCGTGGTCGGACACTCGCTGCAGAGCGTCGTGGGACTCTCTGGCTCGATGCTCGGGCTCGGACTGGCGACGCTTCGCCTGGCCTCCCTCGCAGCTCTTCCGCTTGCGTCACTGGCCGATCGACGCGGTCGCACGAAGGTGCTGCGCAACTTCCTGGTGGCCGGTCTGGCCGCCACCGCCGCCGCGTCACTGAGTCCGTCCTACTGGATCTTCGTACTCTGCTTCGCGCTCGCTCGACCATTGCTCTCCGCGGCGTCCACGCTCGTCCAGGTGGTGACCGTCGAGCTCTCGGGCACTTCGATTCGGATGCACCGCCTCATGATCATGGCCGCGGGCGCCGGGATCGGTGCCGGACTTTCGGCGGTGTTGCACGGCCTCATCCGGGGCCCGGATTCCTTTCGCTGGCTCTTCGCCCTGGCAGTCGTGCCCGCGATACTGATCTCTCCGTCGATGAAGCGGATTCCCGAGCCGACGCATCATTCGAGCGAGTCTCGATTCGCCCGTCTGGGCGCCATTCCGCGGACGGTGCGCGGACGGCTCGGCATCGTCGCGGTCATCGCCTTTTCCATCGGGATGATCACCGGACCGGCCAACGGCTTCGCGTTCGTCTACGGAGAGGGCGTCTTGCACATCAGTCCGCACTACGTGGCGACCGTCGTGGCGCTGAGCGCCTTCACCGGACTGGCGGGCCTCCTGGCGAGCCGCCAGCTCTCCCAGCGGGTCGGGCGGCGTTGGACCGTCGCCGTCGGCGTGCTCGCCACCGCCCTGACGTCGAGCTACGCCTATAGCGGGGGACGGACCTCCTTCACGCTCGGTTACATGCTCGGCGTCGCGGCGGCGGGCCTGCTCGCGCCGGCGGCGACCGCGTTGAGCACGGAGATCTTCGCCCATTCGATCAGGGCCACCGCGGCCGGCTGGGTGGTCGTTGCGGGAGTCCTCGGGGCGACGACCGGGCTATTCCTCTTCGGGCTCGTCGGCGACCTGATTCACGTGACCGGGGTTACGTCACTGCGCCTCCCCGCCCTCGTGACATTCCTGCCGCTTACCCCGACGCTCTGGCTGCTGCGACGGCTACCCGAGAGTGCGGGGGTCGACCTTCACTGATCCCACTGGAGGTCGCAGACGAGGGCCCGGTGGTCGCTGCCGCCGTCGCTGGCCGAACCTCCCAGTGAAGTCCACGGTCCGCGGGCCAAGACGTGGTCGATCTGGGAGTGCGGTAGTCGGGCGGGCCACGTACGCGCACGCACCATCGACTTCCATCCCGGCAGCAGCACTCTGAGCAGGGGCCGCCAGCAGTTGAAGTCACCGGCGATCAACACCGGCAACAGGGGGTCGAGGTCGCGCGCTATGGCGTTGATCCGACGGTACTGGCGGTACGACCCGTGGCTGATGTGCGCGCCGTGGACCGCCAGGACGTAAAACTGGCGCCCGGCGTCTTCCAACCGCGCCACGATCAGCGCCCGGCGTACCTTCTCGCGGGGCAGCCGTCCCAGGGACTCGACGCGGATCTCGCGCACGTCGTAGCGGGTCAGTAGGGCGAGTCCCCACTCCCCGTGTTCGACCCCAGGCAGTGACCGGCGGCGGGACTCTTGGAACCTCGTGAGGGAGCGGTGTTCGTCGAAGTAGAGACCGTGCTCCCCGGTGAGGTGGGCGATCAGGGGCTGCCACGACCGTCCGGCGCGGCCCGAGGTGACCCGCTGGGCGGTAGCGAGAGGCACGAACAGTCCTTCCATGCCGAGTCGACTCTGCAACTGCGCGAAGAAGTCGTCGCCGTCGTCACCGCGCCAGAGTTCGGGCAGGACCAGAATGTCGGCGGCGAGGCCCACGACGTGTTCGAGGACCCGGGTTGGTCGACCCCATCCGTCGACACCGGCGTGAAGATTGAACGTCGCGACACGCACTCCAAAACCCTACGCCGTGGTCTTGCCCGAGTGTGGCAGGCTCTGTTGGTGGAATCTGTCAACGTGGCCTTCGGGCACCGGCTGTGGTGGGTCGATGCCTTCATCGGCGACGCCGAACGCGGTAATCCTGCCGTCGTGGTGCTGCTCGAACGACCCATGCAGGACGACGAACTCCAGCAGATCGCCTTCGAGCTCGGGGTTTCGGAGACCGCCTTCGTTCGACGGGTGGGGGACCAGTGGTCGCTGCGCTGGTTCACCCCCACAGTCGAGGTGGACCTTTGCGGACACGCGACCCTCGCGACCCTGCACGTGCTGCTGACCGAACTCGGGGTGCCCGGTGGGGAGTTCTACTTCCAGACCCGCGCGGGGATCCTCTCCGGACGCCGTTTGAACGACGGACTGCTGGGCGTCGACCTCCCGCGCTCCTATATCGAGCCCCTCGACGCCTCGGTGCTCAACGACACCCTCGGGCCCGTCAGTGAGGTCTACCAGGCCGGTCCCCAGAGCGTCTTGGCGGTGGTGGAGGACTACGACGCCCTCTGTGGCCTGGCTGTCGACCCGATGAGCCTCTTTCTCGTGCCGAGCTCGATCGTGATCGCCGCGTGCTACGGCGGACCCGGTGTCGACGTCTCGATACGGGTCTTCGCACCGAGACTGGGCCTCGCGGAAGACCACGTCACGGGCAGCGCGATGTGCGCGGTCGCCCCGTGGTGGGTGGAGAAGGTCGGTTCGCCCACCGTCTCGGTTCGCCAGGCGTCGGCCCGCGGAGGGGTCATGTACGCGCGGCTCTTCGAGCGCAACGTGGAAGTGGCCGGATTGGCGCGGACCTTCTTCGGCGGCGACCTACGGGCATGAGCGACGGGGATCTGGGGCCGGGTCCGCGCACGCGGGTGCGTCGGCTGCCCAAAAAGGCCGTCTACGACCGCGCGTCGATCTACGAGATTCTCGACGCCGCCCGGTTCTGTCACGTGGCGGGAATCGTGGACGGTCGCGCGGTGGCTCTGCCCACCCTGCACGCCCGAGAGGGTGACGTGCTCTACCTCCACGGGAGCCAGTCCAACGCGCTCATGCGCTCGATCGTCGCCCAGGGGGAGGCCTGCGTCACCGTCACGCTCTACGACGGGCTGCGACTCGCCCGCAGCGGCTTCGAGTCCTCGATCGCCTACCGGTCGGTCGTGCTGTTCGGGAGGGTCCACGTGCTCAGCGATCAGGCGGAGAAGACCCGGATCCTCGATCTCCTGGTCGACGCGGTCCTGCCGGGACGCTCTAGCGAGGTGCGCCCGATGAACGACCAGGAGCAGCGCCTGACGATGGTGGTGGCCGTGTCCATCGACGAGGCGTCGGCCAAGGTCTCGGCCGGCCCGACCGAAGACCTCGATGAGGACCTCGAACTGGCGATCTGGTCGGGCACGGTGCCGGCGAGGCTGCGGTTCGACGAACCGATCCCTTCGAGTGACGGCGCGATGGCCAAGGGTGACATCGAGGTGCCTCCGTCGGTCCGAGACCTCTTGGGCCGACCTTGATCGAATTCGATGCACTGGTCGGTGCCATCTCGGGCATCGAGCCGGTCGACGATCGCGAACGCCTGTCCATCGCCTCGACCCTCGACCGGCTCACGTGGGCCGTGGACCCCTTCGCCGAAGACCTGGACGACCACCACCTCACCGCGTCGGCCTTCGTCGTCTCGTCACGCGGGATCATCCTGCACCGTCACCGTCGCCTCGGGATTTGGGTTCAGCCGGGCGGGCACGTCGATCCCGGTGAGAGTCCCGCCGAAGCTGCGCTGCGCGAGACCTTCGAGGAGACGGGTCTGTCGGTGCGTCACGTGGACCCCGAACTGCTCTTCCACGTCGACGTGCACCCGGGACCCCGGGGCCACACCCACTACGACTTGCGTTACGTCGTCATCGCCGAACCAGTCGACCCGGCGCCTCCAGAAGGGGAGAGCCCCGAGGTCTACTGGTTCGACTTCACCCTGGCCCAGGTGCGCTGCGAACCGGGCCTGCGCGCCGCGCTGGCGAAGCTCAGTCATTTCATCGCGGCGGGGCACGTGCGAGACTTGATGCGTGAGTGAGACCGAAGCCCTTCGGGCACTGATGGAGGCCGATCGTTGGATCGATCGGGTCAGCAGCCAGCGCAGCCACCTGCCCGAGATCAACGAGCTGAGTGGCGTCGAGGCTGAGATGCGCTCGCTGCTAAAGGCCCTTCAGGAGGCGCAGGCCGCCCAGACGCCGGTGCGGACCGCCTACGAAGACAGCGTCGCCGAGGCCGAACGTTTGCAGAAGCGCGCCCAGGACCTGGAGAAGACATTGGGATCCTCCACGGCCAACGCCCGGGAGTTGACGGCGCTCAACACCGAGCTCGACCACGTGCGCGAACTGCTGTCGCGCGTGGAGGACCGCGAGCTCGACCTCCTGCTGGAGGTTGAACCCCTCGACCAGATGGTCCAAGCCATCAAGGACCAAGCCCAGCCCGTCGTCGCCCGGCGCAGCGAACTGCAGGCGACGATCGACGAGCTGCAGAAGTCCCTCGACGAGGAACTGGTCGCCTTGCGCGCCGCACGGCGTGAGCGCGCCGACGCCCTCTCACCGGGCCTGCTGGCCCGTTACGACGCGGCCTTCGTCCGCGCCGGAACCTCTGGTGCGGCGCAGGTCGACGCGGGGCGCTGCGACGGATGTCGCATTGCGCTCTCGCCGCTCGACCGCGACCGCTGGAAGGCCCAGGCGCCGGGGGAGTTCATGGCGTGCCCGGAGTGCGGAAGGTTGCTCCTGCCTTGATCATCCTCATCCGTCACGGTCAGACGACGTCCAACGCGAGCAACCTGCTGGTGGGGCGTGGCGATCCCGAGTTGACCGAAATGGGCGAGCGTCAAGCCCGCGCGTTGAGGCCGCTGCTCGAGAACGTCCGCGAGGTCTGGTCGTCGCCGCTGCAGCGAGCGCTGGCCACGGCGAGCCTGGCCCTGCCCCACGTGGAGGCCTCCGTGCGCGAGTCGTTCATCGAAGTCGACTACGGGACGCTCGACGGCCAACCCCTGAGCACGGTCAGTGGCGAAGAGTGGCGGTCGTTCGAGCGAGACCACGCCCTGGTCTTCGGCGGCGGAGAGTCGCTGGCCGACGTCGACGCCAGGGTCCACGCCGAACTCGACGCGCTGCTCGCCGACCAAACGAGCCTCCTGCACTCGCGCGATCACCACCTGGTCATCGTGAGCCACGTCTCGCCGATCAAGTCGGCGATGGTGTGGGCGCTGGGGGTGCCGACGTCAACGGTGTGGCGCATGCAGCTGAGCAACGGATCGATCACGACCATCACGACGAGGATGGCGACTCCGGCGCTGCTGCACTACAACGTTGTTCCGCACCTCGACTGATCAGTGCAGCGCCACCGACAGCGCGGCGAAGTGCAGGCCGGCGCCGACCAGGGTGAAGGCGTGGAAGAGTTCGTGGTAACCGAACACCCGCGGTGACAACCGTGGTCGTTTTGCGCCGTAGGCGACAGCCCCGAGCGAGTACGCCAGCCCGCCGGCGACCACGAGGGAGAAGCACAAGGCCCCGCCGCCGCGGTAGATCTGGGGCATCACCGTGACGGCGGCCCAACCCACCACGAGGTAGGGCAGGGTGTTCACCCACTTCGGCGTGTCGAGTGCCAACTGGCGGATGGCGATCCCGACGACCGCGCCCGAGCCGATGACGATCATCAGCACCAGGCGAATCGTGCCGTGCATCGTGAGCCCCGCGATACCGAGGTACGAACCGGTGATGGCGAAGAAGATCGTCGAGTGATCCGCTCGACGCCACGCCCGTCGCCCGGCGGGGGACCACTGGATCCGGTGGAACAACGCGCTGGTGACCATCATCGCCTCGACCCCGATCAGGTAGCAGAGGACCCAGCCGACCTGGGACCAGGTCTGGGCACGTACGAACAGGATCGGCGAGGACAGGGCGAGGAGTACCGCGCCGATCACGTGGAGCCATCCGCGCATCAGCGGCTTCACGTGGGCCGACGACGTTTCAGTCGATGACACCGAAGCACTCACGGTTCCACCATAGATTGCACGGCCGTACGCGTATCGCGGTCGAACACAGAGGGGCCCGTCCGCTTCACTAAGGAGAACGGACGGGCCCTCGATGTTTGGCCCCCCCAGCCAATGAGTAGAAAATACATCGTCCACGACCGCTACCCTGTGTCAGGAAGCACATAAACAAAGGTTTGTGAGCAACTTCACATTAGGAGCACACGTGATTCGTCGCACATTGGGACAGGGGCTGGAAGTCTCCGAACAGGGACTGGGTTGTATGGGTATGAGCGAGTTCTACGGAGTCGGCGACGACACCGAGTCGATCGCGACGATCCACGAGGCGCTCGACAGCGGTGTGGACTTCCTCGACACCGCCGACATGTACGGACCCTTCAAGAACGAGGAGCTCGTCGGTCGCGCCATCAAGGATCGGCGCGCCGAGGTCGTTCTCGCCACCAAGTTCGGCAACCAGCGCGGCGCCGACGGCGCCTTCCTCGGGATCAACGGCAGTCCCGAGTACGTGCTTAGGGCGTGTGACGACTCCCTCGGGCGGCTCGGGGTCGACCACATCGACCTCTACTACCAGCACCGCGTCGACCGCCAGGTCCCGGTCGAGGAGACCTGGGGCGCGATGAAGTCACTGGTCGAGGCGGGCAAGGTCCGTCACCTCGGGATCTCCGAGGCTTCGCCGGCGACTATCGAGCGCGCGCACGCGGTGCATCCGGTGTGCGCCGTGCAGAGCGAGTACTCCTTGTGGAGTCGCGACCCCGAAGACGGGGTGCTCGAGACCTGTCGCCGGCTCGGGATCGGGTTCGTTGCCTACAGTCCGCTCGGTCGGGGGTTCCTGACCAGTGAATCGTCGTCGGTCGGGTCCGCCGAGCGGGACTACCGCAAGAACCATCCACGCTTCTCGGGCGAGGCCTACGAGCAGAACCTTCGACTGGTGGAGAACCTGAAGGGGATCGCCGAGGGTCGAGGGGTGAGCGTCGCCCAACTGGCGCTCTCGTGGGTCCTCGCCCAGGGTTCTGACATCGTGCCGATCCCTGGCACGAAGCGTCGCACGTGGCTGCGCGAGAACATCGCGGCGAGTTCCATCGAGCTCAGTGGGGATGAGATCGCGGCACTCGAGGCCGCCGTACCGCGCGGCGCCGTGGCCGGCGAGCGCTACCACGCTCAGGGCATGACCACGATCAACGGCTGAGCGACTCGAGCGTCGTTTCGGACAGGACCATCACCTCGTCACACCACTCCACGATCCTCGGGTCGTGGGTCGCGATGATGAACGTGGCTCCGGTGGTGGCGAGCAGCTCCAGCACCATCGACGTCGCCAACGCCCCGAGTCCACTGGTCGGTTCGTCGAGGACGTAGATCCGTGGGTCGGTGACCATCGCCCGGGAGATGGCGACCCGCTCGGTCTCCCCGCGCGACAGGTTCTCCCATCGGGTCGACGGTTCGACATCGATGCCCATGGCCGCGAGATCACCGAGGCTGTCGCGCGACGAAGGGCGACCGAGTGACACCACGTCGATCGCGTAGCCCCGGACCAGACCGGGATCGCTCGGGACGTACGCCAGGTGTCGTCTCAGCTGGGCCTCGTCGAGTCGAGAGACTTCGAAACCCCCAACGCTGACCGTGCCCGACGTCGGTTCGTCGAGTGCGGCGATCACGCGCAGGAGTGTCGACTTCCCGGCGCCCGAAATCCCCGTGATGGCGAGGCGACGACCGGGGGGCAGCGAGAATGTCGCGTCCTCGACGAGGAGCCGACCGTCTTCTTCGATGGAGACGCCTTTCAGGTCGATGGTCGCGTCACGCGGCCAGTCGAGTCCAGCCCCGTCGACTGCGTGATCGAGTTCGTCGAGACGCTCAGCGCCGGCGCTGACCGCCACCGCCGTGTCAAGTGCGCTGCGAACGACACCGAGTGTCTCGTACGTCGAAAGGGCCAGCATTCCCGCCACGGCGGTCCACACCGGTGAGCTCGGCGGACGCAACGCGAGTCCCGCCACCGCGACCAATGTGGCGACCGGACCGATCAAGTTCGTAATCCGGTGGTGCCGGTCGAGGATTCGCTCAGCCCGTGCCAGCTCGAGGACCAGGGCGTGGCTTCGTCGTTGCACGTAGCCGAACCGGCCGAGGCGGGCCAGCTCGGGGGTCACGTTGCTCAACTCGACGAGTTCGCCGCGGTAGCGCCCGCGCGTGGCCCGTAGCGTTCGATCGGCCCGCAGCAGTGGTCCGAAGCTGGCCGCCATCGCGGCGACTCCGATCAGCTGGGCGAGAGCCAGCGCCGAGGCGACCCCCCACCAGTGCCCCCGCGGTGCGAGGAGGGCGACGACCACGTCGGAGACGATCATGACCACGAAGGTCGAGCTGAGCGGGATCGCGCAACGCAGCCACAGGTCCTGCAACTCGTCGGTGTCGCGCAACGCCCGCTCCAGCAGGTCACCGGAGGCGTATCGACGCCAGCGCGAGAAGTCGAGACCTCCGATCACGGTGACCAGCCATCGTCGCCAGACGGTGACCGCCTCGTAACCGAGGCGGTGCGAGCTCATACGTTCGGCGAAGCGCAAAGGGGATCGCAGGAAGGCGAACAGTTCGATCAGTATCAGGGCCCCGAGGACGGCCTGGAGACCGGGCCGGGCCGCACTTGCGACGAGTAGTCCCACCGCCCCGACCAGCAGCGCGACATTGGTCAGTGACGCGACCAGTCCCGCGAGGAGCGCGGCCACGAGGTCTCGACGAGGTGGACGGGCCCGTCGCAGCCACTTCGACAATCGGCGAAGATCGCTTCTCATATTGAGACCTCGACCGTGGACAGGAACGAGGTCACGACCGGATCGTCCACGGTCGCCTCGACGATCGTGAGGGCGCTGAGGCGGCCGATGGTCTCACGCAGGTGATTGCGAGCATCGACGTCGAGCACCCCGGCGATGTCGTCGATGATCAAGATCACCGGGTCGGCCAGGAGCGCCCGGGCGACCGCGAGGCGGACCCGCTCCCCGGTGCTCATCCCGTGGCCGTCGGCCAGGAGTCGGACGTCGAGGTCGGCGAAACGCGGACCCGTCAACCCCAGTGATTCGAGCATCGCGTGAACCCGCGAGTCTGGGACGTCGGCGCCGAGGGTCAGGTTCTCGCGCAGGGTGCCCGACACCAGGAAGCTCACGGCGCTCACGTAGCCGATCGGTCGATTCGTGCGTCGCACGACGCCGGACTTCGCCGGAGACCACCCGAGCCACGTCGCCAGCAGCGTGGTCTTACCCGACCCCGACGGACCCCGTACGAGGACCCGCTCCCCGGGGCGCAAGCTGATGGTGACGGGCCGATCGTTGGCGAAGGTGACGACGTGGTCGCTGACCAGGAGGTCGTCGACTTCGCTGTCCGGCGAGCCAGTACCCACTCCATTGAGCAGCGCGAGTGAGCGCTCCGCGTTCTCGCGGCGGTGGAACTCCGTGCCGAAGCGGCGAACCTGGAGGAACACCTCACTGGTGACCAGCACCGCCACCAGGGCGTGTACCAACGAAATCCTCCCTCCCAACAGGGAGAATCCGACCACCATCGCGACGAGGCCGATACTCACCCCGCTCAAGAACTCGGTGACCAGTGAGGACTCAAGGGCGATTCGAATCGCCCGAAGGGCAATGGCGTGCTCGGAGTCGGAGATCGCCGCGATCTCGCGGGCGCCATATGACACCGCGCCCAGCGCCCGCAGTTCGGGGGCGTGGGTCAACAACTCGAGTTGACGAGACTCCAGAACGGAGCGGCGCGACTCGAATTCGATCGCCATCGCCTCGCTTCGTCGTCCGGCTCGCAGATAGAGGGGAACGGCCCCGCCCAACAGCGAGACCGTCATGAGCAAAGCCAGCCACCCGGCCGCCCAGAAGACCACCGCGAGACCAAGCACCGAGACACGCGCGCTCGTGGAGAGCACCTCGAGGAATGGGGCCTCCGAGGCGTGGTCGATGGCGAGGGCCAGATCACCTCTAGCCCGCTGGTGCTCGAGACGCGGGAGTGACAGGTGGGTCGGCAGTGCGTCTCGCCAATACTTTCGTATCGAGCCGCGCACGCGCAGGCTCCATTCGGCCAGACCGGTCGTCGAAACCCAGCGAATGACCACGACACCGCCGAGCAGCCAGATTCCACGTGCGACGTGACCCTGGGCCAAGTCGGTGATCGACATTGCGAGGAGAACGGCGTTGGTGATCGCCAGAACCGAGTTGAGGACTCCGAGGATCCGAGCCGTCAGCGTCGGATCAATCGAATTCGTCGACGGAGCCGTGGTCACCGTGCAATGCTAATGAACCCGTAGCGCTCTACAGAGGGTCGTCGCGGTGGGCCAGCCGCTGGGCCGGGCCGTTCAACCAGTCGCGCAGGGCCTTGGTCGCCCGACAGTCGTCCTCGTTGTACTCGAGGATGCGCTGGCGCGACGCGCCAGACTCGGCGGTATCGCCTCGGGTCGCGACTTCGTACCAAAGCATCGACGCCTCGCCGCTGGGGTTCTCGTCGCGCCACGAGAATCCCGAGGCCGCGGCCAATTGCTTCAGCCCGAGAGGTCCATCGGTCTGGATCTGACGTTTGGCGATTTCGTGAAGATCGAGCCATTCGACCGGCGAGTGGTGACGGAACTCCTCCAGGTCGGCGAGCGTGGGGCCATCCCCGGCGGGCGAGAGGACCGCGCGATTCATGGCGCCATCCTCCGCTTGGGCCCAGAAGCAGTAGGCCGCGAAGGTCCGGCCGGCTTCGTGGCAGGCTCGGCGTACTCCACTGAACCAACTCCAGAATTGGCCGAATATCCGCGCTTCATTGGATGAGTCCAAGGTGTCCCACTCGACGAAGGCGTGGTAGCCGGCATCCACTCCGTCGAGGGGATCGTTAAGTGTTACGTAAGCGCCCCAGAGGTACGTGGCGTCGTCGAAGCTCTCCATGTCGACGTCGATCTCGACGTCGGCCGTTGGACATCCCATGTGAGCGGGCTCGAGGATCCTCAGGAAACTGGAACGGACGTGGACTCTGGCGCGGTAGATGAGGTCGTCTAACTTGTCGATCTCCCGTCCGAGCACCTCCTCGACACTCCCGGCTCCAGATCCGGCGCCGAGTCGCGCGCGTTGGGCGCGTACCGGGTCCAGTCGCGCGAGCGACGATCGGGTTTGGATTCCGGCACCCCGCAATGATCGCTGTTGGTCGAGATTCGTGAATCTGGTCAGCGAGACGTCATCGGAGGATTCGAGCTCGCCCTGACAGTGCGCGCTGAACTCACAGGTCAGGCACTCACGATGCCAGTAGGGGGACGTCGGGAACTCGCCCCCGACGTCGAACCACTCGTCCAGGGCCAAGAGGACCTCGAGGCGTTCCTGGTAGAGGGCGTCGTAGGCCAGGAGGTTGAAGCGCGGGAAGGCGTCGGTGGCGAGATCCAGCCACCACAGACGCTGGTTGCGGTCGACGAGCCCACCTCGACTGCCCGGATCTCCGTGCCCGGAGACCTGCAGAATGCGCAACGCGCCCGACAGCAACAGCCCGTCGCGGCGCACGGTGGGCGTCGAACGCAGCCCCAGCCCTTCGCGCACCTCTACCTCGGAGGGCAAGAGCCGTTCCAGGGTGCCTTCTAGCAGGTGTCGCGTGGTCGCCGGCTCGACGACCTCGTGGTTCTTCGCGACGAGCGGGGCGTAGGAGAAGTTCTGGTCGTTTCGCCCCACTCGCACCAGAGCCTGCACCGACGCGGTGCGACGTGCGGCTTCGTGGTCGGCGAATCGTGGCTGCAGGATGAGTTGCGCGCCCGCCAGCATCAACTCGCGGGTGTGATCGTGGCCCGACGACACGACCGCGTCTGGATGGAGCGTCCGCAGGCGATCGCGAACGTCCCGACGGTGCTGATCGGCGTCGCGGCGGCGACGTTCCTGTTCGGGCGAGGTCGGGGTGCGAATCGCCGACGTCGGATCGGCGCGCGTGAGAGCGACCCGATGGAGGCACGCGTCGATTTCGGCGCCGCGCAGTGGTGAACTCACAAGCGAAGAGCCTACGAGCCCGGCGTCTTGTCATTGCGCCAGCTGCGCCAGAGCGCGGCGTACGGGCCGCCGAGGGACACCAACTCGTCGTGGGTGCCCAGCTCGACGATGGTGCCGTCCATCACGACGCAGACCCGGTCCGCGTCGTGGGCCGTCTGCAGGCGGTGGGCGATGGCGATGACCGTACGACCCCGGAGCACGGCGCTGAGGGATCGTTCGAGATGCCGGGCCGCTCGAGGGTCGAGCAGCGCGGTCGCCTCGTCGAGCACGAGGGTGTGCGGGTCGCTCAGCACCAGGCGGGCCAACGCGAGTTGCTGGGCCTGCGCCGGGGTCAACGGGAATCCGGTGGTACCCAGTTCGGTCTGCAATCCACCGGGCAGGGATTCGACCCAATCGAGCGCGTCGACCGCGGCCAAGGCGCGGACGATCTCTTCATCGGTCGCGTTCGGTTCGGCGAGGGCCAGGTTGTCTCGTACGGTGCCGATGAATATGTGATGCTCCTGGGTCACGAGCGCCACGTGGCGGCGCAGGGTGGCGAGGGGTAGGTCGCTGAGCGCCACGCCTCCTACCAGGACCTCGCCACTGCGGGGGGCGTCGATGCCGGCGATCAGCCGACCGATCGTTGACTTTCCGGCCCCCGACGGGCCCACGATGGCCAGTCGCTCTCCCGGCCTGACTTCGAGGTTGATCCCGTTGAGGACGTCGTGGCCCGGTCGGTAGGCGTAGCGGACGTCTCTCAGAACGATCGTCTCGTCGCTGGGTTCGGGACCCGACGACGGGCGATCGTCCTTCACGACCGAGACCCCTACGAGCCGCGCGAGTGAGGTCTGACCGATTTGCAGCTCGTCGAGCCAGGCGATGATGCCGTCCAGGGGCACGTTGATCTGCACGACGTAGAGGGTCACGGTCGTCGCGGCCCCGATGGTGATCTGGTGGTGGAGGGCCAACCATCCACTCCAGGCCAGCGTGATCGCCACGGCCAAGGCGAATGCACTCTCGACGGTCGGGAACCACCGCAGGCGCATGAGCAGGGTGTACATCTCGGAGTAGAAGGACTCTCGGATGTTGCTCTCGATC
>Ga0075019_10000460_pt1 | contig 23395 bp, 25 predicted proteins | sample ColStrG_CSR_2013_FD_71473 | JGI IMG/M metagenome (GOLD analysis project Ga0075019, IMG submission 71473) | Freshwater sediment microbial communities in response to fracking from Pennsylvania, USA - Cold Stream Run_MetaG_CSR_2013 | ecosystem: Environmental > Aquatic > Freshwater > Creek >...
CGATGCTCGTCCTCGATCGCCTCGAGACTCTTGGCGTCGGTCGAGAACCCGGTCTTGATCTTCTTGGTGGTGGTGAGGCCGAGTTCGTCGAACAGCACGGTCTGGAGCTGTTGGGGGGAGTTGACCTTGAACTCGTGGCCGGCCACCTTCTGGATCTCCGCGTCCAGGGCGCTCGCCTCCTCGGCGAACTCGCCGGCGATGCGGCGCAACATCTCCACGTCGACGCGGACCCCGCGCGCTTCCATCCGGCCTAGCACCATGACCAGAGGCAGTTCGATCTGCTCGTAGACGAATTGCAGTTCCCAGCGCGCGATCTCCCTTCTCAGGTGCTCACGTAGTCGAGCCACCAACTGGGTCTCAGCGACGAGGATCTCGTCGTCGGAGTTCGATTCGAACAGCGAGGGTGCGCTCTGGGTGATCGGCTCGTCGATGAAGCGGTGGGCCACCTCGGCGAGGGAGTAGGACCCACTCGTGGCATCGACCAGGAAGGCCATTATCGCCGTGTCGTCGGCCGGTTCTGCCATCTCGACGCCTCGCTCGGCGCCCAGGCGATAGAGGCTCTTGAGGTCGTGGCCGGACGGGGCGTGACTGCCCAACGCGGCGAAGAACTCGTCCAGGTTGGCGACTGCGAAGACCCGGTTCGCCGGGTCGAGCGCGGCCACGCGACCGGTACGGTAGGCGACGATCGGGGTCGCGGCAGACGCCAACACAGCGGACATCGAGGTGCCGGCACGGACCGGCGCGGGCTTCGGGCCAACAGTGGCCGATTCAGCGGTCGCGCCCGCGGGTGCTGACGCGCCCACACCGAGTAGTCCCTCGCCCATCAGCTTCTCGAATCGTGCCCGCACCGTGTTCATCTCGAAACGATCGAAGAAGGCGGCCACTTCGGCCCGATTCCAGCCGCCGAGGGTGATGTCCTCGAGCGTGAAGTCGAGCGGCACGTCACGGATCAGTCGCATCACCTCGGCGTTGTTGCGAGCGCGGCTCTCGAATTTCGCGAGGTTCTCGCGAAGCTTCGGGGTGAGCTCATCCAGGTGAGAGTACAAGTCGTCCATGTTCCGGTACTGACTGAAGAGTTTCGCCGCGGTCTTCTCTCCCACGCCGGGCACGCCGGGCAGGTTGTCCGATGCGTCGCCGCGCAGCGCGGCGAGCAGCGGGTAGCGCGCGGGTTCGATGCCGCATCGATCCACGATCCCCGCTTCGTCGTAGAGCGAGTAGTCCGAGACGCCGCGGCGGTTGTAGAGGACGCGTATGTAGGGATCCTCGACCAATTGGAACGTGTCGCGGTCGCCGGTCACCACGACGACCGGGATGTGGGCGTCGCGGCCCCAGGTCGCCAACGTCGCCAGAACGTCGTCGGCCTCGTAATTGGCGACGCCCAGCACTGGGATATGCAGCACCTCGCAAAGCCGTCGAATCAGGTCGAACTGGGGTTCGAGCTCCTCCGGTGTCTCGGCGCGACCGCCCTTGTAGTCCTCGACCATCTGATCGCGGAACGTCCCTCCGGGCAGGTCGAAGGCCACCGCCAGGGCCCGGGGCTGTTGGGTCCTCAGCAGCGAGAGCAACATGGAGGCGAAACCGTGCAGGGCGTTGGTGACCAGACCTTCCGAGGTCTTGATGTCCGTCGTAAGGGCGAAGAACGCCCGAAAGGCGAGAGACATCCCGTCCAACAGCAACAACGGCCGTTGGTCGGCGGTGGGATCAGCCAACGAACTCGCCCTTCAATATCTGTTGGGCGATGTCACGCATTCGCGTGCGCCCGCGCATTGCGGACTGTTGGATTACCTCGAAGGCGGCCGGCTCGTCGAGTCCACGTTGCTCCATCAGAAGCTCCTTGGCCCGTTGGACAATCTCGCGGGTCTCGATCTTGTCGTCGACCGTGTGGGCGACCTCGGCCACGGCCTTGGACACGTTGGGCGAGGGACTCATCAACGCAGCCAATTTAGGCAGCAGCTCGCTGCTGCGGAAGGGCTTGACCAGGTAGGCGACGACTCCGGCCTCGCGCGCGCTCTCGATGAGCGATCTTTGGCTGAACGCGGTCAACAAGACGACCAGGGTGTTCGAACCCTTCAATTCCCGGGCCACCTCGATACCGTCCATCCCTGGCATCTTCACGTCGAGCAGTGCGAGGTCGGGCTTGAGCTCGCGAACCATCTCGAGAGCGTCGTCGCCCCTTGCGGCTTCACCCACGATCAGATAGCCATCGCCCTCGAGGATCTCCTTGAGGTCCAGTCGGATGATCGACTCATCGTCGGCGATCACAACTCGCTTATCCATGTTCATCCTTCGGTGTCCAGTCGCGCAGTAACTCGTCGCGCGCTTCAATCAGTTCGGTCACTTCGCCCGAACGGCGAGCCAGCTCCGCCACGGCGGCTCTGACGTGCCGCGAGAGTTCGTCGTACTCGTGGGTCTGCAGCGGGGTCTCCGACACTAGGGCACGAATCCTGGCGTCTTCGAGCGCGTCATTCCACACCGCGACTTGCTCTTCGAGCACCTTCTGGCTCTCCCGGGCCTGCGAAAGTTGGCGTTGCACGTCCTCGAGCCGGCGCTTGTGCAGTCGAGAACCCATGGACGGAGTCTAAATCCTCGTTCAGTCGCACAAAGTAACGCCCGTTGAATCGCTGAGCATCTGCGGATCGGGAATCACGCCGAAACTTCCATTCCGAAGAAGAGCTTCGCCGGCCAACCCGTCTGGGCGCACCGCCACTGGACCAACATCGCTCGGCTCGTTCACCGCGCTCCTAGCCAGAGCTCGGTGGACCTGGCGGGCGTAGGGAGACTCGAAGAAGCCCCCGAGGTAGGGTCGAAGGCCCATCTCCGCGGCCCGGGCGAACATGGACCTGGCGTTGGCGAGCCCGCCGACCCGTGCCGGTTTCACGCAGACGATTCGCGCAGCCCGATAGCGAACCACCTGGTCGATGTCGCGCGGAGAGCGGATCCCCTCGTCGATGCTCACCGCGACGTCGAGCTGTTCGGCCAACCGGGCGTGGTCGATCACGTTGCCTGGTGCGAAGGGTTGTTCCACCGCGTCGACAAGGGCGACTCGAGAGATTGCCCTGACCAATTCGACGACCTCGGCGTCGGTCGACGCACTGCAGTTGAGATCTAGCAGGACCGGAATCTCGATGGACTCGAGGCGCTCGATCGCCGACGCGCTCGGAGTCCCAGGGTGGGTCTTCACCCGAAGTCGGCTGACGCCTTCGTCGATCACCCACGGGGCGTCAGAGATCAGGGAGGCCGTAGCTTGGACGGGAGTCTCGTAGATCGGCGTCCAGAGTTGTTCGATCGAAGTCGCGTTTAATCGCATCTCGCGGTCGAGAAGAGCCATCTCCACCAATGCGACCGCCGGATTGCTCGCGTCGCGAGGGCCGGCGAATCGCGCAACCCGGCTCCACGACGGCAACCCGCCCTCCCGCTTGACGATCTCCACGAGTTGAGCCATGACGAAAGTCGTCAACTCGTCGACGACGGCTTGCACGCCGGGATCCCCATTGAGTGCCTCGGGCTGGGGGGCCACTTCGCCGTAGCCCGCGACACCTTCATGTTCGACTTCGAGGAAGAGCCGGGTCCGAAGATGGTGCAATTGTCGCGCGGCGCTCAGTGGTGATTCCAGGGTGGCGTTCTGGCGCCAAAGTCGCACTCTCATCGCTGCCACCTTACGGTTACTGCTACCGTTGTCGCCGCAGCCCGGATGGCGGAATCGGCAGACGCGGAGGCCTCAAAAGTCTTTACTCGAGAGGGTGTGTGGGTTCGAGTCCCACTCCGGGCACGCGACAACTTAGACCTCAACCACTACGACGCCTCGCGCCGAGTTCGGATTCAACCGGCGTAGTTGATCCTGATGACGGAAGCCTCGATCACCGAACCGTCCTTCGCCGAAAGGGTGCGGAACATCAACGCACCCGCTGAGGCATTCGGGGTCGGGAAACTGACCGTCTTCGAGAACTTACCCATCACGCCCATCGATCCGCCCATCACAGTCGTCTTCAAGACCGAGGTCAACGAACCGTCGACGCGCAGGTCCACGTTGACCACCGCCTCGTAGGCAGTGCTGGTGCCGGCCAGCGTCACGGGCGAAGTAACCGTCGACAGCGTCGCCGGACTCGTAACGTTTATCGACGGAGACGAAGCGCCCAAGACCCACCAGGTGTTGGAGGCGTCGAGCTGACGCACCAGGACTGTCGTCACCACGCCCGAAGCGCTCGCCCTCACCGGCACCTCACCAGATCGCGTGTCACCCTGTTGGAACGCTCCGACGATCGGCGAAGTGAACCCGAGGTAGTCAACGGCGAAGGACGTGGCCGCCGCGACGGGGCTCGTGAACCGCAGCGTCCCGTTGGCGAACGGCCAAACGGCCGTCGCCGGCTGCGAAGTCGGAACTGTCGTGGTCGTTGAGGTGACCGTGGTCGACGTCGTGGTCGAGGTCTTGGCGTTGTTGCCGATGAGCCATCCCGCCATTCCAGCAACGACGATGAGTAAGGCCGAGATGATGATCCCACTGCGCTTCATGACCGGACACCAGCCTTTCTGACGAGGTTCCGTCAATCCCACGGTATGTTCAGGCCACGACGAGCGACCCCGCGCCAGTAGGGTCCAAATCCCCCACCCAAACCCCTGGGAGGGTGGAAGTCGTCCCAATCGACGTCCCTGCGGGTGATTCCACTGTCGTTGGCGAAGTACGACCACGCTGTTACCTTGGAGGGATGTTTACGTCAGATATCGACTTTCGTGACGACGTCGTCGCGCTGTTCCCGGGCCAGGGATCGCTCAGCGGGGGCGCCGGGGCCGATTGGCGGTCGTCGAGGCACTGGGACCTGATCGAGCAGATCAGCGACGCCGCTCGGATCGACGTCGCCGACCTCTTGTTGAACGCCTCCGACTCCGAAGTGGTCCGCACCGACCGCGCCCAGATCGCCACCTTCGCCCTCTCGCTCGTCGGCTACGGCGAGTTGGTGGACCGTGGGATCCGCCCCCGTTTTCTCCTCGGTCACAGCCTGGGTGAGTTCAGCGCCCTCGTCGCTTCGGGACTCTTGAGCGTCGAAGACGGTTCTCGGCTGATCGGCGTGCGCGGGGCCGCGATGGCGCGTGCGGCGGCGCAGAGCGACGGCTCCATGATCGCGTTGATGGGAGGCGACGACGGGGCACGCGCAGCTCTCGAATCGCTCGACGGCGTTTGGGTAGCCAACATCAACGGAACCGGTCAGATCGTGGTGAGCGGAACCCGCCCCGGCCTCGACGACCTGCTCGCTCGTCACCGGGACCTCGGATGGCGACGGGCGACCCCGCTCAACGTGGGCGGGGCGTTCCACTCCCCGCTCATGGCGCCGGCTCAAGAGGAGTTGGACCAGGCCCTGCGCTCGGTCCATTGGGGCACGACCGACGCGACGCTCATCGCCAACGTCGACGGACGAGTTCACACGAGCGCCGAAGAGTGGCGCGACCTGTTGTCGCGTCAACTCACCTCACCGGTGGAGTTCCTGGCGGCTACCCTGGCCCTCCCCGAGACGGTCGTCACGACCATCGAGATGCCTCCCGGTGGCGTGCTCACGGGACTGACCAAGCGGATCCGACCGTTCGAACGCCAGTTGGCGCCCGCGAGCGCCGCGGAGATGAAGGAGATCACACTATGAGCCGCCACGTCATCGTGACCGGGGCCAGTCGGGGAATCGGCGCCGCCATCTGCGAACACTTCATCGAGTTGGGTGACCACGTCGTTGGAATGTCTCGCTCCGGAACCGCTCCGTCGGGCTGTGCGCGCGTCCACGCCGTCGACGTCGCCGACTCCGAGGCGGTCAACCGTGCGGTCAGGAGTTCGATCGAGGAGTTCGGCCCGGTCGAGGTCGTGGTCGTCAACGCCGGGGTGACGCGCGATGGCCTAGCCATGAGGATGTCGGACGAACAGTGGCGTGAGGTCCTCTCGACCGACCTGGACGGAGCGTTCTACACCGCACGCGCCTCGCTGGCGTCCATGGTCCGAGCGCGCACCGGGTCGATCATCTTCATCGGTTCCATCAGTCCGTTCATCGGAGTACCTGGACAGGCCAACTACGCGGCCGCGAAGGCGGGCCTCGTAGGGCTGGCCCGTTCACTCGCGAAAGAGGTCGCCTCGAGGAATGTGACGGTCAACGTCGTCGCACCAGGCCTCATCGACACCGACATGACCACCGAACTGGGCAGCGCCAAAGACGCGATGCTCGCGATGATCCCCATGGGTCGAATCGGTCAACCCTCAGATATCGCAGGAGTTGTAGGGTTCCTCGCCAGTAACCAGGCTCGCTACATCACCGGCTCGGTCATCGCCGCCGACGGCGGGATGGCGATGGGCCATTAGTTGGCGTCAGGCGCCACCACGTTTTAGTACGATGGAGCGACAGAAAAGGGGCAATTCCATGGACCGCAACGAAGCACTCGCAAAATTCACCGACAACGCCGTAGAGGTACTCGCAGTAGACCCTTCTAAGGTGACCCTCGAGGCGTCCTTTAGTGACGACCTCGGCGCCGACAGCCTCGACCTGGTCGAGTTGGTCATGGCCCTCGAGGAGACTTTCGACATCGAAGTCGCCGAGGACGAGTTGAAGGACATCCGCACCGTCGGCGAAGCCTTCGAACTCATCTACGCCAAGCTGTAGTGCTCGTAGCCAACACCCCTTCGGGCCCGATCGCGGGACGCCGAGTGGCCGTCACCGGTCTGGGCGCCATCTCGTGCGCCGGCGTCGGCGTCGACGCGCTATGGAGTGCGTTGATGAAGCCGGTCGCTCCGCCGAGCAAGCGCATCAGCGCGTTCGACTCGTCGCACATCGGTGGGCCCAAAGAGTTGCGCCGCCTCGACCCCTTCACCCTCTACGCCTTGATGGCCGCCGACGAGGCGTGGCGTCAGAGCGGTCTCGAAGGCCCCTACCTTGACGCTGGCAGCATCGTCACGACGGGGATCGGCGGACTGCAGACGGTGATCGAACAACTCCGCATCCTCAACGAGAAGGGACCCGACCGCGTATCGCCCTTCATGGTGCCCATGATGATGCCCAACGCGGCCACGGCGGCGGTTTCCATGCGTTTCGGACTCGGAGGACCCTGCGAAACGGTGACCACCGCGTGCGCCGCGGGAACCCACGCCATTGGCAACGCCGCCCGCCTCGTGGCCACCGGCCGCAGTACCATCGCGGTCGCCGGAGGCGCGGAAGCCGTGATGGTCGAGATCGCCGAAGCGGGATTCCGCAACATGACTGCCCTCAGCAATGAGGACTTCTCGAGGCCGTTCGACGTAGACCGCAACGGTTTCGTCATGGGCGAGGGAGCCGGGATTCTCGTTCTCGAGGATTGGGACCACGCCATCGCACGCGGCGCGACTATCTTCGCTGAGGTCTTGGGGGCGGCTTCGACGGCCGATGCGCACCACATCACGGCCCCGGACCCGGCGGGCAACGGTGCGGTTCGCTGTATGGAACTTGCCCTCGCCGACGCCGGCGTGGCGGCCAGCGAGGTGTCGCACATCAACGCCCACGGGACGTCGACGCCTCTGAACGACCTCGCCGAGTCGGTGGCCGTGCGCAGGGTCTTCGGTGACGACGCCCCTCCCGTGACCTCGATCAAAGGGCACCTCGGACATTCACTTGCCGCCGCCGGTGCCCTCGAAGGGGTCGCCTCAGTGCTGACCCTCCAGAACCAGGTGATTCCGCCGACCGCGGGTACGACGGTCGTGGACCCGGAGATCGGTCTCGACGTCGTCATCGGCGCTCCACGAGATGCCCGAGTCGACGTCGTGCTCTCCAACTCATTCGGCTTCGGCGGCCACAACGGCAGCGTCGTCTTTCGCCGCTACGAAGGCTGATCAGCTCGGCCACTCCTGGCGGGGCCGTTCGACGTAGGCGTTCTCGTAAGCCCAACGGGCGTTCGCGATGAACTGGCCGAGAAGAACGGGGTCCTTGACGCCGGGTGACTTCTCCACTCCGGATCGCACATCGACCCCCCAGACGGGATAGTTCTGGACCACGTCGACGACGTTCGAGGCATTGAGGCCTCCAGACGCGATCAACGGTGTGCGGATTGTGGTGTCGGCGAACAGTCCGAGGCAGTCGACGAGCGAATCGTGGTCGTCGGCCTCGGGCATCACCAGGTAGTCCACACCCGCGAGAGGTCGCACGAGATCGAGATTGGCCGTGCTCGGCAGCGACCGCAACACGGTGTTCACCCGCTCAGCCACGTACGCCAGGGCGTTCTGGGTAATCGAACCGTCGATCTGGACGGCCGTCAACCCCAGGGTGTTCGCGATCTCAACGATGCGCTGGGGCATCTCGTTTCGAAAGACGCCCACGGAAACCGCTCCCGCTGGCAATCGGCGTACCACGTCGTGCGCTTCGCCCGGTGAGACTCTCCGCGGAGTCGGGCCGAAGTCGAAGCCGATGGCCGTGGCGCCGAGGCCGATTGAGAAGAGGGCGTCATCTTCATTGGTGACGCCCGAAACCTTGATGAACAGGCCTTCCGTGTTAAGCCGCACCCGACCTCCCCACGTTCACCACGATAACGTCGAAGAACTTGTTCGGTCAGTCAATGGCCTGGACGATGATTCCCTGTTGGCGCAACGAGTCAAATTCCGCAATCAGGGTGCGGTGGACGATGCCGAGGCCTTCACCACGGCCTTCCCAACCTACCCACGACGTGAGTCCCTGCGGCCCGCCGGGACCCCTGGAACGGAGGCCCGCGTCGATGACTTGGCGATCAGCACCCGAGACGTGCACGAGGCGCCAGGGAACGCTTGAGCCTCGTGCGTCGAGCCGACCCACCAGCTCCTGACCGGTGAAGCAGCCCTTGGTGAACGAGATCGTGGAATTCACGAAAGTGGTACCGAAGGTGTGGGGCGTCAACTTACCGGCGAATTCACTCGAACCGGGCCAGCGCCGGTCGACCCGATCGCCGACGGTGACGAAGGGCCCATCCGTCGAGGTCGACAGATTCAACTGACAGTCGGTGCGTAGCAGGAACCTTTGAAGGCGCTTGAGTGCCGTCTCGGCGACGGCGCTCTCGACCACGAGGCCGAAGCCCTCCTCCGTTCGTCGGATGAAGGTTGAGGCAATGACGATGCTTTCGGGGGCCAGCAGAAGGCTCCAGACGCCGTCGGCGTCGACGATCGAGACGTCTTGGGTCAACTGGCCCTGGAGAAAACTCGCCGCATCGGGTCCGGAGACCGAGATGCACGACCAGGCGATGACCTCGTTCGAAGATGTCTGCGGTGGATTGGTCATCGACTATTACAGTATGCGCCAGCGCGCGAACACGCTCCGACCCGAAGGCACTCGATGAGCATGCAGACCGAATTGAACACGATCAGCTCGACCATGAGCGAACTCTCGGTACGCATCACCGCCCTCGTCGAGACCGAAGGTGCGGCGATGCCCGCCGACGTCTACACCGAACTCGTCGCCGCCGAACGGACAATCGGCGCGCTGCTACGCCGACTTAACCGAGTCGCCGGACGGATCCAGTGACCCGTGGTTAAGGTTCGACGATGAGCGATTCGTGGCACCGGTGCGCCGAACTGACTTCAAAGCAGCGTCTAGACGTGCTGAATCTCCTCAACCACACAGAATCGATGCTGGGGCGCGAAGCCATCGACGAGAGCCGGCGAAGAATCGTGGTTCACGGCTGGCCGGCCGAACACTGGCTGCGCTACCACGGACCCGAACTGGCCCAGTACGCCATGGTCGACGGCATCGAACGAGCCCAAGTCGAACTCTGCGGCGGCGGCGTCGAGGAGGACCTTCTCAACCATCTGCTGTCGTCCCACGCCGCGATCGACTGGTGGACCCGTGGGCCTCAGAACACGACCGTCGACCAGGGTGTCGTCGTGCGCACGCTCCAGATGCTTCGAATAGACCTGCCGGTCGCTCGAATCGCAGTCCCCGCGGGGTCAACGTTGCGTAACTTCGAGCCCGGACGCGACGACTCCCTATGGCTCGAGCAGAACAATTCGGCCTTCGCCGACCATCCCGAGCAGGGTTCCTGGCTGCCGGCCGACCTGGAGGATCGCACCCGCGAACCCTGGTTCGACCCCTCAGGATTCCTCTTGCTGGAGATCGACGGTCGCCTCGCCGCTTCGTGCTGGACCAAGGTCCATGAACTGCACCCCGACCGATTCGGCGAGATCTACGTGATCTCCGTGCATCCCGACTTCCAGGGGCAGGGGCTCGGCCGGGTGATGGTCACCCAGGGTCTCGACGTACTACGAAGGAAGGGCGTCAGCCGGGCCGTCCTGTTCGTTGACGACTCCAACGAAGCCGCGAAGGCCCTCTACCACCTGCTTGGATTCACCCTCGAGCGCGAGGACCGGCTGATCCGCTTCAGGCGGCACTAATGAGTGCCGACGAGCCGACCTATCTCGAAGGTCACCGCTGCGGCGAGAGCGGCAATCACGAATTGCCGTAGCGCCCATCGCACGATGCCATTTCGAGTCATCCAGCCGATGACTCCGCCAACGGCCAGCGCTCCGAGTCCGGCGAGCGCGATTGAGGTCCAGACTTCGTTCCCGTTCGACGTGAACAACCACGGGAGCAGCGGCAGAAGCGCACCGAGCGAGAAAGCGATCAGCGAGGAGAAGGCCGCGGCCCAGGGCTTCCCAGTGGCCGATGGGTCGACTCCCAGCTCTTCTCGGGCGTGAGTGCGCAGTGCGAGCTCAGGGTCACGCATGAGGTCCTCCGCCAGTCGAGTGGACAGTTCTGGCTCTATGCCTTGGGCAACGAACAACTCCCGGAGCTCGGCCTGTTCGGCTTCGGGGAAGTCCAGCAAGGACTTTCGCTCGACACCGATCTCGTATTCGAGCAGCTCCTTGTGCGCTCGCATCGACACGTATTCGCCACTGGCCATCGAGAAACTACCGGCGACGAGTCCGGCGAGTCCGGCGAGGCGCACGACGCTGTGACCGGGGTTGGCGCCGGCGAAGCCGAGGATCAGCGACGCGTTGGTGACCAGTCCGTCACTGACGCCGAAGATCGCGGCGCGGAACCATCCACTCTCGATCCTGCGGTGCGCCTCTTCGTGGGTCCCCAGTGACATGGGACACAGTGTACCGGCCCTCGAAAGTGAACGTCAGGTGACAATTCGATGGAAGGTAATGTCTAGGGGGAGGTTCATATGACAACGCACGTCAACAGCATCGAGGAGTTGTCCGCCCTCGTAGGCACTCACTTGGGATACTCGGACTACCAGACCGTCACGCAAGAGCAGGTGAACCTCTTCGCCGACGCGACCGGTGACCATCAGTGGATCCATGTCGATCCCGAGCGAGCCAAGGCCGGTCCCTTCGGTCAAACCATCGCCCACGGGTACCTCACCCTTTCGTTGATACCTGTGTTGTTGGGCGGCGTCATGAAAGTTGACGGCGTTTCCATGGGCGTCAACTACGGCACCAACAAGGTTCGATTCACCAGCCCAGTACCGGTGGGATCGCGGGTCCGCGCCGGTGCGACGTTGGCATCGGTGGAGGAAGTGACCGGAGGCGTCCAGGTCGCACTCGACGTCACCGTCGAGGTGAAGGACGCCCCCAAGCCAGCCTGCGTTGCCCAAGTGGTCTTTCGCTACTACAAGTAGCACCGGTGCCGACGAAACCGCTCCCCCAAGGCGAGGAGAAGACGCGTCAGGTTCGTGCGATGTTCGACGCGATCGCGTCGCGCTACGAATTGGTTAACCGCCTGATGACCTTCGGGTTGGACGCTCGTTGGCGGCGACGCGCGGTGGCGGACCTGCGGCTGCCAGCAGGCAGTGTGATCCTCGACATCGCCGCCGGCACGGGTGACTTCACGAGAGAGTGCATCCGCCAGGGGCACCGAGCGGTCGCCACCGACCTCAGTTACGGCATGTTGAGCGCGGGACGGTCGATGAGGGAGAAGGTGCAGGCCGACGCCTCCAGCCTGCCATTCGCCTCGGGAGGATTTGACGGGGTCACGTGCGGTTACGCGCTGCGCAACTTCACCGACCTCGGCGCGACCTTCGACGAGATGGCACGGGTCCTGCGGCCAGGAGGACGACTGTCGATCCTCGAAGTGGCCGAACCCCGGTCGGGACTGTGGCGGGCGGGCTTCCGCATATGGTTTCGACGTGTCGTGCCGTTCATCGGTTCGCTGCTCTCGGACCGCGACGCTTACCATTATCTCCCCCAGTCGACGGCCTACCTTCCCGAGAGCCACGAGATCGTGGCCATGCTCAATTCCTCCGGCTTCAGCGCCGTCAATCACCGGCGCGTGATGGGCGGTCTCAGCCAGCAGTTCATTGCGACGCGCGCCTCGTGAGATTCACGCGCGAGCGAATCGAGCCCCAGCGCCTCGAGGCGTTGCGTACCGTCGGAGCCCGTGACGGCTGGTTGATCGAGACCGCGGACGTCCTGCGCGTCGGATTCGGCGAATGTGTGGATCAAATCGTTCTCGAAGGGGGGCTGGAGGCGCCCTACGACCCCCGCGCGGCGCTGCGTCAACACGAAGTCTCCGGTGACGACGGGCCCGCCGGCACCGGCGTCGTCGCCTACGGGTCGCTGCCGTTCGACCGCTCGGCTGGAGCGCAGCTGGACGTGGCGCAGTTCTCCATCACCCAGACGCGAAACGGAGAAGCCTGGCTCACGCGTGTAGACGGGTCGGACGGCTGGGCTGAACCGCTCACCTCGGCGGCGCCGCCGGTACAGGAGACCCAGAGCCTTCGCTCGCTGGTCCTGCAACCAACGCCCGAGGAGTACGCGCACAACGTCGCCCTCGCCGTCGAGATACTCCGGACCAAGGAGATCGACAAGGTCGTCCTGGCGCGCGCCGTCCTGGGCTCGGTGACCCACGCCATCGATCCAGCGGCGATCGTCCATCGCCTGCGTCTGCGCGAGCCGCTCTGCGCGATCTACAGCATCCCGACCTCCGATGGACGCCGCTACGTCGGCGCGACGCCGGAACTGCTCGCCCGCCGGACGGGGCGTTTCCTCCAGTCCCATCCGCTGGCCGGGACCATCGCCCTTCCACCCAACGTGGCGCCGGACGACTACCAGAACTGGCTACTCGGAAGCGCGAAGAACTTGCACGAACACAGCGTGCCGGTCAACGAGATCGTCAACGCTCTCGCCGCGGTCTACGACGACGTGAGCGCCGACCCCAATCCGTCCATCGTGAGCCTGCGCACGCTCGCCCACTTGGGCACGTGGATCAACGCCTCGTGCCGCGACGAGGCGACGGCGCCCGATGCCCTCGAGGTCCTGCGCATGCTCCATCCGACGTCCGCCGTCGGCGGGGTCCCCCGGGCCGCCGCCTACGATCTCATCCGCAGGCTCGAACAACACGACCGAGGCCATTACGCCGGACCACTCGGCTGGATCGACTCCAACGGCGACGGCGAATGGTGGATCGGCTTTCGCGGCGTGCTGCTGAACGGCGCCGAGTTCGAGGCCTGGGCCGGGGCGGGCATCGTCAGTGAATCCGATCCCACCGCTGAACGCGAGGAGACCAGGGCCAAACTCTCGAGTGTCCTGTCCTCAGTGTTGATGGACGGTGTTCAATGAACGCCGACTGAATGGGCGCTCCAGCGCCCACTTGGTCACCAGCCACAACGCCTCGATGACTATGGCCCCGGACATCTTGGACTCGCCGCGTTCGCGGTCGGTGAAGGAGATCGGAACCTCGACGATCGAGGCACCGGCGCGTTTCGCGCGGTACGTCATCTCGATCTGGAACCCGTAGCCGTCGGCGCTCACCGTCTGGTAGTCGATCCTCTCGAGGGCGTCCTTCGAATAGACGCGATACCCGGCGGTCGAATCACTCACGCCCAGACCGAGCATCAGTGACGCGTACTGGTTGCCACCGCGAGACAGCATCCTCCGAGAGAACGTCCACTGCGGGATGGTGCCGCCCTTGACGTAGCGCGAGCCGATGACGACGTCGTGGTCGCGGGCGGCGTCGAGCAGCTTGGGTAGGGCCAGTGGATCGTGCGAGAAGTCACAGTCGATCTCCACGAAGTGGTCGTAGCCGTGTTCGATCCCCCACGCGAAACCGGCCCGGTAGGCGCCACCGAGACCGCTCTTGGTCGAACGGCGAAGCAGTTCGATGCTCCCCAACTCGGCCGATAGAGCTTCGGCCCGATCGCCCGTACCGTCGGGACTACCGTCATCAACGACCAGGATGTCGCAGTCCGGAACGGCCTGGCGCAGCGCTCGCAACATCTGCTCCACGTTCAAGATCTCGTTGTAGGTGGGCAAAACGACCAGCGTGCGCATCAGTTGATACTACCGAGGCCACCTAGACTGCCATTGTCAGAGTTCGCCGCACGCTCGAAGTGGCCTGACGGGCTGGGAGAAGCCGATGCCAGAAGCTACCAACAAGAAGCGGTTCGCTCTGCCCCGAGAGATTCGACTGATCCTCAGCTTCGGTTCACTCATCTTCGTCTTCGAGTACTTCGTGCTCCCCCAATTCGCCTCGGCCCGCCATCGGCTCCACCTGCTGTCTTCACTCAATCCCATCATCGTTGCCCTGGCGGTGATTCTCGAGATGGCGGCGATCTACTCGTACGTGGAGCTGACCCGCACGGTCCTGTTTCCCCACGCACCGGGTCGTTTCAACATCCTGCGAGTGAACCTGGCTGGCCTCGCGATCAGCCACGTCGTCCCGGGCGGCACGGCGCCCGCCGGTGCCCTCGCGTACCGGATATTCAACGAGTTGGGCGTGCCCAAGGAGACCAACGCATTCGGACTCGCGGTGCAGGGCAGCGGATCGGCCGTCGTGCTCAACATCATCTTCTGGTTGATGCTGGTGATCTCGATCCCCCTGCGCGGGTTCAATCCCGCCTACGGCTTCGCCGCGCTGGCTGGGGTCTTCCTCCTCGCCGCCTTCTTCGGCACGATTCTGCTGATCACGAGGGGTCAACGACACGCAGACAATTGGTTGCGAGCCGCCGCCCGCCGGATCCCGGCCGTCGACCCCGACCGCATCTCGGCCCTGCTGGCCCAAGTCGCAGCCCGCATCACCCTGCTGATCAACAACCGCCGGACGTTGTGGTGGGCCTTCACCTGGGCGGGGCTCAACTGGCTGTTCGACGCCGCCTGCCTGTGGGTCTTCATCTGGGCCTTCGGCCACGTCATCTCGCCAATCGACCTCCTGGTGGCCTACGGACTGGCGAACGTTCTAGCCGCCATTCCGGTGACCCCCGCCGGTCTGGGCATCATCGAAGGTGTCCTCATCCAGTCCCTCGTGGGTTTTGGAATCCCCTTCAGTCAGGCACTCCTCGCGGTCATCTCGTACCGACTCGTCAACTTCTGGATCCCGATCCCTATCGGTGGTGTCTCGTACGCGTCGCTGCAGTGGCGCCGTTCGCCGCCGGTCAGTCCTGAACCAGACTCCGCGACCGGCTGAGCGCGCGGCGCCGGAACTCCTCCTGGGCGGAGAATCCGTTGATGGGCTGCATTCGACGCCATCGGCGGTCGGTCCCGAGTACCCAGGTGTAGAGGTCGTCGCGCCACGTGATCTCGAAGTCCTCCCACAACTCGTCCTGCAGGTTCGCGTCCTCGATGGGGACCATGACTTCGACGCGCCGGTCGAGGTTGCGCTCCATCAGGTCGGCCGATCCCATGTAGATCTCGAAGTCCTCGTCTCCCCTTCGACCGAATATGTAGATTCTCGAATGTTCGAGGAACTGTCCCACCAGGCTGTGCACCGTGATGTGCTCGGAGAGACCCGACACCCCCGGCCGCAAGCAGCACAGCGTTCGGACCGCCAGACGAATCTCCACGCCGGCGTTGCTCGCCTCGTAAAGAGCGTCGATGATCGGCGGATCGGTCAGACCGTTCACCTTGATGGCGATGGTCCCCTGGCTTCCGCGGTCGCGCTGACGATTGATCATCTCGATCACCCGGGCGCGGGTGTCCAGTGGGCTGACGACGATCTTCTGGTAGTTGCCGATCCTCGCGAATCCGGTCAGGTAGTTGAAGAGCTCCCCGACGTCGTGGGTGATCACCGGGTCGCAGGTCAGAAGCCCGAAGTCCTCGTAGGTCCGCGCCGTCTTGCCGTTGTAGTTTCCGGTGGCGATGTGGACGTAGCGCACCGTCGTGTCGCCCTCGCTGCGCAACACCAGGGCGGTCTTCGAATGGGTCTTCAGGCCCACGACGCCGTAGACGACGTGGACGCCCGCGTCTTCGAGGGCCTTGGCCCATTCGATGTTCGCGGCCTCGTCGAATCGGGCCTTCAACTCCACCAGGGCGACGACCTGTTTGCCCCGCTCGGCGGCCTGGATCAGTGACGCGACGATGGGCGAATCACCTGAGGTCCGGTAGAGCGTCTGTTTGATCCCCACGACCTGGGGGTCCATCGCCGCCTGGCTGACGAACATCTCGACCGAGTCGGTGAAGGAGTCATACGGGTGGTGCAGCAGGATGTCCCCCTCGCGGATCGCCGCGAAGATGTCTCCAACGTGGTCGCCGTCGAGCAGGCGCTTGGGGGTCAGCGGAGACCAACCCTCGCCCTTCAAATCCGGTCGGTCGATCGCGTAGAGACTCCAGAGGTCGTGAAGGCCGAGGGGGGCGTCGGTGACGTAGACGTTGGAGCGGTCGAGCTGGAGCTGTTCGACGACCAGTTCGAGGAATTCGGCGGACATGCCACTCTGGATCTCGACGCGCAGGGCCTGACCGAAGCGACGGCGCCGCAGTTCAACCTCGAGGGCGACGAGCAGGTCGTCGGCCTCGTCCTCCTCGAGGGTCAGGTCCGCGTTTCTCGTGACGCGAAAGAGGTCGGCCCGTCCGATCGACATTCCGGGAAAGAGTTGTCCCAGGTTGGCCATGACCAGGTCTTCGAGCAGGCACCATTGATTCGCAGTCGCCTGGAGGAACCGCGGCAGCGAACTCGGGACCTTGACGCGGGCGCTGCGCTCTTCCCCCGTCAACTCGTCGCGCACCGACACCGCGATGTTGAGCGAGAGGTTGGAGATCATGGGAAATGGGTGGCCCGGGTCGACCGCGAGCGGCGTCAGGACCGGGTAGACGTTCTCCTGGAAGTACTTGTTCAGACTCTCGCGCGCCTCGTCGTCGAGCTCGGCGTAGCGCACCACGGCGATGCCGTTCTGTGCCAGCTCGGGCAGCATTGAATCGAGCACCAACCGGTCCTGGCGCTCCACGAGTTCGAGGACCCGCTCACGGATGGCCAGGAGTTGCTGACGTGGCCGAACACCGTCGACCGACGGCGCCTGCACTCCTGCCGCGACCTTGTCCTCCAGGCTCACGACTCGAACCTGGAAGAACTCGTCGATCATGTCGGCGAAGATCGCTACGAACTTGAACCGCTCGAGGATGGGCAGGCGATGGTCGTCGGCGAGGTCCAGCAGGCGCGCGCCAAACTCAAGTCGCGACAGTTCTCGACTCGAGAACCTCTCGGGCCCGAAGGATTGGACATCACTACTCAATTGCGGCCGTTCCTTCTCGTTTCGTGGAGCCAACCCTAATATCGTACGGCTACTCTCTAAACGTGGCGAAACACGCGAGCTCCGAGCCGGTTATGGCCAAGAGCGCCGCCGTCGACACCCCCAAGGTCGGTCGGTCGACCGAACTGGGCCTGATGGTGCTCGCGTGGATCATCGTGACCTCCTTCTACGTCCTCGCCTCACTTGGGTCCAAGGGACACATCCCGCCCCGCCTGGGGTTGTTCCTCGCGAGCATCGTGGCCATCTCGCTCGCCATGCACGTAGCGATACGAAGATTCGCCCCGAACTCCTCGCAGATACTGCTGCCGATCGCCACCTTGCTGAACGGCATTGGCTACGTCGAGATCGCCCGGTACAGTTCACGCGCGGCCGCCCTGCAGTCGGTCTGGTTCCTCGTGAGCGCAGTCGGATTGGTCGTGACCCTCGTGATCGTCCGCCACACCCGTGACCTCGACCGTTACCGCTACCTGACCCTGCTCGGGGCGCTGGCACTCCTGCTCCTGCCCCTGGTCCCCGGCGTCGGACTCTCGGTCTACGGCGCGCGCCTATGGGTGGCGCTCGGTCCGATCACGTTCCAGCCAGTCGAACTCGCGAAGATCCTGCTGGTCTTCTTCTTCGCGTCGTACTTCGCCGCCAACCGCGAGCTGTTGTCGACCCCGACCCAGCGTTTGGGCCGGCGCAACATCGTCCCGCCGAAAGTGCTCCTGCCCATCCTCGCCGCCTGGGGCGTCTCGATGGCGATCCTGGGCGCGGAGAACGACATCGGGTTCGCCCTCTTGCTCTTCGCCCTCTTCATCTCGCTCCTGTGGGTCACGACCGGACTGAAGACCTACGTCATCCTGGGCGCGGGGCTCTTCGCAGGCGGCGCCTTCGTGGCCGCCCAGATGTTCACCCAGGTGCACACGCGAGTAACCCTGTGGCTAGACCCCTGGACCGCGTGCGCCCACTTTGGCAGCTGCCAATTGGCCTACGGCTGGTTCTCGCTGGCCGCGGGTGGAGTCACCGGCACGGGATTGGGGCTGGGTCAGTCGGGCAACATCTTCGGCATCACCTCGGACATGATCTTCGCCGCGGTCGGAGAGGAGTTGGGTTTCCTGGGAATCGTCCTGGTGCTCAGCCTGTTCGCCGCCTTCGTCGGCGAAGGCTTCCGGATCGCCCAGCGGGCCCACTCGGACTACGTGCGCCTCGCCGCCGTCGGTCTGTCGGCCCTCATGGGATTCCAGGCCTTCTTCATCATGGCCGGGGTACTGAGAATCCTGCCCTTCACGGGTATCACGTTGCCCTTCATGGCCTACGGCGGGAGCTCCCTGTTCGCCAACTACCTGATCGTCGCGCTGCTGCTACGAATCTCGGACGAGAACGACACCGAACGGCGCGGTGGTGAGGTGATCGCCGTCCAGTTCGCTCAGTCGTAGAGCGAAGCCAGCACCTCTTCAGCGCACAGGACTGGGGCCGGGACGTTCTGTCGCAGGGCGGCCGTGATCGCGTCACTCGTGCGACAGTCGAACAACTCGTGGCCCCGAGGGGTCATCAGATCGAGTTGGGCGTAGTAGACGCCGCCCTCGAAACGCACGATCCGCGCGGCGATGACATCGACCTGGGTCCGGCGCAGTATCTCGGCCAGCAGTTCGTGAGTGCCGGGACGGCGTCCGGCGACACCCCCAACAGCCTGGTGCATCGCCACGGCATCCGCGAGGGCGAGGGGGATCGCCAGATACCGGTGCGGCGCCTCGGCCTCCATCAGGTGCACCAGGGGCGAGGGATCGGTGAGGTCGTAGGTCACCGTTTCGACGTTCATGACGCTGAACTTCGGGAACTGCGGTTCGGGAACGGCCATGACGTCGGGGGCCTCGTCCAACGATTGACCTTCCACCGGCTCGAACTCGCTCATCGTAGGTACAGACTAATTGCCCACTCGGCGTGACACCGAGAGCACCGCGCCTCCGGCGACGAAGAAGACAAGGGCCGAGGATCCGCCGTAGCTGAGCAGGGGCAGCGGGATTCCGGTCACCGGCATGATGCCCATGGTCATGCCGATGTTCTCAAAGCAGCTGAAGGCGAAGAAGATGAACACCCCGATGCACAGCAGTCGACCCATGGTGTCCTTGGCGTTGCGTCCGATCATGAACATCCGAAACCCCACGAACGCGAGCAGCGTCACCACCAACGTCGAGCCGATGAAGCCGAGCTGTTCGCCGATGGCGGTGAAGATGAAGTCGGTCCGCTGTTCGGGAACGTACCCGAGGACCGTCTGGAGCCCCTGGAACAGACCGGCTCCGTGGAGCCCACCAGACCCGATGGCGCTCTTGGCGTTGTTGACTTCGTAGATGAGCGGCGCGTACAGGGGGTTGTTCGAGTTCTGGTTGAGGAAGGACACGAAGCGGTCCACCTGGTACTTGTGCAGCAGCTGGAGGTAGACGGCGCTCACGACGCCGACCGACCCGAGCACGGCGAGCAGACTCATGAAGCGAGGCGGCACCCCGGCGATCACCATCATGGCGCTGACGCTCAAGACGATGATGATGGTTGTGCCGAGGTCCGGCTGCTTGAAGATGAGCAGCAGCGGCGCCGTGGTCATCACGAGCAGACGGGCCACGTCGTAGATGGAGAGACCCTCGCTTCGGCGCTGGCAGAAGGTGGCCACGGCGAGGATGATCGCGAGCACCGTGAACTCGCTCGGCTGGACCTGGATGAATCCCAGGTTGTACCAGCGCTGCGCCCCGAGGGCGCTCTGACCGACGACGAACACGCCGGCCAGACCCAGCAGGGATAGGACGTAGAAGGGGGTGGCCACGATCTCGAGGCGGCGGTAGTCGATCCGCGAGACCACGTACATGGCGACGATGCCGAGGGCCACGAAGAAGCCCTGGCGCTCGAGGTAGTAGTGGGGGTTGTAGCCGGCGTTGACCAAGGCCTGGCGGGTGGCGCTGTAGATCATGATGACGCCCGTCACCCCGAGCGCGATCATCCCCCAGAAGAGGCTCAGGTCGAAGCGGTCCTTCGAACGCAGTCGACTGGCCAGGGCGTCCAGGGTATCGGTCACGAGATCACCCCCACCAGGTCGGCGCCGTCGATGTGAGTATCCCACCACCAGTTCATCTGGCGTGCGGCCTGGTAGGCGAGCATTCCGATCCCGTTGGTACTACGACAGCCGTGATGACGATGGAGCTGACGCCACTCGGTCATACGGGGCTCGTAGGCGACGTCGACGGCGAGGGTCTGCTCGTCGACGCCGTGCATCACCGCCGACTCGAGGGTTCGCCCACTCACCGGAATGGTATTCACGATCAGGTTGATCGGTCGCAGGGAAAGCGAGTAGTCGAAGACGTTCGCGTAGCGCGAGGCGATCAGCTCGACGTTCGACGCGGTGCGACCGTGCAGGGAGACCGACTCGACGCCCCCCGCCACCAGCGCGTCGACGATGGCGCGCGCCACGCCACCCGCACCGAGCACGACCACGTGGGCGCCCGATGGCCGGAAGCCGAATTCGGCCAGTAGTGCGTCGAGCAGTCCTGCACCGTCGGTGCTCGCCCCGAGCAGGCGCCCTTCTCGAAGCAACAACGTGTTGATCGAACCCGTTCTCGCCGCCACCTCGTCGATCGAGTCGCAGTACTGGCCCACGAGGGCCTTGAGGGGCATCGTAACCGAGAGCGCGTCGAATTCGTGGCCCATCAGGTTGCGGATCAGCGGCGCCTCATCGTGTCCGACCTCGCGGCGCAGCGACGAACCGGTGAGCCCCGCCAGCTCGAGCCCCCGCTCGTGGAGCCGCGGCGAGAGCGAGTGCTCGATGGGAGAACCGACCACACCCAGTCGCCACTTCATCCGAGCCCCTTGGTAGCGACGATTCGTTCCCACTTCAACTGTTCCTGGAAGGTGGCGGAGAAGTGCATGTCGCCTTGATTGTTGATCAACACGAAGTAGAGCCAGGGGCCTGGTGGCGCGTGCAGGACCGCGAAGATGGCACTGGCCGAGACCGTGCAGATCGGTGTCGGCGTCAAACCCGGACTGAGGTACGTGTTGTAGGGGGTCTGCGCCTTGAGCATCGCCGGCGTCACGGTTCCGCCGTCCTGGCCGTAGTAGTACAGGACCGTCGAGTCCATCTGGAGGTCACCACCGCGCGCCAGGCGGTTGAAGATGACTCGCGCCACCTTGGGAAAGTTCTTCAGGTAGTAGCCCTCCTTCTCGACGATCGACGCGGCGATCACGATCTGGTAGGCGCTGAGGCCGTTGACCGAGGTGCTCGGGGTGAGACCGGCCGAGCCGGCCTGCTGGGAGAATGCGGCCACCATCTCACGGGCGAGCTGGGCGGGCGAGACCTGCGAGGTGACGACGTAGCTCCCGGTTCCGATCAACCCCTCGAGCGAACCAGAACTCGCGTAGGGACTGGCCGTGACCGAGGCGTTGAGGTCCCTGGCGAAGGCGTTGGCGTACGTCGTGCCGAGGTCCTGGGCGACCTGGGACTCGATCTCGCGCACGGTGAGTCCCGCGGTGACGTCGATGATGGGGATCGAGGGTCCGCTCAGGACCGCGCGGACCCGCGAGAAGCTCGATCGCTGGGCCAGTTGGTACTCCCCGGGGTGGACCTGGGGCGTGCCGAAGATCAGCGCGTCGATGCGAAAGGCCAGTGGCGAGGCGATAACCCCCTTCTGGTGCAGCTCACCGGCGATTGTCGAGATCGAGTCGCCGGGGTGGACGATCACGATCTCGGTGCGACCCGCGGAGCTGAAGATCGGGTCGACCTGCAACACGAACCACACGAGCACGCCCAACGCCGCGGCCACCGCGCCCAGCAGGGCCCATCCCAGGGGCTTAGTCAGAACGTTTGGCATCTATGTAGTTTTGCAGCATGATGACCGCGGCGGCGCTGTCGATGCGCTCGCGGTGGTCCTTCGACCTGATTCCCGCCTCTGACAAGGAACGTTGCGCTTCGAGGGTGGTCAAGCGCTCGTCCCACTGTTCGACGGGCATCGTCGGGAAGAAGTCGAGGATCGACTCGAAGAGCGCGTGGGCAATCTCGGTACTGGCGGTCTGGTGGCCCGACAGCGCCACTGGTCGACCCACGACGATCCCCCCGATCGACTCCGCTTCGATGAGGGCGGCCAGAGCGCTCAGCAGTGACGCATCGTTCGCGAGCGCCTCGCGCGGAAAGGCCATGGTCTGGCCCGAATCGGTGACGGCGACACCACAGCGTCGCGTGCCCGGGTCGATGCCGATCAGCCGCATCGACGGATCACAACGCGGCGGCGGCGGCGAGCAACGCGTCGATCCCGTCGGCGTCGCGGCCTCCGGCGAGAGCGAGACGGCTCGAACCACCGCCGCCACCGCCGACGAAGGGGGCGAGCTGCTTGACGGCACCCTGCGCGTCGAGGGTCTCGTCGCTCGCGACCGCGACGGCGACCTTGCCATCGCTGGCCCCGACGAGCACGACGGCGCGCCGGCCCCGACGCTGGAGTTCCTGGGCGAGGGTGCGTAGCTGATCGCCAGTGTGGCCGTCCACCCGGGCGACGAGGAGGTCCCCGGCGCTCGATTCGTGAAGCTGATCGGCGAACTGCGAGAGCTGGGCCTGACGCATCGACGAAACCTGGCGGTCGAGTTCACGCTGGCGCTCGAAGAGACGCTCCAACGAGGGCACGACGTCGTCGAGGGAGGTCTTCAGCAGCGACGCCACCGTTCCGAGGGCCTGTTCCATCTCGTGACTACGTCGATAGGCTCCGAGGCCGCTGACCGCCTCGATGCGCCGGGTGTTCGAACCGATCGAACTCTCGCTCACGATCTGGATCTGGCCGATGTCGCCCAGGCGATCGACGTGGGTCCCACCGCAGAACTCGAGGCTGTGCGAGCCGGCTCGCACCACGCGAACGCGGTCGCCGTACTTGTCACCGAAGAAGGCCACGGCCCCCATGGTCTCGGCTTCCTTCTTCGAGGTCTGGATCGTCTCGACCCCCTCGTTGGCCACCACGTCGGTGTTGACCATCGT
>Ga0075019_10000464_pt1 | contig 23260 bp, 23 predicted proteins | sample ColStrG_CSR_2013_FD_71473 | JGI IMG/M metagenome (GOLD analysis project Ga0075019, IMG submission 71473) | Freshwater sediment microbial communities in response to fracking from Pennsylvania, USA - Cold Stream Run_MetaG_CSR_2013 | ecosystem: Environmental > Aquatic > Freshwater > Creek >...
GCTCATCAATGCGCGGGAACTCGCCCGCAGTCTCCGTGAGCCTCATGACGCTCTCGAACGCGTCCGAATTGCTCGCCATATCCACTGTCCAACGGGTGAGATAGCTCATCGCCTCTTGCCCGTTGAATGGCGCGCCGTGCACATCGGGGAAGAAGGGAAACATGTTGTTCTTCGCTTCGGCCGTATCAAAATGGATTTTGCTGCCGTCCTGAAAGGCATTCATCACGTGCGAGGCAAAGCAATTGTCGCGCTTGAACCAACGGATGTCCACCGCCGTCGCATCGGCGCGGCGCGGCAGAACCCCGAGGTAAACGGGCAGCGTCGTATCAAAGCCGAAATGCGGCAATCCCTTCTCCAGCCGCTCCCATGAACCGATACTGGGGACAATGTGGAACACGGCATAATCTGGCGTGATCGCAAAATCGTGCATCATGCAATAATAGGGTGCCTTGAACCACAGCTCGCGGATGAGCGTTCCGTCCGGCGCAATCTCATAATAGGTGCAATCGTCCGAGCACAGGCCAGATGAGGCGTAGCCAAAGGCAATCATGTGACCGGTGGCGGGATCAATCTTGGGATGAGCGGTGAAGGTTTGCCCGGTCATTTTGCCACCAAATGTGGTGTAACCCTGCGTTTCCATCGTGGCCGCGTCCATCACCAGCGCGGGGCTATCTTCCTTCAGCGCCCAAAGCTTGCCGCCGAACAGATAGGCGTTGGTGTTGGCCGTGCCGCGTACCTTGCCCTTCACCTCGTCAGCATCGCCGAGCGGGTTGCGATACCCGCCGAACAACGCCTCGCCCGCCGCACGCTCCAGCTTCCACTTGTCTGTCTTGGCCCAGCGCTGACGAAAATCGCACACGCCATCATGGAAATGAAAGCGCGTGATCATCCCGTCGCCATTGAACGCGATATCATCACCCAAACGGGGGGGGAATTGCGGATCCGGCTGAACCCTGTAAAAGGCTCCATTTAACTGACGGGGAATTTCACCTTCATGAGCCAGACTGGCGATATCCGCCTCGATGCGCGATGGCGTGTTAAATCCTGTAAACGAAGGCGTTGTGGGGAAATGGGCCATGTCCGTCTCCAATCATATCGTTTGTGTAGCATAGCATTTTGAGAGGCCAAGTAAACGCCATGACGCGGATTGAACACAACATCATTGCGATTGCGCCCAAAGCCGACGCGGATACCGACGTTGGCGCGATCAGTGACATCCTCGGTTTCCATATCCGCTTGGCCTATGGCTCGGTTTACCGCCATTTCATGGAAACCTTTGCCGATCTCGATCTGACCCAAAAACAGGTTTCGGTGCTGTGGCTGATCGATGATCACCCCGATATTGCGCAAACCGATCTTGCCCAACGCCTGCGGATGGATCGCGCCACCACGATGGCTATCGTCAACCGGTTGCAAGCACGTCACTATCTGGTGCGCGGCGCATCTGCCGCCGACAAACGCAAACAAACGCTCAACTTGACCGATTCGGGTCGTCACGCGCTCGTCGTCGCGAAAAAAGCGATTGAGACGCATGAATCTTGGCTTAAATCGCGCTTCACCGCGCGCGAAACAGCACAGTTGATTGAACTGCTCACGCGCATTCACGAGTAAAGCCGCCCCGCCACAGCGGCGGGGCAGCACTGCAAATTACAGCTCGATAATCACCGTCTTCAACTCGGTGTAGGCTTCAACGCCTTGACGTGCTTGTTCACGGCCGATGCCCGACTGCTTGTAGCCGCCAAACGGCAGTGCGGGATCGATCATCGCGTGACAGTTACCCCAAACTGTGCCTGCTTTGATTTTGGCGGCGAGCTTGTGCATCGCCGTGAGATCGCGCGTCCAAACGCCTGCACCAAGGCCATAGCAGGTGTCGTTCGCCATTTTCGCGACTTCATCAAGATCGTCGAAGCGCTGCGCAACCACTACGGGCCCGAAGATTTCTTCCTCGACCACGCTCATGCCGGGCTTCACATCAACCATTACCGTCGGGTTGACATAATATCCATCCGCCGTCGGAGCATCGCCGCCGATGGCAACCGAGGCACCCGCCTTTTTGCCAGCGTCAATATACCCCATGACGCGCTGAAACTGCTCTTCCGAAACGAGCGGCCCCATATGGCCTTCAGGATCGAGCGAGGGCTTTGGCGCCCAGAACGGTGTGGTGGCGGCAACGCCTTCGATGACCTTATCAAAGATCGACCGGTGAGCGAACAACCGCGACCCCGCAACGCAGATTTGGCCTGAGTTGAAGAAGATCGCGCCAGCCGCACCTGGTGCCACACTCGCTACATCAACGTCGGGCATGATCACCACCGGCGATTTCCCTCCGAGTTCAAGCGTGACGCGCTTCATCGAATCGGTCGCGTTCTTGTTGATGATTTTGCCAACCTCGGTCGATCCGGTAAACGCGACCTTATCGACATCGGGGTGCTTCACCAAATGATCGCCCGCGGTGTGGCCATTGCCGGTAATGACGTTGAGCACACCGGCGGGGAAGCCAGCTTCCGCCACCAGATCGGCCAGCCGCAGCGCGGTGAGCGATGTCTGCTCAGCAGGTTTGAGCACGATGGTGCAGCCCGCAGCGAGCGCAGGGGCAATCTTCAGCGCCACCATCAGGATCGGGAAGTTCCAGGGCACTATTTGTGCGGCAACGCCAATCGGCTCGCGGCGCACATAGGAGTGATATTTGCCACGCGGAGCCGACATCGGCTCGATCATGTCACCGCTAAGCTTGGACGCCCAGCCAGCCATGTAATGGATCATGCCAATTGTTCCGGGAACATCGACCGCCGCCGCCATGCCCTTCGGCTTGCCATTATCAATGGCTTCAAGCTCGGCAAACTCATCGGCGTGTTGGGCGATCAAATCTGCGAGTTTGTGCATCATCGTTTCGCGCGCGATGGGCGGCAAATCGGAATAGCGTCCATCATCGAACGCCGTGCGTGCGGCCGCAACCGCACGATCAACATCCTTGTTCGACGCATCAACAAAACGACTGATTTCTTTGCCGTTCGACGGATCGATCACGGGGAGCGTCACGTCGTGCGACGACTCAACCCATTCGTTATTGATAAACAACGCGGGCTTGCGCGACAGCGCCTTTTTCGCGGCGTCGGAATATTCAAACTGACGGAATTGATTGTGGGTCACTTCATTCATATCGCTTCTCCTGGGGTTTGTTAAATTCATTCAGCGCCTATGGGCGCTCTATCGTATGTCCTCGCAATAACCATTGATCCATTTAGCGGTGTTTGTCAGCCCTCCAAAGGGGTAGAAATGAATTTTTATCCGCCCATGCTGCGCGGCGTTCGCCGTCCCGCCAAGTTCCGCCAAAAGCGGATCGGGACCAGCACTGCTGATAAGCTTGGTGAGCGACAAGCCATATTTCTTCATCACCGAAGTGGATACGCCCACGCCACAGCGTGCTGAAAAGCGCAGCAGCGTCTTGACACTCGCGGGCCCGGCAACACCAATCCGCACGGGTGACATAATCCCCGAACGCCTGAGCGCGGCGAGCCAGGCAAATATCGGCGCGGAGTCAAACCCAAACTGCGTCATGATTGAGCTTTCCAGCCCCATGTCACTGAGCGTTGCCACCTTGTCGAGCAGGGCCCGCGCCAACAGATCAGAACTGATATTGGGATGCCCTTCCGGATAGCCTGCAATCCCCACATGGCGCACACCATAGCACGACAAAAGGCCAGACCGGATAATGCCCAGCGCATCGTCATAGGGTCCGGCGGCCTTGGGCAAATCGCCCGCCACCACGAACACATGATTAAGCGAAAGCCGCCCCGCGAGTGCGTCGAGAAACCCTTCCAATTCACCAGCCGAATTGAGCCGCCGCGCCGAGAGATGCGGCACGGGCCGAAATCCCATCGCGGCAACGCGCGCCGCTGCATCAACCCGGCTGGCGAAACTCTCGCCCGGCAGAAAGGTAATCGACACCATCGTATTGGCGGGCAGAAAGCGCGCTGCCTCTTCCAACTGATCAGCGTCCTTCGCCGTAATTTCGACCGAGAAATCGTCGAGCAGAGCGACCTGAGCGGCGGCCGCATTGGTGACGCAGCCACGCTCGGGTGCGGATTGCCGTCCGCCTCCGGGATCAGGAACGAAATCGCGCGCGGACATATTCATGCGGCGCGCTCTGTCCGCCAGCCTTGGTGATAGGTTTCACGCGCCACCCGCGAATAGGGCACCGATGAAACCACCGCGCGCACCTCTATTTGGCGGTGCGGTTCGACAGTCGTCTTTTTGCTGCCGCCGTCAGGCTCACCCCATACCACGCGCAGTTCGGTACCCACTGGAATCTCATGATCTACCGTCGCCAGCGAGAGTGCCGACTTCTCATTGGCGCTGTAGCCCGTGAACATCGATAATCCGACCGTGCGGCCACCAGCATCTGTGACGCGATCGTAGTTGGACGAGGCATAGTTCGCCAACGGCAGATCGAAGAATTTATAGGGTGTGCCGTCGGGATCGAACAGCGAGGCGAAGATTTTGGCCATATCCTCACCGTTCCAGGCAAGCGTGACCTTTTTGCGCTGGCTGGCGGCATCGACCTTCTCCAGCGCCTCACGCCCATGGAAGTCATGGTCAAACTTCACGAACGGACCATAGCCAAGTTCCCACGGGTTGAGGTAATAATCCTCGATATTGTCAGATACAAAACTGCCCCCGATTGCGCCTGTAGCTTCATAGCTGTCCGCGCCAAGCCACTCACGATACGCCTTGAGCTTTTCGCCGGTATAAATCGGCGGGAGCGGCGATGGTATCCAACCCGACTCGAGCGTGTTTGAGGGGTAAGCACGGCTGCCGCATGGCAGGATGCCGAATTCTTTGCCCGCTTCGAGAATGGCCGCGCGGATTTCCTCTTGCTCGGCATAAGGCCCCCAGATTTCGAGCCCCGGCGCGCCCGACATTCCGTGGCGCAGCGTGCGCACCTTGCGCCCCGCGATGTTCATCTCGGCCATGTTGAAGAATTTGAGCTGCTCAAGCGGGCCGCCGTGGAGCTTCTCGATGATCTCCCAAGCGCGCGGGCCCTGAATTTGGAAGCGCCAGTTGATGCGCGACACAGGTTTGCCCATCGGTCGCGACGGTGAACGATCATCCTTGACGATCTCAACGTTATAGCCGCCCGTTTCCGCCTGATACATGAGCCAATTCGCGGCCGGGGCGCGACCGACATAAACGAACTCTTCCTCCGCCAGCCAGAAGATAATGCCATCACCGATAACGTGTCCATATGGTGTGGTAGGCACATATTGCTTGGCCTTGTTCACCGCCCAACCCTTGGGGCTGTTGATCATTGTATCGCTGAGCAGCTTGTGCGCGTCCTTACCGCGGATATACAGATCGACCATGTGGTGCGACTGATCAAACAACACCGCCGAATGCTGCCAAGCCCATTGCTCCGAACGCCAATTATGAAATTCGGGCGCCACCACCGGATAGACATACGCACCGATCTGCGAGTTGCGCAGCATGTCGACCGGGTTACCGCGTTCAGCCAAAACACGTTCAAGATTATTTGCTACCATTCTATCCACTCCACACTTATCACGAAGCCATCTGCGGTTTGTGATCGGTTCAGACCGACTCAAAACACCCAACAAAAGCCTTGCACTTAGCTTGCATAAATTTGTATGCTACGCAAACAAAAACTATCACCACGCCTTGTGGGCGAAGGTCGGCGAAGAGGATTGAAATGCGAAGCACCTATGTTTTGTCACTGTCGTGCCATGACAAGCCGGGTCTGGTGGCGGCGGTCACGACCCAGCTCGCTCAGTTGGGCGGAAACATTCTCGAATCGCAGCAGTATAATGACCAAGCGAGTCAGTGTTTTTTCATGCGGATCGGTTTTGAGTGCTTAGGCCAAACAGCGCATCTGGATTCGTTGCGCGCTGGGTTTGCGCCGCTCGCTGAGCAATATGTGATGAACTGGCAAATTCGCGACACCAGCGTGCGGCAGAAAGTGCTGCTGCTCGTTTCGAAATTTGACCATTGCTTGGGGGACTTGCTCTATCGCAACCGCATCGGTGAGTTGAACATGGAGGTGGTGGGGATTGTCTCCAATCACCCGAAAGAGTCACTCAAACTCACGTTGATGGGTGATATTCCTTATCATTACTTTGCCGTCACCAAAGACACTAAGCCGCAGCAGGAAGCGCAGATCAAAGATGTTGTCGCGACCTCTGGAGCCGAACTCGTTGTACTCGCGCGCTACATGCAAATTCTGTCGGATGACATGACCCACTTCCTCTCGGGCCGCTGCATCAACATTCATCACAGCTTTCTTCCCGGCTTCAAAGGGGCCAAGCCCTATCATCAGGCCTTTGAGCGCGGCGTGAAGATGATCGGCGCAACCGGCCATTATGTCACCGCCGATCTCGACGAAGGGCCGATCATCCACCAAGATGTTGAGGCGATCAGCCATGCCGATACGCCCGAAGATTTGGTCCGAAAGGGGCGCGACATCGAACGGCGTGTGCTGGCGCGCGCGGTGCAATATCATCTCGAGGATCGGGTGTTTGTGAACGGCGGCAAGACCGTGGTGTTCAAGGATTGATGGACGGCAACAACCCGCAACAACAACTATTAGGAGTGCAGCATGACGATAAAAAGCCTGTCCGACGTATTGAATGCCGCCGGCAATATCCCCGATTTTTTGCGCAATCAGCCCACCGGGCCGAACGTCTACCCCGGCGTGCCTTCTGAATACACCAATTGGCGCGACGAGCAGCGCTCATGGGGCGAAACGGCGGTGCTGTATAACCAATCATATCATATGGCCGATCTGGCCGTGGAGGGGCCTGACGCGCTCAAGCTGCTCAGCCATCTGGGCATCAACAGCTTTAAGGGGTTTGAGGTCAACAAGGCCAAGCAGTTCGTCCCCGTCACGCCCGAAGGCTATGTGATCGGCGACGTCATCCTCTTCTATCTGGCGGAGAATAGCTTCAATCTGGTCGGCCGCGCGCCCACGCTCAACTGGGTGCAGTTCCATGCCGAAACGGGCGGCTATGATGTCAAAACCACGCTCGATCAGCGCTGGGCGATGCGCAGCGATGGCAAGCGCAACTCGTATCGCTTTCAGGTGCAAGGCCCGCTCGCGATGAAGGTGATGGAAAAGGCGCTGGGCACCACCCCGCCGGAACTGAAATTCTTCAACATGACGAGTGTCAAGATTGCGGGACGCGACGTTCGCGCGCTGCGCCATGGTATGGCGGGACAGCCCGGCTTTGAACTCTTCGGCCCTTGGGAGGAAGGCGAGGAGGTGCGCCAAGCGCTGATCGCGGCGGGCGAAGAATTTGGGATGCGGCTCTGCGGCGGGCGGGCTTACTCGTCAAACACGCTCGAATCGGGCTGGATACCCTCCCCGCTTCCCGCTGTCTACACCGGCGACAGCCTGAAGGCGTATCGCGACTGGCTCCCCGCGAAGGGCTATGAGGCAACCTGCTCGATCGGTGGCAGCTTCGTGACCGAAAACATCGAGGATTATTACCTCACCCCGTGGGATTTGGGCTATGGGCCGTTCGTCAAGTTCGACCATGATTTTATCGGGCGCGAGGCGCTCGAAGCCAAGGCCAATGGCCCGCACCGAAAAAAGGTGACGCTCGCGCTGGAGAGCGAAGATGTGCTGCGCGTGATGAGTTCGGCCTTCAGCAAGGGCGGTGATCGCGCGAAATATATGGAATTCCCATCGGCGGTCTATGCCATGCACCCGTTTGATAAGGTGCTGACGCCCAATGGCGACCTGGCGGGTCTCTCCACTTGGATCGGCTATACCCAGAATGAGGGCAAGATGCTCTCCTTAGCGATGCTCGATGCCGAACATGCTCAGCCGGGCACGAAGGTGTCACTGCTCTGGGGTGAGGAAAACGGCGGCACCAAGAAGCTCACCGTTGAGCCGCATGTGCAGACCGAAATCCGCGCCACCGTCGCCGCCGTTCCTTATACCGAGGCGGCGCGCGATAATTATGCCGATGGCTGGCGCACGCGACAGGTCGCGTGAGCAGCGTGAGCGCAATGACGCCCGAGCATGTTCAACTGACTGAGGCGGCCTGCACGCGGCTGATATACGAATATGCGCGCCTCAATGATTTGGGGCGTTGGGAAGAGGTCGCGGCGCTGTTCACCGAGGACGGCATCATGGCGCGCCCCGGTGCGCCCGATGTTGAGATTGTCGGGCGTGGGTTGATCCTTGCCGCCTTTCTTGCAAGGCCCGCGCGCGCAAGCTGCCATTTCTGTACCAACATCGTCGTGACGGTTGACAGCGCGACATCTGCCTCCGCCACCAGCCTCATCCAATTGTTCACGGGTGCTGTGGGTGCGGAGGGCGGCCTCCCCGTGCTCGATGCGGGTGCGCCAAAAATCGGCGCGTATAATGACCGCTTCACGCTCACACCCGACGGTTGGCGCTTTGCTGCGCGCCGAGGCCGGATGTTGTTCAGATAAAATCAGGAGAGACTCATGACACACATTAAAACCACGCATGTCGGCAGCCTGCCGCGCAGCGCAGAACTGGCGAAGATGCTGATCGCCAAAGACCATGGCGAGGACGTGTCGCCCGCCGATTTCGACGCGCTAGTGACATCCGAGATTGAAGACGCCATCACCAAGCAGGTCGAAGCGGGGGTGAGCATCGTCAGCGATGGCGAACTCGGCAAGGTCGGCTATGCCACCTATATCACCGAGCGGCTCAGCGGCTTTGGCGGCCATGTTGACCGCACGCCTGCCAAGGATTTGGCCGATCTGCCCGAGTTGCGCAAGAAGCTCACCGCGATCATGGGTGCGCAGGAGTTTGTCCGCGCGGCGTGCGTGGGTGAGGTCAAGCTCGTCAGTCTGGAGCCCGCACTGGAGGACATCGCGCGCTTCAAAAAGGCGATGGACGCCAAGGGACAGGGCGTGAAGGGGTTCATGAACGCGGCCTCTCCGGGCCTCGTCACCGCTTTCCAGCCCAACCAATATTACCCGAGCCATGAGGCCTATCTCGCGGACTTGGTGGATGCGATGAAGCCCGAATATGAGGCGATTGTCGCGGCGGGCTTTGACCTGCAACTCGATTCGCCCGATCTCGCAATGGCCGCGCATACGGGGTTCCAGTCGCTCAGCGAGGCCGAATTTCTCAAGCGTGCCGCGCAGAATGTCGAGGCGCTCAACGCCGCGACCGCCAATATTCCGGTCGAGCGGCTCAGGATGCACATTTGTTGGGGCAATTATGAAGGGCCGCATGACCATGACATCGCGCTGGAGAAGGTGATCGACATCATCCTTGGCGCGCGGCCGTCGCAAATCCTGTTTGAAGCCGCCAACCCGCGCCACGAGCATGAATGGGCCGTATGGGGTGACGCGAAAATTCCTGCGGAGAAGGTGCTCGTCCCCGGCCTGATCGACAGTTGCTCAAACTATATCGAACATCCTGAGTTGATCGCGCAACGCATTGCGCGCTTCGCTGCCATTGTCGGGCCAGAGCGCGTGATTGCGGGCACCGATTGCGGATTCGGCACCTTCGCAGGCTATGGCAAGATCGACCCCGCCGTGACATGGAAAAAGCTTGCCATGCTGCGCGAGGGGGCGGATCGCGCAGCGGCGCGGCTCTAATGGCCTTGTGCGGTTTTCCCCGCGCGATCAATGCGCGTCGACAACACCGACATCAGGCTTGGCGGACTTTTTAGGGCGGATTAAGATGACGAGGGGAACAACCGCAATCGCCGCCCACATCATCAGCCAATAATTGTCGATATAGGCCACCATCACCGCTTGTCGCGTGACTTCGTTGTTCATCAGTTGCAACGCGTCTGTTCCGCGAAATCCGAATTGCTCAGCCATGCCCGAATTCAGAATGGGGATGCGCGTTTGCGAGATATGCGCCGCCAAATCGCTGTGGCTGATTTGGGTGTTGTTCGACAGCAATGTCGTTGAGATCGAAATGGCGATGGAACCGCCAAGCGTTCGCGACAGATTATAGAGCGACGCGGCCTCAGTGCGCACATTCGGCGGCAAGGTCGACAGTGCCATCAGATTCATTGGCATCACAACCAATCCCAGCGCAGCCCCTTGCCAGAGACTGCTCACGATGATCGGGGCGCGATCAATCGCCAACGAAAATCCGCTCATCATGCTCAGCGAATAGGCTAACAAAACCATGCCACACATGATGAGCGCGCGCGTATCGATATATTTTGTGATCCGTCCTGCAACGAGCATTCCGGCCATCACGGCGGCGCCACGCGGCGCGGTCAACAGGCCAGCGTCATAGACCGAATAGCCCATCAGCCGTTGCAACATCGGCGGCAACAGCGCCGAACTCGCCGACATGATTCCCCCCATAACCGTCGACACGCACACCGCGATGACAAAGTTGCGGTCTTTGAACAAAGCGCGCGGCAGCACGGTCTCGCGCGCCGTCACAGTGTGAACAACAAACATCCAGAGCGACGCAATCATGATAGCGAGTTCGCACCATATCTCGATAGAGTTGAACCAATCTTGCTCGACGCCACGATCAAGCATGATCTGCATTGATGACAGCGCAACAGCAAGAAGCATAAACCCGAACATGTCGAACTTGACACCGCTTGGCTTGACGCGTGGCAACAAAAGCCAACTCCCCGCACCCGCCGCCAAACCGATAGGTAGATTGATGAAGAACACCCAGCGCCAGTCAAAATTGTCGGTAATCCAACCACCGAGAACAGGACCAGAAATGGGGCCAACCATAATCACCAGCCCCCAGATCGTCATGGCCTGAACGATTTTTTCGGGTGGATTGATGTCGTACATCACCGCTTGGCTCAAGGGAACCAAGCTCGCGCCGAAAAACCCCTGTGCGACGCGCGCCAACACCATCACCGGCAAACTGGTGGCCACGCCACAAACTGCTGATGAAGCTGTAAATCCCATAATCGCGAGCGTGAGCATCGTGCGTCGGCCTAGCCGGTTCGAAAAATAGCCCGTCAATGGCAGTGCCACCGCATTCGCGAGCATATAGCTGGTAAGCACCCACGTTACATTGTCCGGCGAGGCCGAAAGCGCTGTCTGCATATGCGGTAGCGCAACATTCGCAATCGTTGTGTCGAGCACGACCATCAACGTAGCCGCCATCAGCACGATGGTAATCAACAGCCGCTGGTTGGGAGATATGGATTGCGCGTCAGCAGTCATCGCGCCACATTCGATCAATTTACGGCGTTTGGCTACCAAATAATGTGCCGGAGGGCGGCGCTACTGCGCCTTGAGGGTATTAACAGTGTTGGCGAGCGCGGCAATTCGCGCATCGTCGGAAGCGGCATCACTCGCGTTGGCCGCGACAGTGTTCGACTCTGCGCCGCTATCAACGTGCGCCACGCCAATAAAGTCATGCGCCGCCCACAAAATGCCAGCGGCCCAGAGCAAGGCCCACCACCGGCTGGTGAATATCGTCTGAGACTTCATCGGGATCATGCGCGCACGATACCGCATTTGACCTAGCAATTGGTTAAAGGCTCATACTTCGAGCGAAAATAAGAGCGTCAGCACCGCCGCCAGCCACATCGCTCCCGCGCCGACGAGGATAGCCGTTGACGGCGCAACCACCTCAACCAGCCAGCCGAGCGCAAGCGCGACGGTGATCTGCGGCAGCACGACCGAAAAGTTGAACCGCGCCATCGCGCGGCTATACCGCCCATCGGTCACCCGCTCACTCACCAGCGCATAGGGTGTGGTCGAAATACTTGCCCAGCCAAGTCCGGTGAGCGCATAGCCCGACAACAGCCAGAAAGCGCTGTCTGCCCGCGCTACCAGCATCAAGCCCGCTCCGCTCAGTGTGAGCGCTAACGCATGCGTCCGCATCATACCCATAGCCCGATAACCGGCGGGCAGCGCAAAGTTCACGAACGCGCCCAGCGCCGCGTAGAGCGCCAATCCCAGCCCCACGAGCCGCAAGGCATCCGGTTCTTGCAAATGCAGCGCCAACCTGATGTGCGGAAGGGCGAACACCCACAGCGCGAACATCGCGCCCCATGAGAGAAACTGCACTAAAAAAAGCGGGATGAAGAAACCCGCACCGCCGGGCGCTCGCATCCAAGTCACCACTTAATCAATCGATCCGCACCAACCCGGCAGATAATTGGCCTTTGGCGAATGGGCGAGCACCAGCGCCTTTGTCAGCACGTCCTCGGGGATCGATTTGCCGGATTTCAGCTCGATCCGACGGCGAAAATAGTCCGCCCACATAAATTCGGAAAAGGGAGTGGTGTCTTTGGCATAACCGCCAGCTTCACGCACTTCGCCCGCGAGCGACCGATAGGGATCATCGATCATCTTGGTGATTTTCTTGGGCAAATCGTCCGGATCGCGGCGCTCGCCCTTGGCGTCATAAGGATGAAGCCAGTTGCGATTCTCCATATAGGTGGTGAAGGTCGCCTTATCGATCTTGGTGAGATCGGCCACGACACTGACAAAGACGTGCTTCACGTCCTCCAGGTGCAACGCGAGCGCAAGATGGTGGTGATCAACCACCCACATCACTTCCTTCGGACCCAGAACGCAAGGGATCATGTGGTTACCGAGGAAGGTGGCACCATCCTTCTCCATCCGCTTGCGCCAATTGGCACGCTTGCGCTCCACCTCTGCCATGCCGACCGTCATTTGCGTCGGGCGCAAACTCATAATTTCGACCGGTTTGAGAACGGGTACTATTTCACTTCGCATTGTTTTCTCCCCTCAGCCGCGTGACCGCATCATCAACGCTGTAACTCGCCGATTCAGCGAGCTTCGCCTGTCCGGCTTTTATCAACAGGTCGCGAACCCGGTCATGCACTCGGGCGAGTGTAAGACAAATTGCCTGATGTGCAAGGCTTTCCGCGCATTCGATCAGCGATTCGAGCGCCGAACTGTCAAGATCATCGCTCTCTTCAAGGCTGATTATGACATATTTGGGGGTCGATAAACGGGCTTTTGCAGCTATCTCGCCAAGCGCCCGCTCAGCGTTGGCGAAAAACAAGGGCGCGTTCGGACGGAAAATGAGAATATCCGCTGCAACGACCGCATCCGCATGCGTGGCGACATCAACATAGTCGTGGCTCGCGGGCAACTGCCCCAATTGACTGATTCGCGGTGCCGCCAACCGTCGCAACAAGGCGATGAGCGAAAGCGCAATGGCTGCGAGCATTCCGTTGAGTACGCCGAGTATGATGACCGCCACAGCCGCAATCGTCGCCACCCATTGGTCACGATCAAGCTGCCACAGCTTCTGCAATGGTGCCGGTGACAGCGCGTGCATGAGCGCCGAAATAACGATTGCGGCGAGCACCGGCTCGGGCAAACGCGCCACCCATCCACCCGCGAAAAGCAACAGCGCCGCCAAGCCTAATGCCGCACACACCGCTGCCCAACGCGACACCGCCCCAGCGCTGGAATTGGCCGAACTCGCAGAGAATCCCGCACCCACAGGCAGTCCTTGAATCAATGCTGAGGCGAGATTGGCTGCACCAAGCGCCTTCAACTCGCGATCGGCATTGATCGAATCGCCGTGCGCCAGAGCTAGTGTCCGCATCGTCCCCCAGCTCTCAGCAAAAATGATCAACGTGAGCGGCATCGCGAGCTGCGCCATTTGCGCCCAGGTGTTGAAGGGCACTGTCGGGAGGCTCGGCAGGGTGATGCGCGCAGCAATCGACCCCACTTGCGCCACATGCAGCGCGGGCAAATCAACGATATACGACAGCGCCACACCCGAAATCAGCACGATGATTGCTCCGGGGACACCCTTCATCCGCTTAAGGACGAGAAGCATGAGGAGCGCCGCCCCTCCGACTGCCAGACTCGGGCCATTTATTGCAGCCATGTTGCGCAGCAAAACAAGGATCAGGTGCGCAACGTCGGGCGCGTGAACGTCGATGCCGAAAATGATCGGCAGCTGCTTGATGATGATCGTCACCGCGAGCCCAAACGCAAACCCCCGCAACACGGGGCGCGCGATAAAGCCCGACAGGCTCCCGAGCTTCAGAAACCCCGCGACAATGAAAATCGCGCCCGTCAACCCGACGATCAACATGGCCAGCACTTCATGCGCTATCGCGAGGCCACCAACGCTACCGATGGCTGCCGCGAGCATCGCAGCAGACGAGGAGGTAGGTGCCGCTATCGCAAACCGGCTTCGACCGACTGCCGCATAGACCAATCCGCCAATGATTGCCGCGAAAATAGCATGCTGCGGTGCAAATCCTGCGATTTTGGAATAGGCCACCGCCTCGGGCAGCATCAAGCCGGCAACAGAAGCCCCCGCAATCAGATCGCCAAGGCGCGCGTTCACGCGACGTGCACCTTACATTTTGTCAATTTTAGCCTGCAACGCCGCAAGTTGCGCCTTTAATTCCGCCACTTCATCGGGCTTTGTCGCTTCCGCAGTCGGCTGCGGCATGACCGCTCCCAAGCCGAACATCTCCATGTTGCGTTTGGCGATTTCCGCCATCGGCCCCGCAGAAAACGCACCCTCCAGCGCCGAACGAAACTGTTGTTGGTTGTGTCGAAAAGCGTCCATCGACGCTTCGAGATATTGGGGCACCATCGCTTGCATCGAATCGCCATACATCGAGATAAGCTGACGCAAGAAATTTGCTGGCAGCATGGTCGCGCCACGCGCCTCCTCTTCCATGATGATTTGGGTGAGAATGGTGTGCGTGATGTCTTCGTCGGATTTGGCATCAACGACCTTGAAATTTCGCCCTTCACGCGTCATCGTCGCCAAATAGTCGAGTGTAATGTAGCTCGACGTTTCCGTGTTATACAATCGGCGATTGGCGTATTTTTTGATGATAATGGGCGAACCCTCGGCTCCTGTTCCTGCGGTCGATTTGGCCATGTCTGTGAACCCTTTTCGTGATGATGCGGCGCGTCATAACCTTGTAGCACCAGAAGCCTATGCGCTGCAACAAGTGGGGCCGCGTCCGCTCCCGCTCTTTCTCGCAATGCTCGGTGAGCATCGGATTCGATACCCGCAAGAAGCCGAAAATGCGCTGCGCGGACTCAAAATGCTGCAACGCGCTACGCCGAGATCGGCTGAAATTTGTGCACAAATTGCTGCGCACAATGGCCGCGCCGCATTGCACGATTTTGGGGGGAGTGGTGAGGCGGTGATCTTTGTGCCATCGCTCATCAACCCCGCGACGATTCTCGATATTAGCGCAGACCGATCACTGCTGCGATGGCTCGCGACGCAAGGTTTGCATCCCTATCTTGTCGATTGGGGCGACGTCACGCCTGAACAGCGGGCAGACAGCATTGGCGATCATATCTCTCGCCTTCTTGTGCCGTTGATCGAGCGTATCGGCGCGCCGGTTCACATGGTCGGCTATTGCCTCGGCGGAACCATGGCGCTGGCGGCCGCGCAGCTCATACCGACACGCTCGCTGACGCTGATCGCCGCACCGTGGCGGTTCGCACATTATTCGCCCGAGGCCCGCGAAACCGTCGCGCAGATTTGGAGCAATGTGGGTGAGGCCGCCGAACAGATTGGCGTGGTGCCGGTAGAGGTGCTGCAAACGATGTTCTGGCACATTGATCCGCGCGGCACAGTCGGAAAATATGCGCGCTTTGCCGATGCAGCGCCGGACAGCAGCGCGTTCGATCTTTTTATCAGAATGGAACAATGGGCGAATAGTGGTGCGCCGCTTCCCTATGCCGCCGCGCGGGATTTGTTCGTGAATTTTATCGCGCATGACCTTCCCGGATCGGGGCGTTGGCAGATTGACGGCCAGATCATTTCTCCAACGCGCACGCCCTGCCCTACGCTCGAAATTGTCTCGCGGACGGATCGGATTGTTCCTGCGGCTACGGCGACCCAACAGTTCCACCGACTCACCCTTGACAGGGGACATGTCGGGATGATCACCGGCAGCCAAGCCAAATCGCAGTTGTGGGAGCCCCTGCGCGAATGGCTTTCGCAGCCGCAATAACATCGCTATACATAGGGCAAATCAACCTGAGAGGAGCGAATCCATGACCGACATCGTCATTACCGCAGCACGTCGCACACCCGTCGGCGCGTTTTTGGGCGCATATGCGAACACGCCCGCCGCCCAACTGGGGTCAATCGCCATCGCCGCTGCGCTCCATGATGCCGGTGTTGCACCAAACGAAGTGTCTGAGGTGCTGATGGGCAATGTGCTCACCGCCGCGATGGGCCAAGGCCCCGCACGCCAAGCCTCCATGGGCGCGGGCATTCCCAAAGAAGTTCCCGCGCTCACGCTCAACCAACTCTGCGGCTCGGGCTTGCGCGCGGTGGCGCTCGGCGCACAACAGATCACGAGCGGAGATGCCAGCATCATCGTCGCGGGTGGGCAGGAAAATATGTCGATGGCACCCCACGCACAGTTGATGCGCGGTGGCACGAAGATGGGCCCGATTACGCTCGTCGACACCATGCTCAAGGACGGTCTGACCGATGCTTTCAAAGATGGGCATATGGGGCTGCATATCGAAAACGTCGCGCGCGACTATCAAGTGAGTCGGGCGGATCAAGACGCATTCGCGGTCGCGTCGCAACAGAAAGCCGGTGCCGCCATCGCCGCTGGCAAGTTCACCGACGAGATCGCCCCCGTCACCGTAAAAGGCCGTAAGGGCGATACCATCATTGATGCGGACGAATATCCTAAACCATCAACCACTCTCGAAGCACTCGCCGGTCTGCGCGCAGCTTTCGCCAAAGACGGCACCGTGACCGCCGGCAATGCGAGCGGTCTCAACGATGGCGCGGCCGCCACGGTGTTGATGCACGCCGATGCTGCGGCCAAACGCGGCGCGCACGTCATGGGCCGGATCGCGAGCTATGCCGTCACCGGCGTTGCCCCCGAAATGTTCGGCATCGGCCCGATCACTGCGGTGCAAGAAGCGCTACGCAAGGCGGGCTGGTCGGTCGGCGAGCTCGACCTCATTGAAGCCAACGAGGCGTTTGCCGCGCAGACCATTGCGGTCGGCAAGACACTCGGGTTCAACGAGAACATCGTCAACGTTAACGGCGGCGCGATTGCCATCGGCCACCCCATCGGCGCATCTGGCGCGCGCGTGCTCACCACGCTACTGCATGAAATGGCACGGCGCGATGCCAAGAAAGGCCTCGCCACGCTCTGCATCGGCGGCGGCATGGGCATTGCGATGTGCATTGAACGGTAAATGACGGTCACCCAGACGCGGCCGGGCGTCAATGTCATAGCATTGAATGGCGTGACGCCGGTTATTCATGACAGTGCGTTTGTTGCCCCAGGGTGCCAGATCATCGGCAATGTCACCATAGGAGCCGAAGCAAGCATCTGGTTCAACTGCGTGCTGCGTGGCGATGTCAACAGCATCACAATCGGCGCGCGGAGCAATGTTCAAGATGGCACGGTAATCCATTGCGATTCGGATTTTGACGGCTCGGGTGGTTATCCGACACGCATTGGCGATGACGTTCTCATTGGCCATATGGCCATGATCCACGGCTGCACCATCGCGGATCGCGGTTTTGTCGGCTTGGGTGCCGTGGTCATGAACGGCTGCGTGATTGAGGAGGACGCGATGCTGGCGGCGGGCGCAATGCTCACCCCAGCCAAAACTATTCCCAGACGTCAGCTTTGGGCGGGGCGTCCGGCTCGCTTCCTGCGCGATCTCTCTGCGACAGAGATCGAGGCCAACCGCCTCGGCGTGGCGCATTATGTGACGAACGGGCAGGCGTATCGTCGCGCACTGGGGTGATGGCTGCAGCGGTACGCGTTGGCGCGAACCCGCCCTCCGCCTCACTGATCGCAATGAGCGTGTCGTCGGTCGATCACGACAAGGTTCAAACGGCTTTGCCGTTACCAGCGCGCGGCGGCAGCCTCGTCGCTGTCTCGCGCCTCAACCCAGTGCGAATGGCCATCGGCGAACGTTTCGCGCTTCCAGAATGGCGCGTCGCGTTTCAACGTGTCGATGAGATAGGCGCAGGCCTCGAGCGCGGCTGAACGATGCGCCGCTGACGTTCCCACAAACACGATCGGTTCGCCGGGGCGGAGCGAGCCGACGCGGTGAATAACGATGACGCCGAGCAGATTCCATCGCTGATGTGCCGCTTCGGCGAGCGTGTTGAGCGCCGCCTCGGTCATGCGTGGATAATGGTCGAGATGAAGCTCGACAAGGCCGTCATCGCCCCGAACGACCCCCGTAAAACTTGCCACACCCCCAACCCCTTCGACACGGAGCGAAGCGAGTTCAGTTCCTTCATCGAACGGCAATGTCTGAACCGAAACCCGGATCATTGCGCTCATCCCCCGGTCACCGGTGGGAAAAAAGCGATCTCTCTCGCGCGCGCGATGGGCGTCGTCAGCGGCACGATCTGCTGGTCAAGCGCGGCGCGCAGCTTTCCGGGATTCGCGAATGCCTGCGTATATCCGCCGCCACGCGCGCCCAGCCACGCCGCGAGTTCGGCAAGCGTTTCCACACCTTGCGGCAAAACGAGCGACTCGTCCGCCACGCCAACCTGTTCGCGCACCCACGCAAAATAAAGTATCGTCCGCGTCATGTTCAATCCATATGCCTCAAGCCGACACGCAGATAGTCCCAGCCTGTAACCAGCGTGAGCGCCGCCGCCAGCCACAGGCAGCCCAAGCCAACCAGAATGACCCTATCTGAATCCAGCCCATTGCCCAAGATCAATGCGCCGAGTGCCATCATCTGCGCGGCGGTTTTCCATTTCGCCAATTGGCTCACGGGGAGCGTCACGTTCGCGCCACCGAGAAATTCGCGCAACCCTGACACCGCAATTTCTCGCAACAGAATAACAAGCGCCGCCACCACAGCCCATCCCCCGATCACCCGCGCCGCAACCAGAACAACGATAACGCTTGCGACCATGATCTTGTCGGCAATCGGGTCGAGAAAGGTGCCAAATTTGGAGACAATGCCCCACGCCCGCGCAAAATAGCCATCGGCGTAATCGGTCACTCCCAGCAGCACATACAGTGCGAATCCCAGCAGATAACCGACGTGCCAATTGGGATTCCACAGCAACGCCACCAAGGGCGGCACCATCACGACACGCGCGAGCGTGAGCACATTAGGTAGTGTCAGCATGGCAGCACACTCCTAAACCATATATTTGAGCGCAAGCGTCGCGAGTCCGAGAAAAGCGCCAAAGCCAACGGTGTCGGTCACCCAGGTCACGAAGACGGTGGACACCACTGCCGGGTCGATTTTGAGCTTTTCCAACCCTAGCGGAATGAGGATTCCAGCTATTCCCGCCGAAAGCGCATTGATCACCCAGCCCGACATGAACACCAAACTGAGCACGACATTGTGGTAATAAGCGAAGCAGCCAAGTGCCATCACCAATCCCAGTCCCAGGCCATTGGCCGCCGCGATAATCAGTTCACGGACGATCATGCGATGGGTGTTTGATGATGTCAGTTGGTTGGTTGCCAACGCGCGCACCGTCACCGCCATGGTTTGCGTTCCCGCGTTGCCGCCCATGCCTGACACGATCCCCATCAGCGCCGAAAGGGCGACGAATTGCTGGATTGTTGCGCCAAAAATGGCAGGCATCACCGCCGCAGCAATCGCGGTCAGGAGGTTGATGAACAGCCACCACATCCGGCTTTTCATCGTCTGGAAAATAGGCTCGTTGATGTCTCCGTCACCCGCACCGGCGAGCTTGAGCGCATCTTCACCCGCTTCTTGCTGAATGATATGGACAATGTCATCGACCGTTATCATCCCGATGAGCCGCCCCGCGCCATCGACCACCGCCGCCGAAATAAGCGCATATTTCTGGAAGCGCAGCGCCACTTCTTCCTGATCCATATCAACGGGAATCAGCGTCTGCTCACGCTTCATAATGTCCGCGATCGGAATTCCCCGTGGCGTACGAAGGACCCACGACAACTGGCAGGTGCCAATCGGTCGGTGGGTGGGGTCTACGACAAAAATTTCCCAAAAATCAGTCGCCAAGTCCCGGTTCTCGCGCAGATAGTCAATCACGTCGCCAATCGTCAGATGCTCGGGCACCGCGATCAGTTCGCGCTGCATCAAGCGTCCGGCTGATTCCTCCGGATAGGACAATCCTTCTTCAATCGCCGCACGGTCATCGGGCGCCATCGCGCGCAACACCGCGCGCTGGTCCTCCTCATCAAGGTCCTCGATAAGCGCGAGCGCGTCATCGGTATCCATTTCGCCCGCAAGTTCAGCTACTTCCTGCGGCTCATAGGTGTCGATCAGCCCCTCGCGAACGTGATCGTTCATCTCGGCAAGCACATCTCCATCGATCAGATCGTCGATCGCGTCGGAGAGTGCACCGCGCTGATCCGCAGGCGTCAGTTCATAAAGATCGGCGATATCGGCAGGGTGGAGCGGTGCGACGAGCTCGCGCGCCTTTTCCGCATCGCCCGCTTCAACATAGCGCAACACCTCCGCGACAAAGGCGGGCTCCAGACGGTTTTCGTCATCAAGCCGATTAGGTAACGGGGCGGGAGGCGAAGTCAGCACTGTGTCGCTCATCGGTAGCCGCCTCATTTTGCGTTGGGATGGCCCGCCTTACGGCGAACCACCGCCGATTTCAATGCGCAGCTTTGGCACGTGCCTGCGAAATTGCTGCCTTGAGCGCGTCATAACCGACTGCGCCCGACAGCATTTGGTCGCCGACCACCCAACTTGGCGTCCCCGTGACCTTCAGTGTCTGTGCTAACGTCAGATTGCGGTTGATTTCTTCGCGCAATTCGGGAGCTTTCAGCGCCGCCGTGCTCGGTTGCACCACACCACTCAGCCGCTGCGCTTTACTCACATTTGCGGCTGTCGCCTCGTCAGCCGCATAAACGGCGTGGTGAAATCGCGTCCAGTTTTTATCTTGCTTGGCAACCGCGAGACTGACAATCGCGGCGGCATCGCTGTCGCTCCCCAAAACCGGAATCTCGCGGTAGACGACGCGCAGATTTTTGTCTTCGGCGAGCAAGCGTTTCAAATCCGGGAGGCTCGCACGACAATAGCCGCAATTGTAATCGAAAAACTCAACCAGCGTCACATCACCGTTGGGATTGCCGTCGCTTTCCGCGCCGAATGGCGTTTCAAGGGCTTTCCGGTTCGCATTTATCGCCTTGGTAAGGTCGCGCGTTTCCAAAACATGCAACGCTTCGGGGATAATTTCGGGATGTGCGAGCAAATAGTCGTGCACGATCGCTTCAGTGGCCGCGCGGTCAGCATCAGCCGGGGCAGCGTGCGCGGCGAGCGCGAATGCAGCACCCAACGCAACGAGTGAGAACTTCAACATTTTCATGTTGCACTAATGACCATGTTTCTTGGATTTTTCCAGCGCAGACTTGGACACCAGCAGAATATCCTGCGCCCGTATCGAGTCGGGCGTGCCGCGCGGTAAGCCATTATAGGCGGTCTGTGCATTTTGCAGCGCAACGGGCCAGCGCCGCTCAAGTTGGGCGCTTTCAGCGGTACAGAGTGCGGCGTGTGGCACGTCGCCCGTGCGATCATAAATCACGCCGAGCGAATACCACGCGTCGGGGTTCTCCCGGTCTTTCGCCACAGCCGCGCGCAAAACGCGCAACGCTTCGGGATAGTTGGTGCGGTCTTCGGTTTCCACCAGCGCATGACCAAAGGTTGCCGTGATCAGCGGCTGCGCTTCTGTGATGGCGACAGCTTCGCGCAACGGAACCAGCGCGTCCTTAGGCTTGCCCGATTCGAGCAAAATCTGACCTTTGAGTTCCAGGAAATACGGATCGTGCGGCTTAGCCGCGACGAGCGCGTTGACCTCAGCGATTGCTTTGTCGGGATAAGCGGCGCGGTGATAGGCATAGGCGCGGGCATAATGCGCGGGAAGCGACTGGTCGCTCAGCGGATACTCGCGCAGCGTCTGTGTTGGATCGTTGACATAGCCCGCCAGTTTCGCCTTCACGCGCTGAAAGCGCGCCTCGAGGCCGGGGTCAGTTGTGTTGTTCCACGCCGATGACTTGGGATATTCGTCCGCGAGCAAAGTGAGACGATCATTGGTGAGCGGATGCGTCTGCTCATACGACTGCTCTTCCGAATGCGATTGATAGTAGCGGTATTCGAGGTTCTGAAGCTTTTTGAAAAAGTCGAGACTGCCGCGCCCGCTGATGTGTGCGGCGTCGAGAAATTTGACTCCGGCAGCATCGGCAGTGGCTTCCTGGGTGCGCGAAAACGCGAAATATTTGCGCGCGCCAAATTCGGGTGCGGAGGACAATATCCCAGCGCCCGCTCCGCCATTGCCCGCCGCAACCGCGCCTATCCCGAGCAAGAGACTCAGCAAGAGTACGGCATAAGCGCCCTTGGCACCGCCATCGAAAACGGCGTGACCACCCGCCATATGGCCCAATTCATGCGCGACAACGCCCTGCACCTGATTGGCATTGTCAGCGGCGGTGATCAGGCCGGAATTGATAAACACCACCTGACCGCCGGCGACAAACGCGTTGATCTCGGGATCGTGCACAACGATGATTTCGACATTGCGAGGATCAAGCCCTGCCGCGATGACAAGAGGCCGCGTCACCTCACGCAGCACCGCCTCGGTCTCGGCATCGCGCAATATCGCCTGTGCCGCGACCGGCTGGGCCGCCAGTGTGGTGAGCGCAGCGAAGGCCAGCCCAATCGACACCCAGCGGGCGAACATGTTGCGACGAAACGACATGCCCCCCTCTCCCAAAGTCGACATGAATGTGACGTTAAGCCGATGTGAGATCGCCGCCCGCAACCGTATACTGCGGGCGGCCATCACGCCATCAGTCGCCAAATGTCCGCTGCCACCAGCCACGTCTGGGCGCTTCTTCCGGTGTCTGATTAGCGTCATCGGCGACGGAAGGTGGATCGGACTCGGAAGCCGCTTCCAGCGACGCAACTGGCGACGCCACGACTGGCGCTGCGGGCGCAGGCGGTTCACTCGACACCGGTTCCGGTTCGACAACTGGCGGAGCCTCAACCACGACATCCTCAGCTTTGGCCTTGGGCTTGCGGACTCGTTTTGGCTTTGGCGCATCCGCTTGTTCAGCGGTTGTTTCGCTGTCGGTCGATGTTTCGCTGTCAACCGGTGCGACTGGCGGCACCTTTGCCTTGCGCACACGCTTGGGTTTCACCGGAGGCTCGGCATCTGTCATTGCCTCAACCGATACGCCATCGCCGTGTGCCTCGGCAACCTGAGCCGTTGCATCTGCGACAAGCGTGGCTTCCGAAGCTTGATCCACGTCATGCGGCGCGGCAGGCGTTTCGCCCTCGGGAGCGCTGATTTCGTCGGCATCGCTCGTCAGCTCCGCTG
>Ga0075019_10000469_pt1 | contig 23187 bp, 20 predicted proteins | sample ColStrG_CSR_2013_FD_71473 | JGI IMG/M metagenome (GOLD analysis project Ga0075019, IMG submission 71473) | Freshwater sediment microbial communities in response to fracking from Pennsylvania, USA - Cold Stream Run_MetaG_CSR_2013 | ecosystem: Environmental > Aquatic > Freshwater > Creek >...
GGTCGTGTCATCGGCCTCGTGACGGTTGAGGGCGTCCTGCACCGACTGGGGCAGGGCCGCGCGCTGCTTCATGGCTTCGCTCACCCAGAGTTCCATCGAAGCCGGAGAGTTGCTGATGACCAGTGATCGCAGGCCCTTGGGCTGACGGATGGCGTGCTCGGCGCCGAGCATTCCGCCCCAGGACTGGCCGAGGAGGTGATACGAGTCGGCGATCCCCAAGTGGTCGAGGAGATTGTCGATCTCGTCGAGGAACAGGTCGACCGTCCAGAAGTCCTCGCCCTCGTCGGGCCGATGGGTCGAACTCCCGCAACCGAACTGGTCGTAGTGAATGACCGCGCGACCGCTCTGGGCGAGGGCGGTCAGCGACAGGACGTAGTCGTGGGGCACCCCCGGGCCGCCGTGGAGCACCACCAGCGGTGTCAGTCCGGACTCGAGGTCGCCGGTGATCCGGTACCACGTGTAGCCCCCGCGAAATGGAATCGTGCCCTGCTGATCTGGTTCAAGAATCATCCGGCGACTCTAACAAGTCCAGCGCGCCCGCGATTCGCACGGGGCCTGCGAACTTCTCCGAAACTCGCCGGCGGGCCTGAAATGTTCCGATTCTCCCGAATTCTGGTAGCACGTATACGTGCGAATCGCCGTAATCGGAACTGGAATCTCGGGGCTGTCGAGCGCTCACATACTCCAGTCGGCCCACGAGGTCACCCTCTTCGAGGCCGACTCACGGCCCGGTGGACACACGAACACCGTGAGTGTCGAGGTCGCGGGATCGCGCGTGGACGTCGACACGGGCTTCCTGGTCTATGCGCCCTCCACGTACCCCGGCTTCGTGAAGCTCCTCGACGAGCTGGGTGTCGCGACCGAGACCAGCGACATGAGCTTCTCGGTCTGCGACGAGCGGCGCGGGGTCGAGTGGCGGGGATCGTCCCTGGCGACCGTCTTCGCGCAGCGACGCAACATCTGGCGACCCGCGTTCATCCGCATGTTGGTCGACGTCGTGCGGTTCAACCGACGAGCGGTTCGCCTGCTAGACATCGAGCCCGACCCGGAATACACCCTCGCCCGCCTCCTCGAGGAGAGCACTTGGTCGAAGGGCTTCCTTGATTGGTACCTGCTCCCCCTGGGAGCATCGATCTGGTCGTCGTCACCCGAGACGTTCACCGCGATGCCCGCGGGAGTGCTCGCGCGATTCTTCGACCGTCACGGCCTGCTGCGTCTCTCGAACCACCCCGAATGGCGCACGGTCTCCGGTGGGGCCCGCCACTACGTCGACGCCGTGCTCGCCCCCTTCATCGAACGTGGGCAGCTGCGACTCAACAGCGCCGTGACCGAGGTCCACCGACGCCCCGACGGAGTCGACCTGAGGGTCGACGGCGTCTGGGAGTCCTTCGACCACGTGGTCATGGCCCTTCACGCGGATCAGGCGTTGGCGCTGCTCAACGACCCCACCGACGACGAGAAGTCCGTACTCGGTTCGTTCCGGTTCTCGGACAACCAGGTCACCCTTCACAGTGACGACTCGCTGATGCCCAAACGAAGGCGGGCGTGGGCCAGCTGGAACTACCACCAGACCACCGACCCGATACCGGGCGTGACCATGACCTACTACCTCAACCTCCTGCAGAACCTCGACACCCCGCTCCCCGTGCTCGAGACGCTCAACCGTGACGACGCCATCGACCCGTCGAGGGTGCTGGGCCGGCTCAACTACAGCCACCCCATCCTCGACTCCACCGCCGCGGCGGCGCAGTCGCGTCATCACCTCGTGAGCGGGTTGGCGTTTCGCACCTCGTACTGTGGCGCCTACTGGGCCAACGGATTCCACGAGGACGGCTTCCAGAGCGGGGTTCGAGTCGCCCGGGAGATCGGCGTCGAGTGGTGAGTGGTTCGCCGGCCACCGATGGTGGTTCGGACCTCGTCAGTTGTTTCTACGAGGGCGCGGTCGTGCACGACCGCGCCAGCGATCCGCCCCACCGGCTGAAGCAGCGGGTCCTGTTCATCATGCTCGACCTTCGCGAGGTAGATCGGGTCTTCTCGTCGCACCCCCTCTGGTCGAGTCGCCACTGGAACCTCGTGCGTTTCAAGCGAGCGGACTACCTCGGCCCGGCACGGGTCCCGCTCGACGACGCCGTACGCGACCTCGTCTTCCAACGAACCGGGGTCCGACCCTCAGGTCCGGTGAAGATGCTCACCACCCTTCGCGTATGGGGCTGGAGCTTCAACCCCATCACCTGCTACTACTGCCTGAGCCCAGCCGACGGTTCGGTCGAGCATCTGGTCGCCGAGGTGACCAACACCCCGTGGGGCGAGCGCCACGCCTACGTGGTGGGCCCGGCCGGTGAACACCGGTTCGACAAGGAGTTCCACGTCAGCCCGTTCATGCCGATGGACATGAGCTACGTCGTGCGCTACCAGAACCCCGGCGAGCGCCTCAGCCTGTCGTTCGACGTCGAGCAGGCGGGCGTGACGCGCCTACGGGCATCGATGGCGCTCTCGCGCCGGCCGATCACGCGCTCGACGCTGCTCCGGATGGCGCTACGTCCATGGCTCGGCTCGATCGGATTCACGGTCGCGATCTACGTCAACGCCCTTAGCCTGACTCGTCGAGGTGCGCGCTTCTACCGCCACCCCGTCAAGGAGGCCAAGCCATGACCAGCGACCAGCCGACCATCGGTCCGGTCACCGCGACGATGCGCGGGACGACGATCACGGCTGAACCGCGACGGCCTACGTGGCGAGACGTCTTGGCCAAGGCAGCTGCGCGCCGACTGTCCCGCGGCGCGCCCGCGGGCACCATCAACGTGGAGGGCCCCTACGGCGGATTCGTCGTGGGCGAGGGCGGGCAGAGCGTTCACGTTCGGGTCAACCACCCGGGCGCCTACCGGCGCACCTTGCGACGAGGTTCGATCGGACTCGCCGAGACGTACATCGACGGTTGGTGGGAGACCGACGACCTCACGGGGCTGATCCAGATACAGATTCGCAACCTCGAGGGTCTCCTCAGCCGTCTCGACGACCTGGTCGCCGTCGTCGACCGCCCGTGGAGCGCGCTGCATCGGCTGCGCAAACCCACCAAGTCAACCGACCGGCACAACGTCCGTGCCCACTACGACCTGCCCGGAGAGCTGTTCGACGTCATGCTCGACGAGTCGATGATGTACTCGTGCGCGTACTTCGCCACCCCCGAGACATCGCTGCACGACGCCCAACTGGCCAAACTCGAGATGATCTGCGAGAAACTAGACCTGGGTCCGAGTGACCACCTGCTCGAGATCGGCAGTGGCTGGGGTGGCCTCGCCATCTACGCGGCGCGCACGCGAGGTTGCCGGGTGACCACGACGACGCTGTCGCTCGAGCAGCGCAAGGTCGCCCTCGAGAGGATCGACCAGGCCGGTCTGGCCGATCGGATCGAGGTCCTTGACCGCGACTATCGCGACCTCGAGGGGACCTACAGCAAGCTGGTCTCGATCGAGATGATCGAAGCCGTCGACTGGCGTCTCCACGAGACGTTCTTCCGTTCGTGTGAAGGGCTGCTCGCGCCCGACGGACTGATGCTGATCCAGGCCATCACCATCGCCGACCGCAGTTTCGCGCGGGCTCGGTTCAACCGGGACTTCATCAAGGAACTGATCTTCCCGGGGGGCTGCCTGCCGTCGGTGACCCATATGACCGACACCCTGACGCGCACGACGCACCTGCGCGTCGTCGGGCTCGAGGACATCGGCGCCCACTACGCGGCCACCCTTCGCCACTGGCGCGAGAACTTCTTCGAGCGCTGGGGCGACGTCGCACCCGACGGGTACGGGGTCGAGTTCGCGCGCCTCTGGGAGCTGTACCTCTGCTACTGCGAGGCCGGTTTCCTCGAACGCCACGTCAGCGACGTCCAGATGCTGATCGCCGGGCCGAAGTGGCACGACCCCGTGGTGCCGACACCTAACGCTGTTCGATGAGGTCCATGTAGTCGTCGCTCCAGAGGTCGAAGAACTCCTCTGGCAGCAGCACCGCGTGAGTCGGCTCCAGGGCTTCGACGAAGCCCCGTTCGTGGCTCACCGCGACGATCGTCCCCTTCCACTGGCGCATCATCTCGCCCAGCGCCTCGACGCTCGCGGGGTCGAGGTTGTTGGTCGGTTCGTCGAGCAGCAGCAGGTTGGCGTCCGAGGACGCCAGTATCGCCAGTGCGAGTTTCGCCCGCTCGCCACCCGAGAGCGTGGCGGGCATCTGGTGCGCGGCCGATCCCTTGAGGCCGAAGGCGCCGAGCAGGGAGCGCCGCTGGACCTCGGTCTCGACCGTCGCGTTCTCGAGGTTCCCGAGGACGGTCTTGTCGAAGTCGAGCTGCTCGTTCTCCTGGGCGAAGTAGCCGACCTTCACGTTGGCCCCGAAGCGGACGACTCCGGTCTGGGCCAACTGGGTGCCGGCGAGACAACGCAGCATCGATGACTTTCCCGCCCCGTTGCGCCCGACGATCACGATCCGGTCGCCTCGTCGGGTGATGAAGTTGACGTCCTTCAAGACCTCGAGTGATCCGTACTTCACCGCCACGTGCTCGACGGCCATCGGCACGTCGCCGCTGCGCGGGGGTTCGGGCAATCGGAAGGTGACCTTCTTCTCCTTCTTCGTGACCTCGACGCGGTTTCCCTCGAGCTTCTCGACCTTGCGGTCGAGCACCTTGGCGACTCGTGCGCGAGCGGCCGTCTGGCCCCGCATCTGGTTGGCCAGTTTGGACATCCGGTCGATCTGCTCGTCCTGGTGCGCGGCCATCTTCTCCTCGCTCAGCCGGCGCTCCTCTTCGAGCTGGAGGAACTTGGAGTAGTTGCCCTTGTATTCGCGCAGCTGTCCCTCGCGCAGGGCGAGGACCCGGTCGATTGACTTGTCGAGCAGCGGCAGGTCGTGGCTGATGACGAGCACGGTGCCGCGGAAGCGCTCGAGTTCGTCGAACAGCCAGCGTTTGGCCGCCTTGTCGAGGTGGTTGGTCGGCTCGTCGAGCACCATGGTCTCGGGCTGTTCGTAGAGCACCCGCATCAGGTCGACGCGCCGGCGCTGCCCCCCGGAGAGGGAGTTCAGGTCCTCTAAGAGGACGTCCTCCTCGAGGCCGAGCCCGGCGGCGAGTCGTGAGACCTCCGATTCGGCCTCGTAGCCACCGCGCTCGCGGAACTGCTCCTCGAGGGCCGTGAACCGCTCGATGGTCTCCTCGGTCGGATCGGCGGCGAGCGCGTGGCGGGCGTGCTGCATGTCCGCGTCGAGGACGTCGAGACCGCGCGCCGACAGGACGTGGGAGAGCCCGATCGGCTCCACGCCGAGTCCACCGGTGACGGGCTCTTGGGGCAGATGGGCGAGGGTCCCCTGGCGGGTCACCGAACCCGAGATGCGCAGGTGCTCGGGCTGATAGCCGAGCAGCACCGACAGCAGGGTCGACTTGCCCGCGCCGTTGCGACCGACGAGGCCGACCTTCTCGCCGTTGCCGACCGTGAACGAGACGGGGTTGAGGATTCGGCGCGCGCCGATCTCAATCCCCAAATCCCGGACTATGAGCACTTATCGCCCTAGCAACTGGGCGGCGCTGGCGAGTTCGTCTCGGAACTGGGGGTGAGCGATCTGGATGAGGGCCTGCGCGCGCTCCCTGACGGTGAGGCCCCGCAGGTCGGCCGAGCCGAATTCGGTCACGATCACGCCCGCCAACTGGCGCGGGGACGTGACTACTGAGTGCGGGGTCATCTCTCCAATGATACGGCTCTTCAATTGACCGTCGACCAGAGCGGTCGACTGCAGGCAGATCAATGACGTGTGCTCCAGTGAAAGACTCGTCCCTTCGACGAAGTCCTGGTGGCCGCCGACCCCCGAATACTGGCGAGGCCCGAGCGTGTCGGCGATGATCTGACCCAGCAGGTCCACCTCGAGGGCCGAGTTGATGGACACCATCTGGTGGTTCTGGGCGATCACGTGGGGGTCGTTCGTGTAGAACACCGGGGCCGCGCCGATGATGGGGTTGTCGTCGATGAATTCGTACATCTCCTGGGTCCCCGCGGCGAACGTGATCACGGCGACGCCCCGGTTGATCGACTTGCGCTGGTTCGTCACCTTGCCCGCGGCGATCAACTGGTAGAGCCCGTCGGTGAACATCTCGGAGTGGACCCCGTAGTCGCCGCCCTCCCCACGCACGAGCGCCTGGGCGACGAGGTTCGGCACGGCGCCGATGCCCGTCTGGAGCGTCGATCCGTCTCGGATGTACTTCGCCGCGTGTTCGGCCATCAAGAAGTCCTCGGGCGTTCCGGGGTCGTTGGGGAAGATGGTCGGGTGTTCCTCGGTGAAGACGACGACGTCGACGTCGGCGAGGTCGAGGTGGTTCTCGTGACCCTCGAGCGCGCGAGTCCTCGGGAAGAAGGGCGAGCACTCGACAATCAGGAGGCGCTCGGGGTCCCGTCCCGCCTTGACCAACTCATCGCGGTGGGCCCCGTTGTAGAGCGAGAGGCTCACCCGGCCGTTCGCGTCGGGCATCGAGCACGGCGCCATCATGACCCGGGGGCTCAGGTGCTGGATGAGGATCCCGTAGTGACGGAAGAACGACGGCACGTGCTGGGTGTCGGCACCCCGGGCGGCGAAGGACCGCTCGGCTCCCCCGTAGAAGCTCGCCCGGTAGTGGACGTTCGGGTGCAGGAACACCTCGTGCGCGCCGAGGACGAGGCCGCCGCTTATCCGCAGGTCCACCCAGTCGGTTCGTTTCGAGAGCGCCTTCAACATCGCCACCGGCGTACCGGTGATGATTCCGAAACCGATTGAGTCGCTCGGCTCGATGAGCCCGGCGGCCTCATCTGAAGTCATCTCTCGCGTTGTCATCGGAGTATTCTGCACCAAAATTCGGCGCTGTGGCACGATTGGTCGATGGAAGAGACCCTGTACGTCGACCTCTGGAGCGACATCGTCTGTCCCTTCTGCTACCTCGGCGATCGCCAGTTGCGGCGGGCCGTCGAGGACTTCGAACACGCCGACCAGGTCGTCGTACGCCGTCACGCCTTCGAACTCGATCCGCGCTCGCCAATCAACTCGGGGCTGACCCTCGACGAAGTGCTGGCGCGAAAATATTCGATGTCACTCGAGCAGGCCCGCACGATCAATCTGCGCATGGAGGAGAGCGCGAGGGCTCTCGAACTGAAGTGGTCCCTCGCCGCCGCCCGACCAACGAACACCTTCGACGGCCACCGGGTGATCGCCCTCGCCCAGACCCAGGGCCTCGACGGGGCCATGAGCGATCGACTCTTCGCCGCCTACTTCAGTGAGGGCGAGCTAGTGAGCGACCACGCCACCCTTGAGCGACTCGCCCTCGAAGTCGGGGTCGCCGGGGCGGGTGAGCTCTGGGGGAACGAGGTGTTCGTCGAGGAGGTTCGCGGCGACGAAGCGGCAGCCGAGGAGCTCGGCATCTCCGGTGTGCCCTCGTTCGTCGTCGACGGCAAGTTCATGGTGGTCGGTGCCCAGGGCTCCGACCACCTGTTGAGTGTCCTGCGGCGAGCCTGGGCCAGGCGGGCCGGTCAGTCCTCGGATTCGGCCGGCACCACCGCCGCCGTCGCCACGGAGTGACCCTCGTCCAGGTTCATCACCCGGACCCCCGTCGCGTCTCGACCCTGCGAGGAGACCTCCCGTACGGGGGTGCGGATCAACACTCCGCCACTGGAGGCGAGTAGGACCTCGTCGTCGAGCTTGACCATGAACGCGGCGACCAAGAAGCCGCGGGCGGCGCTGAGTTTGATGGCGCGAACGCCCTGTCCTCCACGACCCTGGCGATTGAAGCGTTCCGTCTTCACCCGCTTGCCGAAGCCGGTGTTGGTCACGACGAACAGGTCCGCGTCGTCGCGCACGACGTCGAGCGCGATGGCCTTGTCGTCGTCGCGCAGCTTGATGCCACGTACGCCGGTCGAGTCCCGGCCGACCTCGCGGACCTCGGACTCGTTGAAGCGGATCGACATGCCGCGATAGGTGACGACCATGAGGTCCTCACTGCCGCTGGTCGCCACGACTCGCACGACCTCGTCGCCGTCGCGCAGCTTGATGGCGATCCAGCCTTCACGCCGCGACTTGTCGTACTCGCTGAAGGCGGTCTTCTTGACGGTTCCGTCAGCCGTGGCGAACACGAGGAACTTGTCCTTGGGGAAGTCGTTGGTGGTGACGATCGCCTGGATCGACTCGTTGGGCAGGAGGTTCAGCAGGTTGACGATCGCCGTGCCCTTGGCCGTGCGCTCCTTCATCGGGATCTCGTGGCCCCGTAGACGGAAGACCCGTCCCCGGTTGGAGAACATCAGCAGGTAGGCGTGCGTCGTCGTGTGCACGATCTGATCGACGAAGTCCTCGTCGCGCAGCTTCGCGCCCTGAACGCCGCGGCCGCCGCGGCCCTGAACGCGAAAGGCGTCGGCGGCGACTGACTTCACGTAGCCGGCCTGGGTCATCGTGATGACGATGTCCTCGTCCTTGATGAGGTCCTCCATGCCGAGCTCACCGGGATCGTTGACGATCTGGGTCAGACGCTCGTTGGCGTACTTGTCACGGATCACCACGATCTCGTCGGCGATGACCCCGCGCAGCCTCACGTCGCTCGCGAGGATCGCCTGCAGCTCGGCGATGGTCTCGCGGAGCTTGCGCATCTCGTCTTCGAGTTCACTGCGACCCAGTCGGGTAAGTCGGCCCAGCGTCATGTCGAGGATGTGGTTGGCCTGCTCCTCGCTGAACTCGAAGGGCGCCGCCATCAACGCGATGCGCGCGGCTCCGCGATCGTCGGAACCGCGAATCGCCGCGATCACGAGATCGAGCATGTCGATGGCCTTGAGGAGGCCCTCGACGATGTGGGCCCGGGCCTCGGCCTTGCGCAGGCGGAACTGGGTCCGTCGCGTCACGACTTCCACCTGGTGGGCGATGTAGTGGGTCAGTGCCTGGGCGAGGTTGAGCGTCCGCGGCACGCCGTCGACCAGCGCCAGCATGTTGACCGCGAAGGTGGTCTGCAGGGAGGTGTTCTTGTAGAGCTTGTTGAGCACGACGTTGGCGTTGGCGTCGCGCTTCAGACGAACGACGAGCCGGGCCTTTCGCCCGGCGGAGTCGTTCTGCACCGCCGAGATGCCGTCGAGGTCGCCGTTCTTGACGAGGTCGTAGATCTTCTCCTCGATGGATTCGACCGACACCTCGTAGGGGAACTCGGTGATGACGATGCGCACGTCCTTGGCCGTCTCCTCGATCTCGGCGACCGCGCGCATCTTCACCGAACCACGACCGGTGCGGTAGGCGTCGAGGATACCCTGTCGTCCGAGGATCTGGGCGCCGGTCGGGAAGTCAGGACCCTTCACGAAGGCCATGAGGTCATCCGGAGTGGCACTGGGGTTCGCCAGGAGGTGCAACGTGGCGTCGATCACCTCGGCGAGGTTGTGCGGGGGGATCTTCGTCGCCATGCCGACCGCGATGCCCTGGGAGCCGTTGACCAGCAAGTTCGGGTAGCGCGAGGGCAGGACCGTCGGCTGCTGGGTCGAGTTGTCGTAGTTGGGTTCGAAGTCGACGGTCTCCTCGTCGATCGAGTCGAGCAGCTCGAGCGCCAGCGGCGCCAAGCGACACTCCGTGTAGCGCATCGCGGCGGCACCCTCGTCGGGTCCGGTGCCGCCGAAGTTGCCGTGGCCGCTGATGAGCGGATGGCGCATCGCGAAATCCTGGACCATCCGCACCAGCGCGTCGTAGATCGCACTGTCGCCGTGGGGGTGATAGGTGCCCATCACCTCGCCGACGACCTTGGCGCACTTGGTGTGTGGACGGTCCGGGCGCAGACCCTGGTCGAACATCGAGTACAGGATTCGTCGGTGCACCGGCTTCAATCCGTCTCGCGCGTCGGGTAGTGCCCGAGACACGATGACCGACATCGAATACTCGAGGAACGACCGCTCCATCTCCAGGTTGATCTCGATGGGCTCGATGTAACCGAGGACCTCTTCGTCGCCGGGAGGAGTCGGTGTTCCCGCTCCTGAACTGTTGCTCTTGCGTGCCATGTTCCTCCGGTCCTAGATGTCTAGGAAGCGAACGTCTTTCGCATTGGTCTGGATGAAGTGACGACGCTGCGGTACGTCGTCACCCATGAGAATTGAACACACCTCGTCAGCCAGGGCGGCCTGCTCGACGGTGATCTGTAACAGGGCCCTCTTCGTCGGGTCCATGGTCGTGTCGCGCAACTCGTCGAAGTCCATCTCGCCCAGACCTTTCAGGCGCTGGAAGTCGTTGCGGTGATCGGGGCGCTCGAGGAGGAACTGGGCCTTGGCAACGTCGTCGCGGAGGTAGGCCTTCTCCTTGCCGACGAGAGTCGAGTAGAGCGGCGGCTGGGCCACGTAGACGTGACCGTTGTTCACCAACTCGGTCATCTGGCGGAAGAAGAAGGTGAGCAGCAGCGTGCGGATGTGGCTGCCGTCGACGTCGGCGTCGGCCAGCAGGATGATCTTGTCGTAACGGATCTTCGTCACGTCGAAGTCCGCCTCCACTCCCGCCCCGATCGCGGAGATCAGTGCCTGGATCTCGGTGTTCTTCAGGATCTTGTCGGTGCGCGCCTTCTCGACGTTGAGGATCTTGCCTCGGATCGGCAGGATCGCCTGGTTCCTCGGATTGCGCGCATCCTTGGCCGACCCACCGGCCGAATTGCCTTCGACGATGAACAACTCGCATTCGCGAGGTTCGTTAGACGAACAGTCCACCAGCTTGCCCGGCAGCCCAGCCCCGTCGAGGGCGCTCTTGCGCCGAGTGAGGTCGCGGGCCTGTCGTGCGGCCATCCGGGCGCGTGAGGCCTGCACGGCCTTGGCGACGATCTGGCCACCTTCCTTCGGGTTCTCCTCTAGCCAGTCCGCGAGCCGCTCGTTGGTGGCTCGCTCGACCAGCGATCGGATCGACACGTTGCCCAACTTGCCCTTGGTCTGACCCTCGAATTGAGGTTCGGCGAGCCGCACCGAGATGATCGCGGTGAGGCCCTCTCGAATGTCCTCGCCCAGAAGATTGTCGTCCTTCTCCTTCAGGAGATTGCGCTTGCGCGCGTACCGATTGACGACATTCGTGATCGCCTTGCGGAACCCTTCTTCGTGCATTCCGCCTTCGATGGTCGAGATGCCGTTGGCGAAGGAGTGGATGCTCTCGTAGTAGCCGGTGTTCCACTGGAAGGCGACTTCGACCTCTTGTGATTCCTCGGACTGTTCGTAGAAACCAACCTTGCGAAAGAGCGACTCTTTGGCGTTGTTGAGGTGACGCACGTAGTCGACAATCCCCCCGTTGTACTTGAACGTCTCCTTCGACTCCCTTCCCGCCCGCTCGTCGAAGAAGCGGATCTCGAGACCGCGGTTGAGGAAGGCCATGATCTGCAGTCGCTCGAGAATCGTCTGAGCTCTAAATTCGGTGTCTTCGAAGATCGTGGGGTCGGGGAAGAATGTGACCGTGGTGCCGGTGCGTCCATGTGGTGCCTTGCCCGTTACCTCGAGCTTGCCCTGGGGTTTGCCGCCGTCCTTGAAGATCAGTTGGTGGTGATTACCACTGTGATCGATTTCTAGGATCAACTCCGAAGACAGGGCGTTGACGACGGAAACGCCGACGCCGTGGAGGCCGCCCGACACCTTGTATCCCTCGCCGCCGAACTTGCCGCCGGCGTGCAGCACGGTGAGCACGATCTCCGCCGCCGATTTCCCTGGATATTGGGGGTGGTTGTCCACCGGGATACCGCGCCCGTCGTCGCTCACCCGGCAGCTTCCGTTCTTGAGAATCGTCACGTCGATCCGCGTGCAAAAGCCCGCCATGGCTTCGTCTACCGCGTTGTCGACGACCTCCCATACCAGGTGGTGGAGTCCCGCCGGGCCGGTGGAGCCGATGTACATTCCTGGTCGAACCCGGACTGGCTCGAGACCTTCGAGAACGGTGATGTCCTTTGCTCCGTAACTTGCTGACCCCTTGGTCTTCTCGGCCACGAAGGATTCCTTTCGGTGATGAATTTCAGCGCTATCGCGCAGCCGATCACAATAAATTCGACTCTCTCATCCTACCCGACATGCTGTGACTCACCGACGTCGAACGCCTTCGCGAGGCCACTCAATTTGCAGTGCTGGACTGGCTTTTGAGAACGGTGCGCAAACGATCTGGTGCGTGCTTTCCGAGCTTCGCGCAACCCTCGAGAATCGACGCACTTTGTGCCATCACGCGCTGCGCGAACGCACCCGAAGGAACCGCCACCAACAACTCGCCGTTCTTGATGAACTCGGGCCGACAGTGCTCGGCGATGACCGGGTCCACGATGGTGGGCCATAGCGCACGGACTTCATCGATCATTCGAAGATCCACCTTCTTGAGCCGGGCGGCCAGCGAATCCAGTGCTTGGCCGAGCTCGATCGGCTCATCACCTCGCCGCCTCACTGGGCCAACTTCGTTAGATCGATCACTGAAGCGGGGTGCATTCCAGTGGGCAGCGGAGAAGCAGTTGTGACCAGCGTTTGTCCTGATGGAAGTAGTTTTAGTAGTCGCTCGCTCCGCAACGGATCCAATTCGCTGAACACGTCGTCGAGCAACAGCAGGGGGTCGAGCCCACGTTTGGACCTGACCAGTTCGTGGCCGGCCAGACGAAGGGCGAGGGCGAGGGAACGCTGTTCGCCCTGAGACGCTTGTCGGCGGGCGTCTCGTCCATCGAGCGATAGAGCCAGGTCGTCGCGTTGAGGTCCGACGGTCGTGTGTCCTCGGAACCGATCGTCGTCAAAGGCGTCGCGCAAGGCTTCGGTGAGTTCTCCTACCCACGACCTTTCGTAGAGGACGACCACGCTTTCATCGCTGCTTGAAAGCTCTCGGTAGAAGTGCTCGACCAGCGGTGCGAGGCCGGCCACGGTGCGTTGGCGGATCTCCACCACCTCATCACTGACTGAACAGAAGTCGTCACTCCAAACAGCGATCTCGTCACGCTGCGACTTGCTCGGTTGTCCCCCTTGCAGGCTTCTCAGTAGTGCGTTTCGTTGGGTGAGCACTCGGTGGAATCGCTCGATGACGTCGCCCGTGCTGAGTTCGACGTCGGTCAGCAGATTCGTCAAGAAACTGCGCCGGTTCTCGGGACCCTGTCGCACAATGTCGACACCTTCGGGTGTGAAGATGGTCAGTGGCAAGACCTCTGAGAGATCGGACCTCGAGCGAGGACGTTGTCCATTGACGAGCATCCTCTTGGTGGTGTTGCGGACCCCGCGCGCGAGCGTCAGGTCCACCTGGATCCTGCGCCCGCGCTGAAAGACGACACCGTGGACTTCAGCCAACGCCTCACTTGACTTGATCATGTCGCCCGCCGCCCCGGTCCGAAAGGACGTCGCGGTTGCCAGGGCGTGTACCGCCTCCAAAACCGAGGTCTTACCGGTGCCATTGGCCGACAACAACACGGTCGTAGCGTCAGGGTCTGGGCGAAATGAAAACTCGTCAAACAGCCGGAAGTTCCTGAGGCTCAGCTCGTGGAGACCCACGCGAACCGCCGAACTACTGGACGCGAACGGGCATCAACAGGTATCGAAATCTGGTGTCTTCGACGCCGTGGACCATCGCGGGACGAACGGAGTCGGACATCTCGAGAACGACCTCGTCGCCGGGGACTGCTTCAATTCCGTCGATGAGGAAGCTCGGGTTGAAGGCGATCGTTATCTCTTCACCGTTGTAGTCCGCGTCGACATTGTCCTCGACGCCACCCGCGTCGTGACTCTGGGTTCGAATCTCGACGGCCCGGTCCTTCATCGTGAGCCGGACAGATGAGGTGGAGTCCTTTGCCAGCAACTTTGCTCGCTTGAGGGACGTCAGGAGCGTGTCCTTGGCGATTCGAAGTTGGTTGGGGTAACTCGCCGGGATCAGTTGAAGAACCGACGGATAGTTGCCGTCGATGAGGCGCGACGAGATGCTGGTGCTTCCGACGACGAAGGATATTTCGGCGTCGGTCAAGGTCACGCCGATTTGGGCGTCGGGGGCCTGTGAGGCCGCTGCTCGCTGGAGCTCCTGTAGCGCCCTGGCCGGTACCAGAAGATCATGGTTTCCGCCCATCCCCTGCACTCCGGGAACGTCGCGAACTGCCAAGCGGTATGAGTCAGTGGCGATCAATCGTAATGAGTCGTTCTCAGTGGTGAACAGAACGCCGGTAAGCAGAGGTCGGGCATCGTCATTGGCTGCGGCGCGGACGACCTGGTTGAGACCCTGCACGAGGTCCTGTGCGTCCACGAGGGTGAGTGTGCCGGTGATAGGTGGCAGTTTCGGATAGTCCATAACCGCAAAGGTCCTCAGGGAGAACTTCGCTCGACCCAATGAAACCTCCACGGTTTCGTCATTACTGAAGATCGTCACCGCCCCGGCCTCGAGCGAGCGCACAGCGTCGACGATGAGTCGAGCGGGCACGACGCACGAGCCGTCCTCGATCCCAATCACGTCGACCGTCGTTCGAACCGTGATGTCGAGGTCAGTACCCGTGACGATGAGCTGGTTACCGGTCAAGGAGAGCAGGACACCAGACGAAGCTCCGATGAGTCGAGTGGCAACGACGCGGCTCGCAGCACCGAGTGCTTCTACGAGAATGTCGCGTTCTGATTTGAACTTCATGAGAGGCCTTTCTTTGGTACTGAGGTTACGGTGTCTTTTTAATGTGGGAAAGTCTTAGTAGTAGTAGGTCTGTGCGATTGTGGATTGCCCACTAAAACCCCTGATAAACCGTTATTATTTTTTGATTCAGTGTACACAGTGCTGTTGGTAACTCCCTCAACCTTGAGAATTGAACCCTCGAGTGATGTGTGCAACCCCCCGGTATCCAACGTGTAATCAACAGGTCGGTCCGAGTGATTTCCACAAACTAATCGCGGCTATCACCCTGGAGTCGACGCTTCAATTGATTCACCTGGGCAAGCATGTCGGGGTCGTGGGTGATCTGTTCCTTCACTTTCTCAACGCCGCTAATCACCGTGGTGTGGTTGCGGCCGTCGAAGATCCTCGCGATCATCGGATAGGAGTAGTTGTTGAGGAGGTCGCGAATCAGATACATCGCTACGTGGCGAGCGTGGACCAATGGACGGAGGCGCTTGGATCCGCGGATGTCCTCGACCGAGAGCCCGTAGAAGTCCGCGACCACCAAAAGGATGGTCTCGGGCTTGAGCACGACCTGCTCGTGGCCGAGATTAGTCAAGTGGGTCTTCGCCAAATCGAGCGATATTGGCTCCTGGCGCAAATTCGCGAATGCGCGCAACATCGTGATCGAACCCTCCAACTCACGGATGTTGTCGCGGACACGGTTAGCGATCCACTCAGCGACATCATTGGGCAGGTCGATCCCTTCACGCTCCGCCTTCGAACGGAGAATGGCGATTCTCGTCTCCAGGTCGGGCTGATCGATCTCGGTCACCAGGCCCTGGAGCAGACGACTTCGAAAGCGTTCCTGGAGACCGGCGAGGTCGCGAGGTGATCGATCGGATGTGAGGACGATCTGCTTGCCCTCGCCGTGGAGGGCGTTGTAGGTGTGGAAGATCTCCTCGTGGAACGTCTCTCCACGGGTCTCCATGAACTGGATGTCATCGATCAACAGGACATCGTTCTCTCGGTAGCGCTCGTGTAGCGCAAGCTGTGTTCGCGTTTGAATTGCTCGGATGAAGTCGTTGAGGAAGGTCTCGGTGGACACATAAAGGACCTTCCGACCAGGGTAATTCGCCTGGACGTAGTTGCCGATCGCGTGCAGGAGATGGGTCTTGCCGAGTCCGGAGTTCCCGTAGATCATCAATGGGTTGTAGGCCCGTCCCGGGGTCTCGGCAACTGACTGGGCGGCTGCGAATGCCAATCGGTTGGAGGAGCCTGGAACGAAGGAATCAAAGGTCATCCTTGGGTCCAGGCGAGCCGGGCGGTCCACGCTCGGTGAGAACTGGGGCTCGACGCTCGAGGTCGGTTCGTGCTCTACGGCCGACTCCCCCGCCGCGTCACTGTTCTGCTCGGCGATGGTCAGTGCGACCAAAACCTCTGGCCCCACGAGCAACTGCGCCTGTTCCGTGATGAAGGGTAGATACCGCTGCTGCACACGAAGCAACTGGATCTGATTCGGCGCGCCGATGGTCAAGGTGTTCTCGCGGTAATCCACAAGGCGAAGTGTGTTAAGTCCGGCCGACCAAACTGCATCAGAAGTGCTTCCCCGTAAGGATTCTCGTAGGATCGACCAGATCTCCTCCCCACTTTGCATACACTTCCTCCACAGATCGAAATCGACATTATCCACAAGCTGAACGCGGCGTTCTCGATTCACCAAGCGTGCGGGGAGAGCCACCATACACCTATTTCAACTCGCTTGCCCGGGGCCTTGGTCCCTTCGGATAAGATTGTCCCCAGTAGCGCGCCAGCGACCTCCAGGAGGTTCCGCGAAGCGCAGAAATACATCTTGAGAAGAGGTTTTGTGAAGCGTACCTATCAACCGAATCAACGAAAGAGGGCCAAGACCCACGGCTTCCGTGCGCGCATGCGCACCAGGGCCGGTCGCGCCGTTCTGAAAGCCCGCCGCGACAAGGGCCGTCACCAGTTGACGGTCTGAGCCGAGCGTGCCCGATCGGGTTCGCTCCCGACGGCAGTTCGCGCTCTTCGCTACACCCACCGGCCGAGGCCAGAGTGGTCCGCTGCGAGTCTCATTCGTAGCCGGAGGTGGCGAGGATCAGCGGGTTGCTGTGGCGTACGCGATCAGCCGAAAGGTCGGCAATGCGGTGGTGAGAAATCGCATCCGACGTCGACTGCGGGCCGTGATCGATCACCTTAACCCTCAACCACACCCAGGAAACTACCTGATCAGGTGTGGTGTTGAGACAGGAAAACTCTCTTATGAACAACTCCAGCACCACCTCAAGCAAGCACTCGTCAGAGCCCGCGGGCTCAGCGGAGTCGCGGCCAGCAGCGGTCCTGATCAGATTCATTAGGGCTTACCAGAAGCTGACTTCGGGACGTCCATCGCCCTGTCGCTTCTACCCCTCGTGTTCGAACTACGCAACTGAGGCAATTTCTGTCCACGGCGCGCTTCGAGGCACCGGGCTCGCGATTCGCCGTCTCAGTCGTTGTCGACCGCTGGGTCCCCACGGAGTGGACCTTGTCCCCGTACCGAAGAAAGCTAGGAGCTCCGACCGATGAAGTCACTCTTTCACAGCATTGGCACGGTCTTTCAACCGATTTTCCACGCCTTCGGCTGGCTACTCGCCTTCTTCTACGGCGTAATCCCGAACTATGGCGTGGCAATCACACTTCTCACGATCGTGATCATGGGCGCCCTGACCCCCTTCACCATCAAGAGCACCAAGTCGATGATGGCGATGCAGAAGCTGCAACCGGAGATCAAGAAACTCCAGCAGAAGTACAAGGGTCCAGAGAATCGTGCGGTGCTCAACGAAGAGTTGATGCGTCTCTACCGCGAGGAGGGCGCCAACCCGGTGGGTGGGTGCCTGCCGGTCCTGCTCCAGGCACCGTTCCTGTTCATCCTGTACAGCGTTATCAAGGGACTTTCCTATACGGTGATGACCCACGGGGCGATCGTCGCGGCACCCCGATACATACCTCAGTCGTCGAAGATGTACGCCAGTCTGGTGCACTCGGGTGGCCAGATCAAGGTCTTCGGAATGGACTTGAGCCTCAAGCTATTCAGTAGCCATGGATCGGTTGGAGCCACGATTCCTTTCGTGATCTTCGTAGCCGTAGCTGTTGGCCTGCAGTATTTCCAGATGGCCCAGATGAACAACCGCAACCGCAAGACCGGTCAGGCAATGCCGAGTCAGCAGCTCATGATGCAGCGATTCCTTCCGGTCGTCTTCGCCTATTTCTACATGGTGATACCTGCCGCGGTGGTGCTCTACATGATTGTTTCAACAATCATCCGTATAATTACTCAGGACTTGATGTTTCGCTCCGGCGTTTCCAATCCGAACAAGAGCGGAGAACGCTCGTTGCCAGCGGCCGAGAAGTCCGCCGCCGTCGAAGAGACCAAACCTTCAACTCTCAAGCCCCAACAACAGTCCCGCTCGAAAGCTAAGCGGAAGAGAAAGGCGCGTTAACCCATGGATTGGGTGGAAACTACAGGAAAATCAGTCGAAGAGGCTACCGAACGGGCATTGGCCCATTTGGGGGTTCATCGTGACGACGCAGAAGTCGAAGTTCTAGAGGAGCCCAAGGCCGGCTTGTTTGGTCGCGTGCGCGGCGAAGCCCGGGTTCGCGCCAGGGTTCGTCCCAGCGGACCGAGGCCGAAGCGGTCGCGCCGTTCTGGGGGCCATGAGGATCGTCCGCGAGGTTCCGGGCGTGGTGACAAACCACGTACTGCCAGGAACCCTGAGGGTGAGGGGCCTCGCAAGGAGAAGGAAAAGAAGTCCAGTAACCGGCCATCGAATGATGGAGCAGTGAAGGTTGCCAAGAAGTCTGAGAAGAGTCCAAAAAGGGAGGACACCATGGCCGAAGGAATTTCCCTCGCCGAGCAGGGTTCGATTGCCAAGGAGTTCCTAGTCGGACTGCTTGCATCGATGAACATTAAGGCGGAGGTCTCGGTGAACGAGATCGACGAGGAGACAGTCGAGATTACGGTGAACGCAGATCCGCCGACCGAACTTGGGGTTCTAGTGGGACCTCGAGGAACCACCCTCCAGGCTTTGCAGGAAGTCACACGCACCGTGGTTCAAGCCAAGAGTCCAAGCAGGACTGACCGAATCCTGGTCGATGTAGCCCAATACCGAGAGCGCCGTGTGGCTGCCCTAGGTCGCTTTGCCCAGCAAGTGGCAGAAGAAGTGGCGTCCACCGGCGAGGAGCGTGCCCTTGAACCGATGTCTGCCGCCGACCGCAAGGCAGTCCATGATGCTCTGAGCGACAGCTCGACGGTGGTAACTCGTTCGGAAGGTGATGACCCTCGCCGCTTTGTGGTAGTGGCTCCGGCATGATTGTCCAGTGAACAAATTCTGGCTGCCCCGCGCTCTCGAGGAATCGAGGGCGCGGGGCTTTTTAGGTCCAAGTGCGATTGAACCGCATATCGAGCACGCTCTCGGATTCGCGGAGTGCTGGGAAGAGGTAAACCCCAAGCCGCCATTAGCATTTGCTGACCTCGGCAGTGGTGGTGGACTGCCGGCCCTGGTTCTCATGGAGCGTTGGCGATGCCGTACACTTCTAACCGATTCCATGGCAAAGAGAGCGAATTTCCTCATTGAGGTCCTGGACTGGGACGGTGCCCCATCACAAGGTGAGGTGGTCATCGGACGGGTGGAAACAATTGCCCGACGCGAGGATCTAGTTGAAGGATTCGACCTCGTAACGTCTCGATCGTTCGGCCCACCGGCGGTGACGGCCGAGTGCGGGGTTCGATTTCTGAGAGTCGGCGGAATCATGGTGGTCTCGGAACCCCCGGATGACACGGCGAGTGACCGCTGGAATCCCGAAGGGTTGACCAAGTTGGGGCTCGAATCCTTGGGTCGAGTACGCCATGGATCAGCCTTTCAAATCCTCCAGAAGGTTCGGAGCACTCCGGATCAGTATCCGCGAGCGATCGGAACGCCCAGGAAACATCCCCTGTTCTAGTGTTTCACGTGAAACATCGGGAGGTCGTGGCATGCGATTCGGAGTTAAGCGATCCACTCCCCCTGTGCGTTGATGCCACTCCAAGGTCAAGGCATTGGGATGAACTTCAGGAAGCATGCCTACTCCCAGAGCCACGACTCGGATGATTCAATCCGGCAATTGAGAAGAACTGGATCTTCGCAGGCGGGGATGGTCCCGAGAATTGCCAATTCAACGCCCCATGGCCCATTAGGCAAGATCTAACGGCTTAGATCTCCCGAGAGGCACTCGGATCCAGTGCTACTGTCAAAACAGAATCACTAACAATCCCAAAACGCCAACTGTCGAGAGGTTGCCGGCGGGTAGTCGACTCAATGCCGAAGGAGGTCTCTACTCCATAGGACTCTTTCCGGGCTAGACAGATCACTGTAGACGGACGTCGAAATGGTACCGACCGGGGGCAAATCGTGGAATGTTTCACGTGAAACATCTGGCCGTCGGGTAGATTTTCGGATGCGGGTGAATGTGCAATTGCGACTACCTGAGACTCAAGATTCTGAATGTTTCACGTGAAACATGCGCACACAGATTGAATAATCTTGCAATCGGTTTCACGTGAAACATTGGGACCCTAGGAAAATTCCTGATTTGTATCGCCCCATGTGGTTAGTGTCATAGTTTTCACTCGGAATGTTTCACGTGAAACATCGGTACTTGACGGCTTGTCGAAAAGCGTGTTGAATGGCAGGGGTTCGACGAAGTGTCGGGTGGTCAACTAGGTCGGGAAGAGGCTCATGGCAGACGCCAGCTTGATGAGGGTTTTTGCTGTAGCCAACCAGAAGGGTGGTGTGGGAAAGACCACGACCACGACTTCTTTGGGTGCTGCGCTTGCCGAAAGGGGCAAACGAGTACTGATAGTTGACCTTGATCCGCAGGGAAACGCCACGACGGGCCTCGGAGTCGACGGCCGACAATTTGAACGCTCCGTCTATGACGTCCTGCTCAATGATGTTCCAATGGTTGACATCGTTGAGCCCACGGGGTTCAATAACCTGTTCGTGGCACCAGCTACCCTGGATCTCGCCGGAGTGGAACAGGAGCTAACCTCCGTCATCTCTCGCGAACTGCGGCTCAAAAGGGCTCTTCAGTCTGTTGAGGGAGAATTCGACTACGTTTTCATCGACTGTCCCCCTTCGCTTGGACTTATCACCATCAATGCCTTTGCCGCCGCCACCGACATAATGGTTCCCGTCCAAACTGAGTTCTATGCTCTCGAGGGCTTGACGCAGCTCCAGAGGATCGTTGACCTCGTTCAGAGGAATCTGAATCCGACTTTGAGGATCACCAAGGTCGTCTTGACTATGTACGACTCACGCAACACACTGTCGTCCGATGTGGCGCGCGAAGTCCGCCGCCACTTCGAAGAGGAAGTTTGCCGTACGGTCATTCCTAGGACCGTGCGACTCGCGGAAGCGCCCTCATTCGGGCAGCCAATCACAGTTTTCGATCCAGCATCGAAGGGCGCAAAGGCCTATCGGGCACTAGCAGAGGAGATCATGAATGGTTAGAAAGCCAGGACTCGGCAAGGGCCTCGGGGCCCTAATCCCAGAAGGTGCGGAAGTCACCGAAACAGTAGAGGTCACTGAAACCGCTGGACCACTTCGCCGGGTGCCCGTCAGCTCGATTCGGCCGAACCCCTTTCAGCCTAGAAAGGCTTTCAACGACGAGAGCCTCCAGGCTCTGGCCTCTTCGGTTCGAGAACTCGGCGTGTTGCAGCCGATCATCGTTCGACCGGTTGAGGGAGAGGAGGGCCACTATGAATTGATTGCCGGTGAGCGCCGTTGGCGCGCAGCGGGAATCGCCGGCTTGGAGCTGGTTCCCGTCCTGGTGCAGGATGACGTCAACGATCGTCTATCTCTTGAACAAGCCGTCGTCGAGAATCTGCACCGCGTGGACCTTCACTCCTTGGAGGAGGCCGCCGCCTACCAGCAGTTGATCGAGGAGTTCGACTTGACGCACGAGCAGGTTGCGCAGCGCGTGGGGAAGAGCCGAGCAAATATTACAAACACGTTACGACTCTTGCAGTTAGGCGAGGCCGGACAGGCTGCGTTGGTCGCCTCCCAAATCACCGCCGGACACGCACGGTCGTTGTTGGCGATCACCGATCCGAACGCTCAGGCGACCATGGTGGCGAGAGTCATCAAGAACGAGATGTCGGTACGGGCGACGGAGGAGGCGGTCAAGATCTTCCTCGAACCCAAACCCGTGGTCGACACCGGCCCAGCGGCTCGCTCGACGACTGACGGTCCGCGGCTTCGCCCGGTGCCCGACGCGAGCGTCGCCGAGCTGGAACACCTCCTCGAGGACTACCTGGATACTCGGGTCCACGTCGACCTCAAGGGCAGAAACGGCCGAATCATCGTCGATTTCGCCGACCTTGACGACCTTGAACGCCTGTACATCGCGATTGCCAAGCCAAAACCCCACTGAACCTTCAACCTAACCCTCTAGTTGAAGTTATCCCCAAGTTGTGCATGAAGTTGTGGGTTACTCCGGAAATCAAGGAAATGAAAGGGATTTCATCCCTGATTCACTCGTACTTGGTGGTCAGGAGAAGGGCCTACCTGTGGATAACTTCAGAGATTTCGGCGCCGATCACTGTGGCGATTGTGTGAAATTCCTGTTCCGAATGGGTGTCATGCTCGATGTGGAGGGTGATCATCCTTGTTTCACGAAGGATCGGAAGGGCCATTCCGGTGACCTCCACTCGGGGAAGATCGCTCTCGCGGCTGAAGGCGGCGGCGATCGCACTGGCCAGACGTTCGCCCTGGCGCGAGTGGGAACGGTATCCGGCCCAGTAGTGCAGGTGGACGCCAGTCACACCCTCAAGCTGCTGGAGCGATATGACGAGGGCGGCCTGACTCGCGTTGGCGATGGCGGCGACCTCCTCGGGGGCTTCGACTGCGAGCACGACGACCTGGTGTGACACCCTCAGTTTGCGGGCGAGGGTTTCACGCAGCGGACTCTCCCCGCAGATGATCAATGGCCCGGTCGCTCGCGGCTCGAAGCCCGCCAGATCTCGGGCCTCGGTGACGAGGCTTCGGTCCTTGAAGGTTGCGGTGACGCGCAGCAGTTCGTTCAAGGTGGAGCGGTTGAGAACCCCGGTCGCGTCGAGGGCGCAGTTCCGCTGAAAATCTGTGAGGGCGTGGTCCAGGAGGGGGCCGAAGATGCCGTCGATGCGGCCCGGATTGAAGCCGAGTTGGGCGAGGTGCACCTGGAGTTCGACCACGTCGTCACCGCGCATGTACGGACGGGTCAGGTAGAGGAGCCGATACCCCAACTGCCAGCCGGCTTCGACCAATCTGGACCACGTCGTGGCGTCGACCTCACCGGTCACCGGGAGCCCTCGCGATCGCTGGAAGGCCTCGACGATTCCGACGGTGGCGTCGGAGAAGACCTCGGGGTCCGTCTCGGCACGCAGACCAATGGCGTCGAGGCGTTCGTGGAGTTCGCGCACACGCACGCCGGTGGCGCCGCGATGAAGGGGCGAGAATTTCAGAGGCTTGACTACAGGTTCGCGGTGATTTCCTGGAGCAGAGCACCCTTGGGCTTCGCGCCGACCAAGCGGGCCACGACCTCACCGTTCTTGAACAGCAGCAGGGT
>Ga0075019_10000470_pt1 | contig 23169 bp, 20 predicted proteins | sample ColStrG_CSR_2013_FD_71473 | JGI IMG/M metagenome (GOLD analysis project Ga0075019, IMG submission 71473) | Freshwater sediment microbial communities in response to fracking from Pennsylvania, USA - Cold Stream Run_MetaG_CSR_2013 | ecosystem: Environmental > Aquatic > Freshwater > Creek >...
TACCGCCTGCGTTTTCGTCTTGGATTGACGACGGACACTTTGGATACCACGGGCGTGACGTTGCAAGTCAGCGACGTCATTCCGGAGCTGACTTCGATACAGGCTGCCGTCCGCGAGCTGCAAGGCCCCCGGGATTTGCAGGTTCCGCTTTATTCGGCAGCCAAAGTGGATGGGAAAAAATTGCATGAGTACGCCCGCGAGGGCCAAGAAGTGAGTCAGCCTCGTAAGATGATGGACTTCTTTGCGCTCTCCCAGTTGCGGCAAGTGGATTCTGAATATGAGGTCTCACTGTCCTGTTCCAAGGGCAGTTTTGTCCGCTCTTGGATTCACGAATTGGGCCAAAACTTGGGCTGTGGAGCTGCCATGAGCGGTCTGGTGCGGACCGCCAGTCATCCCTATTCACTTGCGGAGGCGCACAGCGTGCGCAGTTTGCAAGAGCACAAAACCGGGGGAACGCTGGCCAGTTTGCTGATCCCAATGGGGCAGGCCTTGCCAGAGTACCCAGCCGTGCGTGTGAGTGGCCAGGATGAGGCCTTGCTGCGCAATGGTCAGATCTCACATGCTCTGCGGAGTCAGCTCCTCGCAGTTTTTCAGCCAGGGGTGTCGCGAGGCCTGAAAATGCTCAGTCGGAGCTCGGGTGTACTCTTGGCCCTGGTGCAGGTCGATCCCGAGCGAGGATTCGTGATTCGAAGGGGTTTTCGCTATTGAATTCCAGCTCCTGACCAGGTAGTGTCCGGAACCAAACCGCTCCGAAAAATCCTCAGTTGTCGACAGCCATGACGTCATCTGGGGGAGGGGCCAAAACCGAAAGGATGACGTTAATGGCCGTCACAAAAACGCAGAAGATCGAGATCGTGAAGAAGTTCCAACGCGCAGACCTGGATACAGGGTCTCCTGAAGTGCAAGTCGCTCTGTTGACTGCACGGATCAATGAAATGTCGGCACACTTCACAATCCACAAAAAAGACAAGCACGGGGTTCGGGGTCTGATGACAATCGTCAGCCGCCGTCGCAAGCTTTTGGACTATTTGAAAATTAACAACAAGACTCGTTATGAGTCTCTGTTGAAGGAACTTGATATCCGAAAATAAGGTGAGCAAGACGGAAGGGCTGACGACCAAGAGCCCTTCCAGTCCTGAGTTTGAGAGTTGGCCCTCAGAAGGTGTCCAACGAAGTGAGTTTCAGCATATTGATTTTCAACACAAATATTTGCAGAACGACAGGAACGAAATTTTGCAAATACATTCGCAAAAAGAACAGAGATAAGGAGATCCATGAAAACCACAGTTACAACTTCAGTTGGTGGCAAGCAGATCACAATCGAAACTGGACGCCTTGCCAAACAAGCTGATGGAGCTGTCTTGGTCACAAGCGGAAACAACATGGTCTTGGTGACGGCTGTCAGCAGTCGCAAACAATCTGAGTTGGATTTTTTTCCGCTCACTGTGGAGTATCAAGAAAAATTCTACGCCACTGGTAAAATTCCTGGTGGATATTTTAAACGTGAAGGGAAGCCGACGACCGACGCGGTTCTCAATGCACGACTGATCGATCGCCCCATTCGACCTCTTTTTCCAGAGGGTTATCGCAGCGAAACACAAGTCGTTGCCACCACTCTGAGTTCGGACGGAGCTTTCCCAATTGAAATTCTGGCAAGCATCGGCGCATCTGCGGCTTTGCACATTTCAAATATCCCTTTCAACGGACCGACGGCTGCTGTCCAAGTGGGACGCGTTGATGGTGAATTTGTCGCCAACCCCACACCTCAGCAGATGGAACGATCCGATATGAACATCATCATTGCGGGGACGCGCAATGGCATCTTGATGGTTGAGGGTGAAACTCAATTTGTCACTGAAGCGGATGCTCTGGCTGCGCTCAAGTTTGGTCATCAAAACTTACAGCCTTTGTTGAACGCCCAAGATGAGTTGCGTGAAAAAACGGGCTCCAATCCCAAGCGAGCCTTTGTGCCACCGGTTTTGGACGCGGGCTTTCGTTCACAGGTTGAAAATCTGATCAAAGCAAAAGTGGAAGCCTCGATGTCGATTCGCGAAAAAGGTGAACGCTACGCTGCTGCGGATGCTGCCAAGGCCCTGGCCGAGAAAGAAATCATTGCCAGCATCACGGACGAGAAGCTGAAAGCGACTCGCAAAAAAGAACTCAATGCCATCATCGAAGACATCAAGTATCAAACCGCACGCGCAATGATCTTGGACAAAGCTGTGCGTATTGACGGTCGCGATGTGAAAACGGTTCGACCGATTGCTTGTGAAGTTGGGATTTTGCCACGAACTCACGGTTCGGGACTTTTTACTCGTGGTGAGACTCAAGTTCTCGGCACAGTGACTTTGGGCACGGGCGATGATGAGCAATATGTCGACACACTTCAGGGCACCATCACACGTCAATTTTTGCTGCACTACAATTTCCCTCCCTACAGTGTCGGTGAAGTGGGCCGTTTTGGCGGTCAAGGTCGACGCGAAATTGGTCACGGAAACTTGGCTGAACGATCACTCAAAGCGATCATTCCAACACACGAGAAATTCCCATACACCATTCGCATTGTCTCCGAAGTTTTGGAGAGCAACGGCAGTTCTTCGATGGGTACAGTGTGCTCTGGCACTTTGGCACTTTTGGATGCGGGTGTGCCGATCAAGAGCAATGTGGCTGGAATTGCCATGGGTCTGATCAAAGAAGGCGATAAGTTCGCGGTTTTGACTGACATTCTGGGTGATGAAGATCATCTGGGCGATATGGACTTCAAAGTGGCAGGGAACGGACAGGGCATCACAGCGCTGCAAATGGATATTAAGATCGATAGCGTGAACTTTCAAATTATGGAACAGGCTTTGAATCAGGCCCGAGACGGTCGATTGCACATCCTGGCTGAGATGGAAAAAATCATGCGAGCGCCGCGTGGCGAGATTTCTGAGTACGCACCTCGAATCGAAACCATCAAAATCAATCCTGACAAAATTCGCGATGTGATCGGCGCGGGCGGGAAAGTGATTCGAGCGCTGACTGAAGCGACTGGAACTAAAATTGAAATCGAAGACGACGGACGCATCCACATTGCTTCGGCTGACCCTGAGGCGACAAAAAAGGCGATTCGCATGATTCAAGACATCGTCGCTGAAGCGGAAGTCGGCAAAGTGTACCGTGGCAAGGTCGTGAAGATTGCTGATTTTGGTGCCTTCGTTGAAATTCTGCCGAACACACAAGGTCTGTTGCACATTTCGGAAATTGCCAATGAGCGTTTGCGGGCTGTGACAGATGTCCTGAAAGAGGGGCAAGAGATCGATGTGAAGGTTCTGGACGTGGACCGTGCAGGACGTATCAAGTTGTCTCGCAAGGCCATTTTAACAAAAGAGCATGAACAGCATTGATGTTTAAAAAAACCGAGCTTCCGAACGGAATTCGAGTGGTCAGTGAGTTCCACCCCCATTCACGCTCGGTGGCAATGGGGATTTGGGTTCTTTCGGGAACCCGTGATGAAACGCCGGATGTTGCCGGCGTTTCGCATTTCTTGGAACATCTGGTTTTCAAGGGAACAAAGAATCGCTCGGCCTTTCAAATCGCAAAAAGCCTGGAAGAGGTCGGCGGCGAGCTCAATGCTTACACCACGCGAGAGCATACAGTTTACCATGCCTTGGTGCTCAAGGACCATTGGCGCACGTCTCTTGATGTTCTGGCTGATTTGGTCAGTCACATGCGAATGCGCAAGTCAGATTTCGAAACGGAGAGATCCGTGATCTTACAAGAGATCGGCATGACTGACGACGACCTGGAAGATTTGGCCTACGATTGTTTCTTTGAGCAACTTTTTCCAAAGCATCCCTTGGGGCGCCCGATTCTTGGAAACCTGCGTTCGATTGGTCAAATGAAAATGCAGGATGTGCTGGATTCTTACAAGGAATCCTACTCTGCAGATCGTTTGATTGTGGCCGCAGCAGGTTGCGTAGATCATCAAGAGTTGGTCGAGTCCGTGCAAAAACTCCTGGGGCATAAGAAGAACAATCGACGCTTCCATGCGCGACGTCTGAAAAACAGGTCACGACCTGTTCCTCAAGTTTTTCGTCGGTGCCTGGAAAAGAAAAGTGAACAGCTGCATCTTTTGATGGGTTTTCCTGTGGGTTCCATGCGCGATAAAAATCGCTTTGAAGCTTACATTATCAACGCACTTTTGGGTGGCGGGATGACTTCGCGAATCTATCAAAGCGTGCGGGAGAAAAAAGGACTGGTCTATTCGGTCTATTCCATGCTGAACACCTTCCACGATTTTGGGTGTATCAACATTTATGCAGCCTGTGAGAATAGCAATATGAAGGACGTCCATCGTACAATTCTCAGAGAAATCAACAGGCTTAAAAATGGTAAATTGAAAGAGTCAGAAGTTGAGCTTTATAAAACTCAGGTCAAAGGGGCTATTTTGCTCGGCGCTGATGATATGGAAAATCGGATGTCTTCGATTGGTGTGAATGAAATGGTTTTCGGTGAGTACCGGCCAGTGGAGTCTATCATCGCTGAAATTGACAAAGTGACAGTCAAATCAGTCCGCGAGTTTGTGCGAAAATATGTGGATGTGAGCAAAACCTCAGTTTTGGTCATGGGCGATGGTGCGAAAGATTTGCAGCAGGAATTGGAAGAGGTGGTGTTGTGAAATCAGTTGTGGTTCGAGTTCTTCAAATGGCGCATTTTCGCGGCGAACTTCCCAGTTATCAAACTCAATTGGCAGCAGGAATGGATATTCGTGCACAGCTCACAGAGCCACTGGTCATTGCGCCCGGGACGCGGAGTCTGGTTCCCACCGGACTGGCTTTCGAGATTCCACCTGGATATGAAATCCAGGTCCGTCCACGCAGTGGCTTGGCTGCCAAAAATGGTCTCACAGTGCTCAATTCACCCGGGACAATCGATGCCGATTATCGGGGAGAAGTGAAAGTTATATTGGTCAACTTAGGACAGGAAACTGTCAGTATCCAGAACCAGGATCGAATTGCACAGATTGTGCTGGCGCCAGTAATACAAGCTGAATTGCAGATTGTCAGTGCGCTCTCAGAAACAGGCCGTGGAGCCGGAGGCTTTGGCTCCACGGGTGTCCAAGCTTAAGCTGCTTTTTGAGTGCGGCGAAGCCAGGCGTGGTATTTTTTATCGAAGTCTTTCGCGCGGTAACCGTCAACGGTCATCAGACCTTCTTTGAACCAGACATAGTGCTCACCACAAAATCCAGCTCGTTCTGGATTTTTTTTACACTCTTCGCCGTGACATTTTTCGGGCTTAAAAGCCACGACATTGGTCGGCATTTGTTTTTCGGGAGCAGGGTTTGTCTTTTTCGGTTTTGCGTCTGCCATGCACTCTCCTTGAGTTAAGTCATCACTTCAGGTCTGACAAAGGTCCTATCGGTGAGGACTCGCCCAAAGATGAGTTTGCATGAGCAAAAATCTAAAAAAAATTTGGTTCAGGTCGTCCGTCAAAAAGTTTTACAGTTTTTGCAGCTCTTTATTGAGGGCACTGTCCCGGAACAGTGATCAGGTCATTGATCGTCAGGTTGGGATTCAGATTGGTATTGACGAATTGACCGCCACCGATCTGAGCCATCAACTGAAGGTTGGACGCGTCTGCTGCGACATTGGCCCCATTGAAGTAGACGGTACTCAGTGTCAGCGTTCCACCAGCAGCCTGGATCAGGGCCATCGCTTTTTGCACGAGGTCCTGCAAATTGCCAGGCAAGGAGGGCTGATTTGAGACATCCGTGGGTTCGCCATCGGACATGAAAATCAAAATATAATTTTTAACTTTTGAACCCTGCTGCAGGTCGTTCTGAATACTTTGCGTCGCCAATTGCAGGGCGGCTTTGTACGGAGTGTTCCCGGACGGGGGGATCAGGTTGAAGGTGTTCAGTGCCGTGGTCAAATCGACGGCAGGCCCAAACGGAAGGTTGCCGACAGAATGAAAACCTCCAATTGCAGAATCAAAAAAGTAAGCTTTTGTTCCCGAGAAAAAGCCGTAGAGGTATGTTAAATTTTGTTTATTGCCATACTGCTGCAGGAAAATTTTAAGAACCTGACTGCGGTAATACTGATGCGGATCTGTCGCTTTGGTCGAGCCTGAATTGTCCACCAGGAAAAGAATGCGCAAGTCTTGAGTCAGGGTTTGACTGACGGGTGTGCATGGAGCTGTTTGAGTCTGATTCTGACTGCGGCTGGACACTGCGGTGGGGGCGCAATTTTGGAAAGCTAAGATCAGGATCAGCCCACAGAAGACCAGGAGAGTTTTTCGCATAGGCCATCAGGCTATGCGAGTTTGAAAACCTCCGTCAATTGCCGACCATCACCGGCCAGTAATTTGTGACTCCGTTGAGTGTCGAGATCAAAACAAACGGCTCTGCAGCATAGGAGCTGACTTGGCACGTCGCAGTGATAGTCAGGTTGACGATGTCACCATTTTGCCCGGTGGATTTGTCAGCACTGAATTTGAGACATGTCGACGAACCCTGTGAAGTCGTAATGGTCCACGGTCCGGGTGTCGCTGCCGTGCTGAACAGTTGAACCTGAACAGTTTTGCTGCTGTTCAAAGGGATTTTGACGCCGGTGGCATTCACAACTGCTCCGCTGCCGGGGTCTTTGAAAGTAATCGCGTCGGTCGCAACCACGCCTGAATTAAAGTAAACTGTGTTTGGTGCAGTCGGCTGACAAGGATTCTGTCCGGCTGCTGCCGCAGCGTTGGACCATGAGCTTTGAATAGCCGAGTTCAATCCGCTCGGGGTGTAGTTTGAAGCCGTGAACCCTTCGCACATGTCTCCCACTTCAGAGCCCGCTGACCCCGTGAAAACAGCACTCCAAACATTGGCGTTTCCGGTCGGCAAGTTGTAATAGCCCAGGGGGTTGTTGTCTGGATCCGTGATTGTTTCGACAATTTCGTGCGATGATGTTGCCGTGAGGCTTGCAAGGGTGTCAAAGCCCGCGCAGCGGACGATCACAGCATAAACAATCTTTGTACCACTGGCGGCATCAACGTACTGATTGTGGTAGCCGGCAATACCCTCTGTGCAAGCCGAAGTTGTCGGTGGATTGGCGGATGAATCCTGCCAAACAGTCGTTTCGGGGTAGTAGATGGTATAAATTGTGTTGAGATCGGGCGCGCCGATCGGTGCTCCAGTGGCTTTGAACTCATTGCTGATGAAAGCTTGCACTTGTGCATCATTGACTGTGGCAGGGGCTGCCGTTCCCAAGTTGACTGCGGACAATGAAACTGCGTTGCTTCCGCCGTACTCTCGCACGGCGGCCAGAAGTTCAGGGCTGCCAGCATATCCGCTGAGGAAAGTTGACAAGCCCGTGGCGAGTGTGTCGCCAGCAAAGAAAATCGGTCGAATTTTCGGAGTGTTCAAAACACGGCCACCCAGGAAGGCCATCGTCGGGAGAGCGGGATGTGCGGCTTCGACGAACCCACTCCCCGAAGAGCCTGAACTGCCCGAGGAGCTTGAACTTGTCGGAATTGTTCCACTGGATGGAAATCCTGCTGCCAGGGAAGAGCTTTTGGAGGTCGCCACATTGAAGCCCGTTCCGGCACAGTTCTGATAGGCCGCAAATGGAGCGAGAAGCAACATCAGCACCCAGAATCGTTTAAAAAAGTGACGATCAGGAATAAGGCCCCCTGCTCTCAATTATCGACAGGCTGGAGGCTTCTCACAAGGATGTTGTTAAAATTCTCCCAGGACTTCACGGGTTCGCTTTGCAGGTGTTTCAATGTGAAACACTGTCTGGCAGTTCGACATGTGAGAAATGGGTCAGAATTGTTCGCTCTCAGCTGTTCGAGAAAAGGAGCTGAATCGCACGAATCGTAGCGGGAATCGCTCGACCTGAAGCCGGCGCGACAAAGATCGTGTCATCACCTGCAATTGTCCCCAAAAGCCCAGCCGGTTTTGTGGAGTCCAGTTGGCGAGCGAGCAAACTGGCAGATCCCGGTGAGGTGTGGATCACGATCATCGAGTCGTTGGCTTGAATTTCTCGGATCATACTTTGCAATCCTGCGGATTCCGCGAGCGGCATAGGACCATCTGCCGAGATTCGGTACAACGTACCCTTGAGAGGATCCACGGCTTTGACAGCGCCCAAGCGGCGCAAGTCCCGGGACACCGTGCTTTGGGTCACAGTGAAGCGCTGTTTGCGCAAGGCTTCGACGAGCTCTTCCTGAGAGCTCAATTCACCTTGTTGCAAGAGCTCTCGTAAAAGCTCAAGGCGTCGCTGCGATTCCGATTTCTCGTTCTGCTGGCTTGCCATACAATCCTATCAAAAGTGCCTTTTGGGCATGAAGACGGTTTTCGCTCTGTTCAAAGACAATTGAATTTTGATGCTCGATCAAATCGGCAGTCATCTCCTGCCCCTTGTTGATCGGCATGCAGTGCATGATCAAAGCTTCGGGTTTGGCATTTTGCAAAAGCTCGGCATTGACTTGAAAGTCGCCGAAGGCCGCCAGCCGCTGCTGTTCCGTGGATTCAAATCCCATGCTTATCCAGACATCCGTGTAAACCGCGTCCACGCCTGCACAAGCCTCTTTGGCCGTTGCAAATTCACGCACATGGGCCCCGCCCATCTCGGCGCGTTTGTGGGCGCGTTTTAAAATTTCAGCATCGGGGGAATAACCCTGGGGGCAAGAGTAATGCACGCTCACTCCAACGAATGGCAACAGAAGCAAAAGAGAGTGTAAAACATTGTTGCCATCGCCGACAAAAGCCAAGGTCTTGCCACGCAAACGTCCCCACCGCTCTTGCAGAGCTTGAAGGTCTGCAAGGGCTTGGCAGGGGTGGTGCAGATCCGACAGGCCATTGACGATTGGAATCCGTGAAGTTTTCGCCATTTTTTCAACATCCGCATGGGCGAAGGTGCGAATCATCACGCCGTCCACATAGCCTTGCAAGACGCGAATGACGTCTTCGGGGTCTTCGTTTTTGCGTTCGGTACCGTTCACTTCGATGGTGGATCCACCCAGTTCTTGAATGCCAACTGTGAAGCTGATTCGCGTTCGCAGGGAAGGTTTGTCAAACACCAGGGCCCAAGTTTTTTGGCGCAAAGGAAGGCTCACGTTGGAGCGTTCCTTCAGATTGTGACTCGCGTCCAAAAGATTCTGAAGCTCGGCTTGGCTGAGCTCTTCTCCAGTTAAAAAATGACGAGGTTTGTGCTTAGACGTAGGCATTGGTTCCGACTCGATCGCTCCACAGCCCCGTCAAAGAATCCCGACCGCTCATCACTCGCACCTGTCCCACACCGTTGCGAAGAGCATCCATTACGGTCAGCACTTTTGTTTGCATCCCACCGGTCACAACTTTTTGTGTCACCAGTCCATCCAAGAACTGCAAATCGGCGGACTCGATGACTTGTCCTTGTGGATCCAGAATTCCTTTTTGATCTGTCAGGAAAATCAATTTTTTTGCGCCCAAAGCTGTCGCAAGCTTTGCTGCCGCCCAGTCGGCATTGATGTTGTATTTGTCGCCACCGGCGCCGATACCGATCGGAGCAATGACTGGGACAACGGTGCCCGAAGCTTGCAGAAGGCGTTCAATCCAATGCGTATTGACCGCGATCACTTTTCCCACTTGACCCAGTTCGCGAGAGGCCTGCTGGCAAAACAAAGTGTTGTTTTCAGCGCCTGAAATACCGACCGCTGGAATACCAGCTCCATTGAGATCATTGACCAAAGATTGATTGACCTGATGAGCCAGGACCTCTTCGATCACCGACATCATCTCAGGAGTCGTTTGCCTTTGCCCGTTGATAAATTGCCAAGTGATGCCTTTGGCCGTCAAGGCTTGGTTGATCAAAGGTCCGCCGCCATGGACAACAACAACAGAGTAGTCAAACTGGAGAAATCCGCGCACGGCGCCAATCACGGCTTGCAGAGTTTGCGGATCTTGCAAAGAGGAACCACCCAATTTCAGAACAACTCGTTGGCGCATCAGCTGTACTCCGTGTTGATTTCGACATATTTTTTGGAAAGATCACAGCCCCAAGCTGTCGCAGAGTGAGCTCCGGATTGCAGATCAACTTCAATTTGCACTTTGCTTTGACGCAAAAGACTGCGCACCATGGGGCGATCAAAAGCGATCGGTTCGCCACCGGCAAAGATGGACACACCTTGAATCGACAAGTTCATTTTTTGCAACGAAGCCGCGGGAACCTGTTCGGCTCCGAGTCGTGCTAAAATACGACCCCAGTTGGGATCTTCGCCATGGATCGCAGCTTTGATCAGTGGTGAAAGTGTCACGCCTCGCGCTGCTCGTCTGGCCATTTTCAAGTCGTCGGCTCCACCGACTGTGACTTCGATCAATTTGGTTGCTCCCTCACCATCCGCAGCAATGGACTGAGCCAAGAAGATCGCGACGTCACTGAGGGCCGCCTGAAATTTCTCAAGATCTTCGTGCTTTTCTAAATTGTGGCCACTGGCTCCGTTGGCCAGAAGAAAGCAACAGTCGTTTGTGGAGGAGTCCCCATCCACACTGATCATATTGAAACTGAGGTCTGTTGCTTTTTTCAAGAGTGTTTCTGCTTGAGACACGGAAACAACCGCATCGGTCAGAAGATACCCCAACATGGTCGCCATATTGGGGTGGATCATTCCTGAACCTTTGCAAATTCCGGTGATTCTGACAGTTCCCGTCGAAAGACTCACTTCCGTGGAAACACTTTTGGGAACCAAGTCTGTTGTCAGAATTGAAACCGCAAAACTTTCAGCAGTTTCTTGCACGCGTGAGACAAGATCGCCAACAGAGGGAAGCAATTTGTCCAAATGCAACTGCTCGCCAATCACTCCGGTGGAAGCCACCACAACTTGGTCAGCTTTGACATTGAGCTTGCCGGCAACAGCTTCAACAAGTTGCAGGTTTCTTCGCACGCCTTCTGTTCCCGTCGCGGCGTTGGCTTGTCCCGAGTTTGTGATCAGGGCGCGAACTTGGTCCGATGGCAAAATGCTTTTGCTGTAAACAACGGGAGCGGCCTGACACTGGTTGAGTGTGAAAACACCGACGGCGACCATGGGGCGGTCAGAGAGCAGAAGGCCAAAATCGGGGCGGTAGCGGCGCACGCCACAGTTGACGCCACTTGCGAGAAAGCCCAGGGGGAGTTTTGTTCGTTGCAGGCCGGGTCCAGGTGTCATGCGAGAGCCTCCAGATGCTCAAGGCCCAGATGTCCGGACCAGTCAAAAATTCGGTTCATATTTTCAACAGCCTGGCTGGCTGCTCCTTTGAGAAGATTGTCCAGGGCGGAATACAGATAGAGTTTGTCGCCCATCAACTGATAGGCCAGATGCACTCGCGCAGTTCCCACCACTTTGCGCAAAGACAGAAGATCGGCTTGGTCTTCAATTGCTGCGAATCGGATCAAAGGTTGATCAACATAGGCTTGGCGAAAAGAGTCTTCGATCTGCTTTGGACTGACTCCGGATTGAACCCGAGCATAAACTGCTGCCGTGATTCCGCGGCGCACAGGAAGCAGGCTTGTGCTCATGAAAGGATCAATCTGAATTGCACTCCACGCCAAGCAAGCTTCTTGGATCTCTGGCAAATGCTGGTGGCGTCCAATGCGATAGGGCAAGCAATCCTGGTCCACTTCGGCGAAAAGCTGACTTTCAACTGCTTTTTTGCCGGCCCCGGTAGTTCCGGATTTGGCGTCGATGACGATCGAATTGGGCTGAATCAACTTGTCTTTGAGAACTGGCAAGAGAGCCGTCAGAATGGCCGTTGCATAGCAGCCTGGGTTGGCAATCAAAACAGGTCCGCTCGTGGGAATGGAATGGTCTTGCAGCCAGGGTTGCAGGCCGTAACGAGCCTCTTTCAGCCACTCCGGAGAGGTGTGCTCAAATCGGTAGTGCTCGGCATAAGAATGCGTCTTCAAGCGAAAAGCCCCAGACAGATCGACGACACTTTGCCCGCGTTTCAAGCACTGTGGAGCCAGCTCCAGAGAAGTTTCTGCAGGTGTTGCCAGAAAAACCAAATCAGCATCGGCTTCGGGCAAGTGCTCCATGGTGTGACAGTCCACTTTGGGCCAGTGTGAAAAATTGAAATTTTGTGTCGCAAATGCCGAGACTTTTTGAATCAAGGGATGGTGATTCAGGATTCGAATCAACTCCAAGCCCGAGTAACCACGTGCACCCACCACAGCGATTCGTTTGGGAGTCATCGGAACTCGCGGAGCTGATGCTTTTGTTTTTTCAGATGATGAATAATTATGCATTTCGAGTGCATGTTTATGCGCATAGAAAAATTTGTCAAGTCTAAAATTGCTTTGCTTTCGAGTTGTCATCTCAGCTAGGCTTCAGACCATTTGGATCCCTCAGCGAGGAGTTTTTTCATGTCAAAAACATCGACAGCCAAAGCGGTGATCTTGGTTTATTCGGGGGGACTCGACACCTCGATCTGCATTCCTATGATGCGTGAAGAGTACGGTTATCAGCGCGTGATCACTGTGACGGTCGACGTCGGACAGAACCCGGCTGACATCGAGCAGGCGGAAAGCAAAGCGAAAATTTTGGGCACTGAGCATTTCACCGTGGACGCCAAAGAGCGCTTTGCCAGTGATTTTTGTTTTGCGGCTCTCAAAGCCAACGGCGACTATCAAGGTTATCCGATGTCGACATCAATCGCGCGCCCTTTGATCGGGACCGTTGCGGCTGAACTTGCCGAAAAGCTTGGCGTGAGGGATTTTGCCCATGGCTGTACAGGGAAGGGCAATGATCAGTTTCGCATTGAGTTCGCCATTCGCGCCCGCATTTCCGATGCTGTGATTCATGCGCCCATTCGCGAGCGCAATCTGACCCGCAGTTGGGAAATTGAATATGCCCAGAAGCACAAGGTCCCGATTCAGCAGTCCCTGGATAAAATCTGGAGCATTGATGAAAATCTGTGGGGTCGTTCGGTTGAAGGCGGAAGACTTGAAGAACCTGATTTTGCCCCTCCCGAGGAGATTTTTGAATGGACAAAGAGCGCCGAGGCTGCGGCGGCTCAGCCTGAGGACTTGGTTGTTCGGTTTGCTGAGGGGCGTCCCACCCATTTGAATGGAGTCGCGCTGATGGCGGCGCCGCTGGTGCTGCAGTTGAACCAAATTGCAGGCCGAAATGGCGTCGGTCGACTTGATATTATGGAAGACCGCATGATGGGACTGAAGGTCCGAGAAAACTACGAGTGTCCAGGCGCCACGGTTTTGCTGAAAGCCCACAAAGCGCTGGAAAACCTTGTCCTCACGCGAGATGAAATCCGTTTCAAGCAGGTCGTGGATCAAGAGTGGAGCAAGCTTGCTTACGAAGGTCTGTGGTGGGATCCATTCAAATCGGATCTGGAATCTTTTATCAACAACACCCAGAAACGAGTCACGGGCGAAGTTCGCATGAAGTTGTACAGAGGCAATGCGACGGTCACGGGCCGTTCGTCCACGTGGGCCCTTTACTCGGAGGACCTTGCGAGCTTTGATTCGAGCACATTCGACCAGCGTGAAAGCACCGGAGCCGTCAAAAACTTTGGCCTGCAGCCCCGGCTTTATTCACTTGTGGCCAAGAAAAACTCTCTGCTTGCGGCGAAAGGAAATTGAGGCGTGAAGCAGTGGGGTGGGCGATTCACCGGCGAGACCGATTTGGACTTTGAAGCTTTTTCAAGTTCGATTCAATTTGACAGTCGTCTGTGGAAAGTCGATTTGCGGGCTTCGCGTGCCCACGCGCGGATGCTGGGGCGAGTGGGTGTGATCACTCTGGCTGAGGCCGACCAAATTATTGCGGGCTTGCTGCAAATTGAATCTGAAATTCAGTCAGGAAAGATGTCAATCAACTGGGACGCCGAAGATATCCATTCGGACATGGAGACCAAGCTGTTCCAAAAGATAGGGCCGGTGGCAGGAAAGCTCCACACGGCGCGCAGTCGCAATGATCAGGTCGCAACCGACCTGCGTTTGCATTTGCGCGAAGAAATTGCAGGGCTCAATCAGCTCATCAAAGAACTCCAGTCCGAAATTGTAATCATGAGCGAGCAACATATTCTGACTGTTCTTCCGGGAATGACTCATCTGCAACATGCACAGCCGATCAGTTTGGCGCATCATCTTCTGGCTTATTTTTGGATGCTGGACCGTGATCGTGAGCGGCTGCAAGATCTTGGCAAGCGGGTGAATGTACTGCCACTGGGGTCGGCAGCTCTGGCGGGGACTGGTTTTCCCATCGATCGCCGGATGGTGGCGACCGAGCTTGGTTTTGCAGGGGTGAGCCCCAATTCTCTGGACGCCGTTTCAGATCGTGATTTTGCTGTCGAATTCTTGGCATTTGCCGCTTTGGTCGGGATTCACAGTTCGCGGTTTTGTGAAGAGATGATTTTGTGGAGCACGCCAGAATTTGGTTTTGTTCAGATGAGCGATGCAATCACCACGGGCAGCTCAATCATGCCGCAAAAGAAAAATCCCGACGCTGCTGAGTTGGTGCGTGGGCAGTCGGGACGTCTGATTGCGGCTCTGAATGGCGCGCTGGTGCTTCTGAAGGGTTTGCCCTTGTCTTACAATCGTGATTTGCAAGAGGACAAGCGGCACCTTTTTGAAGGTCTTGATGCGCTCAAAGGAGTCCTGCGAATGTGGAAGCTCATGCTGACGCAAACGCACTGGCGAAAAGACAGGATGGCAGAGGCCCTGCGTGGAGATTTCTCCAATGCAACAGATTTGGCGGATGATCTGGTCCGCAAAGGATTGGCTTTCCGCGAGGCTCATGAGATCGTCGGCCATGTTGTCACCCACTGTGAACAAAATGGTTTGGCTCTCGAATCCTTGAGTTTGGCGCAGTTGCAGGCCATAGACCCCAGATTCGATCAAGATTCGCTGGCGCGCTTGCCCCATCTGGCCGTCATGGAAGCCAGAATTTCCGAAGGCGGCACTTCATCCAAGGCTGTTCGACAACAATTGGAAAAAGCCAAACAAACATTGGCGTCGACCACATCCCCCACAGACCCCGCCAACCCAAACTGACACTGACACTGAGACGATTTCCCAAGTCATTGATAGCGATCCGTTAATGGAGGCGGGCGATTTGAGCTCGCTCCTTGTGAGGGATGGGCCTCCTGGAAGCGTGACGCGTTTTTTTGGTCGCAGGACCAAAAAATCCAGGCCGAACCCAAGGAGGGGTGAGTCCATCCCTAACAAGGAGCGAGCTCAACCGACCTGTCTGCACACTCGACACCTGTGAGCTCGAATTCGGCCCTGACGCAAAAAGTGTTTCACGCTGGGACCAAGTCTCAGATTGAGACAGTTCAACTGCATTTAAAGTAGCCTTGAGAAAGTTCACCTTGGCATCACACTTGCCTTAAGGGTCTGTGAGTGACTTTGAAACGAACTTTTGACCTGGGAGTCAATATGGCAACCAAATGGAATGTGAAACTGATGACCGGAATTCTTCTTTCGAGCCTGGCCTTGGTGGGCTGTGGACAGAAGGACAATTCAAGTTCGAGCCGCGTGCAAGGCAGTGTGAACAACCTGGCAAACACTTCGGGTGCGACGATGGCGCAATTGGTAGCTCCTTCGGATCCCACGGCTCTCATCCAAGCTTTGTTTACTGGCGTGACCAGCAACATTGGCACAGTGGATATGACCAATGGAATGCAAATCGGCGGGCGCATCAAAATGACAACGTCGGCGCCCGTGAATGGACAGCAAACCATGGATTCCAGCAACAGTTATTTGGTTCTGTCAGTTCGGGACAGCTACACGATGTCAGGACAGTCGGGCCCGGCCGTTTACGAAATCGGCATGAACTCTTTGGGCAGTGGGACCTATGTCGTGGCCTCAAACAATGTCACTGTCTATTTGCATGATTCCTACGGTGCCTGGATCGCGATCCAGGGTGGTTTCAGCAATTCGACTCAATTCAGTGGAACGGTGTACATCCGCAACGGAGATTCTGGCAATTTCCAGACCCTGGGGCAATTTACAGTCCCGACTTGTGGCCTTTTTGTCTGCAACTGATTGAGTTGCCAAACCCGGTGGCTCGCAGCTATGCTCGAAGCCACAATGTCGCGATCGTTTGGAATCAACGAAAGTATTTTGAAATCGGTTGTCGGTGGAAAGTCGGCGATCGATTTGCCGCGTCTGCAGATTCACACACCTGATGAAGCTTCAGCATTTTTGGCAGCCTATGGCTTTGACCTCACTCTCGTGGAAGATCAAAAAAAATTATGGTACTTCCACCGCCGAGCCCTGGTCTTTTTGTCAGAGCGTTTGGGATTTGATCTGCAAGAAATTCCCGAGGTTTTGCGCGAGCCCAAGCAGCTTGGCGACATCCGCCAGCTTTTGCTGCTGGCGTCCAGTACGCGCAGTGCAGAAGACTCCCTGCAGAGGTGGTCTTGTGCTTTGCTGCGTGTGATGCATGTTTTTGTGCACACCGAGAACGACCTTTTTTCGAGCTTCACAGAAGAGATTCAGAAGCAAATTTTGGGACCTTTTCAGCGTTGCTTGATTCACGAGGGCAGCACGGCTCAGTCGATTCTTCGCAGTGCCAATCCTCACACTCCGGCTTTGCCGCTGCTGGCCTTCGAAATCAAACCGTTTAAGACCAGTTCCAGCACGGTGATCAAGCTGCTGGCAAAAGCCGATGCACTGGCGATGAGTGTTTATGATCGTCTCGGAGTTCGGTTTGTGACCCACTCAATGTGGGATGCTTACCGAGTTGTGCGATTTTTGATCGAAGACAATCTGGTCAGTTTTCCGCATATCATGCCGGATCAGTCTAGCAACAATATTTATCCCGTCGATCTGTTTCTTGAAGTCGCGCGTGAAATCCAAGAGCAGCAGCGCAATTACAGCGCGCAAGAGCTGGATGCCATTTTTCGTGAGCGCCTGGAGCTGCGGAAAGAGAAAGTTGAATTCTTGCGCAAAGAAAATAATTTCTCAGGGACGGACTATCGGTTTATCAAGTTCATTGCGCGAAAACTGATTCGAATTCCGTCTGCTGATGGGCAGTCCAGCTTTTCATTCTTTTTTCCCTTCGAAGTTCAAATTATGGATCAGAGTTCCCACCAGAAGATTCTGTCCGGGCCGTCTCAACATCAGGCCTACAAAGAGAGGCAGCGCCTGGCAGCTCGTCAGCGAGTGATGCCTCTTGATACCGACAATTCGGATATTGAAAAATCATGAAATTGCTTTGTCTTCTGCGGTCGTTGATATTTTCGTTTTTGTTCCTGCCAATTTGGACCGTTGTCTTGAGTTCCATTGGAGTGATTTGGTTTTGGATCACCGGCAAAAGAGATTTTGTCGAATGGTGTGGCTACACCTGGGCCCGGGGCAATCTGGTGGCTTTGGGCTTGCGACTGGACGTGGAAGGACTTGAGAACATTCCCGAAGGTGGATGTTTGATGCTCTTCAACCACAGCAGTTTTGTAGATATTTTTGCGATGGCGGCCTTGCTACCAAAAATTCATTTCGGAGCGAAGATTGAACTGTTTTCGATCCCTTTTTTCGGTGCAGCGATGCGAGCGGCTGGAATTTTGCCGATCACAAGACAAAATCTGGCGAATGCGATTCGGGTTCTCACTGAAGCCGAAGCTCGGGCTCGTCAGGGTGAAAAGTTTGCTTTGGCGCCTGAGGGCAAGCGCAACTCTGTTGAAAAGCTTTTGCCCTTCAAATCGGGTCCCTTTATTTTTGCAATCCATGCACAGGTGCCACTGGTCCCGATCTTAATCAAGGGCGCTGCGCGAGCCTGGCCCAAGGGAGCGCTTTTGCCAGGGCTTGAGGATCTGTCAGGAATCGTGCGGGTGAAAATCCTGCCGCCCGTGCCCACAACGGGTGTGACTTTGGAGCAAAAACACGAATTGATGCAGAAAGTTCGTGGACTGATGTTGCAGTATATCCCCTCTGCCGATCCTTACTCCGATTGACTGGCACTGCTGATCAGCAAATTGCAGAGTCGGTGGTTTATGGAAATTGAAGTTCAATTGACCGGCGCACTTCCTTTTTGATACTCTTCAACCATGGTTTTATCAGATATTTCGATTAAAAAGCCCGTGTTTGCGTGGATGTTAATGGCTGGCCTGTTGGTGTTTGGCGGACTGTCCTATCTGCAAATGGGGATCAGTCAGCTGCCTGACGTCGATTTCCCGGTGGTGACCGTTTCAGTCTCGTGGGCAGGAGCTTCTCCTGATATTATGGAATCCGCGGTGGCTGATATTCTTGAGTCTGCCGTCATGAGTGTGGATGGAATTCAACTTGTGCAATCGACCTCTCAGCAGGCTTTGACAAACATCACGATTCAGTTTGGTTTGGAGCAGGACATTAATGTGGCTTTGCAGCAGGTGCAGACAAAAGTTTCACAGGCGCAAAAAAATCTTCCACAGACGATCGATCCACCCGTGATCACAAAAACAAATCCAGCGGATGAACCGATTTTGTGGACCGCAGCGTATTACAAAGGTGGAAGTCTGCGAAATTTGGCCATGTTTATACGTGACCATTTGAAGGATGCCTTGACAACAATTCCGGGAGTGGGCGACGTCCGGTACGGGGGGTATGTTGAACCCCAGATGCGGATCTGGCTTTACAAGAATCGCATGGACCAAAAAGACATTACGGTCCAGGATATCATTGCGGCCGTGAACAACGAGCACCAGTTGTCGCCTACCGGATTTCAGGTCGACGGAGACAGGGAAACTTTCATCCGAGTGCACTCGGAATTTGCCAACGCCAAGGAATGTGAAGATCTCGTCATTCCCATTCGGAGTTACCTGCCAGTTTTCAAGCCAGTTCGAATCGGTGAAGTAGCTCGATGTGAGGAATCCACCGATGAGGTGCGACGAATCTCCCGTTATGAGTCAGTCTTCCCGACCATCGGTTTGGGCGTAATTAAACAGCATGGGACCAATGCTGTGGGCATCGGCGATGCGGTCCGTAAAAAAATCAAGGCTCTCAAAGAGGAGCTTCCCGCGGGCATGGATCTTGGCATCGTGACAGACACCACGGTTTTCATCAAAGATGCGATAAATGAGTTGCTATTTACACTTGCCTTAGCGGTCATCCTGACCTCGATTGTCTGTTATTTATTTTTGGGTAGTTTCAGTTCCGCATTCAATGTCATTTTAGCAATCCCAGTTTCTCTCGTAGGGTCTTTCATTGTCCTGAAAGCGATGGGTTTTACGATCAACACTTTCACATTGTTGGGTTTGTCGCTGTCGATTGGGATCGTCGTGGATGATGCGATTATGGTGCTTGAGAACATCACCCGACATGTCGAGATGGGCAAAGGCAAGGTTCTGGCATCTTTAGTTGGAGCACGTGAAATTACTGGAGCTGCGACCGCCGCATCTTTAGCGATTTTGGCAATCTTTGTGCCTGTGGTTTTCATGCAAGGTATTATTGGAAAGTTCTTCTATCAGTTTGGTATCACCATGTCAGTGGCCGTGATGATTTCACTGCTTGAAGCCCTGACCCTTGCACCCATGCGGTGTTCACAGTTTCTGGAAATCAACGCTGGAAATCGGCTCACAAAAGCCGTTGCTCGCGGGCTGGATCGGCTGACCGAAAAATACCACCGCAGTTTGATGTGGGCTTTGCGCCATCGTGCTGCGGTGTTGGTGGGATCTTTGGCTTTGTTCTTTTCATCTCTTCTGATTATCTCGCATCTCCGCAAAGAATTTATTCCCCCGCAAGATCAAAGTCGATTTTTGGTCACCATCTACACCAAGATGGGGTCAAGCTTGCCTTTCACTGACAATGTTTTCCACCTGGCGGAGGAGTATTACAAAACCAGGCCTGAAATTAAAACCTACTATGTTGCGGTTGGTGGTTTTGGTGGCGGTCTGGTCAATCAGGGGATTTCGTTCATCACGATGAAGGATTTCGAGGAGCGACCAGTTGTCGAGCCTTTTAAGAAGCGACCGACCCAGCAAGAGTTCATGGGCTTTCTGCGCAAGGATCTGGAAAAAATTCCGGGTGTCCAGCGTGTCGCGATTTTAGATTTGTCCTTGACGGGATTCAGTGCGCAGCGGGGTTATCCGATTGAGTTCGTGGTGCAAGGGCCCGATTGGGAGAAGCTGGCAGAGTACGCCTTGCAGATGCGAACCAAGCTGAAAGAGTCGGGGCTGATGGCGGACGTGGACTCCGATTACAATCCCAACATGCCTGAGACTGAGGTTTTTCCGGATCGGATGAAGTCCGCCCTGCGGGGAGTTCCCGTTGCGAGTATCTCATCGAATATCTCAGCAACTGTCGGGGGCTTGAAGCTTCTGCCAAACAAATACACCGATGCCTCTGGGCACCGCGAAGATATTCAAGTGAAACTTGTTGCTGATGAAAACAAAGGGCCTCAAGACATTCGCGATGTGCAAGTTCGCAACGTCATGGGCTGGAGTGTGCCTTTGCGTGAACTGGTTACCACGACATCGGAAAAGACACTGCTGACAATCACGCGTTACAATCGTGAGCGGGGAATCAGCGTTTTTGGGAACTTTGCTCCTGGCAAGTCGCAGGCGGAGGTCATCGATTACGTCAAGAAAACGGGCAAAGAGCTTTTGCCTTTTGGTTATCATGTGACGGTCTCGGGCAGTTCACAAGCATTCGCAGACTCCATGTCCAGCCTCATGGTGGCTCTCATTCTGGGTATTTTTGTCGCTTATATGGTTTTGGCAAGCCAGTTTAACAGCTTTTTGCATCCAGCAATTATTCTTCTGGCTTTGCCATTCAGTATTACAGGTGCTCTTTGGCTGTTGGGTTTGACCGACACGTCGCTCAATATTTACAGTCTCATTGGTATTTTGCTCTTGATGGGGATTGTGAAAAAGAATTCCATTTTGCTGGTGGAATTCACCAATCACAAGCGCGCCGAAGGAAATACATCTGTTGACGAGGCTTTGATTGCGGCCTGTCCTGTGCGTTTGCGCCCCATTCTGATGACTTCAATCGCGACTGTGGCTGGCGCAATTCCTGAGGCCTTCGCGGCTGGGGCGGGTGCAGAGGTCATTCGTCCGATGGCCATCGCCGTTGTCGGTGGGGTGACCGTGTCGACATTCCTGACTCTTTATGTGGTGCCTTGCGCGTACAGTCTGTCCGCACGGTTTGAGCGACGCAAACACGATACGGAGCTGAAGAAAGCGCTTCATGATCTTGGCGAAGATGCCGTGGTTCACGCTTAAACGGATTTGCGTCTTGGAATTGAGGTTTCTTCGGACTCGTGGGCTCACGGAGTCGAGAGGACTTTAGAATGCCCAGTAGGGTGGGGTGCCCAGGGAGTGGCCGCTTGTGCCACGTATTCCCGTATAAACGGAGCGGCCAAAGAAAAATGGCAAGCCCCAGTCAAACACCGTTGTGGAACTTGAGTGAACGGCCAGGTTGTTAAATGCAGTGGGCGCCGAACACTGACCCACCAGAAACAAAGCATCCGAGACATTGAAATTCACCGTTGTGGCATTGGCGCCGCTGCTGCCTTTCATTGTCGCCGAGAATGCATCAATGTTTCCGGGGCAGTAAAATCCACTTCCGTCCACACAAAGTGTGAGGGGCGAAACAGTCGACATAAAAAGTGCGTTGCTCCCGCTGTCGATAAAAGATTTGCTCATGGTCGTGGAGTTCCAAACGGTTTGAAAATTGCCGTTCGTGTCGACCGAGAAATAGGTGCGGCCCGTTGAGGTGTTGTTGGCTGCGGTGTCGATTCCCAGAATCAAGTATCCACCTGCAGAGGAGGATCCCGTGTCGCTGACGTTGGTCAGCTGGACAATCGTGCCATTGTTGTGCGCACTCAACATCGTCACTGGGTTGGTGACCTGACTTGCCAAAGGAACAGTCGAGCCACTGCAGGAGCTGCCGGTGCAAATGTAATACTCCCCATTCGCGGCAGATCCGACACAGGTCGAACCACAGTCTTGCGCCTCAACACCGATTCCGAGGATGCCATTGTAGCCACCACTTTGCGCGTCCATGGTGCCTGAACAATTTGTCACTGAACGTTTGCCAAAACTGGGGTCAATCACCATCATCGGCACGCTGCTTGCGGTGAGACTGCCGATTTGAATGTCAGCCAGTTTCACCGGTCCCCACTGATGGGTCCCATCTGCGTAAGCGACACATTCGCCCAGATTGGTGCTTGAGACTTGAACCTGAGTCAGACTGGAAACCACCGAGCCCAAAGCTGCCGAAAAGACTCGCAGTCCGTAGCTCCCCGTATCCAAGAGAAGATTGTTGATCGTCACACAGTTTGTGGTCGAACCCGGCGCGCAGACTTTGGCCGAAACGCACAGGTCATTGTTGTACCCACATCCAACCGTCAATGCGGTCACATTCACATCCGAGCCGTTCACAGAAAGAGGAGTGGTGATGTTCGCAGCAGAGCCATTGGAGGGTTTGGGGCCGCTAAATGAAGCTGTACCGCAAGTCAGCGAATTGCTACTCAGCGATGAGCCACTGCAGTTGGCAACAATCACACTCAAGATCAGATGCAGACCCAAGCGCAGGCTGCGTGTGAGAGATTTCATCACGGGAGCTCCTCCGCAACCACGCCTGCTGGCACCAGTGCGGGATCATAGGCCAAGCCCGAGAGATGGCGCATGTGCCCGCTGTGTTGCACGATGAGATTGTCGGTTTTGATTTGCAGTTGCCGTGGGTGAGGCCCTTTGAGGGCAGCGGAATGAGCCTTGTCGTAAGCCGTGTAGTAATCGCCAAAGAGATTTTGCAGATTGGGAGGAGTGATCCCCTCCCAGCGAACCGCAAAAATTTTCCCATCGGGATTTTCGTACTCTTTGAGTGTGCAGGCATCACTCACCAAAGTGTGAACGGTGTAGGCCCCATGGGCAGTCGTGGCTCTCTGTGCATTGTTGGTGCGAACGTAGGTGTCCATGGAGGCCCTGTTTTGCCCCAACACAGCTGCCGCATGAACGCCGCCAAAGAGGCAAGCCAAGATCAGGATCAGCCGCATGGGTTACTCCTTTTGTCCGTCTCAACCTGAAACATAAGAGTTCTGTTGAGCCATTGTTTTTATCGGCCAAGACACGACCTTTCTGAAGAGGTTGGTGTCACAATCGGGAGTCATTCTCAGATCAAGAAAAGTCTTCATTTGTGACACCACCTGCTGGACGTGTGGCAAGCGGTCGAGCGTTGAATTGTGGAACACTCAACTTGACCCCTGCCTTTTTAGAAGTAGAAAATCACGCCACCGTTGACGAAGTTATCGCCAAGGGTT